>Ga0208901_1000033_pt1 | contig 93504 bp, 81 predicted proteins | sample AntAceMetag02UKF_FD_184764 | JGI IMG/M metagenome (GOLD analysis project Ga0208901, IMG submission 184764) | Saline lake microbial communities from Ace Lake, Antarctica - Antarctic Ace Lake Metagenome 02UKF (SPAdes) (version 2) | ecosystem: Environmental > Aquatic > Non-marine Saline and...
CGGCTATTATTGCTAGATCCGATTTTGTCAGTTGCTTTCACATGCATCCTCCGGTGTTGTTTAGATTGGAATTACACCATGACATGGAGAAGTTAATGTTAAAAGATGGGGTTTAATTGGCGCTTACCATCAATCTTCCCGCAAAAGAACAATTAACGTTTAATCGTCTAATGTTGAATTTTTATAAAACAGGAGATCAACAATCGATGAATATTTTTTTACGCAGCTGTGTTGATGAACGCATTGTGAGTATAATGGGTGAAGGGAACTGATGATATATCACTACATTCTGTTCTTTAAACACACATTGTTAGGTATTGTGTCCCCGGAATACAGTGTCCCCGGAATACACGGAATACACACAACGGAATACACGGAATATAATAAATATAAATTGGCTCTAAGCTAACAGCTTGTATGAACGGCCTACAGTATCGTTTAATTTTAGAGTTTGAATTTGAATTAGGAGAAAAAGTGAAAATATTCAGAATAGTTATGCTTGTATCAGCTAGCATCGGTATATTTGCGGCGGTTGCATTAGCGACACCGCCGGACTCAGATGTGCCTACTACGACTACAATCGAAAGTGACTCTTCAAAACAGGCAAAAAATGCTGTTCTGGAGATGTCAAAATATCTGCGTACCTTGCCATCGTTTTCTGTGCATGGTACTTCGACAATTGATACTTTTCTTGATTCCGGACAGCTTATTCAACAAAATAGAACGATTACCCTGAAAGCGAAAAAGCAGACAAAATTCTGGGCTGAAACTGTGAATGCATACGGAAGACAAGAATTTTTCTTTGATGGCAATACTTTTACTTTGCATACAGATTCAACTAATTATTACGCGTCAATGGAAGTAAAAGAAAACTCAGCCAAAGCGCTAGTACAACTTCAACAACGCTATGATATTAAAATGCCATTAAGTGATTTGTTTATTTTGGGTACTGAAGTTGCCAATCATAAACCGATTACGGCGGCAGTTATCGTTGGTGACGCTATGATTTCGGATGTACCATGTACACAATACGCGTTTCAAAATGCTGATATGGACTGGCAGATTTGGATTCAAAATGGCACGGAAAAATTACCGTTAAAAATGTTATTTGTATCAAATAATGACAAAAATAAACCGAGATATGAAGTACTACTCGATTGGAATTTAGCTCCAGATTTGTCAACAACTCAATTTGTGTTTAGTCCAAATAACGATGATATACAAATTAAATTCAAAGCGTATACAGTTCAACCGGAGACTAACTAATGCAAGTTAGACCTATATTTTCAATAGTTGGTTTACTTCTGCTATCTTCAACTTTGATTATAGCTTCATTGCCATCAGAAGCCGATGCTCGGCGAGGCCGAGGTGGTAATGTTAATGTTAATCGTAATACAAACGTAAATATTAATAATAACAATCATCGAAATCGAAATGTTAATGTAAATGTTAATAATAACCGACGTTATCGGAATCCAGTCGCTACTGGTGTTGCAATTGGAGCAACTGTCGCAGTTACCGCAGCCGTGGTCGGGTCTATGGTCCATACACTACCACCGAGTTGTACAGTTGTGTTGTCGAATGGCATCTCATATCAACGCTGTGGTAGTACTTGGTATGCACCGCAATACGCTGGCAACTCCGTAACATATGTTGTTGTTAATCCATTATAAAAATCTTGTGAAGCGTGTTGGATACCTTTGGTGAGACTATTCGTCACGATGATTTTAATGCATTGTGAGTATTATGTGTGAAGGGAAATGATGATCTGTCACTGCATTCTGTCCTTTATGCACATACTGTTAGGTATTGTGTCCTCGGAATATGTACGAGGGCTATCTTAATTCCAGGCTAACTGGCTACGAGTTTGCCAATAGCTTTCTACTGGTTCCACTAACCCTTGCAGGTGATCTGCCAGTGAATCGGTCCATTGTATTTGTAATGCCTGAATATTAGATTGAAGGTGTTCAACAGAAGCAGCACCACTTAAGACTGCATCCACAAAGGGCTGATTAATAACAGCAGCCAGAGCAAGGGCGTCAACCGTGCTGTTCTGCTCTTCTGCCAGATCTTGCAGCAGAGTCATCTGCTTTTGGAAGTCCGGGGCAACGTTGCGTGTGCTAAGGCGTCCATTGGCCAGCCCTTCCTTCACGATAACGCCTAATCCAGCATCATGTGCCATCTGTAGCGCTGCAGTCACTGACCGTTCCAATACGTTCCAACTCGCCTGCACTGCAGCAAAAAGCGGGATGCCATCGAAGCTGATTTCAAGAGCACGTTCGATAGTCTCAGCCTGGGCTGTGCCGGTTACTGAGAGTCCAATGGCGAGCCCATCATTACGTAAACGGGCCAGTTCTGTCAGAACTGGAATGTTGTCTAATACACCACTCTCAAGAGTTGTCGAGTGAATCTGGTAAAGATCCAACTGTTCGCCTAAGAGCTTACGGCTTTCTTCTGTCTGTCGCTGTAAAACCGTTAAGGAATGCTCCTTGACTTCATGCTTCTTCCCCTGTTCCACATTGACCTGCCAATCTGCTGTATAGGTGTATCCCCATTTTGAAGCAACAGTAATACTATCTGTCTCAATGTTACGTTTCTGCAGCCAGGAGTGTAAAAAATCTTCAGCTTTGCCGTAGGATCTGGCAACATCGAAATAGCGAATACCAGCTTCCCATGCTGCATCTAAAACGTCGTGGGCTCTAGCCTCCATCACCCTGACATCGTGATTGTTCTCAAGGTCGTCACTGTGTCCGAGATTGATATATCCCGGGCGCCCTAATGCGGCAAGGCCAAGGCCAATGTCGGTGGTCAATAAATGGCTGTTTCCCAGTTTATGTGTATTCATTTTATATACTCCCCTAAAAAAGAAAAATGTAAAATAGCTGTCTGTTTTTTGTACAAATAACCTGTCAAATTTGTGGTATGTTTTGGAACTTAAGCCTTGACAGTCTAAGGCATAAACCGCTAGAAGTAACAAATACTATATAATAATTATAACGTATCGTGAATGATTTTTTCTCATTCCTACCGATACTGTATTACTATTTAGCGAATAATCTTATTCACTAATGTGGCATATTTAGCGTAGTTTTAGTTACATCACCCAAATAAGAGAGGTTTGAAAGGATGAAGAAAGTTCTGGCGTTAATGCTGGCAGTTTTATTTATGGCAAATGTAGCTTATGGAGCCGATACCTGTAAAAATCGTGGCACCTTGGATGAACGCTTTTGTGATGAAAATATGGATCTGGTCGCAGACGCACCCACGGATCCGAAGAAGTGGAAAGATCCCAATACACTTGTTTTTACCTATACCCCCGTTGAAGATCCCGCAGTATATAAAGATGCCTTCTCTGATTTTCAGAAATATCTGACTAAAGCAACTGGTAAAAAAGTAATTTATTATACCGTTCAGTCCAATGCAGCCGAAGTTGAGGCAATGCGCTCCGGCCGTCTCCATATTGCTGGCTTCTCAACTGGACCAACCGGTTTTGCCGTAAACTTGGCTGGTTATGTGCCGATCGCAGTGAAGGGCACCGAAGAGAGTTTCCAGGGTTATAATCTGCTTTTGGTAACCCGGAAAGACAGTGATATTAAAAAACTTGAAGATATCAAGGGCAAACGTATTGCGCATACCTCAGCTTCATCCAATTCTGGTAATCTCGCCCCTCGGGCAATCTTTCCTGAACATGGTATCGTACCGGACAAGGATTACACCGTGGTTTACTCTGGTAAGCACGACCAGTCCATTCTTGGTGTTGCCCATGGCGATTATGACGCAGCTCCAGTTGCTGGTGACGTGTTTAAACGGATGGCTGAGGCAGGTAGAATCAATGCCGATGATTTTCGTATTGTTTTCACCAGTGTGAAATTCCCAACATCTTCCTTTGGTTATGCTCATGATCTTAAGCCGGAACTGGCCAAAAAAATAGTTGACGCCTTCCATTCTTACCGTTTTACTCCTACCATGCAGGAGACCTTTGGCGGAGCGGATCGCTTTTTTCCAGTAACGTATCAGAAAGACTGGGCAATTATTCGTGATATCGCCTCATCAACCGGCACATCGTATAATCAGGCTGGGTTGAAGAAAATGGCTGCAAAAGATGCAGCCAAGGCAGCCAAAAAGAAAGCGAAACAAGCAAAAAAATAACAGTAGGACAGCACGTTCTTATTGCAGCCCATGGCCTTAGATCATGGGCTGCTTCCTTTTTTTCCTTTGAGTAATTTTTTTCGTAATATGATGAGTATGCAAAACGAATCTAGTGGGACTTCAGTGCAGAGATCACTTAAAATTGAAAATCTGGTGAAGGAGTATGTTCCTGGAAAACCGATATTGAATGGAATCAGTTTTGAGGTTCAGGGAACAAACAGCGTTGCCATTATTGGCCCATCAGGAACAGGAAAGAGTACTCTGATCAGATGCGTCAATAAATTGATCCCTCCTACCAGCGGAAATGTGTATGTGAGCGGTGAAAATATCACTCAACTCAGCGGTACTGCTCTCCGTAAGGCACGACGAAAAATCGGCATGGTTTTTCAAGAGTTTAACCTGGTGGAAAGACTTTCGGTGATGGAAAATGTGCTGTGTGGTCGCCTTGGTTATATAGCTCCGTGGCGGGCCTGGTTACGTAAGTATCCACAGGAAGAGATTAATCGTGCATTTGAATTGCTCGATGCGGTTGGCCTGGTTGAGTTTGCACATCAACGGGCAGATAGCCTTTCCGGTGGTCAACGCCAGCGAGTAGGTATTGCTCGTGCAATTATTCAGGAACCTCACGTGCTGTTGGCTGATGAGCCAACCTCATCCCTTGATCCCAAAACCAGTGTTGAAATAATGGAGCTTCTCCTGGAACTTTCAGAAGAGAGAGGAATTCCGTTTATTATCAATATTCACGATGTTGAACTGGCAAAACGATATACTAGTCGTGTTATTGGCTTGTGCGGGGGGGGGATTGTTTATGACGGTTCTCCTGCTGAGTTAAGCAATGACAATCTTACAGAGATTTATGGCGGAGCAAGCTGGCTGCAATGATAAATAACAGCAAACAAACTGCATACGGTGATGCCTTCAAGGTGAACTGGTGGATCAGGGCAGGATGGGTATTGGTTGTCTGTTATATCCTTTACGCTGCAAACTATCTTGATGTCTCTTTTGCACGGTTTATAGCTGGGCTTGGGAACGGGGCTGATTTCCTTGCTGAAATGGTACCAGTGAATTTCTCACGCTGGCAACTATTGGTCAGCAACTTACTGGAAACGGTGGAGATTGCAGTTATTGCTTCGGCATTTGGCATATTTTTCTCACTCCCTATTGGCCTTTTGGCAGCAAGAAACCTGATGCCTTCCTGGCTTACCTGGCCGGCTCGTTTATTTATTGTGCTCTGCAGGTCTTTCCATCCTGTAATTTTTGCTATTCTCTTTGTAAAGGCGGTTGGTTTTGGTCCCCTTGCCGGAATATTGACCCTGATTTTTGCCTCCATTGGGTTTGTTGGAAAACTCTTTGCCGAAGCAATTGAAGAAATTTCATTGAAACCGGTTGAAGCTCTGCAGGCATCCGGTGCACCATTTATCAGCGTTATTCTGTATGCTGTGCTGCCACAGGTACAGAACCGTTTTATCGGTTTTTCATCGTACCAGTTTGATGCCAACCTGCGAAATTCAACTATGGTCGGGATTGTTGGCGCGGGTGGTATCGGTGGTACATTGTTTGCCGCATTTCAACGTTTTGATTACGATTTTCTAGCTGCGATTCTGCTCTCAATTATTGCGCTTGTCATGGTGAGTGAGTTTATATCTCTGCGCATTAAAGGGGTATTTCAATGAGCTCGCAAACTGTACATAAATGGCAGCGATTCTCCTTCAAAGAACAGATGGCCCGTTTTGCTGTATTCTTCGGATTTGCAGTGGCTTTGTCCGTCTCTATCAGCACCGTCGAAGTAATTCCTGAATTTCTTTACGACGCCCATATTCAGGCTGCGGATCTTCTAACGCGTATGTGGCCCATGGATCTAGCCTATTATCCAAAAGGGATCCATGCAGCAATGGTTGAGACGCTGCATATTGCAAGTTTAGGAACACTGCTTGCTATTGGTATGGCCATCCCTGTCGGTATCATGGGGGCGAATAATATTGTTCGTATACCACTTCTGAACTGGCTGGCAAAACTTATTCTGGTTTCTTCGCGATCAGTAAATTCGTTGGTCTGGGCCTTGTTATTTGTGGCTATTTTTGGACCTGGCGCCCTTGCCGGAACTGTCTGCATTGGTTTCAGATCCGTTGGCTTTGTGGGGAAGCTTTTCGCTGAAGCACTGGAAGAGTCAGACCCTGGTCCTATCGAGGCCTTAACTGCAGCCGGAGCCCCCTGGCCAAGTATCTTTCTCAAAGGCTACTGGCCACAAGTCGCCCCATCATTCTGGGGTATTTTTCTTTTTCGCTGGGATATTAACGTTCGCGAATCAGCAGTCATTGGGTTGGTTGGCGCCGGTGGAATTGGAATGGTGTTGGATACAGCTTTAAACCTGTTTTACTGGGATAGGGTTTCGGTGATACTTCTGAGTATTTTTGCTGTTGTTGTTGTTGCAGAGATTTTAGTGACCAATATCAGAAAGCGTATTATCTAAATGGCTACTATAATATCCACTGTGGCTTTATAGCGCTGGACTGACAGCATAATAGAGTCCCTCAAGCTATATCCTTTTTTTTGCTTATAGCTTATAGCTTATAGCGTAGAGATCTGTGGACACAATACGTATTTATTGTTTGCTCTGAAATAATATGATATTGGCAGAGACATGCCACGTATAGCAAGAATAGTAATTCCAGGTTATCCCCATCAATTTTCCTGCAAAACAATTAAAGTTTAATCGTCTAATGTTGGATTTTGATAAAACAGGAAATCAACAATCGATGAATATTTTTTATGAACCTGTGTTGATGAACGCATTGTGAGCATAATGTGTGAAGGAAAATGATGATATGTCACTACATTCTGTCCTTTAAGTGTACGCTAATAGGTATTGTGTCCCCCGAATATGTACCCGAATATTTAGCCATTACAATCTGTAGTTAACACTCGATATCCAGATCTTTAAGCTTTTTCCAGAGGACTTTTCTGCTGATACTCAGTTTGTCGGCAGCTGCAATTTTTTTCCCGCCTGTTTCATCAAGAGCTTTGAGGATTCTCTGTCTCTCGTAACATTTAACCCCTTCATCTAATGGCATGTCTGCTCCAAAATCGGGAATGTCTTCGGTTAGTTGTCTGAATTCTGATGGGAGGTTAGACACATATATATGGCTGTCGATGGAGAGAAGTACAGCTCGCTCTATGGCGTTCTTGAGTTCCCTTACATTCCCTGGATAGGTGTAGGCAAGAAGACATTTGTATGCGTCAGGGGAGATATCCAATCCTTCTTTGCCGTACTTGGTCGAGTGGATTTTTAAAAAATGTTCTGCAAGGGCGGTTATATCTTCGCCTCTTTCACGCAATGGCGGTAAATGAATCGGAACGACATTGATCCTGTAAAAAAGATCTTCTCTAAATGTTCGTTCCTGGATAGCCTTTTTTAGATTTTTGGCGGTAGCAAAGATTGTTCGTACGTTTACTTTGATACTCTTGTTACTTCCGAGCCTGGTGATTTCCTGATCTTCAAGAACTCTGAGAAGTTTTGCCTGCAGACTTATGGGTAACTCTCCAATTTCATCAAAGAAGATAGTCCCTTCATCCGCGACTTCAAACTTGCCTCTTTTCGACTGGACAGCACCGCTAAATGCTCCTTTCTCGTAGCCGAAAAGTTCTGATTCAAGAAGGTTTTCAGGAATGGCAGCGCAATTGATTTTCAGATAGGGCTTATCTTTTCGCTGACTCAAATGATGAAGAGCACTGGCAACAAGTTCTTTTCCGGTACCACTTTCTCCCTGGATACGGACAGGGACATCGGTTGGGGCGATGGTGGCCAGGCGATCAAACACAGCCTTGAGTGCTGAACTTTCGCCAATGAAATGATCAGACTGGCTTTTTTCTCTCACAGTTTTTCTTAGCTGATCATTTTCAATCTGGAGTTGCCGGTAGCTGAAAAATCTGTCAACGACAATAAGGAGAGCATCATTGCTGAAGGGTTTACTCAGGTAGTCAAAGGCGCCTTTTTTGATAGCTGATACTGCCGTGTCTATCTCCGGAAAACCGGTAATAATTATAACACCGGTGTCGGGACATACTTCCATGGATTCAGTGAGGATTTTCATACCGCTCACGCCTGGAAGTCTGAAGTCGGTTATAATCAAGTCAAAGCTATTCTCATGCAAGGCCTTCAAGCCTTCCACACCGTCCCCGCAGGCAGTTACCCCATAGCTGGCTCCGGTTAAAGAATGGCTGATCCCAAGTCGCATGGAAAGTTCATCTTCTATGAGTAAAATACTTTTTTTCATGTTTGTTCTGGTCCTTTAAGAGGAAGGCCTATGGTAAATTTTGCTCCGCGTCCTTCTTCTAATCCGACCTTGATATATCCTCCATGTTGTTCAATGATGGATTTACAGACAGCAAGTCCAAGCCCTGTCCCTTTGCCTGGGTCTTTTGTAGTAAAAAAAGGATCAAAGATTCTCGGTAGAACCTGGGGATCTATTCCAGAACCGGTATCGGTTATCGTAAGGAGTAACATGTCTTCATCTTTGTTGGCCACTAAGTAAAGTGTCCCTCCTTCAGGCATGGCATGGACCGCATTAATAATAATATTAAGAAATACCTGCTCAATTTTGGAAGGATCCACAGGGACCAAGGGTAACCCGGCGCAGCGTTCCCGGTCGACCGTTATCTGCTGTTTTATCAGAAAAGTATCTACCAGTTTGAGGCATTCATCAAGAATGGTACAAATGGAAGATGGCACGATGATAATCGGTGTTTTTCTTGCAAAATCAAGAAGCCCCTGGACCGTATTCTGTATTTTTAGAAGTCCTGAATTGATCACCTCAATATGGATCTTCCTGGATTCTTCATCCATATCATCTTTTGTGAAATTACCAAAACAGAGAATCACCCCACCAAGAGGGTTATTTATTTCATGAGCCACACCGGCGGCCAGATTGCCCACCGTGGCCATTTTGTCTGTCTGGCACATAAGATCCATGGTCTCGATTTTTTCTCTTTCTGCCTTCCTCAGTTTGTTGACCATCCAGGAAAAACTTGCCTGTAGTTTGCCTATTTCATCGTTACGTTGTTCAGGAATAGGATAGTCGATATCAAGATCACCCTTTTCAGTTATCAGATCCATGGTTTTGGCCAAATTAATTAAAGGAGTAGCAAAGGCCCTACCGGCAATACCAATAATGACAAGTGCTACCAAAAGCATCATAGACACCATGGTAAGTATTTCATTTCTCAATGTCCGAACCCCTTCATTTACCTCCTCCAGGGAAAAACCTATCCGGCATACTCCCCAGCTCTTTGTACTTATTCTTAGGGGGGCTGCTACATCGATCAAATCGATACCCTGAGCGTTTTTTAATCGCTGTACCGTTATTTTCGTGACCTCCAAAGACTTTTTTGTGACCAGATCAGTATATATCTTACCATACTCCCTGATATCACTATGGGAGAGCACTTTGCCGTGCGGATCAAGGACAACCAGGTAAAGGATTCGTTTCTCCTTGGCAAGGATGTCCAATACATAATAATCGAGATAGTCATTGAGCCCAATGTTATCGACTAGTCCTAGTTCCTTATATACCAAGGCGTTGGTAAAGATGACCCCGGAGATTTCAGCGATTATCTTTGCCTGGTGAACTGTATCCCCGGTGTAAAATCTTTTTTCACGACTGATAATTAGATAGCCAAAGATACTTGAAAAGAGGAAAATGGAGAGCGATGCGATGAGAATAAATTTACCTTGAATGCCCAGGAACAATTTCATCTTCCACCCCCAAGTATATGCCCTTATTTTTCAGATATAGAATCATCTGTCTGACCGGGTCATAATTAGAATCGACAACTCTGGAAAAGCCAAAGCGTATATTCACATCCCAGGTATCCATCATGGCCTTTTGTTCAGGATTGTTGTAATCAAGGCTAAGAAGTGTATCTTCTAGAGATTGCGTGAAGTTTTGGTCTATATTAGGTCGAACGACCAGTAGAAATCCAGGCAACGGCTCGGTTTGACCAATAATTTTTATACCCTTTCCCTGGTACTTTCTGGCAACGGAGTCCAGGACTACGCCCGCATCAAAATTTCCTCGAAGGACTTCTCTGGCAACTGCATCGTGATAGCTGAGATTTTTGTATGTGGAAAAATCTTCAAGTTGCATATTTTTCCTGGCATAAAGATGATACAAAGGGGCAAGGTTTCCAGATGTGGAGTGCTTAGATGCGAAGGCAAAACGTTTATCCTTGATATCCTGAAGTTCATGTATGGCGGTGTTATCCTCTCTGGCAATAAAAGTTCCCTGGTAGAACGGTTTTTTATCAGCATTGAGAGTAGAAAGAAAAGGTATGCAACAGGATGAATTTGCAGCTTCGATATAGGTCAGGCCACCAAGGAGGGCGACGTCAATTTCACCATCACAGAGAAGGCTGATTATACTGGAATAATTTTGAGTGATTTTCAGTACAAAAGTATAGGGTGTCGATTCACTAAGAAAATCCACAAATGGCTGGTACTGTTTAAACATTACCAGTGGATGATATAGGGTGATCACGCCAAGGCGAATAACCTGCGGTATCTGTTTCTTTTCCAGAGGAGCAGCATCAATTTCGGTGAACAGGATGGTTGGAATTAAACAGGCCGCAAGCAGAATGCGAATAACGCAATGATGGAACATGGGGGTAAATCCTCCCTGGAGATAATGATAGGGGACCGGAATCCTTTTCAGATCCCCATCATTAAAACTGATATATCGAAAAGTTATATGGCTCTATGATTTCGATAAGGAGGAGAATTCGTTTTAGTGAAAAACCATCCACCTCCCTAGTACTATGAACTTTTCCCCAGAGAAGGTCAAGGGCCGTTGTTACGCTTGGAAAAATACAGCCTTCGTCAATAAATCAGTCGTGCTGACCCTTTCTTTTATCATGCAAGGGAAGCAAAAAAGTGTTTCTCATACTGAAAAAATTTATCTGCTACGGTGGCCAGCAAAGTGAAATAAGCATCTGGCTTCGTATCCTTGATATCTGCTAGAAACTGCTGCGCCCATCGTCCGGTGTGGTTATCGAAGAAGCTATTCTGTTCTTCAAGAGAAGATGCCCCCGATTCCAAGCTCTTTTCAATGAGACATGCCATAAAATCCAGTTCAAGGGCAATATGATCCGGTAGGAGATAGGAATGTTGCTGATCCACGGCAAGGCCATATTGTTCATACAGTTCCTGTACTGACTGGGTACATCTTCCCATGATCGTATCTTCCAGATACACCGATTCATAAGGTGCGATCGGATTTTTATTGGGATTATTAATAAAGAGCAAGGTATGCTCACAGCATATCTGTTTTAATTCCAGAGAATGAGAGAGAATCGACAGGGTTGCTATTTCCGTTGTGATATCGAGTGGCAGGATACCTGCTGCTTCTTCGAGGATTTCCGGCAATTCATTGAGGAAAGTATTCCAGTCAATATCACCGGGATAGAGATAGGCAAGGCTTAACATTTTGTACATTGCATATCTTGCCTGATGCAGTTCTTCTGAATGAGGGAACTGCTCCTGACCGGGAGAACCCATATCCCGGTCAGAGCTGTTTTGAGTGTCAGCTATAGTATTCATTGGTCTTAATCTCCTCTCACCTTATATTTTAGTCTTTTTTTACTTTTTCATACCAGAGAGGATGATGCGATTGAACATCCGCCTCGTCAAGTTCGCGACCATTGAACATTGCCTTGAACCCAGCCCTGTTTAACGGATGAATACCAAAGTACATATGACCGAGTAGAGTCGGCAGTAAAAGTGCAAATCCTATATCGTGGAGATTCCTAGCCAGTGCCAATGTGGCTGGGGAAAATGATCCACGAAACCACAAAACGCATCCTGAAAAAGCCAGCATGGAAATACAGACTATAAAGACATAGGCAGCGATTTTTTGACCGGCATTATATTTTCCCTGCTTGGCATGTTTAAAGTCAATATAATTGGTTTTTAATCCGCTCAGTCCGGCGGCTTCAGATTCTGGCCAGATGTGCCATTTATTGATTTGCAGCAACTGGACGCCAATAAAAGGTACTGTGAAAAGAAAGAAAAGTAGAGCAGCTACTCTGTGAATTATCCTGCAGACTTGAATGCCGGATCTTAACGTATCACCATTCTGACCGCTTATAAAATCAAAGGGAAATCCGAAGCTATAGGCGATCCAGTGGAAGCCGGAAGACAGTATCGGCAGCCCTGTCAGGATAAAAAAGAAAATCAGGATGATGATGGATCTGTGATAGAACATTTGAAACGGGGTAAATGCGGTAATTTTTTTATTCATGATCTGCCTCCTTTTCTTGTGCAGCAAGGGCATCTTTACGGTTTGCGAGCCAATAAAGGAAATGGGCACCAGCTCCTAGAGCTACAGCAGCTGAAGCTCCGAGGCCAAAGGCCTTTGTGGTCTGTCGCAAAACCATGCTACTGACCATGGGGTTTTTGGGCAGGCCATATTTTTCCATCTCTTCCGCCGAAACAATAGTCATCCATCCAGCTTTTCCGACATAGTCGTTTATTTTATCAGCACCATAGACGATATACTCCTTTCCAAACTGTTCACTATAGCGTTTGGCACGTGCCCTCGCTTCAGCAACTACCTCTTCACGGGGACCGCTGATCAGGGCATCGGCGATGCAGCTATTGACACAGGCAGGCTTAAGGTCTGACTCCACTCGGTCGTAACACATCATGCATTTATACGAGGCATTGCTGTGCTGATCATAAATAGGAACGTCAAAGGGGCAGGCATCCTGACAGGTACGACAGCCCACGCAGAGGTCTTGGTGAATAACAACTTGACCGCCTTTCCTACGCTCAATGGCGTTACTTGGGCAGCTGCTGGCACAGGGGGCATTTTCACAATGCATACAGTGATGGAGTTCGGTAATTCGATAACTTTTTGGATATTTTCCATATTCCCTTTGAATAGGATACAGGTAATTCAGTTGTGGTAATGCTTTGTTCACTCCCGTTTCAATGGAGGTCGTTCCGTTCCGCTGCAGGCGTAGGCGGTTCTCCACACTGCAGCTCACAACACAAGTGAAACAGCGAACACAGGCCTGTGAATCGTAACACATAGAATATATAGACATTATGCCTTCCTCATTTTGATAACAAAATCATGCGCTGCATGTCCACCAACCAGGGGGGCGTGGTGGTAGGGTGCGGAATGATTAGGATTAAATCCAGTCTTCGGTGCATGACCGTAAAACTTGTTTAGATTTTTAAATGCACCCGGACCTGTGCCATAATAGCTGAACATAGCATCGGGGTGGACAAGTTCACTCAGTACAACTTTGGCTGACTGTTCCAATTTGTTGTCTGGGTTCCAGATGGTAACCATGTCACCATCTGTAAATCCGAGGGATTTGCCTTTACTCTTATTAATAAAAACAGCATCCCAGGAGATAGCTTCGCCGACATTGGCCAGCAATCTGTTGTCTTTTGTTTGCTGGCCGGTAAAAGAATTTATTGGGGCAAATCCAGTGATTGGAATGAACTCGTCATTGGCCAGTTTTTCTCTGGTGGTCATCCAGTTGGCTGGTTGCCAGACCGGCAAGGGGGTTGCTACCAGGGAGTTACTGTCCCCGGCTGCTTCAAGTTCAGCATAGGCACCGGCAAGGAAGGTACTGAATATCTCAAGTTTGTGGGTCGGTGTTTTGGCCTTTGGCTTTGGTGGGCGTGCTGTACCATTCCAGATGCCGTTTTGTTTCAGATAATCGACAGTGATTTTTGTTTTATCCTTATCGGAAACTCCCTTCAGGCCTGCAAGCTGTTTTTCCCAGAGCAATTCCATGCCGCCGACTTCAAAGGGCTTGAAGTGGGTCTCGTACTCTTCGGCGGTCAAAAGTCTGCGTGCCAGCTCCAGGCTGATCCAGTAGGGATCTTTTGCATCAAAGAGTGGATCAATAACCTTCATGTTCATGCTTACGCCAGGTACTTCAGACTTGTATTTGGCATTAATGGCCTCGTTACGTTCAACAAAGGTGGCATCTGGCAGAATGACATCGGCATACAGGGTTGTTTCGTTGAAGAAAGGAGAAATACAGAGAGTGAATTCCAACTTTTCCAATGCCTTTACAATTTCAGTCCCTCCAGCTGATCCACCCAACAGATTGGCGCCATTGAAAACCATGGCCTTGATGGGATATGGCTTATCGGTCAGCAGTGTTTCCACGGACTTGTGACGATAGTATTTGCTGTTACCAAAGCGGAAATTTGGGTCATGCTTCATATAATGCTTACTGATGGCATCTGCTTTGGGTTTTGGCGGATGAATGAGTTTGCCAAGCTTTGGTGAATGGTTCCAGATAATGCCACCTTCCCGGCCAAATGCTCCGATAAGGGCGTTCATCATAGAGATGACTTGAACCATTTTGAATGAATTGAAATAGCGTTCGCTGCGATAGGTTGGATCGATAAAAGCATGGGGCCTGTTCTGTTCCAGATCTTTGGCAACCTTACGGATTTCCTCTGCAGGTACATCACTTTTTCCTTCGGCCCATTCGGGGGTATAGCTTTCAAGCTCCTTGGCGATTCTGTCCAGGGCTGTCACTGCTGTGAAGGTTTTTCCTTCAAACAGCACCTCGTGGGCACCATGTAAGGCAGGCTTTTCAGCTTCACTGGCAAATTGTGTTTTTCCGGTCGCTTCGTCAAAAACAAGATAATCTAGAATTTTGATCTTCTTTTCTTTGTCGTCTTTCTCTATTTCTCTCATTCCAGCTGGTTGGAGGGTCTTGGCATCAACAAGCATGGGGGCATTGGTATGTTTGATAAGGTAATCCGGCTCATATGATTTGTTTTTCATGAGTTCATGAAAGAGACCAAGCATAAAGGCCAGATCTGACCCAGGTTTTATGGGGAGCCAATTTACATTATCCTCTCCAGTCTCAGAGGGTTTACGGGGATCGACCACCGTCAGCTTCAGTCCATCTCGTTTTCCCTTGCCAAAATTTAAGGCCCATGGATAGCAAACCAGACCACCAGCAGGATTACGACCGGCGAGGACGCCGTATTTAGCCTTTGCATAGTTGATACTGACCTTGCTCGGGCTGCATCCTGGCTGACCTTTACTGAATGGTCCACAAACTGCACCAAGTCCCACCGCTCGTGAATTTGCCCAGCAGGTATCTGCGTAGCCTGGAAAATTGGGGGTGCCGTAGACTTTGAACACTTCAGTGTCAAGGCCAGGTGCCCCGTTGAAACGAACGGCTACGGCAAGTGCTTCAGGGGTTCCCTGGTCTCGATAGACTTTGAGTTTGGAAGCGACAAGGTCTAAAGCCTCCGACCAGTTGGCCCTGCGGAACTTTCCTTCGCCCCTTTCGCCTACCCGGATAAGGGGCGTTTGAATCCTATTGGGGTTATACACCATACCGGCTGCGGCGACGGATCGTCCGCAGACTCCTGGTGAGATAGAATGAGGGTTTGCTTCAATTCCTATAAGGCGTCCATCGATCACCCTGGCAAGTCCGGGACATTTCTGGGCACACATCCGGCAATTGACGGGTATACGCTTTTCAAGACCATATCCTGGTAACTTCTCTGCTCTGGCCGCTTTAGGGCTCACTCCTGAGGCCACTAACGGGCCTGCTAAGGCCAAACCACCAAGCTTAAGAAAATCTCTTCTGTTTGTCTTCTGCATCTCCGGACTCCTCCTGTAAATTATAACTTTAGGATTGCTCAAAAATTGTATTCTGCAGCATTCTGCCAGGATACTTTTCAAAGTACATAGTCAAACTTTGAGTACATGAGTGATTATGAATAATGGAGCAATGTAAACAGGGAGACCAACGCAATAAACAGGCCATTAGGTATTATTTATGAAGAAAATCTCAATAATTAAAAGATTCATAGATGTTAAGGACTGTTTTAGGCAGAACAATTACTTGTATGAAGAATATTTAGCGGAGTGGGATATGTTGAAAGTGTTCCCGGAGGGGAACATGGATGGTCCCAACAGGGAACGGACATGTCCATTTTTGCTTTGATAAAAACTGGCGCAAAATATAGCAGATGGAGTGTTTGAATAGGGATAGAAATAGAATCGTTGCCCAGGTTGTTTTGCCCGGTACAAGCATTGATCGAAGCTGAAGTAAATGGTTGGACTGTAGTGGATATGAAAAAAGAGTGGAAGGTAATTTACCCTTAAGCTGTTGAGTCTTTTTGCTGTGCGGTAGCTGCCCCAGGCAGTTGCCTCAAGGATACTTTTGCAAGTCAGGTGGTATACATTTTACCGGCAGTGTTGAGAAACTTCTGAGGTGCAATAATCAGCCTCCCCTTAATGGGGCAATCCTGCTGATACTTCGAGACGGTCAAAGTATCAGGAGCATTGCATTATCCACTTTTTTAATACCACCTCTGTCAGTGAAGCGGGTGAAGAAATACACGGTGCTGGAATACCACCCTGAAGCGACTGGTTACAGAACCTCAAAAAGCATCCTGCCAAGAGGGGGTCAAAGAGCAGCCTGTTAACAGGAGGTCATGTGTTTGTTAACATGAAATGGTAAACTTATGCACTTCCTCCGACAAGCGATCTGCCAACTCTTTTAATTTTTTTGAATTATCATCCACGTCATGGCTTCCTGCATTCATGGATTGAGCGGCTTCATTCACTTCTGTAATATCTCTTGCCACTTCGTCAGCAACGGTGGAACTCTGAGCAACATTTTCTGTGACTTCCTGAATTCCTTGCGAAGCTTGACTAATGTTTTCTGATATTTCAGCAGTTGTTACGGATTGTTCTTCAACGGCTGAAACTATGGTTGTTACTATGGTATTAATTTCATTGATAACCTTGGTGATTTGCTGAATCTGAGCAACCGTTCCAGACGTTGATGTCTGTATTCCTTCAATACGGGTTTTTATTTCCTGGGTAGCATCGGAGGTCTGTTTTGCAAGTTCTTTTATCTCATTTGCAACTACGGCAAACCCCTTACCAGCTTCGCCAGCTCTTGCCGCTTCAATGGTGGCATTTAAGGCCAGAAGATTGGTTTGAGATGAAATTTCAGTTATCGTTTCAGTCACCTTACCAATTTCTTTGGCAGCAGTTCCAAGTTCGTCAACTTTTGCAGAAGCTGTGCTGGCTTCGTTAACAGCTTCTTGAGTGATTACCTGACATTTCTCTGTGTTCTTAACGATTTCATTGATTGTAGAAGTCATTTCATCGGTTGCTGTGGAAACAAGGCTGATATTGGTTGAGGCCTCTTCGGTTGCAGCAGCTACCGAATTCATATTTGCACTCATTTCTTCAGCTGCAGCAGCAACACTTTGAGCTCTTCCGGCAGTATCACTACTCGCTCCACTGAAATCGCTTGCAATTTCACCAAGATCCGTTGCTGAAGTGGATAAGGTTACAGAATGGTTTGAGATACTGCACATCATTGAATTGAGCCCCTCCAACATTCCGTTGAGATCTTTCCCCATGGCTCCTATTTCATCATTGTTTTGAATTTCCAAGCGATCAGACAATTCTCCTTTGGCAATTTTCTTTACAAATATGGAAAAAGAAGTGAGAGGGGATATGATACTTTTATTCAGAACAAACCAAGTCACGAAGCTGAGAAAGAAAAGAATGGCCGCAACCCAGAGCACGATAGATATTTTTGCAGCGTTTACCTGTGCGTTTGCATCGGCGAGGGAGGAGACTACTTCAAAGGCGCCGAACATATCACCAACACGAAGACCTTCTTTGGTTCTGCCAACAACATCTTTGTCACCTTTAGTATCTCCATGACACAAGAGACATTCTTTAGTGAGATAGACAGAAGAGAAATAATGCACGGTATCATCTGTGATAACAATTTTATTTTTCAGTGAGTTGTTCTTCAGTTCTTTGAGGATTTTCCCTTCAAGCTCATTGGGTGTGTTATCGTTATTTCTTGGGTTAAAGTGTGGTGTTTTAAAAAGATAGCCACCGGCTTCAGCGTTCATTTGAGCAATATTTATTGCTGTAATCACAGGTACTGCATCCACAACTAGTGAGGGGGCGATCTGATCCAAGGGGGGGATTAATCCGGAAGTTAACTTGTCAGCCATATCACTTCTGGCTGCTTCTGCCATTTGCACGATGGCTCTACTTTTTTCAATTAATGCATCTTCTGCACCTGATCGTATGTCGTCAACTCTTTGCCAGGCAAGGATTGAGGCAATAATTACAGGTCCTGTAAATGTAAGTAGAAGTAATTTCCATTTTATGGAAAGATCTTTCAGGTTCATAAAAATATTCCTCAATTAATGTGGTTGATATTTTACATGGCTATCCATCCTTCGTACAAAAAGTATATGTTGTATAGGAATTGAATGTCAAATAGTTGTTTGGCTTGAGCCCTTCAAACCTGGTTCCAATTGACTCGATTGCCTGCAGGTTATTGACTGTTTCAGGTTTATTCAAAGCTCCTGAACAGTTGATGCCGAATATTCAATGAAATAATCATGCTTCTGGATGCGTCACCCATTTTTTTTCACACTTGTAATATGGCAAAAATGAAAAAAATAGTGGTGCGTTCTCTCCTATTTGGAATGAGCTAAATGAGAATTTTTCAACTCGGTAAATACACTTTCAGCTGCAAGTCGATTCCCTTCCAAGTTCCAGTGGACATCATCTGTTTTGTACAGTGCAACGGGACTTTTTTTCAGAACAGGATAGAGGTCAAAGATAGCAATGTTTTCATCTCTTAACTGTTTTGTAAGGGCTCTGTTTGGGCGGGTAATATCCCAATGAGAATGAATGGTGTCTGAGAAGGCTTTTTTCTTAACAAATTTTTCTACCGACATATCAATCTGTAGAACATCTGGAATAATAACCACCAGGAGTTCTATACCTTCTCTTTTGCAAAGATCACGTATTTTACGAATAAAATACATGGCGTTACTCAGTTGTTCGTCGAACTGCCTGTCTCCTGTATTAAAGAGGTAACTGTTTTCCATTTCTATGGAGAGGAAGATATCCCGAGGCATTACCTGACAAGTGTCGCAGTAGGTAGTGACTGAGTGGTAAATCTTTTCGGACGGCTCCTTATTTCTGTCGGTTAATTTTTTGGCAAGGTTTAAGAGTCCGGAGTTATGAAATATTGTCTGCTCTTTGCTTCCCTTGAAATCATCTCCCACAAAAAAAGTTAGGAGGAGCATATCAGGGTCGACAGCTAGACCTTCCAGACCCAGAATTGACCAGTAAGCACGAGGATGAATGGATGGAACCCCCATGTTCAACAGTTCAATGGGTTTTCCAGTGGGAAGCTGATTGAATTTTGTTTCGATTAGGGAGAGAAAAGAGTCTTGGTAGGGAACTGAACCAAAAGCAAAGGAATCGCCTATGGCAAGGATGCGGTAGCTATCGTTCTGCTTTTTTGTGAATTCAGTATCCTTGAACCCCTGGGAATTGAGTGTGAAATTGTAGTCTTTGCCAAGTGCCTTTCCTTTTGCCTGTTTATATGAGTGATTGTAAAAAAGATTGCTGGGAAAAAAATAATGATAGGCCTGGATGGTAAATTCTGCAAAGAAGAAAAGTATAAGAGATGCGAGAAAAATTTTCATAGAATGTTGGTTTGAAAGGTGAAGATGGATTTTCCGTGGGGGACATAGTGACTGGGTAACAGGCTTATTCCACCGGTTTACTCTTCAAACGCCATCCCCAGGATCATGAATGATATCCTATAATACTGTCACCAAAACGGCAATATCAAAGAATCCATGTGTTTTTTACCCAGGTATTGATTGGGAGCAGGGAATGTCAGAGGGGGTAAGCTGTCAGCAAAACACACAGCAATTCCTTTTTTCATTGAATGTGTTACGATACCATCTTTTACAGGGGGGAGCAGAAAAAGCATATTTTTTGCTTGAGCAATAGACTCCCAATGGACAACGGATAAACAACCTACAACAGGATTGACCATGGATTTGATATCATACTGGGCACACCTTGTTGCAGATTATTGGAATAGGGATTTTTGTGATTCTGGTGGCCATTGTTGGCGAGCGTTCCATTGTGCTGTCAGTTGCTCAAACCACCAATTTCTTTTACAATAATAGCAGTGTCTCTGTCGGGCTTGGAGTTCGTCGGCACTACTTGAAAATAACTATGGATAGCTGGCTTTTTGTTGGTTTCCAGTGAAAATAATTATAGAGGTGATTGAAGTGAGTGTGGAATCCTGGATGCTCTATTTGATACTTGTTCTTGCTGCCTGTGCCTCACCTGGCCCTGCAGTTTTATTTGCAATCAGTAACTCCACCCTCTATGGCTGGAAAAAGGCACTTTACGCTGCATCTGGAAATATTACCGGACTGCTTCTTCTCGGGATCGTGGCGGTGATGGGGCTTGGTACTCTGTTGAATACCTCACTTGCAGTTTTTAATGCTGTTAAATACGCTGGAGCGGCCTATCTCTTCTATATTGGGCTGAAGCTGATTTTTCAGAAATCTTCCGGTCTCCCCGGGATTGGGGAGGGGAGCGCTTCAAGCACGGTCTCATCAAAAAAGGTATTTTTCCAGGCCATTGGGGTTGCAATCAGTAATCCAAAGGCAATTGTGTTTCTAACTGCGCTGTTTCCTCAATTTATAAATACCGACCAGGCACTGATTCCGCAATTTATACTCCTTATTGGCACCCTGATGTTTTTCTCCTTTCTTTTTCTGATGGCCTATGCCGTGCTGGCGCTGAGAGCTAAGGGCTGGCTGAATCAATCGGCAAGAATGACAAATTTTAATAGGGCAACAGGCTCTGTTTTTATCGGTTTTGGTCTTTTATTGGCAGCGTCCTCAAATAAGTAGCGACAGAGGGTATCGATAAAGTCAAAACTATACGGTAGCTATTGTGAGGGAATAGGCTGTAATGCATCCACCAAGGGCGTTTAAATTTTGCTCGACTTGCCTTGAGGGGTAAGAAATTGCTGGGAGGGTTGGACTTGGTGGAAACGTGAAGGCTCTGCTGTAACTGACGATCTGTTTTATCACATTTCCTACTTGTTTTATTCTTCCTGAAGTAATCGCTTGTTTAGTTTCCAGTTTACGATAATTGTTTTGTAAAGCACCAGAATCAGTGGCAGCAGCAAGATGAAGTAAGTCACTGAGAAAAGGTTTAATAAACCAGACGTGACCAGTGCCTTATCAAGAAAAAACATCCCAAAAACCCAGAAGGCAACACCGGGGCAGATAAGTGCATATGTGGCAGGATTCCTTGCTGCATCCTCTTCAATATTTCCATTAATACCGTGTATGAATTCTGGGAAATAGTTGTTCTGGCGCATGATCACATACCCCAGGATACCAATAAAAATCTGTATTGAAACAATAAAACTAGACCAGATAAAATGGAATATGGCGCTACTTCCGCCATGAAAGAGGAAGTGAAATCCATGATTGAGGCGGATAGCCGTAATACCAAGGAGGGTCAGGATAGGAATAAGAATCCACAGACTTGCACTGGCTTCTCGATTGACGCCTTTGTCCATCATGGCATGAAAGCCTAGAATAAGGTTCTTTACAGCAAGAAGGCTTGCTACGGAAAAGAAGAAAATCGCGCAGAACGCCGCAATTGTTATCATTGCTGGATTTTCACTCATGGCGGCTGGAGCTGCAAATCCCACTGCATTCATGGAAAACGTGAAGGATGAAAGCATCTGAGTGAGTGAATTATTCTTGGAGTGTTTAAAATGGCCTGTGTTTAGTACCTTACTGTAATAGTTATAAAACAGTGTGAGGCTGTAGATTCCTGTTGCCAAAAATGCAAGGAAAGCAAAAGGGAAGAGGTATTCAACAACATTCCACAATCCTGGAACCAGCATCGCTCCGAGCACAAACAGGACATTGATAGTCATGGTCAGCGTGAGAGGGATGGTCATTAAGGTTATTTCATTATTGGTCTCAATAAGATCCGTATATCCTTTCGTCTGCCTGAACATCCTGTATTCCCGGATATTCCAGATCAGCATTTGAATATGTTTGATTGCGAAGTAAAGCATCATGGCATAACAGAGTACACCAAGTATTTGAGCAAAGAGTGATGTGGTTGCAAGGTAGCCCCAAACCGTATCAAAAGTTGCTATGGGAGTGTCCGGGTGGGGCGTCATAAACATAAAAAAGATAAAAAACGCCACAGTAAGCCCACCATTGCCTAGGGCTGCGAGGAAGAAAAATGGGGAGTAGGTTTTGCCGAGATTTCGTTTCATGCTGTGCTTCCTTACGATTTTTTAAAGTGCTTTTGGATATTTTTATTTATGATACATGTTCATGCCAGAAAATGGCTACAAAAGCAAATAATTAAATAGGGTGGGGGCATTTTTGCGTATTAACCTATAAGAGGAGGGTTATATATCCCGAAGGGAGAGAGCTATTCGTTTTCTAGGCTTGTCAACTTCAAGAATACGAACAACCACCTGTTGTCCGGTCTTTACAATTTCCGCTGGATCGCGCACAAATCTGTTAGCGAGCTGGCTGATATGGATAAGGCCATCCTGGTGCACTCCAATATCCACAAAGGCACCAAACCGAGTTACGTTGGTTACAATTCCAGGTAGCCTCATTTCAGTGATCAGGTCATCAATTGAATTCACGTTTTTTTCAAAGGCAAAGTGTACAAATTTTTCACGTGGGTCTCTTCCCGGTTTGGCTAACTCGTTGAGTATGTCGCGCAGGCTTATCAGGCCAAGGCTATCTGAAACATACTGCTGTATATCAATTTCATCTCTTTGCTTCTGACTGCTGATCAGTTTTTCGATATCACATTGCCTATCGGATGCCATTTGAGCCACGGTTTTGTATTGCTCCGGATGCACCGCCGAATCATCTAGCGGGTTTTTGGCACCATGGATACGTAGGAATCCTGCACACTGTTCAAAGGCTTTTGCACCTAGTCTGCTTACCCGCTTGAGATCTTTTCTGCTGAGAAACGGTCCATGTTCATTACGATAGCTGAGAATGTTATCGGCCAGTACTGGGCCAAGGCCAGAAACATATGTGAGGAGTTCCCGGGATGCGCTGTTTACTTCCACGCCAACACTGTTAACACAGCTGACCACTACATCCTCGAGACCATTTTTTAACTCGGTCTGGTTTACGTCGTGTTGGTATTGGCCGACACCTATGGATTTGGGGTCAAGTTTGACCAGTTCGGCCAAGGGATCCTGAAGTCGTCTGCCGATGGAAACTGCTCCCCGAACGGTGATATCATGATCCGGAAATTCTTTTCGGGCAACTTCCGATGCTGAATAAATTGATGCACCGCTTTCATTCACCAGAGTGATCAGAATATCATCCTCTAACTGCAGGCTATGAATAAACTGCTCAGTTTCTCTACCGGCTGTACCATTGCCGATACCAATAGCCTGGATACGTTGTTTCTGACACTGTTCCCGTATTATTTTACCAGCCTCCTGCTCCTGTTTACCGCCATGGGTCGGGTATATGGTGCAGTAATGGAGTAATCGGCCCTGGCCGTCAAGACAGACAAGTTTAGCTCCTGTCCGGAATCCTGGGTCGAGCGCCATAACCCGCTTTTGTCCTAGGGCAGGTGCCAGGAGCAGTTCGCGCAGGTTTTCCCCAAAGACCGCTATTGCTTCTTTGTCAGCCTTTTCCTTAAGGTTTTTGCGAAGTTCCTTTTCAAGGCTTGGACTGAGCAATCTTTTGTAGCTTTCAGCCATGGCAAGCGACATCTCCTGAGAGACCTGATTTTTTGCTGCATAATAGCTGTTGAGAACAGCAATTGTCTGATCTTCAGGAGGCTTAAAGGAAAGTCGCAGCACCTTTTCAGCTTCGCCACGAAACATTGCCAGAATGCGGTGGCCAGCAGCCCTGCGAATATCTTCCTCCCATTCAAAATAATCACGAAATTTAGTCCCTGATTCTCTGTTTTTCTTTACAACGGTGGAACGAAGAACGGTTTTTCCTAAAAAGAGTTTACGAAGGCGTGCCCGGATGGTTGAATTTTCACTTATCCATTCGGCAATGATATCTCTTGCGCCAGCACTTGCCTCTTCTGCCGAGGAAATGTCCCTGGTCGGATTGATGAAATCTGAAATCTTTATGGTGCCTTCGTTCCCATTAAATATTGCTAGGGCAAGCGGTTCCAGACCTCTTTCTTTAGCTATCACGGCCCGTGTTTTTCTTTTCTGTTTAAAAGGCAGGTAAATGTCTTCAAGTTTTAAGAGATTATCCGATTTTTCAAGATTCGTTTTCAGGGTATCGGTGAGGAGCTTTCGTTCGCTAAGAGAGTTGATAATTGCTTGCCTTCGCTTATCAAGTTCTGCGAATTTTGTAACAAGTTCCCTTATGGCGGTGACCTGAACTTCATCGAGTAAACCGGTCATCTCCTTACGATATCGTGATATAAAAGGAACCGTTGCTCCTTCTGCTAAAAGTCCGGCGGTGGCAGTGACCTGAGGAATGGAAATTTGTAGTTCGGTGGCAATTCGTTTGTGGTGTTGGGTGGCTGTCATTGGAGGCTCATTTATTCGTGAGAGTGTTTTTTAATTTGTTTCAAATGTAGTACTTTTCCAGTATAATAAAAAGTATCAATTGTGCTTTGAGGTAAAGAAGAAGAACAATCTGTACCGGTTGGGTGAAGGGAGTATACACTCCTAAAGAGACCCGGCAAAGCTGTTTAGTGTCTTCGATCATAAAAGCTGTATTTTTAAAATGAGTAATTGTGAAATGGTGTTAAATTCATTTGCTTAACATCCACAAAAGGCACTTATGGAAGCTCACTTACCGTTTACCAGTGTTTATTTCATCCTGAACCCGTGAGCGTTTTCAGGTGAAAAAAATCAATTCATGGTTCCTGTTTTCATCACGGATTCAGACTCATGATCAGACAAGGGGAATTGTATGGGAAAAGAATTGTCAGCATTATGTGTTCATTCTGCAAAGGATTTTAAAAGTCAGGGGAAAGTTATTATGAAACTGGCTAAGAAACAGGGGCTTATAGCTATTACCAATCGATTAGCACTTTTTATTGATGGTAAGCCTTGTCGTCGCTGGTGGTTTGCAGATAAAAAGAAAGCGATCCTACTTTCCGTTGAATATGGTCTGGTGGATAATGAAGCCATAAATTTTCTCACTAATGGTATCTGAAAATAATCATATTTTAACCTGAATTCAACTCGTTCCCGTCGGCACGATTTTTCCTGTTTTTGGATAAATCGTGCCGTTTCTGTTTGTACCTTTTTTCTCAGCAACATTGTGTCACTCCAACAAAGCGTTAAGCATTGATTATTATTAACGCTCTCTTCCATTTTTCTTTCATAAAAAAACTCTTGTGCTACACTGATTTCACCTAAGTTTGGTTTTGGTATTTAACATTGGTAAACATTATATAAGGGAAGCTCGGTATGCGTTTTGAATCTGGAAAAATAATTTCTGATTTTGATCCTCACTTTAAGATTTTCCACGAACTTATGCCCTTCAAAGTGGAGGAGATCCTTCTGGTGTCGAGTCCCTATGATGCCTTTATTATGGAGGAAGATGGGTCCCTTGCAACACGTATTATTAATGAATACCAAGGGCTGAATCTCAGTGGTGCTCCCCGTATTACCCTGGTCTCTTCCGGTCAGGAGGCCCTCGAAGTTCTACGCCGCCAATCCTTTGATCTTGTAATTACTATGCCCAATGTCGGGGGGATGGATGCCTTTACCCTCGGTTCTTCCATAAAGAGGATTCATCCTGTTCAGCAGGTTGTTCTGATTTCCCATAGTCTTCGCGGGATATACCCTCTTCCTGAAAATGTTGATTGCCAGTCAATAGATGATATTTACCTCTGGTGCTGTGAAGCTGATCTGCTTCTTTCATTGATTAAGAATTTTGAAGATCATGTCAACGTGGATGCGGATACCGCTAGAGCCATGGTGAGAGTGATCATTATGGTGGAAGATTCACCGGTGTATCGATCCACCTTTCTTCCTATTTTATACCATGAAGTGGTGCGTCAGACTCAGGCAGTACTTGATGAAAGTTTAAATGAACCCCATCGCTTACTGCGTATGCGTGCAAGGCCGAAAATACTTACAGCTATCAATTACGAAGAGGCCATGGTTCTGTATGAGGCCTATAAACCGTATGTCTTTGGAATTATATCCGATGTGCGTTATCCAAGACAGGGCAAGATGGATGCTGAGGCTGGAATGCGACTTCTTGAAGGGATACGCGAGGAAGTTCCTGACCTGCCCATGCTGATGCTCTCTTCGGAACCTGAAAACAGAGCACGTGCCGAGGCTATCCCGGCAGTGTTCCTTGATAAGGATTCGCTTTTTATAAAAGATGAAATTCACTCCTTCTTTCTCGACTATCTTGGGTTTGGCGATTTTGTTTTTCGTCATCCTAATGGAACTCCCATTTCTCATGCTTCTAATCTGTATGAATTTGAGCAGCAGCTTCGTACCTTACCAACGGAATCATTGCGCTATCACGCAGAGTGCAACCATTTTTCCAATTGGGTTATGGCGCGTGCTGAAGTAGCTCTTGCAACACGTCTTCATCGTGATCATGTCAGTGGTATTGTGAGTTGTTCCGATTTGCGTGATGATCTGGTGTTCAAAGTGCATTCACTCCGCAAACTTCGACAGCAGGGAGTGGTTGTGAAATTTTCTAGGGAATATTTTGATCCTGAAGTGATGGATTTTGTTAAAATCGGTAATGGTTCGCTCGGCGGAAAGGCTAGGGGACTAGCCTTTATGTGGATGCAACTCCAGCAATCACGAGGCTCCCACCCCATATTGTCTCAAAATAATGTTACGCTTCCCAAGACCTGCGTGATCACTGCCGATGGTTTTGACGATTTTATAGTCAAAAACCGGTTACGACTGGATAAGGATGCAAGTGATGAACAAATAGCAGAGACTTTTCTTGCGGCAGAACTTCCCGGTTGGCTCCAGGAAGATCTCCACGCCTTTCTCAAAAAAATCACCTTTCCTGTTTCTGTCCGTTCCTCAAGTCTTCTTGAAGATGCTCATTTTAAACCCTATGCGGGACTCTATTCTACCTACTTTCTGGCCAATAACCATCCCTCCTTCAGTCTGCGTTGCCAGCAACTCGAAGAGGCGGTGAAACTGGTCTATGCTTCGACCTGGTTTGAGAGTCCAAGAGCCTATTCAAAAGCATCGGAACAGGGACGTGAGGATTCCATGGCTGTAATTGTTCAGCAGCTTGTGGGGCAGCAGTATGACGATTACTACTACCCGCATATTTCAGGTGTTGCTCAATCGCATAACTACTATCCGGTTATGAAAATGAAGTCGGAGGAGGGGATATCTCATATTGCACTTGGAATCGGAAAGACGGTGGTTGAAGGAGAACGTTCGCTGCGCTTTTCTCCTGCACATCCCAAACGGCTTGTCCAGTTTTCCACGGTGAATGATATCCTTGAGAACTCTCAGCGTCATTTTTATGCACTTGATATGAGACATTCCACTCAACTTGATAGGGAAGGATCAAATCTTGTGAAGCGCGTTATACAGGATGCGGAGCATGAGGAGCCTGTACAGATTCTGTCTTCCACTTATATTCCGGATGAAAACCGGATACGGGATACATGCATGCCTGGAGTGAAGGTGGTCACATTTGCCAGAATTTTGAAACATAAGCTGTATCCTTTACCTGAAATCCTTGAAGATCTGCTTGATCTTGGTCGTCGCGGTATGGGCTGTGAAGTGGAAATTGAATTTGCCGTTCGTCTGGACCCAAAAATCAATAAGAGTGAATTCTTTTTTCTTCAGATGCGGCCGATGGTGACGGGTGGTGAAAATATTGATGTTGCGATCTGTTCACAGGAAATTCAGAAGGCCTTTTGTTTTTCAAGATCCTGTCTTGGACATGGTCGGATTGAAACTATGGCTGATATTCTGCTTGTTAGGCCCGAGAGTTTTGATGCGGGAGCCACTAGAACTATTGCCGGAGAAATTAACGCAATGAATGCTAAACTTCAGGCAGAAGAGAGGCCTTATTTGCTGCTGGGCCCTGGACGCTGGGGCTCTGCCGATCCATGGCTGGGTATTCCTGTTCAATGGCGTGATATTTCAGGCGTCGGGGCCATTATTGAGCTCCAAAATGCGCAGCTTCATGCCGACCCTTCTCAAGGGTCACATTTTTTCCAGAATATTACATCCCTTGGTATTCCATATCTTACGGTTATGGAGACAAGGAATGAGGCATCACGAACCTGTAAAAGTAAAAATGAAGAGAGTTGTCTGGATTGGGATTGGCTTATGGGGCAGAAGGAGTATGAAGATACAAAGTTTGTTCGTCATATTCGTTTGCCTGTCCCTTTTGTAATGAAGTGTAACGGTAAGGAGGAACTGGCTGTCTTATATCAGAAAGATGAAAAACCTGTTGCTAAGGATGCGTGTAAGGAAGTACGAAGAAAATAAAATCTAACACCGGTAAGCGGTAAGTGAGGTTGGTATATATTTTTTGTTAACAATTGAAGTTGTGATTAATCATTATTGAAGTTTACGATTTATAACATATAGCGGAGGTTGGTATGGACGATATTATGAGCACGGTTATGAATAAAGATCCGGAGCAGCGCGAATTTCATCAGGCTGTTAAAGAAGTTGTGGCATCGGTACAACCGGTGCTTGAACGAAATCCGGAGTATCGCCAACAGGCAGTTCTGGCAAGAGTTACGGAACCTGAACGTGTTCTTATGTTTCGGGTCCCCTGGATGGACGACGATGGTCAGGTGCATGTGAATCGCGGCTTTCGGGTGGAGATGAACTCGGCCATTGGCCCATATAAAGGAGGTTTGCGTTTTCATCCTTCTGTGAATATCGGTATTATCAAGTTTCTTGCCTTTGAGCAGGTCTTTAAGAATTCACTGACCACGCTTGCCATGGGCGGTGGCAAGGGTGGGTCTGATTTCGATCCGAAAGGAAAATCCGACGCCGAGGTGATGCGTTTTTGTCAATCTTTTATGGCTGAGTTGTTTCGTCATATCGGGCCAAATACCGATGTGCCTGCCGGAGATATCGGAGTTGGTGCCCGCGAGATTGGTTTCCTTTTTGGAATGTATAAAAAACTTAGCAATGAGTTTACCGGAGTTCTTACCGGTAAGAGTCTGGATTGGGGGGGCAGTCTGATCCGTCCAGAAGCAACCGGTTATGGAACTGTGTATTTTGCAGCAGAGATGCTGGCAACACGTGGTGAAACACTGGAAGGGAAGAGCTGTATCGTTTCAGGATCTGGAAATGTGGCTCAGTATCTTACTGAAAAAGTACTCGATCTGGGTGGTAAGGTTATAACCTTGTCCGATTCTTCTGGATATATTTATGACGAAGAAGGGATTGATCGTGAAAAACTGGCATTTGTGCAGCAGTTGAAAAATATCAGGCGCGGACGGATCGGTGAATATATCGAAACCTATCCAAATGCCGTATATACTCCGCTTGATCCGCTGCTTGACTACAATCCTCTCTGGAATCATAAAGCTGATTGTGCCTTTCCCTGTGCCACCCAAAATGAGATTAATGCGGTGGATGGAAAGAATCTTGTGGATAATGGTGTGGCTCTTATTAGTGAGGGTGCCAATATGCCGTCTGTTCCCGATGCGGTTGATCTCTTTGTGGAACATCGTTTGTTATATGCTCCTGGTAAGGCTGCCAATGCTGGTGGTGTTGCCGTGTCCGGGCTTGAGATGGCACAGAACTCCATGCGTCTCTCCTGGCCTAGAAAAGAGGTCGATGAACGTTTGAAACAGATTATGAAATCCATCCATAGAACCTGTGTCGACGCGGGTGAGAGTTATGGCGTCCAGGGGAATTACGTGGCTGGGGCGAATATTGCAGGCTTTGTGAAAGTTGTGAATGCCATGCTTGATCAGGGACTGGTATAATAGTAGACTGAAGGTAAAAGGGGAAAGGCTGAAGGGACAGTTACCTTCAGCCTTTTATCCTTCATCCTTTTACCTTACCTAAAAACATGTCTCTCTACGATGAACAGTGCGCCCGAGATTTTGGGCTTCTAAAACCCAGTCTTAATCAGTTCTTTGCTGAAATGGCGGTTGATTGTCCCTACCATCTGCCCCATGACGCCATGTTCTACCAGGCTTTGTTTTCTCCGCTTTCCGATCGTGTTATGGAGTTGTTTTTAGCTTCTGGGTACAGAAGAAATGGAAACTGCCTCTACAGCATGCACTGTCGTGATTGTTCAGCCTGCGTTCCAATTCGTCTTCATCCAAAAAACATGCAGTTCAATCGGAATCAACGCCGGGTACTCAAAAAAAACCGAGATATTAAAGTTGAGTTTGCGCCTCTGCAGGCAAGTGAAGAGAATGTACAGCTATGTGAGAAATTTCTTCGCGTTCGTTATCCCCAAAAAAACAACGGTGGCAGAAATTATTACCAGGGATTCTTTCTGAATAAGATTACTCAGGGGATGGAACTGAGGTTTCGCTTAAAGGGAAAGCTGGTGGGGACTGCAATTGTTGATGTCGGGCAAAACTGGATGAATGCGGTCTATTTTTATTTTGATCCCGATGAGGCTTCCCGGAGTCTTGGAACATTCAATATTCTGACCATGATCGAAACCTGCTTGAATCTGGATATCTCCTATCTGTATCTTGGCTATTATATCGAAGAGGTGGCTGCCATGAATTATAAGAGCCGGTTTCATCCATATTATCTCTATTGCAAGGATGCATGGAAGAGGTTTGAGTAGTAACCATGCTTCTCTTTGGAATAGGAATTGTTGCGATTGCAGGGTATGGCAGACAGAAGTCGCAGGAAAGATAGGAATATACAAATAAGTGAAAGTTGTTAGAAGGCGGAATCGTTTACTCGGTCCCGTCTTTTTTTTATAAACAGAAACTGTGCCTGAAAATTTCAGGTTTCAAAATGCCCTTCTGTCCAAGCCTACTTCGTATTTATAAGAACTATACGACCATCACGATCTGGTGGATTGAGAATCTTGCTTTCATGGATTTCCATGGCCATAATTGAAGCCAAAGTGGTGTAGGTATTGGATTGTTCGTGCCCATAGGTTTTAAACCAAAAATAATTATCTCCTTCATAATTCGCAAGAAACGCATTGGTGGCAACAGAGTACTCTTTCTCAGGATTTAGAGTGCTGTAAGAACCATCATCGTTACGAATTTGCACATCCACTATCTGTTTACCCGACTGGCTTATTCGCCATTGCCCATTTTCCTTTCGTATCTCCTGTTTCTGGTTAGTTGTTTGAATCTTAATCTTCATTCCGGCAATCTGAAGAAATCCACCATGGCCCAATGATGTGGCAGAATGTTCCAGAATCTCAAGCAGATATTCCCCTTTTATTTTCAGTAGGTAGATGTCGTTTTCAAAACCGTCAATCTCCTGAAGCATGGTGTCAGTAACCGGCCCCGCTGGATAGCTGTTCTTTCCCCGAAATGCTCCTCCGTTATTGAGCACCAGATCAACCTTGAATTTTTTTAGTATTAAATTGTTAACCATATCCGCAACAGAGGATTCCTGGGACCGTAGTGACTGCTTATCAAGGTGCCACACTTTTTCGGTACTGCCAAGGACTGTCGTTGGTGGCAATTGATCGCTGAATAATTTGAGTTGTGCTGCTGTTGCCTTATCTTCAGGAATTGATTCCAACACTGGAAGAAGAGAATATTTTGCGCTATTTGGTAGCAGCTTTTTGTTGCTAGTAAGCTGCACGTCAAGCCGAACCAGAGCCGTTCCCTTTTCACCGCCATTCACAATGAGGGTGTTATTGATCGTTTCAAGCTGTTCCAGGTAATCATGGGAATGGCCACCGATGATAATGTCTATTCCATTAACCGCTGTGGCAAGTTTTTGATCAAGATCGAAACCGATATGGGTGACAGCCACGATAAGATCAACGTTCTGCCTTTGGAGTGTGGCAACCATTTTCTCTGCAATGTCAAAAAAAGTTGAGTTCTTACGAGACACATCGCCACCATTGGTGACAGAAGAAAATTCAGGCGTCATTAAAGAAAAATAGCCAACGGAAATATCACCATAGGTTTGAATGAGTAATTGCTGGCAGTTGCCATCAAGTGCTGTGTCTTTAATGTTGAGATCGGAGCAGAGTGTTGTGAACTGTGCCTGTGAAAGGGCTTCACCCAAAATACCGGGACCACTGTCAAATTCATGGTTTCCAAGAGCAAAAATATCATAGCCTGCTGTATCAAGGAGCTTTGAGATCGCTTTTCCTGAAAAATTGTGGAAATAGCGTCCCATTAAATCATCACCAGCTGTTAAAATGATGACTGGATCACGGTTCTCAGCTTTAATCTCTTTGATCAGTGATGCAATTCGGCTGATACCGCCTGCGACTCGATCTTTTTGCTCACTGTTTACCTTGCCCGATGTCCGCAAAGGCTCCATATTTCCCTGTAAGTCTGCAGTGGTCAAAAATGTAATCCTTCTTGAATATTCAACTGACGGGGATGCGATAGTGGTGGAGGAACTGGTGATGAAAATTGAAATAATAAGGAAGAGGATTCTTGTTGAGTACATATTTTTTCCTGCAATTGAAATTGGTTCCAAATGGTTTGTTGTTGTACCTATGCTTACCAGATTTACAAAGCTTCAACAAAGCATGTTTTGAAAATAAAAGGAAGAAACTATGAATCGGAAGGTCGTGAGATGATTGAATGTATCTACTGTATGGGGTATGTCTAGGTGTGGTGTGGGCAATATATTGTGGTGTGTCGTTGACTCGGAGAGGCGTTTGTGATATCGTATAAAGAAGTTGTAAAAAGAAGTTTTTTCTTGAGTTTCATCTTTGCAGATGGAGGATTTCCATGAAAAAATGGCACCTGGAGGGAGTCTGCTCCCGTATTGCTTCCAAAAAACTTGCCCTTCCGAATTCCGCCCAGACCGAGTTGTACCGGCGCGGTTCTTTTTCTCAATTTAATAAAGAGCCCCAACTGGTACTGTTCTGTAGAAAGATTGCAGCCTTTTTTATCCGGTTTTTCTAGCGTACCTATGAAAGAAGCACTTCTGTACAAAAAACTATCAGATAAGCGTGTTAGTTGCTTCCTCTGTAGTCACTTCTGCTCCATTGATAATTTTCATCGTGGAATCTGTGGGGTACGTGAAAACAGAGAGGGGATTCTGTATAGTCTGGTGTACGGAAAAGTTATTGCTGAAAATATTGATCCTATTGAAAAAAAACCGCTTTTCCATGTTCTTCCACAGAGTAAGACCTTTTCCATTGCCACGCTAGGATGTAACTTTTCCTGCCGCCACTGCCAAAATTCCTCCATCTCCCAGCCTGAATCTTTTAGCGGTGATGCTGTTCCCGGCATAGAAAAGAGCCCTGAATTCATTGTTAGGAATGCATTTGCAACGGGGTGTGATTCCATCAGCTATACCTATGTGGAGCCGACAATATTCTTTGAATTTGCCTATGATTGTATGCAGCTTGCAAAAAAAGAAGGTTTGAAGAATTGTTTTGTATCAAATGGGTATATGAGTAAGCCAGCAACAGAGCTACTCACCCCGATGCTCGATGCGATCAATATTGATCTGAAATCTTTCCAGGATGAGTTCTACAAAACGGTCTGTGGCGCACGATTGCAACCGGTACTTGATACGATTAAAAGAATGTATGAAGCCGGAGTGTGGGTGGAGGTTACGACCCTTCTGATTCCCGGATTAAATGATAGTGACAAAGAGTTGCAAAATATTGCTGACTTTCTTGTCTCTATAGATTGTACCATTCCTTGGCACGTCACCGGATTTTATCCAACCTACAAATTGACAGATAGACCTCCCACAAGTGCGGAAAGCCTTGAGCATGCACGTGATATCGGAATTCGTCAGGGACTGCAATACGTCTATGCCGGAAACAGACCTGGAAGTGGTGGTGAAAACAGTCTCTGCCCCTCCTGTGGTTTTGAAGTGATTCTTCGTCATGGATTCTCCATTCAAAAAAATGCACTTATCGATGGTAAGTGTCCCTCCTGTAACACTCCAATTGCCGGAATTTGGGAATAAAACTGTTACAAATATCATTTTTTACTTGCGTTTCTTTATAGCCAGCGGCTAGCCTTCAGTGTAGGCTTGTCTGTTTTAAACGATTATTGGCTCTTAATATTTTTAAAGAGGTTTGTTTAATGAAAAGAGTATCACGATACAGTCTGTTTTTGTTTTTCTGTGTATTTCTATTGGTTTCTCTCGGTGGTTGTACCAAGACCTACTACAATATCATGGAATCAGCCGGTATTCCAAAGCGTGATATTCTGGTGGATCGTGTTGAAGATGGACGTGATGCTCAGCAACGGGCACAAAAACAGTTTCAATCTGCCCTTGAACAGTTCGATTCCGTGGTAAAACTTGAAGAAACGGATCTCAAAAAAGCCTATGATAAACTGAATAAAGAGTATGAGAAAAGTAAAAAAGCCGCAGATGATGTATCTACTCGTATTGAAAAGATAGAATCCGTTGCCGATGCTCTTTTTGATGAGTGGAAGGACGAGATGGATGAGTATGAGAGTAAATCTCTTAGGCGTTCCAGTGAAGAAAAGTTAAAGTCCACCAAAGTACGTTATAAAAACATGCTTTCCTCAATGAAGGAAGCTGAAAAAACTATGGAACCTGTTTTGAAAATTTTTCATGACAATGTCCTGTTCCTGAAACATAACCTGAATGCTCAGGCTATTGGCTCATTGCAGTCTGAATTTAGCAATCTGGAAGGACAAATTAGCGAGTTGATGAAGTCCATGAATGTGGCCATTGATTCCTCCAATAAATTTCTTGCCGATCTCAAATAAAAATATCATGCCCATTCATACCCATTCAATTGTTGCACTCGTTGGTCGCCCAAATGTGGGAAAATCGACTCTGTTTAATCGTATCACACGTTCAAGAAAGGCACTTGTTGATCCAACACCAGGTGTTACCCGTGATCGTCATTACGATAAAGTAGTGTGGAACGATAAACTCTTTATGCTTGTTGACACCGGTGGTATTGAAGATGCCAGCGGGGATGTCATGGGTGGACATATTCGTAACCAGGCGCTTGCCGCAATTGAAGAGGCTGATATTATCCTCTTTGTTCTCGATGGTCGTCAAGGTGTTACTCCTGCTGATAAGGAAGTTGCAAATCTTTTGCGCAGAACCGAAAAAACCATTTTTTATGTGGTGAATAAAATCGATGGCCCTGAACAGGAAATGGAGCAGATGTCTCAGTTTTATGAGCTTGGGGTGGAGGATTTATGGGCAGTATCAGCAGAGCATAAGTATGGATTCTATACTCTGATGGATGCGCTCGAAGAGAGTCTGCTTGATAATGATGATGAAATAGACCTACCTGATGGAACGGTGAAGGTGGCATTTTTTGGCAGACCTAATGTCGGAAAATCATCCATGATCAATCAAATATTAGGCCATGATCGCATGGTGGTCACGGATGTTTCCGGAACAACCAGAGACTCGGTTGACACTCTGCTTACCTATGGAAACTATAATTATCTGCTGATAGATACCGCAGGAATCAGACGCAAGGGTAAAACCAAGGAAAAACTTGAGAAGTTCTCGATCCTAAAGGCCCTTGCAGCCCTTGAAAAATGTGATATTGCCATTGTGCTTATTGATGCAGAGGAAGGGATTACTGAACAGGACACAAAAGTTATCGGCTATACTCAAGAACAGGGACGCGGTTTGATCCTGGTTGTCAACAAGTGGGATTTGGTAAAAGATGACAAGGAACGCCAGAAGCAGATTATGGGTGAGATAGCTCTTGCTGCTCCCTTTGTAGGTTTTGCTCCACTCCTTACTGCATCAGCGCTTACCGGGTATGGCATTAAACGGCTCTTTCCGACCATAGGATCGGTCTTTAAACAGTTTACTTCCGTTTTCCCGACCTCGGCTCTTAACCGCTTGTTAAGGGATGCGGTGGAGGACCATTCGCCACCAATATACAAGAATAAACGACTCAAATTTTACTACACCTCTCAAGTGGGAAGTAGACCACCCAAATTTGTCATTATGAGTAATAGCTCCAAAGGCGTGCATTTTTCCTATGAACGCTATCTGACCAACAAGTTTCGGGATGGTTTAGGGCTCGATAAAATCCCCATTCAACTGTTTATTCGTGATAAAAACAGAGATAAAAAAGGGAAAAAATAACGATTTTTAGGGAATTTTCTTCAGTCAACCGGAAGTGTTTACGATTCGTGAAGTAACTTCCGCAAAAAGTTAATCTGCTTCAGCTTCTTGCCGAAGTGACCAAAAAGAAGACAACAATTACACTGTTTGAACAGATCGTCTTATCGGATGTTGCGCTTAGTTATGAACTATCTTCGATAGTTGAATTCCGCCCATTGTTATTTGATAGAAAAGGTGGAATCAGTTGCCCGTATTTATCTATTCTTGACGTAATTCAATACTATGAAAGAGTCGAAATGGCGAACTTCCGTACTGCATTACAGGAAGGACCGTTGAAACTCGAAAGCTAGGAGTGCTCTCTATAGAGGCGCTGGAATATGGTGAGCAACTGCCCTGACATTCTCAATGATATTCTGTAACATTACATAAATAGGATAAATAAACTATGTCGCCTCTGCTTATTGTTGTTGTTATCTTAGCCGTCACCTTTGGCTTGCTGATCTTTAGCAAACTTCCACCGGCAGCCATTTTTATAGGTGCCCTTACCTTGACCATCACCTTTCGACTTGCCCCTCTGGAAGATTCTCTCAAAGGATTCAATAATCCCGGTGTATTAACCATTGGTGCTCTTTTTATGATTGCTGCTGGAATGTATTCAACCGGTGCAATTTCCATCCTGAGTGAAAAATTGATTGGTCGGCCCCGCTCAATCCTGCAAGCGCAGTTGAAAATACTACCAAATATCGCCTTTGGTTCCGCTTTTTTAAACAACACACCGCTGGTTGCCATGATGATTCCCGTGATCAGGGATCTATCAAAAAGTTGTGGCCTTGATCCGAAGAAACTTTTTATTCCTCTGAGCTATGCCTCTATTCTTGGTGGAACCTGCACTCTGATCGGAACTGCCACCAATCTTGTAATAGCAGGCCTTGTGAATGAGACCCTTGAACGGGGGGGGCCTGACCTTCCGCATATGGTTCCTGTTGGGATGTTTGATCTCTCTTTAATCGGTATACCGATAACTATTATTGGGCTTGTTTTTCTTATGACGATTGGGAAATCACTGCTTCCTTCCACTCCTGAAAGTCTTGAAGTGAAAGCCGATGTGCAGCGTAGGTGGTTTCGGGTTGAGCTTGCCGTTGAGGAACGTGGTCCACTTATTGGGAAGTCTCTTGAAGATGCAGGGCTGATGGCCAGTGAAGGCTTTTACATAATGTCTCTGTTGCGTAATGGGAAGGAGCTGGAACTGAGTGTCGCAATAAGTATGCGGAAAGGTGATCTGTTATGTTTTTCAGCTGATATCAGCGGAGCTAAAGGTTTATGGGCAGTAATTGGTTTGAAACCTCTTTACTCAACTAAAGAGCAGAAGGTAGCCCGCCATCGTCATCATCTGGTGGAGGTCGCTATTTCTAGGAGAAATGATCTGCTCGGTCAGAAAATAGGTGATATTGAGGATCAAAATCGTAACTTCGAGGTGTGGTTGGTTGCCTTTGCCCGAGGGGAGGCTGCCATGCATTATCCGCTCGAAGAAACAATAATTCAGGCAGGGGATGTTGCTCTGCTGGAAGTAAAGGATACCTTCTTTTATCGTAATCGGAATGAAGTCGAATTTTCCATGACTAAGAAGCTCCGTGGTGCCACTATTCAGAGAACAGATAAGGCTTTAATGGCTTCTGTTATCACTGGAGCAATGGTTCTTTCCGTCGCTTTTGGCTTTATGAGTATGTTGAATGCCGCATTGCTGGCAGCGGGGGCGATGCTGCTCACTGGGTGTATGAACCTAAATGATGCAGGCCATTCCGTAGACTTTGCAACTCTTATGGTGATTGCTTCTGCCATGGGGCTTGAGTCGGCGGTAACTGCATCGGGATTATCTGCTGTGATTGGTGACTTTCTCGGGATGCTTGGCGGGGATAATGTTTACCTGGCACTTGCTGTGGTTTTTATTGGCTGCATCCTGATGGATGCCATGGTCACCAACGTGGCGTCGGCCGTTTTTATGTTTCCTATCTCAATGACCATTGCTTCGGCACTTGATGTGAGCTTTATGCCATTTGTGATTGTGGTGATGGTGGGCGCATCCTGTAGCTTTATTTCACCCGTGAGTTATCAGACCAACCTTATGGTCTATGGACCTGGCGGGTACAGCTTTGGTGATTTTGTAAAGATTGGGCTTCCGCTTTCCATTGTGGTTGGTGTGGTAACAATTTTTCTAACGCCTTTCTTTTTTCCATTTTATGTCTGAGCTGGCAGCCCGGACATAAAATGAAAGTGGGCTATGCCTGAGGTGCGCGTGGACGAGTGTTTCCTGCAGGTTTTCGTATGGGTGGTTTTGGGTTCACCTTTGTTTGTTTGACGGTGGACATGACAGCAGTTACCATGGATGCCACATCTGTTAAATTGGCAGGGAGTATCATGGTATTATTCTCTTTTGCCAGGTTACCAAATTCTTTGATATAGCTTTTTGCTACTTCAAGATTAGCCGCTTCGTTGCCACCGGGTGTGCTCAAAGCCTCTGCCACTCTCCTGATACCTTCGGCGGTGGCTTCTGCAACCATGATTATTTCACGCGATTTCCCCTCTGCCTCATTGATTCGTTTCATCTTTTCGCCTTCTGAAAGAGCAATCGCTTCAGCTCTGTTCCCTTCGGCGCGGTTGATTGTTGATTGTTTATCGCCTTCAGATCTTGCAATCTCCGCTCGTTTTTCCCGCTCCGCCTTCATCTGTTTTTCCATGGCCTCAAGAACTGTACGCGGTGGCTGGATATCTTTGATCTCGTAGCGAAGCACCTTGACTCCCCAGTTTTCAGCCGCTTCATCAAGTGCCATAACAACCTGTCCATTCAGCGTTTCCCGTGCTTCAAAAGTTTTATCCAGATCAATTTTACCAATGGCCGATCGAAGGCTTGTTTGAGCCAGTTGGGCTGTAGCAAAATGGAAGTTGTCAATACCATAGGCTGATTTTTTAGAGTCAATTACCTGGATATACAAAATACCATCTACCTCAAGGGTGACATTATCGGCGGTAATACATGTTTGTGCCGAGATATCAATAGGCTCTTCTTTAAGGCTTCTTTTATAGGCAACCCGGTCAAAGAAGGGAATCAGGATATGGAATCCTGCTAGTAATGTACCTCTGTATTTTCCGAGTCTTTCCACCACGAATTCCATTCGCTGGGGGACGATAACTGCAGTTTTGATAAGAATTACAACCATAAAAGCAATGAGGATGCCAAGTGCTATAAAAGTTTCCATTCTATTCTCCTTGATTGGCGTTGAGTTGGATTATGTGAGCTTCTTTACGGTAATCAGCAGATCATTCTGTTGTACAATTTCGACGATTTCATCTTTTTTAAATGCTTCATTGGATTCGGCTCGCCAAAAGGTGCCCGCAAACTTTACCTGCCCCTCAGCAGGAGGATTGATAGCAAGAGTAACAGTACATTTTTCCCCACCACTTGCCAGTATGGAATCGGGCTCTTCATCTTTCCGGTCACCGATAAAGACTTTTTTTACAATCCCGCGCAGGCCAAAGAGACAGACGAGCGAGAGCACCAGAAAAGTACCAAGTTGGGTGTTAACACTCCATGGAAAGAAATAACAACCAAGAGCCGTGAGCCAGGCAGCGATCCCAAAAAAGAAAAGAATAAAACCGGGAACTGCCATTTCCAAAACAAAAAAAGTAACACCGACACTGAGCCACATCAGGCCGGGGTATGTGATTTCCATCATATGAGATCCTATGGGAAGAGGTTAATCTTTTTCCATTGTATGGGAATGGAGAAAAACAGTCAAATTGAAGTGGAATTATAAGCACGATAAGTGGGATCTGATGGAAAAAGGTGTTGTTTAATCATTCTTTTTCTGGGATGATTACTTTTGCTTATAATGATCTTTTAACTTAGTTTAGATAACGTTAATCATTTATTATATATAAATATAGCTGATAATACTATGAAAGAACCTTCAAATGAACCGTCTATCCGTTCGGTGATGCTGCCCAAATATACTAATCCTGATGGTGACATCTTTGGCGGGGTAATTCTTTCCATGATCGACGAGGCAGCAGCCGTGGAGGCACAACGTCAGGCCCATCATCGCTATGTCACAATCAGTATGGAGTCCATTCATTTTTATCTTCCTGTACACGTGGGTGATATTGTCAGTCTCTGGTGTAAGACCATAAAAATAGGCCGGACATCGCTTACTATTCATCTTGATGTCCTTGCCCGTGGGAGACGAACCAATGAAGAGAATAAAGTGACAGAGGCCACGGTAACCATGGTGGCTATAGATGATAATAGAGTTCCAATCCCTGTTCTGGGATGAGACCCTTTTTTAATGATACCACGGTAGTTAGTAGGAACATATTTTGTTCCAGCTTAGCTCTGGTACTGCTGCTTGTTGTTGCTCTGCCAGGGGTTGCCAAGGAAATTCGTGTCGTAACCGATTCCTGGAAAGGATATAGCAATAGAGATGGCGCAGGATATTATCTTGATATCCTGCGGGCAGCTTTCCCACCCCCCGAGTATTCTTTGAACATCAATTATGTTCCCTTCAGACGTTCTTTACGGATGGTTGAGGCGGCACAGGCAGATATTGTTTTGGGGGTGAATTCTACCGATATTGATGCAGATCTTATTGCAAATCCTGTTGTTGAAAATGATGCGGTAGATCTTCTTCTTCATAAAGAGTTGGCTCGTAACTGGCAGGGATTGCGTTCTCTTGAATATAAAAAAATTGCTGCTAAAAGAGGTTATGGCTTTGATGTCCATTTTAATTTTCCCATTGATTACCACGAAAATAACACCCTGCTGGGAATGATGAAAATGCTCAGTGTTGGACGAATAGACGCGATCCTTGATTATGAGGCTGATATCAAAAACATGTGGAAAGAGTCCGGACTTGATGAGGATTTTATCATTATCAAAGCGGTGCTGGTGAGTAAGGCATTTTTTGCCTTTTCAAGAGATCAGCAGGGCCTGAAAAAGCATTTTGAGGAGAAATTTCCGGAGTTGCTGCAATCCGGGAAAATCTATGAAATTGGAAAACTATATGGTATTGAAGAGAGTCAGTTACCGTGATTTGCTGTTGCGGATTTTCAAGTATAATTATAGAACCTTATTGATTGTATTCAAAGAGGATTCCAGTCGAAATCCCATCTGAGGCCAATGGTATAAACATTTCCGACCCCTTCGCTTTTCGTACTATAGAGTTTGCTTCTGTCAAAACGAATATTTGCATAGACCATCTGTTTAAATTCTTTAAAAGTATAACGCAGACCAAGTATGACGTATTGTAGTGTGTAGTCACCCGCCTGATGTTCTCCTGACAGGGGGGTCAAATAATTCCAGCCTCCGACGAACCAGACCCGGTCTGTCAGTTGGTAATGACCGTAGAGTTCGCTTCCCCAGGCATCGAAATAGATACCATCTTCGGTTGCCATATGGTTTGTCAGCCAGGACAGAGTACTTGCAATATAGTATTTTTCTCCAAACCACTGTGCCCCAAGTAAGATGGCCAGATCATCATTATCGATACCAATAAATCGCAGAACCTTGAGGGCATCCGGGCTGATGTGGGAGTAATTTGCGGCAATTCCAATCTTAATGTTATCGGTACGTTCAAGAATGGCGCTACCGCCTAGGCCGTATTCATAACGAAAATCTCGTGCATGGGGGATTTTTTCCCCTGGCTGGAACTGAACGTTCAGGCTAAATGGTTTGTAGGTGGAAAAGGGACCCCAGGGATGATCGATTTGAATACGTGTCTGAAAAACCTGATCAGCTCGGCCTGTCCCGCTTGGACCACCATCGGTGCCAGCATTAAACGTTCCGCTCGCCCCGGCTCCTGCCCCTTGAAAACGATCTGTAAAGGACGCTACCTGGTAGTAAGTTGACCAGTTTTTTCCATAGAGAAAAAATGTTTTTGGGGTCTCAAGGCCGACATAGGCAAGCCGTTCAAACATATCCTCGCCAAAGGTTCCTTCGCCCTGTCCCCCTGGATCAAAAATTAAATCCAGATTATCGAGTAGATTAAAACCAACTTCAAGACGTCCAAGCAGCCAGTAGTTTGGTTTAAATTGAAAATGGTCCTCCATACCCACACGGGAACCACCATCGCCAAAAATTGAGGCCCCGTCCGTTTGCCTGTGACGAATTCGCAGGCTGCCATAGAGCGTGAAGCGATCTGGCATGATCTCATGGAGTACGGGATTGTCAGTTTTTTCTGTCTGGCGTGTTATTAACGGATCTTCAGATGCTTCGGATTCACGTTCACGCGTGGCTTCCTCCTGGATTTCCTGACGGACACTTTCCTCGAGAGCAAATCCTGGAGTCGCAGTGACAAAGAGAAAAAATATGGTCAATAAAGCTTTGAGTAGATGGTGAGTGTGCAAAAGTAGTAGACCAGAAGTAGGTAAAATATTTGGTAACTGTTCAGTGTTTTGACAGGTTTCAGGTACTCGCTGAATACAGTACAGTTACAGTTCAGTGTTTTGCGAAGTTTCAGGTACTCACTGAATAATCACAATATTTGTTAAACTGCACCATTACAGTAATATCTCAATAAATAATTACATAATCATCGCCTGAAGTCAATACGTGTACTGTGACGTAGGGCTGATAGAAAGGTGAGTAATTCTGGAAAGAAATATCGAAGTTCAATGCGTCCGCAGGACGCGTGTATCGATAATTAATTCCATTTCTTTCTCACTATTTTGTGATAATATAATGATAATTGTACTGTATTTCCTGAGCCTGCAGGAACAAATTAACTTTGGAAGAGAGGATTGAAATGAATGTTTCTATAAAAGGTTTTAAACGAATTCCCCGTTCGTTGTCATGGACGGGATTAAGCTTTCTGCTATTTGTGTTTTTGTTTTCCGGCTGTGTTGCTAATCAATCTGTACAGACATCGCTTCCCCAGCCTTCTGCGGTTGCGACATCAACTCCTAGCACGGAGCGACTTCCTTCTGATAATGAGATCGAGAGCGTTGTTGCTGAGGCGTATAGTAAGTTTAAGGCAAACCAGGATGGAAAAAATGCTGATTATATCAAGGCCCTGGCGGAGGTTGATTCCACTCTCTATGGTATTAGCGTGGTTACCGCCGATGGCCGGGTCTTTGAGATTGGAAATGTTGATACAAAATTCTCTATCCAGTCAATATCAAAGGTTTTCACCTATGCCAAAATTATGCAGGAGTATGGCCATGCTGCGGTGAAGGAAAAAATTGGTGTCAATGCTACGGGGCAGGCCTTTAACTCTATGATGGCAGTTGAAATGATACCTGAACGTACGGTGAATCCTTTTGTGAATGCGGGAGCAATTGCCTCCACAAGCCTGGTTGGAGCGACCGATTCTGCTGCACGATGGGATATTATTAAGACCAATATGGATGCATTCGCAGGCCATACCCTTTCCTTTAACGAGAAGGTGTATGATTCTGAAGTCAATGATAACCTTGGTAATCAGGCGCTGTCAAAAAGACTTCAGTCCTATGGACGTATCTATTCCGATCCACTCGAAGCAACCACCGTTTATACAAAACAGTGTTCCGTAAATGTTACTTCCCATGACCTTGCAGTTATGGGCGCTGTACTTGCTAATGGTGGAGTAAATCCTGTAACAAAGGAAAAAGTTATCGATGCGGAACACCCGCCCTACATCCTTGCTGTAATGGCAACTGCGGGCCTATATGATAATGCCGGAGCTTGGTTGTATGAAACAGGGACCCCTGCAAAAAGTGGTGTGGGAGGTGGCATTCTTGCCGTTGTGCCTGGAAAACTAGCCGTTGGTGTTTTCTCTCCTCCACTTGATTCCTACGGAAATAGTGTACGCGGACAACTTGCAGCTGCCTATATTATAAATAAACTTGGCCTCAATTCCTTTGCTCCCGGTCAAAAATAAAAGGTCCGAACAATATGAAAATTAAAGAAATATGTATGGTAGGTCTCTGTGTACTCGGTGTTTCAGGTGTACAGCCTGTCTGTGCGGAACAGGGGATTGACCTGGGGGGCGGATGGCTCTTTTCGGGTGATATCCGTACTGGCTGGGTAAACTATGACTACAGTAACCCGACGGGTGATTCATCTGTAAATAAGGGCCATAAGGATTCCAAGGGCTTTTATATTGTTCCCAAGCTTTCCATTCAGACGCCAGTAATGGGTGGATTCTATGCAAAAGTGACCGGGGCTGCGGCTACTGATTTCGGGATTAATGACCCGGAGGATGAGAGCCGTAACTTCGTGTTTGCTCCGCAAGATCTCGAATCCTTTGCCATACTCCAGGAAGTTTTTCTAGCATTTGACACTTCTGACAAAAAGCATCACGCTCTCGTTGGACGCAATGAAATATCTACCCCGATGATTGAAACAGACGACTATTATATGCTCGCAAATAGTTTTGAGATACTGACCTATACCAACCGATCTTTTGAGCATCTTATGCTCACTGGTGGTTACTTCCATAAAATGGCTGGGGTTTGGGACAGTGGAGCAAATGGAACGGAATTTCACAGTATGTCCGATACCAGTTTTGTAGCTTCTGCCGACAAAGAACGTGCCGATGACAGTGGTGTTGGCTACGCTGGTGTTTAGTTTGACAACGAGATGCATAATGGTCAGGTCTGGGGCTATTATGCGCCGGATCTCTATAACATCCTGTTTGCTCAGTATGATTTTGACCATAAGCTGAGCAGTGGATTTGATTACAACTTCGGTGCCCAGTTTATACACTTTAAGGAGACCGGTGAGCTTGCGGATCATGATACCACGAATATCGATTATTCGATGTATTCAGCCCGTTTTGATGGAAGTTTCGATAATGGCTTTGGATTTGCCACGGGACTCACTAAATATTCCGATGGAGATGGACAGGGGGCAACACTTGGTGCCTGGGGTGCATTTCCCTATTTTGCCAATGGAATGATTTTCCATTTCTTTGAAACGGGTTCACTTCGCAATGCGGCCTCATTTAAGCTGCAGGGAAGTTATGACCTTTCTAAACTTGGTCTGGAAAATCTGAAACTCAGTGTACGTTATACCCATTTTGCACTTGATTCAGACTACTCTGTCTCATCCAGTGGAGAAGCACAGGATGCCATGAATCTTTTAGGGTTTCTAGTCGATTACAGTTTTCTGGATGGTGCGTATGTATCACTGAAATATGAAAACCAGAGTACGGATGGTGAGCCAAACGTGAATGCTCTGCGATTGATTGGCGGGTATCGTTTTTAGTAGAAGCGGTTTAGAATCCTACAGAATATTTTCTTTGAGTCTGCGTCGACCTGCTTTCTTCAAAGAAAATATTCTGATTAAATTCTTACTGCTCTTCTGTGTGGTTAGACGTGGGGAAGAGACTCTGCTGTATTCTTTTAGGCTTGCATACGTGGACGATTTGCCTGGCTGCGTCGAGCCTGTTCCAGACGCTCATCATCGGTGAGACGTGGTTGATTCTTTTCAATTTCTGTTTTATTACAGTCTTCTCCCAGAAGATCAGATGGTTGAAAAAAGCAGTACCATTCATCTCTTTTTCCCTGCTGGTTTCCCGTATCATACCTTCCCTTGCCAAAACGTTCATAGGTTGTGGATACCAGGTGGATGCTACCGATCAGTCCTACAGTTGCAGCGAAAAGTGTTAAAGGTTCCATTAGAATACTCCTTTTTGATGAATTAAAATAATATATAAATTATAAACGTGAACAGTGCAGATCGAAAACCGGTACATGGGGACGCTGCTGCTCTGCAGTGGCCGTACTCCCCTCTGGTTTACTCAGGACATAACGAATTCCAACATCCGCTCCACTGATTCTGGCAATAACCTTTTCGGGGGTATCGATGTCCATAATATGTTCAACTTTGACCCCCTGAGATGCCGCCTGCACGGTAAACTGTTCCGCATTCTTTCTTGCCATCTCAGAAAAACGCTCACTTTCCCGATCTTTTCTGTCACCAGAATACTGTAATGGCTTGTCAGTAACATCGAGGGCGATAATTTCACAGTCAAGGCGCTGGGCCATCTTCATGGCATAATCAGTTACCTGCTGCATATAATCTCCGTCCTGCACCATGAGGATTTTTGTCGTGGCGTTTTGCTGCTCGATCATTCTGCCCAGAGCGTCACTTGCTGTAGAGGGGCTGCCAGCAGCCATGGCTCCCATATCAACGTTCTCTTTTTTGATCTTTTTTACATCAACGTTTTTATTTCTTTTTATTGCCAATCCAAACCAGTCAGTAAATCCCATGATGTTCTCCTTATGTATGGTGGGTGAAAATCTCTTTATCGTCTTTCTATTGTTAACGATGCATTTGGCGTGCCAGGTCATGGTTAAAATTAAAAGTAGTTAGATAACAGGGTGATACTGTGATTATTCCAGGGGGAGTGTTCGTGTGGTAGTGGGGAGGTCATTGTGCCATTGCAGCGTGCAACACCATTTTTCCCTCTATTGGCCAATAGGGCTTTGCCTGAAAAAACAAAAACAGACATGCATATATGTAACTATCTGTATTGACGTCATTTGGGTGATTTTGAGCATTGCTGGGAAGGAAATCGTTGCAAAATGAAACCCTGTAACAGAATGCAACTCTGTAACAGAATGCAACAACAAGCAGTGGAAGGGGAAGTTTGCAGGTGCATCAAGCAAAAAAAGCCACGGGACCTTGATGGTCGGGTGGCTGTATGGCGGAATTCTCTTATGACTTCGTGAGCAGGTGAGGAATGGCGTCGTCTAGAGTATCAACGTAGATCAGTTCCAGATGCCCGATAACATCGTCACTGAGTGAGGTCACATCTTCCTGGTTTTTGGCAGGCAGAACAACCTTGGTGCATCCGGCTCGAACAGCAGCAAGGAGTTTTTCGCGAACTCCTCCCACGGGCAGGATCTGACCGGTGAGTGTCATCTCACCTGTCAGTGAGACGGTACGATGTACCGGGCGCCCGGTGAGTAGAGAAACCAGGGCTATGGCAATGGCCATACCGGCAGAAGGGCCATCTTTTGAAACTGCACCGGCTGGCAGGTGGATATGGATGTCGGAGTCATCGTAGAAATCAGTTGCAATACCAAGCTGTTCAGTATTGCTTCTGATGAAGCTAAGTGCCGTCTGGGCAGATTCACGCAGCACTTCTCCTAGCGATCCGGTGAGGATAAGATTAGTGTTTCCCCGCATTTTCAGTGCTTCAATAAACATGATGCCACCACCATACTGGGTCCAAACAAGACTGGTTACCACCCCAACTTTACTTTCACCTTCGGCAGCTTCCTGTCGATACTTTCGTGGTCCAAGTAGTGAAGTGATGGTATCTTCGTTAATATTGGGTAGGGAGGTCACATCACTTTGGAGAACCTGAAGTGCAAGTTTTCGGCAGATGGTTCCTATTTCTCGACTGAGCCCCCGAACTCCTGATTCCCGGGTATATTCAAGAATAAGTTTTTCGAAAGCCTTGTCGCTGATCTGCGGATTGATAGCACTTAAGCCGTTGGTATCCACTTGCTTGGGAAGAAGATATTTCCTGGCAATAACCTGTTTTTCATCAAGTGAATAACTGGAAAAATCTATCATTTCGAGTCGATCAAGCAGGGGACCAGGGAGTTTACTGATATCATTTGCCGTGGCAATAAAAAGAACTCCGGAGAGATCAAAGGGAACATCAAGATATTGATCGCTGAAGGCCCTATTCTGTTCCGGATCGAGAACTTCCAGAAGGACAGAGGCAGGGTCACCGCGAAAATCCTGGCCGATCTTATCGATCTCATCAAGCATAATACAAGGGTTGTTCACTCCGGACCGTTTGATTTCGCTAATAATACGACCCGGCATGGCACCTACATAGGTTCTTCGATGGCCACGAATTTCAGCTTCGTCGCGTAGGCCACCCATGGAGACCCGAATGAATTTCCGGCCAAGGGAGGTTGCCACAGATTGCCCAATGGAGGTCTTTCCTGTACCCGGAGGGCCTGCAAAACAGAGCACGGGGCCCTGGCTGATCTGTAGCCTTTTCTGTTTCCGGAGAGCTTCTTCAACGGTCTCTTTGAGTTTGTCTAGCTGCACCGGTTTGGAGAGATAGTGGGTCGCTCCTTTGCGCATGGCGTCTACGGCATTGGATACCGTTGCGTACCCGGTAACCATAATCACACTAGTCTCAGGAGAGGACTTGCTGATTTTGTCAATCAGGGTGAGTCCATCCATCTTATCCATTTTCAAATCAGTGATCATCACATCAAAATGATCGCTCTCTTCTACTGCTTCTAATGCCTCGACTCCATTGGCTGCAATCTGCACGGTGTGACCGAGCCCTGTGAAATAAAGGCAGAGATTATTGCGGGCAATTTCTTCATCATCCACAATCAGTATTCTGGATTTCTGTTGATTCTTCAGACTCTTTGCCGCAAGGTATTCCAAGATCCGTGTCTTGACGGCCTCAAGTCCGTAGTGGTGTGAGGCCATAATGGTTTCAGCTCGCCCCAGATCAAGGTTATCTTTGGTTTCCTGAAACCACGGTAGGGAGAGAAGGAGTTCGATATAGGTGACCCCTATGGAGAATTCAGCAACAAAGGGATCTATTTTCCCCAACCGTTCCATTTCCGTTGCGATTTGTGTTGCAACATAAAGTGGTAGATCTGTACCCGCTATCTTGGCTTTTAAGTCATCAAACTGCCTGGAACTAGTGGGTTTTTCGGTTCCTGGCAGCTTGGCTGCAGGTTCTTTTTTTGAAAAAAAGCTCATATGTTTTTACCTGCTAAAAGAATCAGATACAGTCATAGGGTTGAATAAGTATTTCAGCAGGAATCTGGAGATACCTGTTGAGGTTACGAATCATTCGCAAAGAAAGCGCTTGCCTTCGCTTCAGTATCGCACTGACATTGCCTGAGCTCCCAATATAGATTTTCAGGTCCCTGTTGCGGAGTCCCTTTTCACGCATAACGTTCTGCAAATGGGTGATGGGGTCCGGCAATGCTTTCTTTTTCCTGGCTGGTTGACAGGACCGGACTGCTGAGAGGATACTTCGACTCATTTCCTCTGGTTCCCTTGTGGAATCATTTGTGTAGAGTTGTCCCATAATTTCATCGGGTAGACAGTATTCCATACTATTCCTCTTTAAAAAAGACGACTGTTTAATAAAATGTGACAATAGATACTTGCTGCGTAACCAAGGGCGATAACAGGTGTCCATTTGAGATGGGAGCCAAAGGTGTAAGTGCCCCGTGCCGTTCCCATAAGCGCCACACCGGCGGCCGAGCCGATTGAAAGCAGGCTTCCACCGACTCCGGCCGTCAGCGTGACAAGCAGCCATTGACCAAGGGACATGGAGGGATCCATGGTCAAGACAGCAAACATAACTGGAATATTATCAACGATGGCTGATAGAACCCCAACTAGGATATTAGCGTAGGTGGCACCCAAACCGTCATACATCTGATGCGAGACCAAGGCAAGATAGCCGAACTGGGAAAGCCCGCCGACGCAGAGAATTACTCCATAGAAAAAAAGCAGGGTATCCCACTCGGCACGGGCTACCTTCTTGAAGATATCAAATGGATTCCCCTCACCTTCTGCGATCCCGAGAGGACTGTCATATTCAAGGCTGCGTTTTTCATGAATCTTGATGTAGTAGGAGAAAAAACCGAGATAGGATAGGCCCAGCATCATGCCTGCTGCGGGCGGCAGATCGAGAAAATTGTGGAATGAAACGGCGGTAACAATTGTTGTCAAAAACAGAAAAATGATCCGTTTGGCACCAAATTTCATGGGTATCATTTCGTCGAGCGCCTCTGGTACCTCTTTAGAGACAGCAAAGCTCATGATAACGGCAGGAATCAGCCAGTTGATCAGTGCAGGGACAAAGAGGAGGAAGAACTCACCAAAGGCAGCCTGTCCCTTTTGCCAAACCATCAAGGTAGTAATATCACCAAAGGGAGAAAAAGCGCCGCCGGCATTGGCAGCAACAACAATATTGATGCAAGCAATGGCAATAAATTTTTTATTATCTTTGGCAACTGCCATAACCACGGCTCCCATAAGCAGAGCTGTGGTGAGGTTGTCGGCGATGGGAGAAATAAGAAAGGCAAGCAATCCTGTAATCCAGAAAACAATGCGCAGAGAAAATCCCTTGGAAACAAGAAATGAACGAAGGGCCTGGAAGACATTGCGCTCATCCATGGAGTTAATATAGGTCATGGCTGCGAGCAGAAAGAGCATCAGTTCTGCATATTCAGTAATATTATGGAGAATAGCATTATGGGCCACTTCTGCTGGAATCCCGACCTGTTTATAGGTGATGGCCAGTAAGACCCAGATAAAACCGGCCGCCATCATTACCGGTTTACTTTTTCTGAGATGGAGCTGCTCTTCAAAAATAACGAGCAGATAGGCGAGTACAAAGAGAGCAAGGGCGGCATAGCCAAAGCCAGTTGCTGTGAGGCTTGCCGCTGCCTCCCCGGTTTCATGGCCTGTGGAGGCAAGAACCTGGCCGGTGCTACTTAAGAAAGCAAGGCAGAGTGTGAGTAATATTTTCATTGTAAATATCCTTGGTGTGTATTGCGCATTGTCTTTTCGTGAAAAAAAACTAGTTATTTTCAGATTAGGCGGACATACCGTAGAACAGTGCGATTGTTCCCATCATGACCACGAGATAGAGTATGGTCATTCCGGCACCGGCGCGGAAATAGTCCTTTGTCTTGTAACCGCCGGGACGCATGATTAGCGCATTGACCTGATGGGTCGGTAGCACAAAGGTGTTGGAGCAGGCAACGGCAACAACAAGAGCTGCAATTCTCGGATCAGCTCCAGCAGCTCCTGCCATATTCATGGCAAGGGGAACCATCAGGACTGTTGCTCCAACGTTTGAGGCTACCAGAGTGAAGAAAGAGGTGAGAATGGCAATGACCGTGAGAAGAACCAACGGTGAAACCGTTCCTATTGCACCCATGATTGTCTGGGCGATAAGATTTGCCGCTCCGGTTTTTTCAAAGGCAATGCCAAGAGGAATCAATCCTCCAAGGAGAAATACAGTCATCCAGTCAACGGATTCGTAGGCTTCATCAATGGAGAGTACCTTGGTTAGCACCATGCCCATGGCACCAGCAAGCAGAGCAATGGAGAGCTGCACATGAAAACCAAGGATCATAACGAGGGCAAGTACCAGACTGCCCACTGCGAATTTGATCTTATCGCCACGTAGAATTTCCCCCTGAACATCTTCAGTAAAGGCAAGGTCTGATCGTTCTTTTAGGTAATGGAATTTTTCCCAGGAACCTTGCAGAAGCAATGCATCACCTGAATGAAGGGTCATGGTAGAAATATGTCCCACATAAGTTTTGTTTTCCCGTCCAATGGCAAGGGGAATAACACCATTCTTTTTCCGAAAAGAATGGGTACGTAGGTTACTGCCAACAAGTTCTGAGCGGCGAGTAATGATAACCTCCATGATACCAGCATTGTTGGGAGAGAGACTTTCGGCAAAGACCTCAAGGTCAGCCTTGATTATCCAGCCAAAAGATTTGGCCATCTTCGCAACAAGATCGGGAGGGCCTTCAACGGCAATGGTATCACCGGGTCCAATTGTATTGGCATAATCAGGTGTAGAGACGACTTTTCCATTTTTCTCTTGAATGCCTATTACTGTTGTGAAAAAAATTGGTCTGATTTCGGAATCTTCTAAAGTAATTGGCCCTTCGAAGGTGTCAGGAACCTGAACCTCGAAAAGCTCACCGATATCATGGTAAGTCTTTTCAAGTTCGGTGGACATTGGTCCGGTTCCACCTTCTTCCCCTTTTCCGGTGGGAAGAATAAAACGACCAAAGAGAAGGAAATAGATAAGGGCTGCAACGATTAAGGCAAGGCCTATGGGAGTGACAGAGAATAACCCAAACGGTTCAACATTGGGGTCGGAAATCTTCATCACATCATTCATAAGAATCAACGGGCTGGATCCAATCAAAGTGATACAGCCACCGATGATGGCACAAAATCCCATGGGCATAAGAATCCGGGAAACCGGAATGTTAGTCTGCCTGCAAATTCGTTTGGCTGCAGGCATAAACAAGGCGGCTGCCCCAATATTCTGCATAAAACTTGAGATAAAGGCAACGGTTCCAGAGATGAGGATCATGATCCTGGATTCACTCTTACCGGCAAACTTGAGCAGAACCCGGGCAAGTGAATTCATAGCCCCAGTTTTATCAAGCCCTGCACCGATAATAATAACGGCAATAATCGAAACAACGGCATTACTTGAAAGTCCGCTTATGGCCTCTTTTGGCGTAACTAGGCCAAGTAGGGGCAGAATAATCATCATGATGATGCCGACCACATCGACACGAACCCATTCAAAAATAAAGAGTAAAATCGCCAGGCATAAAACAGCCATGACTAGTATTATAGGGAGAGTCATTTTTTTTCCTTAATATCCTTTGTTGGTGTTGTTGATGTCCGCTGCACGAGCAGGACATCTTTTGGTAACTACGGGTTGAGATGCCATCACTTTCAATAGTGATGGCGGACCGGTGGCATAATGACACCCCGATATGGGCATCTGGAAAACAGTCGCTTTCTCCTTTTCTTTCTTTGTTTGTGTTTTCATCTTTCTCCTCCTCAAAAGAACGTGATTCGTTTACACGATTTGCTGTTTCAATATGCAACCTGTATGCCGTTTTGCATCGAAGGGAATGAAATTTTTCTGCGGGGTCTGTTCCCTGATTTGAGTGAATCGAGAAAATGACGGGAACATAAGGCTGTTGCAGGCTGTAATGATTTGTGCGAAGAAAAAAATCATCCGTATCAGGGAAATAGTATTGGGAATAAAAGGAGATATAGTTTTCGGTTTAATAGTGACTGTTGCGTAGACGCAACATTGCAGCTTGCAACAGTGTTGCGTATGTGTAACAGTTGGTGGGGGAAGCACCGCAAGAATTATACCGAAGCAAGTCGCTCTGCACTCAACAAAAATGGGAGAATTGAGAAAATCGTGTTTTATTCTATAGCTGGTCTCAAATTTGCTTCTACCGGAACAGGAAACACAATTAGTAACTATTCAGCGAGGGGGACTAATTACCCTTAACTCTGAACGCGCCCCGAAGGAAGTACTCTTGGGGTGTAACTGTTTAGCAGGTAAGCGAAGACTCCGGGTAAGCGAAGACTCCGGGTAAGCGAAGACTCCGGGGAAGCGCAGACTCCGTGCTTCAAATTCGTTTATTTTGGTCTCCGAAGCATACTAATGCTATTCGAGGAGGCTAAAATGGACGTAGATGGAGTGCTGCTGAATAGTTACCACAATTATTCTTTTAATTATTGGTGACAAATGAACCGGTTCTTTTTTGCTATCGTGAAAACGAGAGTTCTTCCATACAAGTTACACAGGAGTAAGATGCAATGTTCTCTCTAAATCTACGCCAGAAGATGATTGGCTGTTTTTGTCTGCATCTCTTTTTCTACGTTGTTGTCGGGGTCACATTCTTAAAAGATTTTGATTTGTTCAAGGATGATATAACCCTGCTCATGCACGCCAGCAACCTGAGCAATATCAGTCTTGAAATACGACGTTACGAGAAGAACTATATCATTCGCCATGACGATGCCGATTTTCAAAAAGTCCTTGAATATATAAATAAGGCACAGAAGTTTGTTCCACAGGTCATTGATGATTTACAAATCATGCCACAACCAACACATCTGGAAAATCTTACTTCTAAACTGACAGAATATGAGGAAGCCTTTTATGATTTCAGGGAATTATGTCAAGTTACACAGGAGGCAGCTGTCTGTCCTTGGCGTGAAAAAGTTCGTACTTTAGGGCAGGATCTTGTCAAGATTACGGAAGATTTGGTTCTCTTTGAACAGAATAAGATGAGCGCTTTTATCAAAACATTCACCGCAGAAATTATAAAGGCAATATTCTTTTTTGTGTTTCTATCTATTTTCACCATTACGCTTCTTTACACCTCTATTGTCAAGCCTCTAAAAAAGGTTGAAAATGCTGCCATTGATGTTGCGAATGGTACATTTTCTCTGCTGCCCGTTGATAACAAAAAAGGCGAAGTTCGCAGTGTCCTTCGCGCCTTTAATAAAATGGTTACAGAACTGGAAGAGCAACAGGAACAGCTTTTTCAAGCCAAAAAGCTCTCTTCAATCGGCACGCTGGCTTCAGGAACGGCTCATCAAATAAATAATCCGCTCAATAACATTTCTACCTCCTGCCAGCTGGCCCTTGCTGATTTGGATGATAAAAAAGACTCATTTGTGAAAAAAATGCTTACAACCATCGATCAGGAAACGCAGCGGGCAGGAGAAATTGTCCGCGGCTTGCTGGAATTTTCTAGGGCACAGACCTTTTCTCCACAGAACTATCCGTTAACAAAAATTGTGGACAAGGTACAGCGTCTGGTGGCCAGTGAAATCCCTGCAGGTGTCACCGTAGAGGCTGAAATTCCGGAAGATATAATCCTCTATGTGGATGTACAAAAAATGATTGAAGCTCTGTTAAATCTGACGATTAATGGTATTCAGGCCATCCCTGAATCACCGGGAAGCGTATTTATTGGAGCAGAAAAGGACACGGAGCAGAAAAATGCTCTTATCACCGTCACTGACACGGGAAGCGGAATCGACAAGGAAAATCTTACCAAAGTTTTTGACCCGTTTTTCACTACTAAAAATGCTGAAAATGGTACGGGGCTTGGCTTGGCAGTTGTCTACGGAATTATACAAAAACAGAAAGGATTGATTAGGGTTGAGTCAACAAAGGGAAAAGGAACCAGCTTTATCATTACCTTACCGCTTCCATCGGTTACTGATAACCCAGAGTTATTCAGCAAGAATTCACTCTCCAGAGGGACCAATGTCTGAAAAAAATAATATCGCAATCCTGCTGGTTGATGATGAGGAAATAAATGTCCAGAATGTCGGTCATTTCCTTAAGCACCAGGGATTTCTTGTAACAACTGCAACAAGCGGCAATGAGGCCTTGGAGCTACTCGCCCAATCGCATTTTGACCTGGTTATAACAGATCTGAAAATGGGTGATGTTGGTGGTGTCCAGGTTATGAATGCTGCCAAAGAACTTCATCCAGAAATCGAAGTGATCATTGTCACCGGCTATGCAACTGTGGACTCTGCTGTGGATGCCATGGCCCATGGTGCATTTTATTACCTCCCCAAGCCGATCAAATTAAAGGAACTGCATGATCTTGTTCTGAAGGCCACTGAGAAAACTCTGCTGCGTCGGGAGATAGGTCGCCTGAAACAACGTATCGTGGCACAGGAGGGAACCACACAGTTTATTGGTAAAAACCCAGCAATTCTTGCGCTTAAGGATTCCATAGCCCATTTTGCCCAACTTGACTGCAATATTTTGATTACCGGTGAAACCGGTACTGGTAAAGAGCTGGTGGCCAAAACCATTTATGAACTGAGCCCCAGGTTCGATAAACGTTTCCTCCCCATCAACTGTGGAGTCATGACTGAAGAGTTGATGGCAAACGAACTTTTCGGCCATGAAAAAGATGCTTACACCGATGCCGGTAAGATGCGTAACGGGCTTCTTGAGTCCGCCAATGGTGGTGTTGTTCTTTTCGACGAAATAGGGGAAATGCCCCTTACTATGCAGGTGAAATTATTACGGGTATTACAGGAGAAAAAAATTATCAGGGTGGGGGGAACCACAGAAATCCCCATTGATGTTCGATTGCTGGCTGCCACCAACCGTGATCTTAAGGAAGAGGTGGAAAAGGGAACATTCCGTCAAGATCTCTACTATCGTTTGAATGTAATCAATCTTCATATTCCACCACTGAGAGAGAGAAAAGATGATATCCCTCTGTTGGTAAACTATTTTATGGCTAAATTTTCCTTACCAAACGGAAAGGATAAGAATGTTTCGCCGGAGGCACTCCATAGATTGCAGGATTACGATTATCCCGGCAATGCAAGAGAGCTTGAAAATATCATTGAACGTTCTCTGGCCCTTTGTGATGATTCTGAGATACAACCACACCATCTCCCGGCAGATCTCAGCAAGACTCAGCCCTTCCAGCTGCCAATTATTCAGCCAGACCAACCAAACAGGAGTCTTGAAGAAAACGAACGAGAATATATTCTTTCTATTCTGAGAAGTGTTGCTGGTAATAAGACAAAGGCTGCTAAAATCATAGGAATTGACAGAGTCTCTCTGTGGCGAAAACTGAAAAAATATGAAAAAAATGGAATGAAAACAGAGTAGTTGGTTTATTTTTTATTGGGAGTCAATGGTAAGTCCTCATCTTCAAGTTCAATGGTATAGAAGATGTCAGCAGCGTTACTGTTGGCACCCGTTGTTGTCTGAACGTGGAATTTACGGCTTAAGCGATAACGGGCAACGAACTCACTTTCACCGGTCTTTACATCGGTACCCACTGAAACAGAAAGCTTGTTGTTGAGCTGCCTGCCAATGGAGAGTTTTGTTCCCTGTCCTGCCTTATCTGGTGACGATCCCGTAAGCAAGTAGGATATTACACTGCTCTCTGACATCGGCGGATTGGAAAATGTGGTGAGTCGCGGTTTGCTGGCAGGGCCAATGGCATAGATCCCGGCAACTACATTTCCAACTGTTCGGGTTGCACGAAGGTTGATACCCGGTTTACTCAAAGGGCCGCCGGGAAAAGAGATAACCCCTGTTTCAATATCCAGATTCTGACCATAGGCCCGGTAACTTCCCTGTTTAATCTGAAAAGCACCGCTGCCAATCAGTTGCTCTTCCGGTTCTGATAATATGGTTAATTGGCCGTCAATAAAAGTGTTGAGGCCAAATCCAGCAAAGTGCACATTGTCCCCCAATGTTATCTTAAGCAGCATATGGAGGGGGGAACTGGGGGCTTCTTCTTTGCTTTCCTGAATAATAACCATATCAGGAGAAGCAGACTGGCTGCCAGGAGGTAGTTGCCGCAGTAGTATATCTGCCTTTGGAATAGTGGCTTCTCCGGTGAGACTCATAAGGCCATCTTTTTTCTCAAAGAGGATATCAGAGGAGAGAAAGACCTTGATTTCAGGCAGGTTGACCAGTCTGAAATTATGTCCCTTGAGGCTTGCGCTTGCTGGCCATCCCTGAGCGCTGTCAAGACTTGCATTGCCTGCAAGTAACATGGAGCCTTCAGGCGAGTTAAACTGGCCATGAAGAGATATCTCTTTGTCCTTGGCAACAATATCGAGTGCTGTGTCTGTAAGATCAAGTCCAATTACAGGAATAAGGACGTGACCGATATTGACCTCTCCTTTTCCGTTAATATCAGGTTCTGCAAGAGTCCCAAGGATTTTGAAATGAACGTCTATTGCTCCCTTTAAATTCATCACATCTGGAACAAGCGTTTCGACTAGATCGAATTTTTCTGCCTTAACAATGAATGTACCATCAAGCTTTGCCTTCGATCCAATATCTTTTTGGAGGACGTCGGGTAACTGGACGTGTCCACTCAGAATATTTGAATCAACGCTGAGCCGAAAGTCCGCATCAAGTGCCTCATCTTGGACTTGGAGCTTGAGTTGCAATCCTTCATGGGGGAAAATGCCCCGTTTTGTATCTGTAATATAGGCGATATCCCCAGGTGTTATCTCAGCTGTTACATCTGCTGAAAGTTTGTTCTGTATGGTGGCCGTGGCCTTTGCCGAAAAGAGCCCGGTTACGTCTTCCAGCGTCTCTGGAAACCATGGTGAGAGCCAGGACAAGGGGATTGCTTTAATTTGCACATCTCCCCCGGTGTTTTTGCCATCGGCATCCCATGTACCCTTGACACAGAGGTCTGAACTCTCTCTGCTGAGACAGAGTGTGTCGAGTGAAGCGGCAGTTACTGCAGCAGAAATGTCTGCGGCCTGCTGGAGCTTCCAGGTACCAAAATTCTTGGAGAAAATAGAGAAGGTATCCATCACTCCCTGCCATTGTTCCTCGGCGTAACCACCGTTCAGTTCTAGCTTGATATCTGCTAAATCGTGGTTTGCTGAAAGTTTGAGCGAGTGTTTATCTCTGCTGCCTTTGCCAACAACTCTTAGAGTCTTAATCAGGTTCTTTCCCGATTGGAGAGCATTGGCTGCAATAGTGATGGAAAATGGATTGGACCAGCTTAAATCCAGGGCAGCATCAGCAGTAATCTGTTCAAGACTTAGGTCACTATAGAGTATGGATGATCCTAAGAGTTTGAAAGCTACTAGTGGCTCTTTCATGTTTTTTAGTACAGTACCCGTTGCTTCGAGCGTGCCACCAGCTTTTGGCAAGAGGTCGGAAAAATCTGCAATATCAGCCTGCCACTGAAGATTTGAATCTTCTCCAAGTTTTCCGTTGGCGGTGACCACTGCACTGCCGGAGGCTAGGCGTACATTCTGTACCTGGATATCTTCGGGAGCTATTATGATGGTTCCGGTTCCACTGATTGGAAGGTCCCGTAAATTTCCCTGGAGGGTCTCAATCTTTATATTGGAAGTAAGGGTGTCATTTTCAATAATACCATCGGTTAGGATCTTCCAGTCAAGTTTTCCTGGCCAGTCACCGTAGTGAACTCCGGGATTGATATGGCTGCCATTACTTTCTATTGTCCATTTTACGACTGGTGCCCACCCAACATTGCCAAGTAATTCTACTTCTCCATCGAGTAAAGCAACGCTCAGTTTGATGTTTTTCAATTCTTTTGTGCTGCCATCGGTCTCGAGCTGGATAGTTCCCTCTGGAAGTTCACTTCCGGTTACGTCTGCTGTTAACAGCAAATGAAAGGCATCGAGAGTTCCTTGAAGCGTGGCGTTGCCTTTTGCAGAGCCGTAGTCAGCATCTCCGCGGATCGGCCACTGCAACTGTTGCCACTGGAGTTCTATATCCAGGTTTTGTTCAAGATCAGCAATACCGCTGAGTTCGATTATTGTCGGAGTTTCGGCATGTTTGAGGCTGAGCTGTTTGATATCAAAAATAAGATTTTCAATATCCGTAGTAAGGCTTAGCTTGGCGTCCCAGTTCACATCGGCGGCAGTTTTATCTCGGATGCTGAGAGTTGCATTCAGCTCTGCCTGTTTGATGTCTCCATTGCCTATTATCTCTCCGGACAGGGTACCAGGGATATCGGGCGCAAAAATTGCAGGAAGGAGTTCTGTAATATTAATATCTCCCTGCCAGGTAAGATCAGTCAGGAGCGTATGCAGGGTCATGCTGATATCTGCACGTATATCGCCACTTATATCCTCTTGAATATGTAAATTCTGGAGGTCACCCTTATAGGCACCCTCTATAGTGAGCGCGGGGAGGTCTGGGCTTAGGAGTTTTAGAGTGCTAGTAAGCTTTAGTGGATAGTTTCCGGTTGGATTGACTGCCCCCGTGAGATGAAGTGTTGCAATATCATCCATTGCTACATCAAACGTGCTGATCTTAATACCACTTTTATCCCATGAAAATGCAAGTCCAGCTTCGCGAACAGTGAGGGCTTCGGCTTCGGGGGTGGAGGAAAAAAGAAAATGAGTAATGCTTAGTTGTTCAACGTCTATGCTGATTGGTAGCGTGAGTTCCGGTAACGTGAATGGAGTGTTGTTTTCCGCGGTTTCTTTCTGCTCTTGAGGTATGGCACTGTACGAGACGTTGTCTGCACTGAGTTCAAGAATATGAAGGTGAAGACTTAGCAACGCACTGCTTTTCCAGTCGAGGACCAGATGGCCCACCTTTGCACTTCCCGCCGGACTGTTAAAAACTATGTCGGAGATTTCCAGACGATCAAGCAGTGTCCCACTGCTTGTTCCTATCTGCAGACTCTCCCCCATAAGATTTTCAGCCTGGGAGACAATAAATCTAGCACCGTTTTCAGTGCCGAGCAGATAAGCTAAGCCAATAACAAGGAGCAGGAAAAGGCTAAAGGAGATTGCCACTATACGAATAAACCATTTTTTCACAGTGTTGCCCCAAAGCCGATATGTATTCTAAAGTCATCGAGTTCTGGCTCTTCACTTACTGGATAGGCAATGTCAACACGCAGTGAGCCAAAGGGTGCTAGCCAGCGAAATCCGACACCTGCTCCAACGTAGAGTGTGTCGATTGTATCGTTATAGGCATTTCCAGCATCAACAAATGCCGAAAGAACCCAGGAGTGAGCGAGCCGATGATCATATTCAAAGCTGCCTGTTACAATATTCTTACCACCAACACTTACTCCATTATCATTGACTGGTCCCAGAGATTCATATCGATAACCACGGACCGAATTGTCACCACCGGCAAAGAATCTTAGGGACGTCGGGTACATATCGAAGTCTTCCACCCAGGAGGTTCCTATCTCGAGGGATGTGTCTATACGGCCATTTTCTCCAAGGCCAAGCATATACCTGTTTTTGAGGTGCAAGCGTGCATAGGACGTATCGGAAAGCAATGCCTCCGAGGCACCGCGAAGATCTGAAAAAAAGTAATGTCCGGATTGTGGAAACAGTGATTCTTCCATTTCGGCAAAACGAAAGGTTCCACCAATACTGAAGAGAATGGTTTCTTCGTCCTGTTCACCTTCAACACTGAACGCTTCAACTGAGGCAAGAAGGAACCCTTTATAGAAAAAAGTATCGCTGAGATTTCTTCGTACAAAGGCGGTCTCGGTTTCAAATGTAGTACTCTTGGTGTCCGATGTCTGGTCATATTCAAAACTGGTCGAGGAGACCCAGCGATCGGTGAGAGGTCTTACAACAGGAATATTATATTGGGCCCGAAGGACGCCTTCTGTTTCCGCGAGCTCCATCCGGACTTCTGAATGGTGGCCATAACGATTGATTAGTCGATCGTCCCAACGGGCAGAACCGCGTACTCCCGTATCCGAGTCATATCCTATGCCAAATGCAAACTTATGCGGAGATATGGGTTTTAAGATAACATCCAGTGGTAATTGCTGATCTATTGCTTTGTTGTAGAGTGGAGCAATGGTGACTTCTTTTGCATAGTTGCTTGCGAGGAGGTTTTGTTGAAAGTCGAGCAGGGTATCATAGGAATAGGGGGTACCTTTTTTAATGGTGTTATATTTCTCAAGCAGGTCAGGGTCCAGAAAGTCCTGTTTGAATGTGATATCTCCAAAATAATAAAGAGGGCCCGTATCCATATGAAGTGTTAAATCGGCACTGTTTGTGTCCAGATCGATCAGCCATTCGGTTTTAAGGAATTTTGCTTTTGGGTAGCCGCTGGAAAGAGCCATATTCATAAATGCATTTTTGGCCGCTTCATGTTCCGTATGAACAAGTATGGCTCCTGCGCCTGCGAGGTATTCTTTAATGCTCTGCTGAAATGGGGCCTGATCGCTTCCCTCCCCGAACCACTGTACATCTCTATTCCTGATTCTTACGGGTTCCCCTTTCTTAATCGTGTAGGTAGCTGTCCAGTCACCATTTTTTTCAACTAATTCCGATTGTATATCAGGGATATAATATCCGTATGGCTGCAGGGCTTCCCGGATTTCTTGTGGCGCCTGCTTATGCAAACGCTTGACACCATGAATGGTGAGTTCTTTATCACCTTTCATTCGGGAAATATCAAGAAACTGCAAAACATTATTCTGCAGATGTTCTTCAGCTCCGCTGAATCCGACAATATTGATGGAGAGGGGGACTTGTGCCAGGACAGGAAAGGGAAAAAGGAGTGGGAACAAAACCAACAGCAGGATAATCCGTAAAACACCATAAGCCTGGAGAATGGTGGGGAACGATAAGAGGGGATTATGTTTCATAGCAAGAGTAAGGCTACTGCTCTGGAAGGGACTGTTTGCCTGTCATGCTTTCTATTGATAATTGGATAACAGCGGTAGCCTCTAACATCGTGTCTGGGAAAGTAAATTCCTTGTCACTGTACTGCGCCATGATGACAGTAAGAGCGTTCTTTTTTTCTTCCTTACTCTGTAAGAAAGATGCTGTTCCATATCCAATAATGGATTGAAATTTCATACTCCAGTTACATGCTTTTTCGGACTTGACTGTTCCCATGATATGATCAAATTCAAAACAGACATTGGGGTTTGCTGTGATCATATCAATCTTTCGCCCTTTTTTAGCACCGTGCAAAAAAAGTGCATTGTTATGATATCCAAATGAGAGGGGGACAATATAGGGTATACCTTTATCCACCATGCCCAACCTGCAGACACTAGACTTTCTAATAATGGCTTCAAGCTCGCCATGATCTGTAATTTCTTTTTCTTTTTTGCGCATGTTGATTTGATTTCTCTGAAAGAGGTGATGGAAATCCCCTTTTCATATATCAGGAAACAGTGTTTGTGGGATATGAAAAGGGGAAATGTGAAGTGAAACAGTCAGGCGTTATTCGTAACTGATACACTCAGCGGGGCAGGATCCCATAGCTTCCTCGATGCAGTCTTCATCTCCACCTTCTTCCTGAATAACGTAGGCTTTGTTTTCATCATCATTGAAGGCAAAGATATCCTTGCAAAGTTCAACACAGGTTTCACAACCGATACATTCTTCTTCATCAATTTTTACTTGTTTGGACATTTGCTTATTCCCTTAATTGTTATTATTTTAAAGAGTTGCCATGTTAAATGGCTGCGACAAAGAATAGTTCTTTCTGCTGAGAAGTTCTATCAAATAATATAGGATATGTAAATTCATTTATGGGATGCTTCACCTGTTTGTACTGTCTATTTACGACTGTCTCCCAGGAAAATCTGTTTGAGCAACGTTGGAAGGGGGGATAGTCTGACTCACGTTGAATTGTAGAAGACGATCTGTTTTTAGGGGGAGGAAAATGGAGAAGAAAAATGAGAGTCGCTGCTTACTCTTTTACTAAAATAGCGCATCCGGCAGTGATCATAACAGCACCCGCGCATCTGTTTGTGAGTTGCAGTGCTTTTGTGCTTTTAAAGAGCTGACCTGCGCGGGATGCAACACCTGCGTAACAGAGAAGGACAGTACCAAGGACCACGGTAACCACAAGACTGATAGCAAGAATATCAATATGGTTAAGGCTTGCAAGATCCACAAAAGTGGGCAGGAACCCAAGATAAAAGAGGATAACCTTTGGATTGGCAAGGGTAATAAGTAAGCCGCTTATAAAGTTCTTTTTCCATGAGCGCTCTTTTGCCCCTTCAATGGACACCGGTTCCGGTTTTGATCGCCAGATTGTAATGCCCAGCCAGAGCAGGTAAAGCCCACCCCCATATTTCACAAAGACAAAGAAACTGCCAAGTATTTCTGCCATGGCAGAAAGTCCATACACGGCGAGCAGCAGGAAGATAATATCTCCGCTGATAATCCCAAGCACCAGAATAGCCGCGTGGGCAAAACCATCCGAGAGGGCACGGGCCACGGTGGCAAAAACACCGGGCCCGGGAGATGCTGCCAGAAGAAACATGGCAGCAGCGAAGGGAAGCAGGGTCATTACGGTCATGATTCTGCTATAATGCTTTTGCCTTGTCTATGGCGCGTTTAAAGGCGTCGGCAGATCTTGCTATAACGTCGTCACCAACACAGAAGGCGAGTCTGAAATAGCCTGGCGCTCCAAAGCCCTGACCGGGAACGGCAAGGATTTTCTCTTCCTGAAGGATTGCACAGAATTTCACATCGTCTTCAATGGGTGCTTTTGGGAATACATAGAAGGCACCCTTGGGTGGAATAAAATCGTATCCGGCATCAGCTAGCAGCTTACAAAATGTCTCACGTCGTTTGACGTAGATAGAGTTGTCAACACTTGCATCTTGAAGTTCTGCAACAACGCGCTGCATAAGAGCTGGCGCATTGACAAAACCAAGAATACGATTGGCAAGAGTCATGGCATCGAGCAGGGCAGCCTTATCTGTAATATCAGGGTGAACTGCCAGATAGCCGATTCTTTCTCCCGGGAGGGAGAGGTCCTTTGAGTAGGAAGAGAGAACAATGGAGTTTTTGGTGGCCTGAAAAACACTACCCACAATATTATTATCAAAGACAATTTTCCGGTAGGGTTCATCGGCAAGCAGGTAAATAGTAGTTTTAAACTCAGATCCCTTTTTGTCCAGCATCGCACCGAGAGCATTCAGGGCTTCCTGGGAGTATATCTGGCCGGTGGGATTGTTAGGGGAGTTGGTGATTACCACCTTTGTTTTCGCTGTAATCGCAGCTTCAATGGCTGCCAGGTCAAGGTTGAATTCACTGTCGGTCTGAACAATTTTACTGACGCCACCATGGTTATCCACGTAGAAATTGTACTCAACAAAATAAGGGGCAAGAAGGATTACCTCTTCACCCGGGTTCAGCAGGGATTTCATAACAACATTTAAAGCTCCCGCTGCGCCACAGGTCATCAGCATATCACCATGAAAAATATCGATCCCCTGTTCTTTTGACATTTTTCCAGCAAGCGCCTCACGTACCCATGGATAACCGCCATTTGGCATATAGGCATGGACCATTGGGCTTTCATCTTGGACAATCTCCAGGATGGCTTTATTGTACTCCGGTGGTGGTGGTACATCAGGGTTACCAAGGCTGAAATCAAAAACATTCTCGGCGCCATATTGAGCCTTCATCTTGGCCCCTTCTTCAAACATTTTACGAATCCATGAAGATTTTTCTGCAAAATTACGCATCTTATTTGAGATAGTCATTTGTAATTACTCCTTTATATGTCTTGTTGATTATTTATGTTTGAAAAAATCATATGCTGCATTGATCTCTTTCATTTTCTCTTCTGCCACGGCACGAAACTCCTGGCCCAGGTGGTTTACCTTGTCCGGATGATATTTCATGCTGAGTTTTCTATACGCTTTTTTGATCTCATCTTTGTCGGCACCTGGCTTGAGCCCAAGCACTGCATAATATTGATCCGATGACCCTTGAGTGCCAGGCCCACTCTGCTGCTGTCTGCCATATTTATATTTTGCTTCGATGGTGCGTTTATCATACTCTTTGATCTGCAGGTAGTCTGCAATATCACGGGCAATTTTGAGCTCCGCATCGGGAACCTGTGCCTTGGTATAGAGCACCTGATAAATAAGTTCCAGCAGAATAAGGCGCGGTTCGTAGGCAAATGTATTGCGAAACTCAAGCAGCAGGCTTTCCATGGATTGTGTTGAGTCCACGGCTTCTTTGATCAGATCCTTAACCCAGTACATTTTGGTCTGGTCATACCGAAGGTTCTGCTGAAAGAATCGCTGGATGGTGGAAATTTCTTCCTTGCTGACGACGCCATCTATTTTGGCGATGGATATCAGAATTTGGACAAGAAGCCAAACAAAGCGGTTATGGCTTTCTGACTGTGAGGCTTCATAGGTGGAAACTTTTTTCTTGATCCAGTAGCTGAAACCCCAGAAAATTCCTATAAAGATAAGGACAGCAGCAATACCTGAGTAGAGAAGGAAGCCGAGAAAGTTGAAGAGGCCGGAAAAGCCTCCGGTGAGCAGGCTGAAAAGAAGCAGGAGAAGGAGGCATCCTCCACATCCTGGTTGGTCATGTCGTTGGTATTGCATGGTATATCAAACACTCAAAAGTATGTAAATTTATTGTTCGTCTGTCTCATCGCCAAAAAGGGCATTGATAAAGTCGTCCGGGTTAAAATCCCGTAAATCATCGATCTGCTCACCGATACCGATAAATCGAATTGGTATGGCAAGTTCACGGCAAATGCAGGCAACGATTCCACCCTTTGCTGTGCCGTCCAGTTTGGTGAGGGCCAGACCGGTTATTCCAACGGCCTCATTAAAAAGTTTTGCCTGGGATACCGCATTTTGTCCCGTTGTGGCATCGAGTACCAGTAGGATTTCGTGGGGTGCCTCAGCAAGCCTTTTTCCAATAACCCGCTTGATTTTTTTTAACTCCTCCATCAAGTTGACCTGGGTATGAAGTCGTCCGGCGGTATCAACAATAACCACGTCATATTTTTCTGCAATGGCCAAGTCCATAGCATCAAAAGCCACGGCAGACGGGTCGGTCCCTTCATCCTGATGAACCACGGGAACATCATTGCGTTCGCCCCAGATTTTCAACTGAGCCACGGCGGCTGCACGAAAGGTATCGGCAGCAACAAGTAATACCGATTGACCAGCCCGTTTGAATTTCTTGGTGATTTTTCCAATTGTTGTGGTTTTTCCGACTCCGTTTACTCCAACAACCATGATTACAAATGGTCCGGACTCCGGCATTACCAGCTCTGCTGGTTGGTCAGACTCCATAACAAAGGAACGTAACTTATCTTTTAATATGGCTTTTAATTCTTTAGGATCGGAGAGTGAGCCACGTTTTACACGTTTTCTGGCATCATCGAGCAGCTCCATGGTGGTGTTGACACCAAGATCGGCAGTAATCAGAATTTCCTCGAGTTCATCAAAGAGATCGGCATCTATCTCTTTCTTTCCAAGAAAGAGGCTATCCATACGGTAGACAAGTGATTCCTTTGTCTTGTTCAGACGGCTGGAGAGGCGCTGGAACATCGATTCCATGCCCGATGCCTCGTCTGGCGTGTCGTTTTGCCCTATGGATTCAGGAGATTCCGGCTGTTGTTGCTTTTTTGGGGGGCTTGTGACAACGACTGCATCGTCCGGACTGTTTTTAGAAACCTGTGAAGTTTCGGTGTTTTCGACTTGCGCAACAGTCTCGTCGTTTTTTGAAAATTTCTTTTTGAACCAACCTAGCATATATGAAATTCCTTATGATAACGAATTAAATTTGAAAAAAAGTGGGTGAGAAAACTTTCCATATTACGGCCAGATCAAGAAGAAAGCAATAAAAACAGACACTGTTGGTTAGTGTCCGTCCAGAAATAAGATTGTTTTCTCTCAATCGAGGCGAGAAGAGAAATTTAGCGAAGGCATATAATTGATATTTCGACGAATAATTTTTCACAGCAACGAAGAGTTAGAGGCAAAGGGACACCTAAAGAGAGGCGCTAGTTATCATCTTGCTATAATAATCTGGCGCAGTGGAAAATATTTGCTTTTCCGGAGAACAGCATTACTGTATTCCAAGGTTACGACCTGCTTAAGCAAATTGTTGATTAGCTTGTTGCGGGAAGAAAGTGTAGTTAAGGAAAAACATATAATTACGTTTTATAAAATTTATATATTGTAATAGGAGAATGTTATGTCTAGTTCATGTGGATCAGGTAGTTCATGCTCAAGCGATTCCTGCGGAAGTAATACCCAAGAGTCTCAGCAGGCTAAAATGGCGCAGCAGGACAACGCCATCACCCGCTCACTCGGGAAGATCAAAAATAAAATTCTGGTAATGAGTGGAAAGGGTGGTGTTGGCAAATCCACCGTCTCTGTAAATTTGGCACTTGGACTTGCAGCAAGGGGTCATAAGGTTGGTCTGATGGATGTTGATCTTCATGGCCCGGATGTTATCCGGATGCTTAACTTGAAAGGAAGCCTTGAAGCACCAGAGAACCCAAATGATCTTGTTGCTCCTCTTCAGTACAACGACAATCTGAAAGTCGTTTCCCTTGAATATATGATGAAGGATCGAGACGAGGCCATTATCTGGCGCGGACCTTTGAAAATTCAGGCTATTCGTCAGTTTGTCGCAGATATGGATTGGGGTGAGCTTGATTACCTGATCATTGATGCTCCTCCGGGTACTGGTGATGAGCCTCTCTCCATTGCTCAGACTATTCCTCATGTAAAGGCAGTGGTTGTGACCACTCCTCAGAAGGTTGCGCTTGCGGATGTGCGTAAATCGTTGAACTTCTGTAAAACGGTGGAAATGGAAGTGGTTGGGATTGTCGAAAATATGTCCGGATTTGTTTGTCCTGAATGTAATACCACCGTGGATATCTTCAAGACCGGTGGTGGTGAAGAGCTTTCCCGCGAATTCGATCTGCCATTCCTTGGTGCTGTTCCTATGGATCCCAAGGTTGTTATTGCTGGTGATGATGGTGTCCCCTATCTTTCATCCGATGCCAAGAGTCCTGCCACCGAGGCATTCTTGAAGGTGATTAATGCGGTAGAGCTTCGTTTACCTCCCGTTGCTGCTCCTGCTCCATTGAATATGGCATCCACTGACTCCGGTTCAAGCGATTGTGGTTGTGGCGGAAGCTGTAACCCAACCACCTGTGATTGTTAATTTGCAGTAAAAAATTCATAGGTACTCGTTCCTGCTGTCCCATATAACGAAAACTTATATGGGACACAGGATCGAACAGATGTGAAACACTGCTCAACTGTTTTTTCCTGAGTAGTAGAATAGTGGCAAAAGATTTGAAAGAGATTTACTCCCTTTGGTCTTCAGCCTTCAACCTTTTTTGACCTGACCCCATGTTTCTAAAACAAATTACTGTAGGATCAATGGGAGTATGCTGTTATATCGTCGGCTGCTCAAAAACCTCACTCTGCGCCGTGATCGATCCAGGCGGGGATGAAGATAAAATCCTGCAGGAAGTAAAAGATGCAGGGCTTACCATCGATTCTATTATTGCCACCCACGGCCATCCTGACCATGTATGCGGCAACAGGATATTGAAAGAGGCAAGTGGCGCTGACATTATTATGCACGAAGCTGATTCTGAGTTTTTTGCAAAACCGGAAACACAGAATTATTTCTCCATGCTTGGCCTTGAGGCTTCGCCTCCAGCCGATCGCACCGTTAAAGATGGTGATGTGATCACTGTTGGTGAAGAGGAACTGCTCGTTATTCACACCCCCGGACATACTCCAGGTGGAATGTGTCTCTACTGTGCACCTAATCTTATCACCGGCGATTCTCTCTTTGTCGGGGGCATTGGTAGAACGGATTTTCCAGGCGGTTCCCACGATGAGCTTATCACCGCCATTAAAGAACGACTATTAACTTTGCCTCCTGAAACGGTGGTGTGGCCAGGTCACGGCTATGGTGGCTCCCGGTCTACCATTGAAGAAGAGGCTCGTTCAAACCCATATCTTTAGTAACTCCTTTCTATGCGTGAAATTGTTCTAGGTACAGCCGGCCATGTTGATCATGGTAAAACCAGTTTTGTTCGTGCCCTTACCGGAATTGAGACGGATCGTCTTAAGGAAGAAAAGAAGCGCGGCATAACCATTGAACTTGGTTTTGCCTACCTTGATCTTCCCTGTGGTCACCGGCTTGGAATTGTGGATGTGCCGGGGCATGAAAAGTTTGTTAAGAACATGGTCTCCGGTGTCTCCGGCATGGATCTTGTCGCCTTTATTATTGCTGCGGATGAGGGGATTATGCCTCAGACCCAGGAGCATTTTGAGATCTGCCGCCTGCTTGGAGTCAAGCAGGGAATCATCGTTATTACCAAGAAAGATATGGTGGATGAAGAGTGGCTTGAAATGGTCACCGAAGAGGTAAAAGAGTATTGTGAGGGCAGCTTTCTTGAAGATGCACCTCTGGTTCATGTCTCTTCTGTAACGGGGGATGGCATAGATGGTATACGTGATCTGCTTGACACCTTTGTTGCTGCCCAGCAATTTAAAGAGATTCACGGCCCCTTTCGTCTTCCAGTCGATCGCATATTTGCCATAAAAGGCTTTGGCTCTGTTATTACCGGAACTTCCATGTCCGGAAGAGTAGCCATTGGTGATGATCTCTGCTTTTATCCAACAGATATGGTTGCAAAGGTTCGAGGTATTCAGGTCCATTCTGCGGATGTAGAGAACGTGGAGGCCGGGCATCGAACGGCGATTAATCTGCAGGGGGTTGATACCGCTGCCGTTTCGCGCGGGATGGTCGCCGCTACTCCAGGAAGTCTCCAGCCAGGGTATATGCTGGATTGCGAATTCCTCTATCTTGCATCCAATGCAAAACCCTTAAAACATAGAGCCCGGGTTCGTGTTCATCTTGGTACGGCAGAAATCATGGGCAGAATTTCACTGCTTGATCGAGATGTCCTGCAGCCGGGAGACACCGCTGGGGTTCAGCTTCTCCTCGAAGAAGCAGTTGCCGTTTGGCCTGGTGATCACTATGTGGTGCGCTCCTATTCGCCGGTTGGTACCATCGGCGGTGGCGAAATCCTTGGGAATATGCCACCCCGTAAACGCAAACGTCTCACCGAGCGTGATCAGAACGCAAATAGTAAGAGCTTTGCTGTTTTACGTGGTGATGATGTTGAAGAGAAAATTCTGCTGTTTTTGCAGGAACGCGGAACCCTGGGACTCACCTTTGATGAGCTTGCGGTGCGTCTTGGTACATTTGGCAAACAGCTTAAAAAACTTATCTCTGCCCCCTTGTCTTCGAGAAAAATCGTAGTGGTGGATTCGTCTAGCCAGCGCTATCTCGTAAAAACTACAAGTGATATGGTGGAACAGTCTCTGCTTACAAACCTTGCAGCGTATCATGCTGACAATCCGCTGCAGCTTGGTTTGTCTAAGGAAGAGTTACGATCGGGACTTGGGGCTAGTGTGGATCAGAAGGTGTTTCACTTCTGTCTGACCGAACTGCAGAAAAGGGAACTCGTGGTTCAGGAAGAATCATCCGTACGACTTGCCTCCCATCAGGTGGCTCTTCAGGCCGATGAAAAGAAACTGCAGAGAGATCTTGAAAGTTGGTATCGTGAAAAGGGCTTGCGTACTCCTACCATGCGGGAGAGTATGGATGCGTTTTCTGAATATCCAGAATCTCTGGTGAAAGAGGTTTTTGCTCTTCTCCTGCGGGAGAGAAAACTGGTGAAGGTGAGTGAAACCCTCTATTATGACGCTTCAGCGATTGATACTTTGCAGGATCAAGTGACAAGCTTTATGCAAAAAGAAGGAGAGATTGATGCCCCACGGTTTAAGAATCTTACAGGGCTGACACGAAAATTTTCCATTCCGCTGCTTGAATACTTCGATCGTATCAAACTTACTATTCGGGTGGGTGATAAACGGCTGCTCAGGAAACAGAGTTAGATTTTGATGGATTCGTAAAACTCTCCATCTTCTTCGTTGTGCGCCCGACAGGAAGTACCCTTGGGGTACAAAATTCACATCATTTCAACGTACTCTAGTACGCCGAAATGATATCAATTTTGCGCGCCTCGAATATGAATCTTTTCGAAGTCTGCGCTTATCTACAAATCCATCTTAGATGATACCTTTTTACGAGTCCATCAGATTATTACATTTTCTGTTTTACGTCGTTCCCTATTGAAGCAGATCCTGTAGCAATGTTTTAAAGTGCTTCAGATCCACCGGTAGAATCTCAATTTCCACCTGGGTTAGGTCGTAAAACTCCATTATTTCCTCATCACTCAGTAGATCCACCCCGGTATCCAGAATAATAATTTTGTTATACCAGCCAAGGTTTAATCTGGCGTCGGTGACAGTCCACTGGCCATCCTGAATAGACTGGTTGATCATTCGAATCCAGGCTGGAGTCATCAGGGAGGTGCGGTTTTTCTGCAATTCATTGGTGAGTGTACTTCCAATCAACATATCAATGCAGTTTCTTGCCTGAGGGATTTTCCCGCCACAATCCTTCACCACGTCCTTAATGTCTCGTTTTCCTTTGCAATGCTTGCCCACAAGAAAACGAACTTCTCCTCCTGTCTTCGAAGCTTTCTCAACACCTGCCTGTAACTCCTGTTCCATTTTTAAGGGGTTATTATGGATGCTGTAATGCATGTAGTTGATGCGGGGAGCCAGGTTTAATTCAGTAAGGATACTTTCCAGTTCTTTGCGAAATATTGGACAGGCGATAAGAGAGGTGGGTTCATCCTTCGGGGTTGTGCATTCCGGAAGGGTTTGGTCACTTGTCATGTTTTTACAAAGAGAGTTTTGCATATGAATAATCTACCTTGAGAGAAGAATTAATAGTTATCTATAAATACCATTGTCATCCAATGGAAACAAATCAATAGTTTAGATAGGATTGTTCATTTAGAAGAATGATATTTTTGACTAAAACATCCTATAGCTCGTCATCCCCGAGTGTAGTTATCGGGAATCGAGTCCTTTTGAAAAGGATTGGAGTCTATGATTTATTCCCGATAACTACACTCGGGAATGAAGGTGTTTTTCGCAATTATTTGAATGAAAAGATAATCTGCTAATTCACAAAAACATAGTTACTCCGTGAGAATTCTTTAGGAAACCTGCCATTGAAAGCGAAGTACCTGTTCTGTTTTTTCAGTAACACGATAATCATGGTCAATGCGCATTCCCAAAATCATCAGCACCTTTTCCTCTGTAAGAATAAGAGGATATGAATCTCTTTTCATGGCAGGAACTTTATGATCTGAAAGAAAACGAGAGATTTTCTTTTTTCCGGGAGCACCAAGTGGATAGAACCATTCACTTTCTTTAGCCTGACGAAGTAGGAATGGGAAGGATACAGTTTCTGCGTCAATAATCAGGCTGTCCCGGGTACCTTGCAATCCGTGAGCAAATGGCAGTTTTTGAACAAGAAGTGTTCGATCAAGTTCGCTTACAGGATAAATTCCAGTCTCGGAAATAGAAATGGGAGTAAACGTTTTTTTTATAATCCCTGCCCCCCTGTATCCTTTTTGTGAAGAAGGACGATGGAAGGTGAGTCTCTCCTCTTCCCGCATGGCACGCAATCCACCACTGAGATGAAGCTCTTTGTGATTTGTAGATTCTGCCATCACAAGCAGACTCTGTATCTTTTTGTAAGACGGTTTTGATTCCATCGTCCAGCAGATTCTGTCAAGGATTCGTCTCTGTATAGCGATGGGTTCCAGTAAAAAATAGGGTAGAGAAAGAGAGAGTGTCTCCTGATTTTTACTCGTACATTTCTGGTATGCAGTGAGGCTGATTTTTTCCAGAAGCTTGTCTTCACCATCTAGAATAGTTGCCGTTTGCAGAAGGGTTTTGCGTATCGATGGATTATATTTTGTTTCGAGTTCGGGCAGGAGTTCAAGACGGATTCTGTTTCGCAGGAAGCGCGGATCCAGATTTGAACTGTCTTCACAATAAGGAATCTGCTGTTCTTTTAAATAATGAAGCAGAGTTTCTTTTGTTTCACCAAGCAGTGGACGAACGATACAGCCATGCTGAAGATTCATTCCGCTCAGCCCTGTACTGCCACTTCCTCTGATTAAGCGCAGAAGTACTTCTTCTGCCTGATCATCGGCGGTGTGTCCAACGGCAATAACAGCTGCACTATGTGAGGCTCTGATATTCTCTAGTGCCTGATAGCGTAATATGCGAGCGGCTTCTTCAAGAGAGCATTTTTTCGCCTGCTGTTCAGCTTTGACATCGACTGTCACACTTTCGAAATGGGCTGAGCAGAGATGGGCCTGTTTCCGCACCAGTTCTTTTTCTGATTGCGTTTCAAGTGGGCGTAATTCATGATCCACATAGACGGCGATACGCGTGGTGGATGGATAAATGGCTGAGAGAAGATGTAACAGGCTTATGGAATCAGCACCTCCTGAAACAGCGATAATAATTGGTTTATCGCAGTTGAATAGTGATGTTGAACTGATAAGATCCTTTACTCGTATTTGAAGGTTATCCATAAATGGTATTTACATTATTCACTACAATATGGCAAATCTATGTTTTTCATTTGAATATTCCATGCATTCGTATAGCATAGGATTATCAGAAATTCTAAAATTTAATGGAAGCAATATGAAAATTCTAATTGCAGAAGATGCACCTGTTAATCAGGTCCTGCTTACCAGCTTTCTCTCGCCATACGGCGAATGCCATGTGGTGAGTGATGGTGATGCAGCCATTGAGGCCTTTGAAAAGAGTCTGGATCTTGATATCCTCGATTTTGATCTTGTTTGTCTTGATATTATGATGCCAAAACGTGATGGCCAGGCCGTATTACAAAAGATCAGAGAAATGGAAAGGGAAAGAGGGATAGGTAGCGGGCAGCAGGTAAAGGTATTAATGATTACAGCACTTGATGATTCTGAAAACATTATGGAAGCTCTGGTAAAGGGGCAGTGTGAAGGGTATCTGACAAAACCTGTCAGCAGGGTTACCCTGCAGAATCAGTTAGGGATGTTAGGTATTAGCTAATGGCGGAGCAGCCTGGAAAAATGTCGCAACAATCCCTCTTGGATCAGATGCAAAGCTATGTCAGTAGACATTACCAGCTACCAGTTGAAAAAGTTACGCTGATGTTGCCAAGCTTTCTTGATGTTCTTAGAAATCATTTGAACGATCTTGAGAATGTACTTGCCGATGAGGATCCACTTCCGCTTGGAAGGGTGGGGCATACCTTAAAAGGGGCTTTATTGAATATGGGGCTTGCCGATCTTGCAGAGATTGCCGCAGATATTGAAGTAGAAGGAAAGGCCGGTAATCAGAATTTTAACTATGCGGGATTGGTGAGAAAGTTGAGAGAAGGGCTAAGCGAGATACTCTAGCTTGTGTCTGAGCCCGGGGATCCGGGTACAGAAGAATAAAAAAAGGCGACTTGAGAAAATCTCAAGCCGCCTTTTTTTATGAAAAAGAAAAACCTATTCTCTTATTGCTGAAAGTAACTTCTGAATTGAATCCTTGGCATCACCAAAGAGCATCATAGTATTGTCCTTAAAGAACAATTCATTTTCAATTCCTGCAAAACCAACATTCATAGAACGTTTCAGAACGACAACGGTTCGTGCATCTTCAACATTGAGTACTGGCATGCCATAGATGGGGCTGCTTGGGTTCGTCTTAGCGGCAGGATTTACAACATCATTGGCACCGATAACAAGTACAACGTCGGTGGTGGAGAAATCGTCGTTGATATCCTCCATGGCATAGAGCTGATCGTAGGAGACATCAGCTTCAGCAAGTAAAACATTCATATGTCCAGGCATACGGCCGGCAACGGAATGGATTGCGTAACGAACCTCAATACCCTCTTCTCCGAGGTAATCACCAAGCTCACGGGTAACGTGCTGTGCTTGAGCAGCAGCCATACCATAGCCTGGAACGATAATAACAGATTCAGCATTCTCAACGGCAATGGCAACATCTTCAATGTCAAATCCTTTCATGGAACCGGCAGGACCTTCGCCATCATCTACAACGGAATCATCAATGGCTCCAAATGCGCCAAAAAGAACATTGGCAAGGGAGCGGTTCATGGCGTCACACATGATTTTTGTAAGGAAGAGACCGGAGGCACCAACGAGAGAACCAACAATGATAAGCGCGTTGTTGTTGAGGGCAAAACCAGTCATGGAAACCGCAAGTCCCGAATAGGAGTTCAGCAGTGAAACAATAACCGGCATATCTGCGCCGCCAATTGGGATAACAGCAAGCACACCAAGAACCAGAGCCAGAACAATAATAAGAACAAAGGCGACAGTATTGGCAGGGTTCTGGAAAACCAGGTAGGCAAGGAAAATTGTTAACACAACAATACCGGCATTAACAATCTGCTGGAATGGATAGGTTATGGGGCGAGTTGAAATGATTCCCTGCAGTTTGGTGTAGGCAATGATTGAACCGGTAAAGGTGAGACCACCAATAATAACGGAGAGGAGCAGGGTAATCATGGTAAATCCTGCAAATGCTTCGGTATGACCAGTAAACTCTGCCATGGCAACAAGCGCTGAAGCAGCACCACCACAACCGTTAAACAGGGCAACCATCTCGGGCATCGAGGTCATTTCGACCTTCACTGCGGCATATCCACCAATGGAGGCACCAATGGCAATGGCAATAATGATCATGGTGTAGCCGAACATGTCAGGGGAGGCAAGTGTGGCAGCAATAGCCACAAGCATTCCAGCCATGGACAGCTTATTTCCGTATTTCGCCGTGGCTGGAGAACTTAGATTTTTGATACCGAGCATGAATAGTACAGCTGATATCAGATATACAAAATCAATAATATTAACAGTAGACATAACTTAACTCTCTGGTTGTACTATTCTTTTTTCTTCCGCTTCTTTTTCTTGAACATCTGAAGCATTCTGTCCGTGACCATATATCCGCCAACCACATTTACGGTGGCAAATACAACAGCACAGAATCCAAGTATGGATTCTGCATTAATGGACTCCGGTCGTCCCGTGGCAAGTAAAGCACCAAGAATGGCGACACCGGAAATAGCATTCGATGCGGACATAAGTGGGGTGTGTAGAGTTTGAGGCACTTTTGAGATAAGCTCGGCTCCTGCAAAGCAGGCCAGTACAAAAATGGTCAAACCGATAATGATTGTTCCTGTATCCATTTTTTTCTCCTTAGGCGGCCATGAGTGACTTGGTCAGTTCGTGAATGACGTCGCCGTCTTTAGTGACCAGTGATCCGCTGGTGATTTCGTCTTCCATATCCATCTTGAAACCGTTCTCGTCACAGAGATGGAAAAGGAATTTTTCTATATTCTTGGAAAACATCTGTGAGGCATGGAAGGACATGGTGGAAGGCAGATTGGCATGACCAATAATCTGAACACCATGAACCACTGTGTTCTCGCCAGGTGTGGTAACTGCACAGTTTCCGCCCATTTCAGCAGCAAGATCGACAATAACAGATCCGGGCTTCATGGATTTTACCTGCTCTTCACTTATCAGGATGGGTGCTTTTTTACCAGGAATCAGAGCAGTTGGAATAACGACATCGGATTTGGCAATATGCTTTGAAATAAGTTCAGCCTGCTTCTGTTTGTATTCATCGGACATCTCTTTTGCATATCCGCCGCCACCTGAGCCATCCTCTTTGATCGGTACTTCAACAAACTTTGCCCCAACTGAGTTGACCTGTTCTTTTACTTCAGGGCGTACATCAAATGCTTCAACTACACCGCCAAGACGTTTTGCCGTTGCACAGGCCATAAGTCCTGCCACACCAGCTCCGAGTACAAGCACTTTAGCAGGAGCAACGGTTCCCGCAGCGGTCATAAGCATGGGGAAAAATCTGTTAATGTTATCGGCTGCAAGAAGTACCGCCTTATACCCTGAAATGGTACTCATGGAAGAAAGAACATCCATGGATTGGGCAAGGGTTGTTCGCGGAATAATATCAAGGCCAAAGGCGGTGATTTTCTTTTCCTGGAACTTTTTGACAAGGTCGTGGCGCAGGGTGGACTGAACTATGGAAATATAGAAAGACCCGTCTTTGAGGGTCTCTGCTTCTTCCATGGAAGGCGGCCGAACTTTCACAATACAGTCACCTTGACTGATAAGTTCTGCTGCAGAGCCTACGATTGTGGCTCCCTTATCCGTGTAGTCCTGGTCGCTATGTCCGGATGTCAGGCCAGCGCCTGTTTCAATCAAAACGTCAAAGCCATGATTGCTCAGTCGCTTGATGGAATCCGGGATGATAGCAACCCTGTTTTCGCCCTCTTCAATCTCTTTTAAAACAGCGAGTTTCATAGTGGGTCCTCTCTATAAAAATATAATAAACTTTGTCGAATCTATGGATTTCGCAGGTGGTGCGAATAAGATTTGAGCAGTGAAATGAATGAGCGCTCAATAGTACGGTATATTACTGGAATGGTCAAGAAATTAGCGGAAAAACCAGTCAGGAAAACGGTACTGCTCTTTTAAACAGATTGCAGTCTTGTCAGGAGTCTGGTGTGGATATTGTCAAAGGCACCATTGGAAAGTATGGCTACCACATCGTTCGGTTGCAGGATGGGGAGTAAGGTATCCAGAATAGTATCCGTATCCGGACATGACTCTGCCTCAGCTCCTCTGGCCCTCAGGTCTTTGGCAAGTGTAGCAGCGGAGAAAAGTTCGCTTGCAGCTACATTTTCAAGGGGCACAGGCTCACGAATAAAGGTGATATCTGCCGAGTCAAAACAGCTTACATAGTCTTGTTGGAAAATAGCGCGTCGTGATGAGTTGGTACGTGGTTCGAACACGGTAATCAGGCGTTGTCCTGCATAGGCATCTTTTAATGCCTTTAATGTTTCTTTAACCGCCGTGGGATGGTGTGCAAAATCATCTATAACAGTCACCTTATTGATAATGCCCCGTACTTCCTGGCGTCGTTTAATACCGCCAAACTGAAGCAGGCCCGTGTTGATGGTATCGGGTGCAACACCTATCCGGTGCAATACTGCAGCAACGGCAAGGCTGTTTAAGCAGTTGTGGGTGCCAGGGAGTTGTACGGAAAAATCAGCCCACTCTTTGCCCAGCCGGCTGACTTTGAAATGTGTTATCCCTCCATCGGCGCGAACATCTGACAGAGACCAGTCAAGCTCTTTACTCTGTCCGTATCCCTGTACTTCACAGGGGGCGTCCCGAACAACTTCAACCACATTCGGATCGTCAAGATGGGCGATAATCAGGCCATCTTTAGGCAGGAGTGAAACGAATTTCTTAAAGGAGCGTTTAATGGCATCAAGGTCATCAAAGATATCAGCATGATCAAATTCCACCGAGGTGATAATGGCAATATCGGGTCGATAGTGGAGAAATTTAGATTCCTTATCAAAAAAAGCGGTGTCATACTCATCCCCTTCGGAGACAAAATGTTTGCCATGTCCAAGACGAAAGTTTGCATCAAACTCACGGACGATACCGCCAATCATAAAGGTGGGATCAAGTTCTGCCTGATTGAGGCAGGAGGCAAGAATTGAGGAAGTCGTCGTTTTGCCGTGTGTTCCGGTGACAACAAGGGAGACACGTGACTGAATGAAAAAATGGGCAAGTGCCTGCGGGAAAGAGAGGTATGGAATTTGGGCTTCAGCTAGAGCGCATGCTTCGGGATTGATCCTGGTGATGACATTTCCCACTATAACGAGATCGGGACGAGGTTCTAAATTCTGTTTTCCGTAGCCATCGCATGTTGTAATCCCCATTGCTTCAAGAAAGACGGACATGGGTGGATAGACGGCTTTGTCAGATCCCGTGATCTCAAAGCCGGAACTCTTCAGCATACCTGCAAGGGCGGCCATTCCAGTGCCGCAGATGCCCATAATATGAATGTGGCTGATATTCTTCGGTGCATAATTGAGCTCTGGGAGAATGTCCATTACTGTTTTTCCACGGTTGTTTTGATAGTTTTAAAGATATTGGAAAATCCGGTTTCGAAGGTTGCCGGGGTAAGCCTGCCCACTTCAATAAATTTAATGGCTATTTCTTTTGAGACCTTCAAAAGTATTTCATCTGTGATTTTTTTCTCAGTGCTGTCCATGGTTGTATCCAAGTTTATTTTAATTTTTGGAAGTCTTACAAGCGTTTCTATCCTGCAGTGGGAAGGAATTCCTCGCTACTTTAGAACCGCCCCTGCTGTTGTGAAGAAGGCCAATTCTATTGAAACAACAGGGACGGAATTCCAGCAGAAATAACCGATTAAGCCATCCCTGTGAAAATTATTATACTCTGATCCTTAAGGGAGAACAGCCAATCCTTTTAAATCGATGGCTTTAGCGTAACTTAAAAAATCGTCCCGGGTTACATTTTTTCCCTTTAAGGTAACTAGGAAACGGTTGTTTATAATAATACTGATGTCGCCACCGCTGTTCTGATAGTTAACGATCCCCTTGTAGCCGTTAATCAACTCAAACTTTCCGGCAGAGGAAGCAAAGATAGGGTTGGAAAACATCATCATCATGGACTGTATCATGGGAGAGTCTGTAACAACGGAAATTTTGATTACAGAAGAATCTTTAGTGTATGTTCGGTCAGCCGTGAGGCCACCTCCAAAAAGAGATACCGCTGTAACCGTGGATTTTCCATCATCAGCCTTCCATCCGGGAAGTGCTTCGGGGAGCATCTTACTTAAAGCATCCCCTTTTTTCTGGCGGATTAACTGGCTTGCGTAATCAAGACTGCTTGCTGCATTGCTGAAGTCCTTGTTTTTATATTCATCAAGAGCTTTCTCAATGGTTTGGATGACCGGATCTTTTTCTGCGCTTTGCACAAGTGACGGGACGCAGATAAAAAGGCAGAATAAGAGAATTTGAGTTTTTCTGGTCATTACTGACTCCTGAATTGAAACGTTAATGTTACGAATTCTGCTATTTTAATAATGTTCTGAGATTCTAACAAGAACTTATCAACCAGTGGGTGCATTTTAAGGGTAAACAAAAAAAAAGAAAATTCAATTGGCAGAAATTATATCGTGAATCAAAAAAGGATAGCGGAAGGGATGAAATGGATAAAACAAAAAAAGCGGTCAGGCTGAAAAACAACCTAACCGCTTCTTATGATTGGCTGGGGAACAAGGATTCGAACCTTGATAGACGGAGTCAGAGTCCGTTTTTGCATGTTCACCAGCTTTCATAAGGCTTCATAGAATGGTCGTGTAGTCTTGACAATACAGTAGGATACATGGTATTCGTATTCATGCAACATCATTTAACTACAGCTATCCGCACGACAAAAAGTGGGGACAAGGTGGGGACTGGATACAATGTCATGGAAAAGCACGGAGCATACTGGAGTAAGATATCGCAGTCATCAAACAAGAAAACATGGGGCGATTCCAGATAAGTATTTCAGTATTAGGTATCAGGCAGACGGTAAGCGAAAGGAAGAAGGATTAGGCTGGGCAACTGATGGCTGGACTGCATCTAAAGCAGCATTAAAGCTTACTGAGCTCAAAATAGCAGCCAAGATCGGCAAAGGCCATACACGGCTGTCTGCTCAGAGGCGTGCTCGTGCTGAAGAAGATGCTGCCGAACAAGCTGCTCAGGCTGTCGAGTCCAAACGGAAGGTTACATATAAACAATACTGGGAACAGAAGTACTCTCCAGGGGATATAAAACCTTCATCACTTAAGCGGGAGAACGGGCTGAACCGTATGTGGATTATTCCAGCAATTGGATCTGTGGAAATTCCAGACGTGAGTTACTCCCACATTCGAAAAGTTCAGCATCAAATGACCAAATCTGGGCAATCTCCAAGGTCTGTTCAATATGCTCTTGGTGTTATCCGTAAAGTCATCAACCATGCTATCGGGAACCATTACTATCAGGAAGTAAACCCCGTATCAGCATTAAAGAAACAGAACCGTCCCAAGGTGAGCAATAAACGAGAGCGGTTCCTCACCCACACTGAAGCTGACAAACTCCTCAATGCATTACTGAAGAGAAGCAAACCTGTGCGCGATATGACTCTACTCAGTATTCGTACAGGAATGCGTGCAGGGGAAATATTCTCCTTAGACTGGCAAAACGTCGATATAGCAAGGCGTACGATTTCGCTGACCAACACCAAGAGTAACCAGAACAGAATAATTATTATGTCTAAGCTTGTGCTCGCTATGTTTAAAACCCTTCAGAAAGGTTCGGGCCAGGAATTGGTGTTTCCAAGCAGAAGAGGTGAGAAACGAACGATGATGTCTAAAACTTTTGCTCTTACTGTCGAAGATTTGAAACTGAATGTCGGAGTCACAGATCGCTTACAGAAAGTCGTGTTCCACACATGCAGACATACTTGCGCATCATGGATGGCCCAGGCTGGCGTGTCTCTATACCAGATCAAAGAGATCATGGGACACAGCACGGTAGCTGTCACTGAGCGATATTCTCATCTATGCCCTATGGGGCAAGAAGCAGCATTTGCTGCGATGGAGGCACAAGGATGATTGATATTGTTGCACTGATGGATAATGTGGAGTCGATTGATGGCGGTCATATCAAAAGCTGGTGCGATGAAGATCCTGCCCGATTTACATTGTTGCGTGAGGCGTTGATGGACAAGGATAGCAAGATGTATCAGGATTTTAAGTACGACCAACATCCGCTGAATATTTTTCATCACTACGAAGCAGAAAAAGACCCTTATTGGTATGAAAATTATGAAGATTATGCGATCGAAAATATGGAATACTCGTGGATGATCAATAGTGGCTATGTAAGCATTGAGGCTAAGACATTCAAAAAATGGTATTACAATATCTGGTCACCGGACGAGAGTGTTGAACCTCATATGTCAGAGGCGTTGAAGATGGCAGTGCAATGTAGTCGTGAATTGTATAGCAGTGAAGACCTTGCCGAAGAATCGGGAACTGTCCAGAATAAGAAAATCGTAAAATGGCTAAAAGGTAACTACCCAAATTGGTGTGGCGTGAACAAGACTAATGCATTTAAATGTCTTGTTACTCACTACAACACCAACCGTTCAGCTTAATTCGTTGACGACACTATGAAAGTAAAACTCTTACCATCAACGAATCCATACAAAGAAATAAACTGTACGCTGCTCACCACCAAGAGAGATACTTGCTATCTGTAAGGACGAAGTGACGTGTACCGAGTGTGTGTGGACACCTTATTGAAGCCCAACGTTCTATACAGCTGACCACAGGGGGCGTATACGTGTCTGTCAGACATGCCTGAGGTGCCGCACATTCGATTGTATACTGATGCTGGCATAGGTGTTCAGATAACACTCATGCTTCTCCTGTTCCATATTAACAAATGTCCATATCTGATGACATGCAACGGTTACTGGAAAGATCTCACCCCCATACGGTATGCTCCCAAACCAAACCTTGCCAAGAGATATCTATCTATGCTGAAGGGCTATTTGAGCCAACACTTAGGGGAGATATGTTTACTTTTGAAAAAAATATGCTCAATCCAGCGATATAACAGTAGGCAGCTTAAATAAACCTACCATAAAAAATGGTATATTTGATTTGGCAATCTTAATCATGTACCTTGGATCAATGTCCACTATAGTGTCTATATATTGACTTTGGTTTGGATAAAACAAGCATTAAGTATCATGCCCATGTTGAAGAAGTTGATGGGGAATGCAGGATGTGAATACATTTTCAAAAAAACAGATAGGCAGAGTCAAATAAATAACTCTGCCATGAAATGAAATATATTGACGGGATAGATTGCTTTTTCTTTCCTTATTAACGTCTGGCTTTGCCAGCACATTACCAATTACAGTCTACTCTTACTGATATTATGCCAGCACAGCGGGTTCAAGTAATAAAAAGCAATTATGCTAATAGCGATACGAACTATAGTGCGACTGATGAGATGCATGAGATGCATGAGACACATGCGAACTATGCGAATAATGCATATTAAGGACGTCGCCCCCCAAACTTATTGTATCACTAGCATGATTTAAGTAGAGTGGTGTTGTGTTATCAATATTATTGATCACTTCAATATAATCTGGACCTGGCCCCGCACTTGTAAAACTAGACAATCCCAGAAGTGACGCACAACCAGCCAACAAGATAAATAATCTTTTTTTCATGACCTATCTCCTTACAAGGGTAATATTATATAAGCACTAGAGCAAGATACCACATAATCACCTGTTAGGCAAGTTCAAATAATAGCTTGGTTACTATGTGATTATTTTTAGATTATTGGTTTAATATGTTCACTTATGATTTTTTTGGACGTTGTAAAAAAACCGCTACATTCTTGTATCTTGGTACAACCTTCACAGACTGGTAAAAAATTATTCTTCCAATCAGAAATAGATTGCTGACAAATACTATGAATAGTTGATGGTACTACACACAAGGGTAAATTGAAGACAGAAACATTCATTTCTCTTTGTTGTAAATGTTTTACGGCACTGACCAAGGAATCTGCATAATCGACAGGATCAATCCATAATTTATCAATGTTTTTTTCGGCTAAACCTTTTAACTCCATTCCCATAAATGCTATATGCACAACGAACGGCATATTTCTATAAATAAATTCCGCCAGTTGCGGTAATCGATCAAAGGTTAAAGCATGAACAACAATTCTTATTTCAATTTTTTGTCTGAATAAGGCTAAATTTTTTATACCCAATATTGCCTCATCGAAAGCCCCTCTAGAACCTACAATTTTATCATGCAAATGATAATTGTCTGAATATATGGGAATCCCAAATAACAAATCCTTATGACCAACTTTAACAATCGCACGTGCATTGTCTATATTACTCAGTTTGCGTGCGTTGGTTAGGATTGTAGCAGAGCATGTGGGGAATTTTTCTGCACATTTCGCAACAATTTTAACTAAGTTATCCCCAGTCAATGTCGGCTCGCCTCCTGTTATTCCTATATATTCCGCATTAGACGAGTCAATGAGATCAAGAATACGCATATTCTGTTCAATATTATCTTCTAATTCTGTTATTGGAGGCTGAGGGCACATCATACAATGACAGTTACATGTTTCAGTTACAAATAGTGCATTATGTTGTGAGGTTGCATCCCACAACTTCACTATTTTTCCATCACTTTCTAGCAATAATATATCGTTATCATGGAGTTTTTTGATATCCTTGTTAGAAATAAGAATAGATGGTTGCTTATTTTGTTTAGCAGAGGAGATTATGGCGCAATATCCAATTCGATCTTTCCATGACAAACTGTATTCTTTGTCAGTGACAAAGATATAATCTTTTCTTTTATGTAATGCTTTGCTTTGAAGTGTTACTTTCCCTATCACCTTAGTGGTTAAATTGTTGGGGATGCCGTTATACTCAAACATTTTGTACCTCGTTGAGTGATCTTTTAGTTAACCAAGACCAAAAAACATCCATTGTCTCATTATCTTTTTCTATTAATTCAAACAAATGTAGCATTATTTGTTTGTTTTTTTCGCAAAAGTCATTTGGACGTTTTCCTACAACATCACCAGTTTCAGCGAAATTTCTTATAGGGTCAGCACCACAATATTGTTGAAATGCGCACCAGGAACAGCCGGGAATGCCTTCTAGAACAGTTTTGTTGATAATTCCTCTTAGTTTTTTACCATTAAAAACCTTAAGATATTCATCGGTTTTAACATTACCTAAAACGAAATCATTTTTACCCATCTTTGCCAACATCCTGGCTTCATCACTTGGGTATACGTCTCCGTTATAATTATAAATAACACCGCTAATGCCTGTACCAGCAGGTGACTGTAGATCAACAAACCCCGTAGAGAATGGGGTTAATATTCTAGAAAGTAATACTGTTGTGAAAAATTCAACAAAATATCGACCTGCGAGGTTGATTTCAACAATACGTGATAAAGTTTCTTTGTAAACGTTTACAAATTCATCAATCCCATAACCAATTGACTTTCTCTCTTGATATGCATAGCCAAACGGATTCAATGAGCGTAGAAAAATCCCATTAAAACCCAACCTTAAATACTCATCTACAACTTTATCCAGTTGATGGATGTTATTTGAAGATACTGTTAACAATGCACTTACCGAGTCTTCACCCAAGGCCAATCTTGTTTTCTTTAAGTTCGTCAAGAATAAATCATAACTGCTGCCACCTTTTCTTAAAATCCTATTACTGTCATGTAAATCTCTTGGTCCATCCAGCGAAGTTGATATTTGGACAGAATGTTTTTTGCAAAAAAGTAAATGCTCTTCTTTAATCAAAGTGAGGTTAGTACATATTACAAATTCGAGTCTTTTTTTTGCGATTAGATTTAATTTATTAGCATAAATAACAATTTCTTTAACTATGTCCCAATTCAGTAATGGTTCCCCGCCCTGAAATTCAATTTTAATTGCATCAGATGGCGTCTTAAATATCATCTCAACTGTTTTTCTAGCAGTCTCACTATCAATATCCCATCCAGAATTTATGTCATCCTCACTTGAGGCATGGCAATATCTACAAGCACAATTACATCGTAAAGTCATTACTATCATGTGTAATGATGTGAAGTTAACTAGAAATTCTTTTCTTGTTCGCAGTTTTGTAGATAGTAGTTCGATTGGGGTAATTAGGTTCCCATCAGTTAGAAAATTTTTACCTTGTAGATCTAAAAAACATTTTTCTTTATTGTTGAGAGAGCCATCTATGAAGCTCTCAAAATTCTCTGCATTAAGAAAAATAAACTCACCAGCAATATTTGTTAATAGAACCTTGTCTTTTGCAAATCTTGTGAATTGAAAAGGTAGTATCGTGTACTCTTCTTTCATCTGAGACCCTTAATTGCTTGGTCTAAATTTGATATAGGCGCAAAAGCATGTTTAACAATAATATCTCTTATATTCCCAAATTGTTTGTCTAAATCACAACGGATTTGTTGATCAATGACTTCATCATGGAAAGACTTTGATATATCTTCAATATCAAAAGGCTCTGATCCTTTATTCTCTATCAGTACAATAACATTATTACCTTCAGCCGATGGTGACATGTCCACATGGTATAAACTTAGGAACTTGTAAGTTGCATTGAATACAGCTTTTTGTTCAAAGAATTTTTTTTCTAAGATAAATTTCACACTATTCTCTTTTTTAACAATTTCCATTTCTCACACTCCGAATAATTTGTTGATAAACTATTACTAACGTAATGGTCTTTGGTCATGTCATACAGTCCGCTGTCAGTGCCGTTATTATTTCAGTCTCTCCAGCCATATTGTCTTGATCTTAATCAGAATAATTGACTTACCGTACCAGAATGTTATAAGCAATGCTCTCAATTTGTAGTATATCAATTATAACGATATCAGTCTTTGAGGACCTTCTAAACTTCGTTCTATCTCATTTTACCGAAAAACTTTAAATATTTATTTCAATTCTGAAATCAAAAATGAAGCCCTCAAAAACTTTTATTATTTCACCTCTCAACAGCATTTATCTTAGAAGTCACAACTTTTGTACGCAAAGTATTGTACATAAGTACCTCCCCTAAGTACCTTATATAAGTGGTGAATTGTATGTTGTTGTCGCCTCTTGACAACGCAGGAAGTTTCTCGGTACAGGGGTTGGTGTTGATCAGCAGGACTTTGATGTCTCATGTAGCCGGATACGGTCTCTTTGCTCCAAGCTGTGTTCAAGTTCGCTCGTAGTTGATGCTGTTATTCGAAAGGCTGACTGTTACTACTCCATACACGGAACTGGTCGCATTAACCTCAATTCTCAATCCTTGATTGCCTATGGTTTTTAAAAGCATGAAAAGGTTGGCTGCTGGTCATTTCAAAAGCTGAAGATATTTTTATTCAAAAAAAATGGCAAAAAAAGGGACAGATCACGGTTTCTATGTATCAGTGGGGGCAGTTAGCTTTCAAATCCAAATCATTATATGGCTCCTGTACATCGCTCGTTTGAAGCCCAGGTTTCGAAAGTAAACATACCTCCCCTACAACTTAACTCAAACAGTTTTCCAATAGAGAACATAGTCTTGGCAACCTCTTCAATTTAAGTACAATCAAAACCATTACCTTCTTCCTGATAAGGTTCCCGCACAATATACGTAACAAAACCCAGTCTACCAAAGGTCAACAGATCTCCCCCTTGACTTCGGCTCAAAGTACACGATTAGGATTGGTAAATCGAATCTTAACCAATTTTGACCTTCCAGAACTTAGGGGTTTTATTGTACTGCAACCCCACACCTTTTTTCTAACTGCAAAAAAACACAATTGACATGCCCATTCCAAGGTATGCTGTGAGAAGTTAGGGCCAAACTGAAAAACTCACACATTTTTTCTTTACGGGTCAGATATAGAAACTCAATACTCAGCTAGCTACACATTAAAAGGTACAATAGGTTATCATAATATCGATTTCCACCTGCAAGGTCGCTTTTCTTCTATCCAAGGGACAGATGCAAATGAGCAAAGTCCAGAGTATGTACTAGATCGTATAGACAATGGTTCGCGGTCGAACTTGTTATTAAATGATGCACTAACACTAACTCCAGAACCAGCAACAACGCTCCTCTTCGGAACAGGTTTAGTTGGTCTTGCAGCTGTTCGTTTGAGAAAAAAATCGTTATGATAAAAAAGCATAAAGACATTTCCCGTATGGATCAAGAATCTAAAAGAAGCCATGGTTGGTATGTTCGGGTTAGATTCAATGGAAATATGCAAACCAAATTATTCTCTGACAAAAAGAGTGGTGGTAGACACGCTGCCCTGGATGCTGCAATTTCATGGAGAAACGACACAGAAAAGAACCTTGGTAAAGTCAGAAGCGATAAAAATGTTGTCACTGTTAACAGATCGAAGACTGGTGTTCCTGGTGTACATATTAGTAAAAAAATGAATTGTTACATCGTTTCATGGGTTACACCAGACGGTAGGCAAGGGAAGACATCTGTTTCTATCGGGAAATATGGTAAAGAAACGGCATTTACAAGAGCCTGCAGCATACGCCACCAAAAAGAACAAGAACGGTTGGAGAGTTAAACCAGCACATGAAGAAGATCTTTCTGCTCATATTCATCATGCTGGTCCTCCCGACACTCTCATTCTCACTAACTATTCATGGAAAAGTTGTGTCAGTGGCAGACGGTGATACCATAACAATCCTTGATGAGGGCAAACAACAAACAAAAATTAGACTTTATGGAATAGATACACCTGAAAAGGCCCAAGCGTTTGGAAAACAGGCAAAGAAGTTCACAGCTTCTTTGACCGCTGGAAAACGAGCCAAGGTTGAAGTTTACGACACCGATAGATATGGACGTTCCGTTGGTGTAGTCTTTGTTAATGGCACCAATGTAAACGAAGAGATTATCAAGAATGGGTATGCTTGGCAGTATCAGAAATATTGCAAAACCTCATTTTGTGATGACTGGCTAAAGCTTGAAGAACATGCTCGTTCTTTTGCCTTTGGTTTATGGGCAGACAGCAATCCTCAACCACCCTGGGATTGGAGAAAGGCTAAACGGTACGGAAGCAATAATAAGAATATTGCTAGTGGACCTGGAATCTATCACGGAAACAGAAAGAGTCATGTTTACCATGGTTCCTCCTGTAAGTATTACAATTGTAAAAACTGTATCGAGGTATTCAAATCAACAAAAGAAGCTGATAATGCAGGATATAGACCTCATAATCAATGTGTAAAATGATCAAGAAATCAACTTGTGCTTCCCCCCCTCAAACTCGTCTGTCGAACTAAGTAACTTCTTTAATCTCGCACATCCTCACGTGTAGCAAACCTATTCCCCGCAACATTTACGATGTAATTGCACTTTCTCCAAGTCATATTCAAAACTGTATTTTTATATTGTATAGACATTTCACTTGACCAAGTTGACTGTGTAGTACATACTACACACATGGTAACAGTATTTGGTACATACATTCGCAGTAAACGAGAAAAATTAAAACTTGAGGATAAGTCCTACACTCTTCGACAAGTAGCTGGGCGAATAGGTGTAGAGCCGTCATATCTGAGCAAAATTGAACGTGGTGAGCAACCACCCCCATCTGAAAAAAAGATATCGGCACTAGCAGAAGATCTCAATGAAAACCCAGATGTTCTTCTTGCTATGGCTGGAAAAGTTTCAACAGACCTCCAGGAAATAATCAGGCAGCGGCCTGAGTTGTTCTCTCAACTTATAAAAGAATTAAAGGATCTTCCTGACCATGCAGTACTCAAACTTGTCAGGGAGGTAAGAGATGGTACTTGGTAAAGGAGAAAGATATGCTAGAGCTAAAACAGGGTGAACTTGTTTTTACATTCCCTGAGATTCACCCAGATGCAAAACTAACGGTTAGCCTACATCGCACCCTAAGAATTCCCGACGATGGACAAACATACCCACTCCCTCCAAGCTTTGGCACTTTTCCTTTAAAACATGTAGACGATTACTCAGCAACCATCCCTGAGCGATGGAAGCAACACGGTGGATTGATGTTTCCCATGTATCAGTCTGAAGCCCTTTGGATTCAATTTTCATCCAAATATTTAAATGATCACAATAGTAAGTATCCATTTGCAGTAAAAATTGCGACTGGGAAGATTAATGCTATCACTGGGACGGCATGGAATACTGATCTTAGTAATAGACCTCAAGACTATCTCGTCGCCCCAGAGCAACCTTGGTTAGATGGCTATTGTGTAAAGAAAGGCTTAGTCCGACAATTCGTTGCGATGCCTCTTGGTTCGGGTTATTCGGCAGAGGAGCAACTAACGGGTAAAAGCGAAATCGGTGGTTTACAAATTATTGTTTACCCGATGAAGAATTCAGCATTTCTTAAGAGGTTCCCTGAAAGAAGGCCTTTTGGGACTGATATGGGCGACATGTTGTTTCAGTCAGCACCCTCCACTTGCGAAAGCAAACCAGACATGGGAATCGCGCCTGGTGGAAGAATGAAGCAGGAAATTTATGAAGATCCTTATGATTTTGATGACTGGGACTTGAATGTCAGTAATCGTTGTTTCATACATTCAACAAACTCCCTCGTGTGGCGAGGGATAACTGGAGAAGAACCCCCTACTGTTCCACCAACCTCTAAGGAGTATCAATTGCAAGGCCTTCCGTGGTTTGATTACTATGGGGAGCAAGCTTTGCCTGTTAAAGGTTCGGGAATACTCAACTCAATGAAAAGCATCTTTACATTAGGAGGTAAAAAGGGCGGCAACCCCCTTCCAGAAAATGAATCAGTTAAAGTAGATTCAGTAGTTAAAATATCTAAAGATCAAATAAGAGAAGGTGATTTCTAAATCAAGAACCATTGGCCTCAACTAGAAATTCACAACAACGGGAGAATCAAAAATGAAACGTATCTTAACAGTCATCACACTTGTACTAGTAGCAACATCAGCCTCTTCATCCTACGCGGACGATACATCAGCCCGTGCAGCAGCATTTCTGATTGGAACTGCTGTTGGATCTGCTGCATCAGGTAATCCTCAGGGATATTATGCGAATCCTGATCCACTCAGGATCACCAGACCGCAGTATAACGTAATTGGTGGCGTGATGCCTCTTAGCAAAGGTGGGTCCTTGAACCCGAACCGTACAACGATCACTGATGCTGACGGATACACCACAGAGGTCACCGAGTATGTTGATTTCTACGGTAACAAACATATTGAGGTGGAAGAATATTAGATGTCAGGAGGTTCCTTACACACTTCTCAACTGTTAAGCATGTAGCAGTCATCGACAAACTTGCACGACTACAATTTATTTATAAGCTTTCACCATAACGACACTCTTCTTTACCCTTTCCACCACATCACCCAACGAGTCTCCCCAATTGCTCTGTTGTAAATGATCAGCAGCATCAGGGACTGTATACAAGAGGGTTTCGGCATAATTGCTCTTTAACGCATAATTCACGTTCTGGGGTAAGCTGCCAGACACTTTGAAAGCAATATCAGCTTTGAGAAGAGCAACGACTATACCTACAACATCACCATCCTCGTTGAGCAAAGCTCCTCCTGAATTGCCAGGCTGGATTGGGGTGCTTATTTGATAGAGGCGAATATCATCCCGGTAACCAGTAATAGCATTAACTGTACCCTCGGTAAGTTTCTGTCCAACCCCTTGGAGAATTGGGTTGGGATAGCCGATAGTGAACACTTCACTTCCCATTTTGACCGAATTTCTGTGAGCAAATGCTAACGCAGGGAATGTTCCATCTATTTTAAGCAAAGCCACATCGTTTAGTTTATCTGTCCGAATGACCTCCGCAGGATATTCTTTGCTTTGAATAGAAATGGTAACCTTAGATGCGCCATCTATGACATGGTAACAAGTGAGAATGTAACCGTTAGTTGTGATAATAAAAGCTGAGCCTGTACCTGAAACGGTTGGCTCACTAGAAGCTTCATTCTCTGGTGAGCCAACCGTTTCCGATTGTTTTTGCACGATCTCTTGTTGAATTTTGGAGGCTATCATCAACCCTTGTTTCCTTTCAGACTCTGATAGTTTTTTGGTTAACAAATCTCTTTCTCTAGTAGAGTCCTCTTCTCCTCCTATTGCAGCTAAGCTAAACCAAGCATATGCCTTTACCTTATCTGTCAATACTCCTTCACCTTTTTTGTAAAGAATCCCTAACGAAAATTGACCAGCAAAAGAGTCTTGCATAGCCGCCAAATAAGCCCACTTGAAGGCCTTTTTCATATTTTTACGAACTCCACCTTCTCCTCCATGATACATTAGCGATAATAGGGCTTGCGCACCCGCATCACCTCGATCTGCTGCTGCACTAGCCCATTTGAGTATGCTTTTATGGCTAATCACCTTAAAACATTTAGAAAGAAACTCCTCATTACTATATGTGCCGTCTCGAAGGTACATTAATAGAAAATAGAACTGTGCTCTAGCATCACCAGCTTCTGCTTTTTCATGGTACCACTTGAGCGCGTATGTAAAAGGGGGGCCTTCTTCTTGTTCAGTAGCCTTGCTGAACCATACATCTGCTTCTTTCTTGTTTTGCTCAACACCTTCACCGTTATAATACAACCAGCCTAGTGTGTATTGAGCGTCGGCATCTCCTTGTTTAGCTGATTTTCCGTACCATTTAACGGCCTCTCTAGGGTCTTGAGGTATACCATCACCGTAGTAATACATCTCCCCTAACGAGTACTGAACTTCTGCATCTCCTCCCTCAGCAGCCTTCTTAAACCACTTAAATGCCGTTTTCTTGTCTTGTGGTATTCCATCGCCCAAATAATATAGGGCACCAACGGCACGCTGACCATCTGTGCTTCCGAGTTCACCAGCTTTTATGAACCATTTAAGAGCTTCCTGTTTGTCTATTGGTACGCCTGTTCCGATGCTATAGATTCGTCCGAGCAATTGAAGTGCTTCAACGTCTCCAAGATCAGCTGCTTTCTTAAGCCACTCAACACCCTCTCGTTTCTCTTCCTCAGTACTTTCATCAACAGTATAGAGTAATGCCAAATTGTGATAATTAGCTGAATCTTTTGGATCAGATGCTATTTGATTTTTTAAATATTCCCTCAAAAACACTTTGTGTTCTTTTAAAGTACCTTTACTCTCTAAGTAAAGTCTTAGGAGAAGAAGGCCAGAGAATGATGCATCATTGCTCTCAACCTCCTTACGATACCACTTCGCAGCTTCTTTCTTATCTTGCGGAACCCCATCGCCTTTGTCGTACAGATATCCTAGCTTAGCTTGAGCCTCAACGTCCCCTAGCTCAGCCATATGGGTTAACTCTTCAACACTTGACGTCTCAGAAGCATTTATTTGAAAGGAGCAACATGCTAATGCTGCAATAACTAAGAGTAATATTCGAATGTTTAACATTTAGCCGACCACTTCTAGGAGTTAATAATTGACGCACAAGATACCACAATTTTCGACATTTAATATAGGATATACACCATATTTTGTTCGGGCCTGCAACAACAATGCGCTGCGACCACGAACAAGCTTAAAGTTAAAAATATTAATCGAGAACATTGGGGACAGTAACGAAAACGTTATTTCACAAGTATTATGCTACCCAGGGCAGTGAAATATAAAAAGCCGGTGCCTCTTGGCAGGCTACACATCAAAAACGAACCTTCCGCACGATTGCAGCATTTGTCGTTGTCTGCTTCATTTGGTTCCAACGACGAACAACTGTGGAAAGTGACATTCCAGTATTTCTTGATATTTTCCTAAATGATAAACCTTTTGACCTTAGCCTCACGATCGCAACATTTTGCTTATATTCTTTCAAGGAGATCCTCCAACATATCGGGAACAGATAATGTAGTGTTTTTTACACTAGACGGCACAGGTCCCATGCGTACACTGATCAACTCAGCAATTGCGGATGCTATCGCCAGATCACCAGTCCGCTCATATCTTTCCAGTAAATTACCAGCAACAGCATTGCCGGTTAAGCGCTTCGTCCACGGTTTCTGTCCAGGATTAACCCGATCAACTTCAGCC
>Ga0208901_1000034_pt1 | contig 92220 bp, 83 predicted proteins | sample AntAceMetag02UKF_FD_184764 | JGI IMG/M metagenome (GOLD analysis project Ga0208901, IMG submission 184764) | Saline lake microbial communities from Ace Lake, Antarctica - Antarctic Ace Lake Metagenome 02UKF (SPAdes) (version 2) | ecosystem: Environmental > Aquatic > Non-marine Saline and...
GGGCAGCATGCTGCAGAACTAGCAGCAGAACTGGCAGTAGCAAAACAAAAACAAAAACGAAGATGCAAGCCAAAACACCGGAAGCGGTTAAAAAAAGGACATGCAACTTTCTAACCGGACACTACTGGTATATTGTATACTTCTATTCTGTTTTTATATCGGACTTTTGTAGCTGTTCAATAAATCCTTTCACATTCTCAACACTTCTTGCAAAATGATGGTGGATATAGCCGCCTATCACATTTTCACAACTATACCCCTCTGTTTTACCAGACTCAAGCTGATAAACCGTGGGGACACCTTCTGGCAAGTCACTGATTTCAGAGTAATGAAATTCATGTCCATGTAGCGATTGTCCATTACGACCTAGTGGACAGTCGCCTGTAAGAGAGGGCTTTCTATACCCAAGTCGTGACAAGTGCGGCTTCATTTGAATGGTAAAGGGGAAGATTCCACTCATGCCATAGCTATTGTCCTCAATGGTATTAAGCTGATCACAGAGATACATAAAACCACCACACTCGCCTACTATAAAGCCACCGCTTTTGCCAAACGCATAAACAGCGGTGAGCATTGATTTGTTTTTACTCAGTTCTTTAGCATGCAGTTCAGGATATCCGCCTCCAAGGTAAATACCTTTACAATCAGGTGGCAGCTTTGTGTCAAAAATGGGGCTAAAAAAATGCAATTCTGCTCCTGCATCACGAAGTATTTCAAGATTGTCTTCGTAATAAAAACAGAACGCCCTGTCCCTGGCTACAGCCAGACGTACCTTTCCCTTTGTTGAAACAGCTGCGCGAATAGCTTCTTGAGAACTGCATGTTTTTCTTTTGGAAAGACTTAGCAGCAGATCAAGATCAATATGTTTCTCAATTGAATCAATAAGCTCTGATAATTGATTTTGATCCAGAGGATTTTCATCCCCCATATATAAACCAAGATGACGATCGGGAATAGTAAATCGAACATCAGGTGGGAAAAAACCGAGAATTCTGGCGTGACATTTACCTGCCATCCCCTCTTCTATCAATTCACGGTGTCTGGCAGATCCGACACGATTAAAAATCACACCTGTAAGTGTGATTTCGGATTGGTAGCTCTCAAAGCCCTTTACTACGGCGGCAACACTTTCTGCGGCAGAACTGGCATCGACGACAAGAATAACAGGAAGGTTTAACTCATTTGCAAGAGCTGCAGAGCTGGCAATTCCGCCATCAAAAAGCCCCATAACGCCTTCCACAACGGCGACATCACTGGTATTGAGACGTTTGTTAAATATTTTCTGACAGAAGCTTTTTCCACACATCCTGAGGTCAAGATTAGAAGAGATCTGGCCGGTAACCATTCTGTGAAGAGTGGGATCAATAAAATCAGGGCCACACTTGAACGGCTGCACGCGTAATCCCCTGGCCTTCAGTGCTGCCATAATCCCGATGGTAAGGGTAGTTTTACCGGAACCGCTTGCCGTTCCACCTATCATAAATGCTGAAGTTGATGTCATTGAATGATTTGTACAATGAGTAGTCTGCAGAATAACATGCTCAGTAAAAAGAGAAATGACCCCATAAGCATTAAATGGTTTGTTTTTATGATATCCTTACTTTCAAGCTCTCGATGGGGATATCCCATAGCCGGCTTGACCATTTCTTTTCCAAAATAGACCGATGTTCCGCCAAGCTCTATTCGAAGTGCCCCGGCTACTGCTGACTCGGAATGTGCTGCATTTGGACTCGCATGAGCTAGCCGGTCACGCCTGAAGACAATAAATGCATTCTTCCAGTCTAGCCCAAGAAAAAATGCGGCTGGGATCAGGACTACACCGCTTATCCTTGCTGGTATCCAATTTACAATATCATCAATGATTGCGGCAGTTCTGCCAAAATAGAGATACTTTTTATTCTTATAGCCAAACATGGAATCCATGGTGTTGACAGTCTTATATCCCATGGCACCAATGGTCGCTAGGAAGAGCGGATCGATCCCGGTAAGGGGTGAGAACAGGGAGAAGAGAACGGCATAAAAAAGAGGAGCTGTTACCCCATCCACCATGTTTTCAGCGACGGTTTCAACGCAGGCCCTTATAATTCCTAAACGATCTAATTGCGAGGTGTCTCGCCCCACTATCTGGGCCACGGCTGTACGTGCAGAGTCAAGTGCTTCGCTACGATTAAGGGCCTTATAGACAGCTAAACTATGAGCAATAAGGCCGCGAGCTGCAAGGCATGTGTAGAGTAGAATAATTGCGACAAGCTGGGCAAAAAAGCTTGAGTAAAGGTTTAGCAACAGAAGTATCCCAGTGATCAAACTAACCGTGTTTACCAAAACAAGGATGAAGCAAACAGAACCTGCAAAGAGTTCAGATGAGATTTTTTTTCGTGTTATTCGCTCACTACTGACACAAAAATAACCAATAAGCTGTACTGGATGTGGGAGCCATCGAGGATCTCCAAGGCAGAGATCAAGAAGCACGGCCATGATGAGTTGTAATTCAAAAAGATACATATATTCTACAGTCCGAGAAGCGAATAGATTTGATCCATATCGAGAGCTTTCCTGACGGTATCAGCAAGTGCATCAAAGGCGGGTTCAAGGTTGTAGGAGTTTAATGGACCATCGTAGGCGCCATAGCCTTTTCCTTGACGTACAGAGTCGATAAAACTGCGGCGAAAGAGATCGGAGTCAAAAATCCCATGGAGATAACTGCCCCAGATTTTGGAATGAATTCCTGCGGCACCACAGGCTGAACCATCTTCATAACTCAGCAGAGAAGCACTTTGAGCAGTGGTCTGACCATGGTGTATTTCATAGCCAATCACTGGCTGCCCCGATGCTAGATGAGTTCCTTTTTTGCGTGTAAGAGTCTTCTTTGGAGCAAGGACGGTAATCATCTCAATAAGTGATAGTCCGTTCACAGAACGAGTGTGCGATTCAATTCCATAGGGATCATCAATTTTCCGACCAAGCATTTGATAGCCGCCACAAATACCAACTATTTCACATGATGTTTCAGCTAGTTGAATGATTTTGTCTGCCATTCCAGTTTTTCGCAGGCTTTCAAGATCACCCATAACATTTTTCGAGCCTGGAAGAATAATGACATCTGGATCTTTCAGCTCATCTGGATCTGAAACCACATGTAAATAGACATCGGGTTCCGTGGTAAACGGCTCAAAATCGGTGAAATTTGATATGTGAGGCAGGCTGATTATGCAAATTTCAATATGTTGCTGAAGCGGACGCTCACCATTGAAGAGCCCGTCCTTAAAGGATACCGAATCTTCTTCTGGAATTCCATGGTTATGCAAGTAGGGAATCACCCCTAAAACATCTTTACCGGTATGGTTTTTTACATAATCATGGGCGTCCTGAAGCAGATCACTGTTGCCTCGAAACCTATTCACCAGAAATCCGGCAACAAGTTTTCTTTCCCACTCGCTTAACACTTCCATATGTCCGACAAAAGAGGCGTACACACCTCCCCTGTCAATATCACCAACCAGCACTACCGGTGACCTGGCATATTGAGCCATTCTCATGTTTACGATATCGTGGCTTTTAAGATTGACCTCGCCTGGCGATCCGGCACCCTCAAGTATTATTGCCTCGTAATTTGCAGCCAACTCATCATAGCAGTCACAGACAATCCCCATGGCCTTTTTTTTGTAGCTCACATAGTCCATAACGGACATGTTCCCAAGGGGTTTACCACGAACAATAATCTGACTGCCAGTGTCTGAATTCGGCTTCAGCAAAATGGGATTCATCAAGACATCCGGATCAAGCCGTGCCGCCTGTGCCTGGACAACCTGAGCACGCCCCATTTCAAGACCATCCATAGTCACAAATGAATTGAGTGACATATTCTGGGCCTTAAAAGGAGCTACCCGTACTCCGTCCTGAAGCAGGATTCTACAAAGGGCTGCTGTAAGCACAGACTTTCCGGCGTTTGAAGAAGTCCCCTGGAACATAATAGATGGGGTTTTGATATTTTTTGTATGTGTAACTTTTGGAACAGAGGGGAAAAAACTGTGTAGTGCGGTAATAAACGCCCTGTTCTCCTGTCTATCACGGACGGCTATCCTGAAAAATTGCGGTCCAAGTCCCCTATAGTTATTACAATCTCGAATAATTATATTATGGGAAAGGAGATGTTGCTGAAGTTTTGCAACGTTATATTCAGGGGCCAGTTTTATGAGGAAATAGTTTACACTTCCTGGGAAAACATGAAGCGCAGAAAAGTCATTCAGTTTATTTAGAAACGCCTCTCTGTTCTCCAAACAAACTTGTATTGAATCTCTGCGATAGGTGTCATCTGCAAGTGCCTTTTCCCCAACGATCTGAGCAAGACTGTTAACAGACCAGGGTGGAAGAATTATTCGTAATTTTTCAGAGACCGCTTGAGGAAAAATACCAAACCCCAAACGTAGTCCGGGGATTGCGTAAAACTTAGTCATGGAGTGGAGGGTAATAATGTTTTCGGCTTTTCCGGCAAGACTCTTTCCGTCTGCAACAAATTCCAGAAAGGCTTCATCGAGAACAAATGTGACTTCTGCAAAACGCTTTGCGAGTGCAAGTAACGCTTCGCTGTCTATAAGTACTCCCGTTGGGTTATTTGGTGATCCTAAAAGTACACAGTCGCCAGGAGTAAGGTTCTCCTCAACTGTTTTTAAGTCCAGCTCAAAACCATTTTCTTCGAGCAAGGCAAGTGTTTTAATCTCAACGTCTGCAATCTCCATCACCTTTAAATAATCAATATAACAGGGTACAGGAATGATAGCCCTGCTGCACCCAAGCACGCGAGGCAGCTGATACAGAAGTTCAGTCGTACCATTTGCAACGATTACACTGTGGTTTGGAAGAGTATATTTAGCGGTTATTGCCTGCTGTAGACTTGATGCCGAGGGATCAGGGTAATGAAGGATGGTCTCAAGATTTCGACTGATACAGGATCGAAGCCAATCGGGTGCACCGAGTGGATTAATATTGGCACTAAAATCAAGAATGGTCTCTATGGTGATTGATTTGTCTTCTGCTGTACCATGGATATTTCCCCCATGGCCATATTCATTCTTCACTGTCATAATATATGTTTATACCGAATAAGAGACACAGAACGCAACGGCTACTGAAAGTTCTGTAAGTTCACAGATTGCTCCAAGCGTGTCCCCGGTGGCTCCGCCAAGTTTTCTTTGACACCAGAAACTAAAAAGAAAGAGTGGTGTCAGGATGGCAAAGATCAGCAGCAAAATGGAAACAAACGAGAAAAATGTTACAATAACGAAAACATACAGACTAGCAAATAGTGCGATGTAACGACTGTCAGGCGAATAAAAAAGAAGTCCAAGGCCATCGTTCTTTCGAGCGTATGGAAGTATTGCCATACTGAGCAGTATAGCCAACCTCCCAGTCATGGGAATAAGTATGAAGGCCTGAAGCATCACAATCGGATCAAGACTTGATAGAGCAGCATATTTACCAAGGAGCACAAAAATTAGACCAAGAACACCCATTGCTCCCACATGACTATCTCGCATGATTTCGAGTGCACGTTTGCGGGGCCTGCTACTTAAAAGCCCATCGAAACTGTCAGCTAAACCATCGAGATGGAGACAGCCTGAAATCCCTGCAAGGAGTATCATCCCAGCTACAGCTAAAACTGACCCCGGAAGATACCCGCTAACAAGAGAGATAAAAAGGCTTGTAATTCCACCTATACAGAGGCCAAGAAGCGGAAACCAAAGCAGACTTGCTTTGAAATAGTGTTGATCCTTGTCCTGCTTCCAGGAAATCGGCACAATGGTAAGAAAACGGAATCCTGCAAGAAAACTGGCAATGGGATGAGAGAACGCCTTTTTTATTCCATTGCCACAGGTTTTACTTTGAGCCGGTGTCCCGTCTTCCATCTTACTTATCAGCTCCTGCAACAGCAGCTTCTTCAAAAGTTGCCACTTCTGTTAAAACAGCAACGGCTGCTTCAACCAGATTCATGGCAAGTGCGGCCCCTGTCCCTTCACCAAGACGAAGGTTCAAATCGAGCAGTGGTTTACAGCCAAGTTTCTCCTGAATGGCACGATGGCCAGGTTCCATGGAACGATGGGCACAGATGATATAGTCACGGACAAAGGGTTCAATGGTGATGGCAATAAGTGCTGCAGCCGAAGAGATAAAGCCATCGACAACAACTGGCTTGTTATGGGCCGCAGCTCCAATAATCAAACCTGCAATTCCGCCTATTTCAAATCCGCCGACTTTAGAGAGTATATCAAGACCATTCTTTGGGTTTGGTTTATTGCGATCAAGGATGGTTTTCAGAACCTTTATTTTATGTTCAAGTTGCTCATCATCAAGACCGGTGCCACGACCTGTGAGTTCTTCAAGCGGTTTTCCGGTGATCACGGCTGCAATAGCAGTTGACGGGGTGGTATTACCAATGCCCATATCGCCGGTGCCAAAGATATCGATACGATCCGCTAAGTCATTTGCAATGTCAATTCCGGATTCCACTGAACGTGTTGCCATGGCAAGACTCATTGCGGGGCCTTTTGCGATATTATCCGTCCCAAGCCCTACCTTCTTATTGATGATTTTTCCCTGCTCTGCAAGTTGCTTTAAATCAGCAGCCACTCCCATATCAACCACAATAACTTCGGCCCCAGCCTGACGAGCGAGTGCATTAATCCCAGCCCCGCCATTCACAAAATTATATACCATTTGCGGAGTCACTTCCTGGGGAAATTTACTTACCCCTTCAGCAACCACGCCATGATCTCCTGCCATGGTTACAATGGCTTTTCGTTTTACATTTGGTGTAATGGAACGGGTCATCCCGGCTAAATCCATACTTAAATCCATCAGGTCACCAAGCGCCCAATGGGGTAACGCGAGTTGGTCCAATCGACTTTTTGCAAGGTCTCGGGAATCACTGTCCTGGGGAAATATGTTCGTAAGTGTTCTATTCAGCAGACTCATATTATATATCTCTATGTTTTTATTTAGTTGATTGATCTTTTAAAATAAGTGGTAAACCACAACTCACTAGAATAACCTCGCCCGCGGCAGCTGCAATCAATCGGTTTGAGCGACCAACAAGATCACGATATTTCCTAGCAAGTTGATTATCCGGCACGACTCCCATTCCTACTTCATTACTCACACAAATCACTGTTCCGTCAAATTGTTCACAGGCATTGATAAAAGATGTAACCTTACCCGCCATTTCATCTTCACCAAAGGGCGTATCAGATTTTTCAGCATCATACAGAAGGTTATTCACCCACAGTGTTAAACAATCAATTAGACAGACGGATTGCGGAGTAAGTTCAATAATTCTTTTATCAAGCGCGAGTTCTTCCTCAATTGTGCACCACACTCTGGGATTCCGATCTGCTTGATGACGGGCAATCCTATCGTCCATTTCAGAATCCACGACTGGACAGGTCGCAAGAAAGTAGTGGGCCCCTATCAGGGATTCCGCACGACTCAGAGCATAATCGCTTTTGCCACTTCTGGCACCACCGGTCACAAGGATTAACTTAGCCATAACTTTTTATTCAACTCCAAGGTTTAAACCGGTAATCACAGCACCTTCTGAAAAAAGCTCAAGAGTTGTAAAGCACCCTTTTTTAATTTTGAACAGAAGGTAATGGGAAGGATTAAGTTTTAGAAAATAGCACAGTAATGCACGAATCACACCACCATGTGCAACAATTATAATATTTTGTTCCGACATTGCCACAATTCTATCAGCGGCAACATGCACCCTACACGTAAAATCTGAAACAGATTCACCCTCAGGAAAACTAAAGGTATTGACACAGTCAGCCCAATCAGGAATCAGATCAGGGTCTTTTGCCGCTATTTCCTTAAAAGTAAGTCCTTCCCAGCGACCAAAATCAACTTCGCGTAAATTGTTATCATAGATAACAGACTGTTCAGAAAACAGAATTTCACAACTTTCACGACATCTAAGCATGGGACTTGCTATTATTTTTGCTGTTTTTGATTTTTTGAAATATTTTTGTATTTCCTCTATCTGCTTTTTTCCTGCAGTAGAAAGTGGGACGTTGCGTGATCCGATATATCTTCCTGAGTAGCCTGTCTTTCCGTGTCGGACAAGGGTGATCTTTTTTATCATACTCGTTTACCTATTGTAGTTTCATCCCAGTATCCTCACTGTACCTAAAGGTCATATAATAAAGAATAGAATTATCTTTTATTACAATAAATCAAGTAATTACTTAAAAACTACTGTCTGTCTGGTGTCAACGAAACAATCGGCAAAATAATTCCTGATTCTTTCTGCATGACGTTTCCCGCCATCGGCTAGCGCGAGAATAGCAAATCTAATATTTTTTGAGAATTCAGAGGATTTTTCATGTTAAGTTCTTTATAAAAAAATGCTGAAAATAGCATAGGAAAACAACGATTGCAAGTTGTTGGCAAACTCCAAGTCTTGTAGCTAAAAAGAAGAAATATTTTACATTTCAATCAATTACAGATAAGATATCACAAACAAAAGAGATATTTAAAGGGCAAGAACCTAACAACGGCCTATTTTTTTTATATAGATGAGGTTTTTTTGTATGACAATCAAAGTTCTCATTGTTGATGATGAACCCATTAATGTCAAACTAATTAAGGAAATACTTGAATACGAAAATGGCTTTCAATTCAAATCAGCATTTAATGGAGTTGATGCCCTGGCCCTGTTAAAGTAATAATTCTTGATATCATGATGCCTGGAATGAGCGGCTATGACGTGTGTAGAAAAATTAAATCAGACAAAAAGCACAAGTTCGCAAAAATTCTTATGGTCAGTGGTAAGGCCATGATTGAAGATCGGCTGCAGGGATACAAAGCTGGAGCTGATGATTACATCACCAAACCTTTTGTGGATGATGAATTACTTGCTAAACTAAAGGTCTTTTCAAAATTAAAAAAGACAGAGGAAATTGACGAATTAAAAACCGCTATTCTTCAGCTATTTTCCCATGAAACAAAGACACCCCTCAACGGAATCCTGCTTGGCAGTCAGCTGATACTCGATACTCCTGCTATTTCTGAAAAAGTAGCTGAATATGCAAAACTTATTAAAATTTCAGGAGAACGAATCCACGATCTAGTTCGGAAAATCCTCCTTCTTTCAAGTCTCCGAAATAACAGGAAGCTTCTTAAGGGGCGTCAATCTGTCCAAAAATATCTACTTGAATTTGCCAAAAACTCTAATGCTCTGGTAGACGCAAAATGTACGATCACGGTTTCCTGCCCCACTGATTTTATCCTTGAAGTTGATTGGAAGCTCTTCCATGAAGCTTTCCAAGCAGTTGTTGAAAATGGCATTAAATATTCACCTGATGGTGCCTGCGTTAAGCTCTCAGTAACTCAAGATAACAGTAACGTCATTTTTAATGTGGTGGATACAGGTTTAGGCATTGATCCTGAATGTAAAGAAATGATTTTTGACGAGTTCTATTCCCAACACATTGAAAACCATACAAAAGGCACAGCGCTTAGCCTTGCAATAGCCAAGGAAATTATGCGGCTGCATCAAGGGGGACTATACGTTGAAAGCAAAATTGGTGAAGGGTCCAACTTTTTTTTCACACTTCCCGCGTCCCTGGCGTACTAGCACATTTTTTCTAATCTTCCCTGAATATAACTCAAGTTTGTCCTAGCTTGTTCTTCTGATTTATTAATGACTTACGACTGGAAGATGCCATATGTTTTTTGAAAATGAATTGAACCGCCACCTTTATTCACTTAACAGAAAGTTCAGCCCAAAAGAACTTTCTGCATTAATGGATCAGGCTATCATGGACCTTAAAAACCGAAGTGTTGCAGGGGCAGTTATCGTGCCCGCATCATTTCTTCTTGGTGGTTTTGCAACTGATTACGCCTCCGAACAGATGTCTCTTTTTATATTTATAGGATCAATTCTGAGTGTGGCTACTCTTATTCGCATCTCGGCCATCGTTGCTTTTTCAAGACCATCAATTACCAACCGTCATAGTTGGATTGCGGTCTTTTTCTGGTCAAATCTCTTTATGGGCATCAGCTGGGGATTGTTTTCAGCCACAAGTGCTTTCTTTTACCACGACTCCCTCCATATAGCGCTTATCATCATTATCCTTGCCGGCATTGGCGGTGGCTCTATGGTAAGTTACTGTATTTGGGAAATCCTCTCCTATAGCTATCTACTTTCTATTTTAGTGCCCACTGTTCTCGTGGAATTCTATATTGGAAACAATGTCACAATTCCAATTGGTATTGCGGTCAGCTTTTTTCTTATTTTTAATCTTGTGCAGACCAAAATATGGAATAAGCACTACTGGCTGTCCCTGATTAATGAGTTCGTTGTTCAATCAAACGCCATTGAGCTCAAAAAACTCAATGCCCAGTTGAGTGACGAAATTTTGGAACATAAACAAACTGCAAAAAATATTGCTGTTAGTAGCAAAAAACTTCAGGATATTTATAACTCAGCCCACGATGGAATTTTCATTTTTGAACTTAGCGGTCAGGTCATTGATATCAATGAGACGATGTTAAAAATGTTCAACATATCTCGTCAGGATGCCCTTAAATTTGACATTAACCGAAGTTTCCAATCAATCAAAAATAAAAACGTCGACCTGGCGACGATCTGGAAAGAAGCGCTGGTGGGAAACGATCAGGAATTCACCTGGTTGACCAGGACCCAGGATAGAGATGACTACTCAACTGTTCAGGTAAACTTAAAAAGAAGTCAGTGGGGAGACGATTCTGTTATTATTGCAACGGTTCGCGATATTACGTTTCAGGTTGAAGCAATGAGGGCAACCTCCGCCGCCAATCATGCAAAATCAGAATTTATTGCAAACATATCCCATGAGCTTCGCACCCCTATACATGGAATTTTGGGTTATGCCCGTCTCGGCGCCAAACGCTTTGAGGTATTGCCAAAACACAAAATTAATGAATACTTTACAATGATTCAGGAGTCTGGAACCAGGCTGATGACTCTTCTAGACAATGTACTTGATTTTTCAAAGCTAGAAATTGGCAAGATGCGCTACACCATGAGGATGAGTGATTTGTTGCCTCGAATTCATCAGGTGGTAAGGGAAATCAAAGCAAATGCAGCTGAAAAAGAACTAAAATTTGAGATTAAATGTGAGCAGGAACAGCTGATAGCATTTTATGATCAGGAAAAAATTGTCCAGGTTCTACGCAATCTTCTATTCAATGCTGTTAAATTCAGCAACGAACAGAGTTCAATTCAAATTGACTGTATAACGCTAAAGCTTGAAGATCATCCTTCAAAACAACAAATAAGTGTAACAAACCAAGGGATTGCAATTCCTAAAGATGAACTGATTACTATTTTTGATAAATTCATACAGTCTTCAACCACAAATACAGGTGCCGGTGGCACAGGTCTTGGTCTTGCCATTTCTAAACAGATTCTACGAGACCACAACAGTATAATCTGGGCCGAAAACAGCTCGGACGGAAAAACTATCTTTCGGTTTTTACTTCCGATGGGGGAAATTGAGTAACCTAAAACGGTTACCGTGGACAATAATCTTCTCAACTTTCTGATTTGTGCTAAGGAGTAAATGTATCAGGCTGAAGGTGTTATCATTTCAGATTGTTAATCTCTTTGTACAGTTTTACAGAAACATTCTGTGCTTCCTGTAATTCATTACTGGAGAGTATTGTATTTAAAAAATTCGTTGCAGCTACAGCACTCCCATGTCCGTTAGTTGCTGCCACGCTAAACCAGGAATACGCTTTTATCATATCGACAGTTGGCACACCATTGCCAGTGTACCAGAGAATACCCATATTGTACTGAGCTAGGGCATAGCCTTTTCTGGCTGCCTTTTCAAACCAGTAACCAGCTTTTTCATAATCTTTTTCACTTAATTTTCCCGTAAAATAGAGATAGCCAAGTTCACTTTGCGCATCGGGATCACCTCTCTTTGCGGCAAGCTCATACCAGTGCATGGCCTCATCGTAATTTTGAGGAACATTCTGTCCTGTAATAAAAAACTGTGCCAATATTCTTTCAGACTCTTTTGAACTTTTTCCATTAATTGCTGCGTTGTACAGCCATTTAAATGCCTCTCCGGTATCCGTTTGGACCCCCATTCCTTTCATATACATACCGCCGACGATAAACATAGCATCCACATTTCCTTTTTTGGCTGCTTTTAAATAGAGATTAAAAGCCTTACGGAGATTTTTGGGGGTACCATGTCCATAGTAATACTTCTGAGCAACTGACATCGTAGTTTCGACTGCAAAAGCAGTGCTTTCTGTAACCATCACAAGAGAAAAAAGAAGGAACAGTATGCGTAATTTAAAAAAATAAAATACGAGGCGCTTCATTATCCGGAGTGCTCCCTAAGTTTTGAATAAGGAAATAATATATGGCGGTTTTCGTGTTTCTTCTAACCTGAAGATTTCAAAAACATGATTGCCTGGAAAGGAACTCTAGTTTGCCTTAAAAGCAGAAAGCCATTCCCATTGATTGTAAAAAGCAGTGGTACAATGATTTATTTTTTAGTATAGATAATTTTAGTAATATTTGTAAAGTTAATTAGAATAACCATTTTTACTTATTAGGATTATTATGAATTCCCCCGCTTTTGTTTCCAAAATAACCATTTTTTTATTAGCGTTCTTTCTCAGTTCCAGCCTCAGTTTTGCACAAACTGTCAGCGTCAAAAAAGATAATGTGAATGTGAGAAGCGGTCCAGGAAAAAGCTTTCCGGTTTCCATGGAGCTTTTTAAGGGATACCCTTTAAAGGTCCTTGAAACAAAGGGAGACTGGCAGAAAATCAGTGACTTTGAAAATGATAGTGGCTGGATTTATTCACCACTTCTTGTACCAGGTACAACGGTGATCGTTAATGGAAAAATATCTGTTAACATGCGGTCTAAACCGAACACCACTGCTCCGGTCGTTGCAGATGTGCTCCGCGGGGTGATACTCACAAAAATTTCCACAGAAGGAAAGTGGGTTAAAGTACGTCATAGTAAGGGGGCTGTTGGTTGGATTTACAGTCCGCTTCTCTGGCCCTGATACCAGTCTTATTCACATATGATTCAGTGCGATTCTCTTCTATTTATACTTATAAAAGAGAGTCGCATTTTTGTTTGTAAACTTTTGTTATTGGTGAGGCGAGGTCAACTGGCAGCCTGACTATCTTGCCCGCCTTATTAGCAAACAGAAAAAAACCGTTTTCCAATCCATGGATAAATAAATCTCTGGTTATCGCCACATCCTCTGTACAATATTGAGTTAACAATTCCATTTCCCCTCTTTTATACCACTCAAGAGCCTGCAGACCATCTCCGGACTTTTCAGTTCCTAGTGTATGCTTGGCCAACCTATCAAGACTTAAGCGATATCCAAGCCTCTCTTTAACAATGTCTAAAAGATCAAGAATTTCCATCTTGTTTAAATCGTAGCCGCCATACCCGGAAAGAACAGAATTATCAAAACGGCGGTTATTAAAACCAATGACGAGATCAAGGCCTAAAAGATGCTCAATAAGCTTTGTGACCTCGCTTTCCTGATAACTGACAAAATCATCAAGTGCTGAGTCGTACACCACTCCAACCGACATTCCCATTTGGGAAGCATTATGCCAACCGCCAACGTCACTGGCTGAATATTTTGTTTCTAAATCAAAGACACCGTAATGAATTTGAAGATCGGCAGCCCTTACTCTTGCACCCGATGGTTCCTGCTTATTTATTGTAGGAATAGAAATTTTGTGATCTCTCCATTCAATAATACAGATATTGCCAGGGTTCTCCAGAAGCTTAATAAGTGTTATGCACGCAGCTTTATCGATAGGCCTGTTACCAGATCCGCATTTAGGAGAATGAACACAGGAAGGGCAGCCTGTCTCACAGTCGCATGAGACAACGGTTTTTTCAGTTTGGTGCAAGAGTTCCTCAATACGCAAAAAAGCCTCACTGCAGAGACCTATTCCACCGGGATAGGCATCATATATAAATATGGAAGCCCCTGGCGTCTGATGATGAGCGGAACATGAAATACCACCAATATCATTGCGATCACAAAGGACCAAAAGTGGTATCATTCCAATCATTGCGTGTTCAAGAGCATGAATAGCGCCCATAAAATGGAGTTGGTTGTCCTCCATCGTATTCTTTGTACATTCGGGTATTTCAAGCCACAACCCAATGGTCTCTAGCTGCTGTTCTGGAAGGTCAAGCTGGACCGAAGATATCAGCTTATTCGTCCTATTACTGCGCATCTGATATCCTGTGATTTTTTCACGCACCATCAGTCTTCCAAGGCTGACTCTATATCCCTTGAAAAGCTTTGTGCTTTGTGTTTCCAGGATATCAGTATGTTTTTCACTGATTGGCCGAGTATGGTAATTGCCATCAAAAAGAGAGACAACAATTTCATGACCCTCTAAATCACATTTTTGAACAAGCCATGTACTTGCTGAATGAAGATAAATGGCCCCCTGATGACATTCCTTAAGAGCACGACCTGAATCAATACTGCCTAAAATTTCACCATTATCCTCTCTGATGATTTGTAACTGCTTTCCACTTCCTCTAAGACTGACCAACCTTTGCGGGAATTTTCGGGTAGCAACCCACTCTTCCCCGCTAGCAGTTTGCAGTAACGTCCCTTGCCAGACGAGCTGCTGAACAGCATTTTTAATCGGAGCAGGAAAGCCCGCTAGTTCATTGCGATCAAGCGTCAGTTCGGCTGCGGCACAATGAAGATGCTGTTCCATAACCGTGCCATTAAATGGATTTAGGATGGCAGATTCCATGGGTCTTTTGAAAAAGTCGTGATAATTTTTCATGAAATACTGATCCAGCGCGTCTTCCTGAGCCACTAAAACAATTGCAGATTCACGAACTCCCCTACCAACTCTTCCGCCTCGTTGCCAGGTTGCCATAATTGATCCGGGATACCCGGCGAGTAGGCAGATATCAAGGTTTCCAATATCAATTCCGAGTTCAAGTGCCGAAGTTGAGATAACTCCCAGCAATTTCCCGGAGCTCAAATCGCGCTCAATTTCACGCCTCTCTTCAGGCAAAAAACCTGATCTATAGGCACGTAATTGAGGAGCCAGATCGCCAAAATTTGGTTTTGTCCACATGGTGATTAATTCGGCCATTTTACGTGAACCTGTATAGACAATGGTCCGCAATCCTCTTTTTAAAGACGCTTCAAGCAACTTGCTTACGGAATGTGCAGCACTGTTCCATGGGTTCAGGAATAGCATATTACGCTTGGACCTTGGAGCTGAGCCAAGACTTATGCTTTGCACGGGTTTGCCTATAAGTTGCTCACCAAACTGCTCGGGATTGCCAATAGTAGCCGAGAGAAGTATAAAGACCGGACGAACACCATACAGCGCAAGGACGCGTTGTAATCGCTTTAACACCCATGACATATGCGAGCCGAAAATCCCGCGATATACATGAATTTCATCAATAACAACAAATTGTAACTGCTTAAAATAGTGCGCCCACTTTTCATGGTAGGGAAGAAACGATAGATGGAGCATATCCGGATTACTAATGAGTATATCAGGCGGATTCTCTCTTATTTTACGACGGTGCCAGGCTGAGGTATCACCGTCATAAATAGCAGCGAGATTTACACCATCCCCGTTCCCCTTATTTTTAAAGAGAGATTTAAACTTTTTCAATACCCGTAGCTGATCCTGGGCAAGAGATTTTAATGGAAAAATATAAAGTGCTTTGGCTGCCTCAGTACATAAGAGTCTTTCAAGTATTGGCAGATTATAAATCAGACTCTTTCCGGATGATGTGGGAGTTGCGACAACAACATCTTCACCAGATTGAATAATCCTGTATGCCTTTTCCTGATGTAAATAGAGTTGATCGATCCCTTGGTTATTAAGACAGCGGACAAGCTCTTTAGGAAGGGAGGATGGAAAACCTGCATATTCACCCTTTTCTTCTGGAAACGACTTATGACAGACTACCTGGGGGCCAAATTTAGGTGAGTTTTTGAGGGCGTGGATATATTCAGAAACGGATTTATGAGGCTTGTTTAATGTTTCTGGAGCCATTTTTCTATGGGATAGCTTGCCTAAACAAGGTAGAGTGCCTATTCTTCGGGGGAAGGAATAAATTAAATACTTTCATATAATTTTGAATACCAATATACAATGATCAGTATAGCAACTTTAGGGCCGCATGGCTCAGACGGATATAGGGCGGCGCACCAGCATTCTCCGGATGCCAAGCTTATTCTTTATACCCGTATTCCGGACATAATCAACGCCTTTCTCGACGAAGAGGTCGATTTCGCTTTTGTTCCAATTTACAATACTCGTGAAGGTGAAATCAAAGAATACTTCCGCTTGCTGGAACTCCTGACCGAAGGATACTGGGTCGACAATCTGGTACTTCCCATTCATCTCTCCTTTGGCTCCTTGAAACAGGATGCGTCCACTGCTCCTCCTTCAAAAATAATTGGTCGAGGTTCCGTCTTTAAACAGTGTGAAGATTATATCAGTGAGCACTATCCAGATGCCACTCTCATGTCTGTCCCGGATATCGGGCTTGCCATGGATGACATTAAGGAACACAATAGATTTGATTATGGAATCGTTGATTCCGAAGAACTTTTACTAGAGCATGGATTTGCAATTCTGGATCGTGAGATCGCGGCACATAACAGAACCCGCTTTGCCATACTTGGTGCAAATCTGAGTGGTTCCACAGGATATGATGCCACTGCCGTTATTACTCGTCCGCTGAAGGATCGGGTTGGAATGCTTGTTGACATACTGGGTGAATTCACTAAACGCGGTATCAATATTCTTGATCTGCGCTCAGAAAATGACATTAAGACACAGAAACTCCAGATCTATCTTGAGATTGAAGGACATGTCGGAAATGAACTTCTTAAGGATGCCCTGAGAACCATTGAAGAAGATGTCATTCAAGAAGAGAATAGCCTTCGTCTGCTTGGTTCTTTTCCGCGTGTCGATATGCGGGTTAAGAAAATAAAGTCATTTGGTTTTATCGGTTCCGGAGCGATGAGTGAATGGTTTGCAGATCGGCTTGAAAATGAAGGCTATCAAACAGTAATGACTGGGCGCTCAACCATTCTCTCGTCTGAAGAGATGATACCCACCGTTGATGTTGTTGCCATCTGTGTCCCGATTTCCGTCACCGTTGCAACGATAGAAAAATATGGGCCGTTGCTACAGGATGGACAGGCCCTGCTGTTGCTCGCCGGTGAATCCGAGCAGACACTTTTTGCGGCAGAAGAATGTACTAGCCATGGTGTGGAACTTATGCTGGTTCATAACCTATGGGGACCACAGGCGCAATCTATGAAGGACAAGAATGCCAGCGTGGTTCGAACGCCTCGCAGTGGCTCTTTCTGTTCCGAATTCGAGGCGTTTTTATATAAACATGGTGCGGATATTTCGCAGGATAGTCCCACTCAACATGATCTCTTAATGGGGGTGGGCCAGAAATTACCAACAACCATCTCTACTGCACTTGCAATGACCCTGAAACAGCATGCAATTGCTTGTGCAGATATTGGAACCCATTCAACGCTTACCTCCCTCTATGGAATTCTTGCCATGGCAAGAATTCATAACCAGAATCCGAGAACCTATGCTGAAATCATGGCAACCGGTGGGGATGGAAGAAAAATAGTACGAAGCTTTGCCAGGAATCTGCTTCAGGTTGTAGATATGGCTGAAGAACAAAAAATTCCCGAATTATGTGACCTGATCGAAAACAGTCGTTCCCATCTTTCACCAGAATTCCTCGCCGAACATATGACACGTTCAAAGGCCGTTGATACTGTACTCACAAAGAGTGGGAAATAAGCTTGTGGAACGACAATCTGAAAAAGAAACTCAAGAAGAGTCACACAAGCCAAAAGACCCTGGAAACAAAATACTGCTAGTGATAGTAATATCTGCCTGGGCGCTCTTCTATGTATTTATGGGGGCAAACGGAGGGGGCTGAGGCACTTCTTTCCTTCGGTCAGAAGGAGCACAGTGTTCAGTACCTGAAAATTTCAATGAAACTGATTCTTCCACTGCAAAGTAGAAGATTATACTTATTAACAAGGAGTAGGAAATGGTTATTCAAAATTTAAGTGTTCTTGAGGAAGTGCATATCTGTCCAGATTGCAATGCTGAAATGTTCTGCTGTGAGGCTCCTCCTGTGCATGTCGGAGATGGCCTTGGCTGGGGGTCTGAAGTTCTTTTTATCTGTCTTAACGATGAGTGTCCGACATTTACGGGTGGTTGGGAGAAGGTGGAAGTCAACTACGGTCACAAGGCAACTTTTCGGAGTATGCAGTTACCTGGTTCCACCGAACAAAATGTTATGATGGTTGCCTCCCAAATTGCTTTTACGGGTTCAATTGTTAACCCTGAAGAGATGAGAGAACAGAATGAACGCTATAACATTGAGAAAAAAGCTATCGCAGCACTTGATAGTTGTCTGGAAAACAAAGATATTGCCTCTGTGATGACTCTGATCCTTGATGAATCAGCAAGACCATCAGGACGTTCGCGTGCTATTGATCTTTTAGTCCAGCTAAATGATCTGTCATGTATTGATGCTATTCGAAACCATACTTTTCGAAATACCGAGTATGAGCAGAAAACGAACATGGTGATTAGTAAGCTTTTAAAAGATAATTTCCAGAAGGAATGTCCCTATTGTGCCGAACTTATCAAGGCACAGGCAAAGAAATGTATGCACTGTAAAGCTGATTTATAAATTTAAATCTTGCCAAAAATCTCGACAAAGGTTATAAAAGACAGCGAATTTTCAGGCGGTGGGTGTAGCTCAGTTGGTGGTAGCACCTGGTTGTGGCCCAGGAGGTCGTGGGTTCAAGTCCCATCACTCACCCCATTCATTAATAAGAGTTTCAGGCCTCGTACCTGAAACTCTTTTTTTTTTAAAATAATATCTATGAAATCAATATATATAATTACTACTTTCCTGATTTGTACACTTCTGAATGGTTGTTCGTCCAGCAGGCTTCTCTCAAGCCGAACTGACTCTTCGTTTGATAACGCATCCATCTCCACTATTCTAGTGGTTGGTATTGCAGAGGATGAAACAAAACGTCGTATCTACGAAAATACATTTGTTGGCAGTTTTCAGGCAGCAGGGAAAAAAGCCGTTGCAAGTTATACCGTCAGTAAACAGAGTATTGAACCAACCGAAGAGGCACTTCGGGCGGCTCTCAAAAAGAGTGGCGCTGCAACAATTCTTATCACCCACCTGGTACATGAAAATGAAAAAAGCTTTTACCAGCCGACCAATATGGTGATTGGAACAAACAGTTATCCCACCGGGCTCTACCATTATTATCCCTTTATCTACAATTCCGTCTATTCTGCAGGAAATTATGTAAGCACTACCAAGGTGGTGCTCGAGACAAGCTTGTATAAGGTCTCAACTGAGAAACTTATCTGGACAGCACGTTCAGAATCCATAGACCCCGTTATGACCCGGAAATATTATCAAGAATTAATTGATCTCTTTATTCAGGACATGGGTAAGAACAATATACTTTAGTTTTCGTAAAAACTACCCTTTAACACCATGACATTTCATTGTAAAAATTATGATATCGTAGAGGATAGATGTAAACGACTTCATGGGGAATGTGCTCCTGGTAGACGCGGATGCGTCGTTGAAGGACGTGTTGCTCTCAGCGAAGAACTCGAAGAGAAAATTAAAGCATTGGATGGAACTCTCTCCGAAGAGTTCCTCGAATCTCTGAAAAAAAAGTAGCCACGGATAAAGTATCCATGGCTACTCTGCAGTTTTCTTTCTAAATCTCGGCGTTTCGTTTCTGTTTCTTAGCAAAATTTGCTGCTTCCATTCCGGCAATACACCCTTCCCCCACTGCCTTCGCCATCTGATACGGATGGCCGGTTATATCACCAGCGGCGTAAACACCGGGAACATTGGTTTCTGTTTTTTTGTTAGTATCGATATGACTCATGGTATCGATATCGAGTTGAATACCAAGTTCAAGTGCGAGCTCCATCGCCCCTTTTGCGCCAAGCTCAATAAAAACACCATCGAGTTCCAAGCTGTCACCGTTTTCGAGTACTAGTGTCTGGACCGCATCTTCTCCAGCTATTTCAGAGACCCAGGTGTTGCTCACATTCTCAATGGAGGATTCCTCTAGTTTAGCGATAAGTTCAGGTGATGCTACGAGTTCCTTGTTTACAAGATATACTTTACTTGCATAACCTGTCAGAGTGAGTGCTCCATCTATTGCCGCACTGGCATTGCCAACAACTGCAACGGTGGTATTTCTAAAAAAATTGGCATCACAGTCAACACAATAGGACACCCCTTTTCCGGAAAATTCCTTTTCGCCAGGAACCTTCAACTTTTTTCTCGAGGTGCCGTTAGCAAAAATCAAAGATCTTGTTAACACAGTAACTCCGCTTTCAAGCTCAAGTCCAAACCCTTCGTCATCCTGATGAACCTTTAAAACATCATCATCCATAACATCTGCACCGAAATGCTTAACCTGATCCATCCCTGCAACGAGTAGTTCTTCGCCTGTCTTAACTCCTTCAACACAGGCGTAGTTTTCAACATGTGCCGAGAACAAAGCACTCCTTTCAATTCTACCAAGTAGAAGTACATCACATTTTTTGCGAACTGAATGAATTGCTGCCTGAATTCCAGCAGGTCCAGCCCCAATTATTACAACATCTTTTCTTTGTTCCATTGCTTAACTCCGATTAAAAAAATATAAATTATAAAAGTGCAAGTAACTCTTCAGCAGCCCCGAACTATGGCCATTTTGACCTTCTCGAATAACTTTAGTATGCTTCAAAGCCTCAAATGAACGAATTTGAAGCACTGCTAAACAGTTACTGTTCTGAAGTGAGGATATTTTTTTACCCTCGCTGAATAGTTACAAGTGTATTAACCTTGAATTTTATTTCAAATTGGCATAAAGCTGACTATTTGGCCATGAGTGCACTATGCTTTTTTATATCAACAACAAATAACGACTCAATTATACTCACCCTCTCTCTATCAGTCAATCTGCCAATATGGAAACTACACAACCAAGAATTGTAATTACAGGTGTTGGACTTGCCGCCCCAAATGCGGACAATCTCAAAACCTATCGTGAAAAGTTACTTGCCGGTACCAGCGAAATTACCGAAATTGATTTACGCTATTTTGGAAAGGCCCCAGCAGGTATTTGTACTTTTCCGGAAACCAAATATAGAAAAAAGAAAGAGAACAAACGAGGTACACGTGCAGGGTGCCTATCTGTTTACTGCGCAAATGAAGCACTCGCGGATGCTAAACTTGATATAGATCATTATAAGCGTTCTCGTATTGGCGTCTATACTGGTCTTACCGAACATGGCACCATTGAGACTGAAAATGAAGTGTTTAACATTAGTAAATATGATTACAATGTTGACTACTGGACACACCACCACAATCCGCGTACTGTCTTGAACAATCCGGCTGGCGAAATCACAATGAACCTTGGTATTACCGGTCCCCACTATTCTATTGGTGCTGCCTGCGCTGCAGGAAATGCTTCGCTAATACAGGGGGTTCAAATGATGCGCTTGGGTGAAGTTGATATGGCGCTTGCTGGCGGTATTTCAGAATCAACAGGATCTTTTGGTATTTTCGCCAGTTTCCAGGCACAGGGCGCACTTGGTTCTGCAGATGACCCTCGCAGGGCTTGCCGCCCGTTTGATACATCCCGAAATGGAATCACCGTTTCTGAAGGTGCCTGTATTTACGTCCTTGAACGATTAGAAAGTGCTCTTGAGAGAGGTGCCAAGATTTATGCTGAAATAGTCGGTTATGCGATGAATTCAGATGCCCGTGATTACGTCCTGCCCTTTCACGAAAGGCAGACAGAATGTATGGAACTTGCTCTTGAAAGAGCTGGGCTTGAACCAAAAGATATCGATATTATTAATACCCATGCCACGGGTACCAAACAGGGTGATGTTGAAGAGTGTAAGGCTATCAGAAATCTTTTTGTTGATGCACCTGATACCTATATAAATAATACTAAATCCATAATTGGTCATGCAATGGGGGCAGCCGGTGTTCTGGAGCTTGCTGGAAACCTTCCAGCATTTGATGACAACCTTGTCCACCCCAGTATAAACTGCACAGATCTTGATCCTGAATGTCAACTCAACAATATGGTTTTCGACAAACCTAAAAAGCTTAAATCGGTCGATACTATCCTGAATAATTCCTTTGGTATGATTGGAATCAATTCAGTAATCATAGTGAAAAAGGTCAAATAATCAATAGGTTGTGAATAAAAGCTATCTTTCTGAAAAAAAAGATAAAAAAAATGTTCTGGTATGGTATATTGCGCAATTTGTCACTGCGATAAATTTATTTTTATATTTAAAAAGTACCACGGGCTACGGCCGGAGACATATATATGACACGCGATGCAATCAAAAACTTAATCCTTGAAATTATTGAAGATATTGATGAGGATGCCGACTTCGACACTCTTCAATCGGACAAACCATTACGTGACCAGCTTGACCTTGACTCGATGGATTTTCTTGATATCGTGATGGAGTTGCGCAAACGTCACAAGCTACAAATCCCTGAAGAAGATTACCCGGAACTTGCCACCCTTGATTCCTGCGTGAATTATCTGGAACCACTACTTGCCGACGCATAACAGGTGCATGTCCCACTAATAATTATCGGCGGCGGTCTCTCAGGGCTTGCCGCCGCTCTTCGTTTTGCCCGTTTTATTCCAGATGTTTTACTCCTCGAACAACACTCCCGTGTTGGTGGACTCAACTCCTACTACTATAGAAACAACAGGCTGTTTGAGACCGGACTCCATGCCATTACCAACTATGCCTCCCCTAATGAAAAAAATGCCCCGCTTAACAGGCTCCTTAGGCAACTAAAAATTAAACGTAAAGAGCTTGAACTGCATCAGCAGAATAAAAGTGAAATTCGTTTTATTAATAAGCAGTCCCTCTCTTTTTCAAATGATTTTTCTCTGCTCGACAGTGAGATTAAAACGAAGTTCCCCTCTAGTCATAAGGGGTTCCGAAAGCTTCTTCTCCTAATAAATAGCTATGACCCATTCAAACCAGTTCCTTTTATATCTGCAAAAATAATTATCGAGGAACACCTGCAAAATCCCCTTCTTACGGATATGCTTCTCTGTCCGCTGATGTACTATGGCTCCTCCATTGAAAATGATATGGATCTTGGCCAGTTTGTTATAATGTTCAAGGCCATCTTTGAAGAAGGAATGTTCAGGCCAGGCGGGACAATTAAGGACTTTCTTGACTTATTACTCCATCATTACCATTCATATGGAGGAGTAATAAGAACAAAAACAGGCGTAAAACAAATCATCTCCACTGGTAAAAAAGTTTCAGGGGTCATTCTGGAAAATGGCGATGAAATCAGTTGTGATTATCTACTGTCAACCATTGGCTCCGAAGAGACGTTTACCCTTCTTGGCAAGGATTCCGGCATCAAGCAGATGATTCGTCTTGGCTTTGTGGAAACAATCTTTGAAGTGGACCCTGTAACTAAATTATCAAGTGGTCATGATAACACTATAATTTTCTATAATAATGGAAGTGAATTTCGATACCAGCAACCAGAGCAATTGGTAGATTTTAATTCAGGTGTTATCTGTATGCCTCAAAATTTCCAGGATCTGCCAGCCTGCCCGTATAAAGAAGTACGAACCACCCATCTGGCAAATTATGAGTATTGGGCTAGGGGGGCAAGCAACAGATCCGCCTACATAAAGGCAAAAGATAACACTGCCGGTAGCTCCCTCTCTGTAGCCGAGAAAATACTTGGTAATTTCGCCGAAAACATAGTATATCGTGATACTTTCACACCACTGACGATTAAGCGATTTACCGCTAAAAAGAAGGGTGCGATTTATGGAAATCCCATAAAAATAAAAGATGGTGATATTGGCTATGATAATCTCTTTCTTGCCGGAACGGATCAGGGGTTTCTTGGTATTATCGGTTCCATGATGAGTGGAGTTTCGATTATTAATCAACATATCTTGCCACGCCTCTAATTCACCTCTCTGATAAACATTTTCTTACCAACTAATTATTGATTATTATGCCCGTTTCTTTCTCGCAAGCTGCAAACAAATATGACGTTATTGTAATAGGATCAGGTCTTGGAGGACTCACCTCCGCAAATAGGCTTGCCTACTGTGGATACAAGGTCCTTCTCCTTGAATACCATAGCCAACTCGGCGGCCTTGCCACCTGGTTCAAACGCAAAGGACATATTTTTGATGTCTCCCTCCATGGATTTCCTTATGGGATGGTTAAAACCTGTAAGAAATACTGGAATAAGGAGATAATGAATTCCATTGTTCAGCTGAAAAATATTATTTTTGACAATCCTCAATTTAAGCTCAAAACAACTTTTGACCGTCTGGATTTCACAGAAAAGCTGAACAAACAATTTAAAATTCCTCTCTCCGTTATCGATTCCTTTTTTACCAGAGTTGCCGGGATGAATTTCTATGACGATCAGTCAATGACGACCAGAGAACTCTTTAATCAATTTTTTCCTGGGCGCAGTGATGTGCACCGCTTACTTATGGAACCAATCAGCTATGCAAACGGTTCCACACTCGATGATCCTGCGATAACCTATGGAATTGTCTTTTCAAATTTTATGAACAAAGGTGTCTTCACCTTTGAGGGTGGCACAGATAAACTTATTGGAATGATGACCACCGAACTTGAAAAGAACGGTGTAACCATCTGTACCAACGCAAAAGTTGATCGAATTGTTGTGGATAAGGGGCGAGTACGAGGCGTTGAATGCCAGGGCCGGATGATAGAAGCTGGCTCCGTTGTCTCAAATTCCGGTATCACCAATACCATCTACAACCTCACCGACAGAGATTCTTTTTCCGATGATTTTATGGAAAAAGCCGATGCTATTCGGGTAAACAACTCTTCGTGTCAGGTTTATATGGGCGTAAAAAAAGAAGAGAAAATAGGTGATATTGGTGACCTTCTCTTCACCTCAACAGCCCAAGAATTTGATTCATCCGAGCTTCGTGATTTTAAAACTCAGTCCAAAACATTTTCGGTCTATTACCCGAAGACCAGACCAGGTCACAACAGATATACGATTGTTGCCTCAATGAACTCAAATTTCAGTGATTGGGAAAACTTTACCGACGAAGAATATGCTTTAGAAAAGCAGACCCTTATTGATCGTACCCTGGTCGATTTGAATCGATATTTCCCCAATGCCAGAGAAAAACTCGACTGGATTGAAGCAGCTACTCCTCGTACTTTTAACCGCTACACCCTCCATACCAACGGAACTTCCTTTGGTACAAAGTTTGAAGGACTCGATATATCACGAAATATATTCAAAGAAGTTGGTGGTCTTTTCCATGTCGGATCCGTTGGAATTATTATGTCCGGTTGGCTTGGAGCTATTAATTACGGTGTGATTGTTTCAAATGATGTCGATGCCTATATGCGTGCCAGAGATTAGAAATATGCAGAATTTTGAAGGACAAAAAGTTGTTATCAGCGGAGCAAGTCGTGGAATAGGTAAGGCCATTACCCTTGCATTTCTAGAGCAGGGTGCCACGGTGATTGGAGTATATGGTGGCAATACTCAGGCAGCGGAGTTATTTCTTTCTGAATGTTCTGCCCATACTGGCAGGCTCGAACTTCACCAGTGTGATGTCGCAGATGAAAACCAGGTGACAGCGTTCTTTACTCAACTCGAAGAAAAGTATGACTCCATTGATGTACTTATTAATAATGCTGGTGTCCGTCGAGATAAACTTCTTGCCCTAATGGATCAAAAAAGCTGGCAGCAGGTTATTGATGTAAATCTTACCGGTACTTTCAATATGTGCCGTTCAGCTGTCCTGCTCATGATGAAAGAGAAATATGGACGTATCGTCAACATCACCTCTCCTGTGGCAACACTTGGATTTGCTGGACAAACAAACTATGGTGCTTCAAAGGCCGGACAGATTGGGCTCACAAGAAGTTTGTGCAAAGAAACCGCCAAAAAGAAAATCACTATAAATTGTGTTTCTCCTGGTTTTATAGATACTGAACTTATTGATGATTTATCGCCCGAACAGCTAAAAGCCTATAAAAAGAGTGTCCCCATGAAAAGATTCGGAACTGTATCCGAGGTGGCGTCTGCTGTATTGTATCTTGCATCAAAAGAAGCTGGCTACATTACCGGAGCAGTACTTGATGTTAATGGAGGTCTCTAAAAAGGTGATTCCAGATGTAAACATTTATGATCTCATTCCACATCGTCCTCCTTTCTTATGGGTTGACTCGATAGTAGAATTTGAAGAGAAAACACTTATTACCGAAAAAAAAATATCTGCCGATCTTGATGTTTTCCAGGGCCATTACCCTGACCACCCTATACTTCCAGGTGTGCTTCTCTGTGAAGCAATTTTCCAAACCGGCGCGCTCCTGATTGCGCTCTTACAGCGTGACAACGATGATCCCAAAGCAGGTGTTCCTGTCCTTACCCGTGTCGAAGGGGTGAAGTTTAAAAGGCCGGTTTATCCTGAGGATATTATCCGAATGAAAGTTGTGCTCAAAGAAACACTTGGCGGAGCTTGGTTTCTCAAAGGAACACTCAGAGTCGATAATAAGGTTGCAGTACAGAGCAATTTCGCCTGTACCCTAACTCAACTATCATGAAAATAGAGAACGACCTAGAGCCACTATTTATCTGTATTTTTTGTGATCAAAGGACCGCAGAACTCCACGGCCGCTGACAGAATGCATCCGTAATCTGCACGGCGTGCGGAATGGAAAGTCAAGTTCACCTTTATCAGGAACAACTTGAGCAGCATATTCGATATTTATGTAAAATTGCTGATGATTGACCTTTTTTTAAAGGTGTAATATAAATATCAAGAACTCTTATTCTCTTTTATATCTTTTAAGGAAATTAAATAGTGCAACTTTCAATCACTGATATGATTATGCATGCCGGGCCCATGGGGCAGATGGTAATGCTGACGCTTTTACTCTTTTCACTTTCATCCTGGTCCATCATTTTCATGAAAACCAGGATGTTCAAAAAAGCAGTTCGTGAAACCGATGAATTTCTCGATGCATTTTGGTCATCCAAAACGTTAAATGATGCAAATGATGCTGCCGCTGCTCACCCTTTAAGCCCTGAAGCTGCTATTTTTCAGGCTGGATTCACTGAACTTCAAAAAATCAATAAGATCAGAAATCGTGAAGATGGTAGTACCGATAACGAGCCACTTGAAATGCAGCTTGCGACCATGGATAATCTTAAACGTTCTATTCGCAAAGCTGAATCACAGGAAGTAGCAGACCTTGGTAGATCACTTTCTTTTCTGGCAACAACAGGATCTGCCACACCATTTATAGGACTATTTGGTACCGTCTGGGGCATCATGTCATCATTTCATGATATTGGAATGCGTGGATCAGCTTCTCTTGCCGTCGTTGCACCTGGCATATCCGAAGCGCTTGTTGCTACTGCGGCCGGTCTTGCTGTCGCAATTCCCGCGGTAATTGCCTATAATTATTTTGCAAATCAACTCGGTGACATTGAAAATGAAATGCATAACTTTTCAACGGATTTTTTAAATCTTGTTGAGAGAGATCTTCTGAGTCGTGTCTAGGGGATAATATGGGGTTTAATAGTGGAAAAAGAGGCGGACTGGTTTCAGAGATCAATGTAACGCCACTGGTTGATGTTATGCTGGTATTGCTCATCATTTTCATGGTTACTGCCCCCATGATGACACAGGGACTCGAAGTAGACCTGCCTGAGACCACAGCCAAATCACTGCGACAGAAAGAAGAACCGGTAATCGTTACACTCGATCAGAATGGAAAGATAATGCTCGGCAAGATAGAGGTTAGCCAGACGCTGTTTCGTCAGCAGTTGATCAAACAGCATGGAAAGAATACTGATCAGCCTATTTTTCTAAAAGCCGACAAAAATGTCACTTACGGCACCGTAGTCATACTTATGGCCGATATTAAAGCTGCGGGTTTTGATAAACTTGGAATGATTACTGAACCAAAACAAGAGTCACGTTGACTGTGTTCAAGGAATATCAATTCAGACCGGCTGCTCCCAGTTGGAAAATACCATTTAATATTGCTGTTATCAGCCATGTCCTGATTTTCGCAACCGCCATAGTTCTACCAGAATACATTCAGAAAAAGCCCATCATTCCAGATTTTTTAACTGTTGATCTTGTCAATATCGCAGCTCCCTTGTCCCCATCTGTCCAGCAAAGCACCCAGGCATCTCCAAAGCAGAAAGTTACTATTCAGAAGTTACAGCCCGTTGCTTCAAGGAAAACTGCCCCCATTGCTCCCATTGCACCAGCAATCGTACCAGAGACGCCAACTGAGCCGATAAAAGCGATCTCTATTAAGCCTTTAAGGCGGAAGGTGAAAAAAAAGATAGTGGTTGATACTCGAGCCAGTGATAGGGAGCGACAACGTGCAAAAGAGCGCAAGAGACAACAACAGATACTGGCAAACCAACGCCAGCAACTTCAGCAAGATGCTAAAAGACAGCAGGCTTTAGCCGACGCCGAAGAAGCCGCTGCCAATGACGCCGTCAAAGCTCTTCGAAAGATGCTCCAGGCGGACTCAGCTGTTGCCGCTGCGAAAAAGAATTCTCAAGCCACGGCTGGAAGGCCAGGCGGTGGATCAAGCAGCGTTATAGAAAGCCAGTATCAGGCATCAATTGAAAACAGACTCAGTCAACATTGGGCTTTACCTGAAATTAAACCATGGAATCCATCTCTTTCTGCCCGTGTTGTGATACATATTGGGAAAAATGGTTCGATCAGCAGTCATAATTTTGAAAAACGCTCAGGTGACAGAGTCTTTGACCAGTTTGTCAGCAGAACTATCCAGGAATCGAATCCACTCCCTCCAATACCAGGTGCGATGAAAGTCTCCAAGTACTCCATTGGCCTCCATTTTACCCCTGGGCAAATACAGTAAGCATTCTTTTCCCCGGATGAAAATGGTTGACTGCAATTCACAAACATTTATAATCTATATTATAAAAAAAATATCTCTTCTCAACATTATATAAATCCTATGAAATCAAAATTTTTAATTATATTCATTTTTCTGTTCACTCTCTTGGCACACAGCGTATCCGCCAAGGAAATTACCTATATTGATATCAGCTCTCCCGACGCTAGAAGAATTAATATTGCTGTCCCATGGTTTGTCAACAGTGAGCAACCCTCACGTCTTCAGACTCTTGGCAGAGATCTTGCTGATACCTTAGGAAGATCGCTTGCTTTTCATGGCATTTTCAATCTTCTCTCAGCTGAGCAATATGGTAAACGACAGGACGCCAACTGGAAAACCCTCGGTGCTGACTTCGTGGTTCTCGGCAGCTATACCCTTTCCACTGCTGGTATCAAAATGGAAATTCGGCTTCTCGATGTTGCCGGTGGCGATATGCTTATGGGAAAACGGTATGACGGAACCAGAAGCCTTGAGCAGAGTATGCTGTTTCGTTTCACAGATGCAGTTATAAAAGAGATGACTGGTGAAAATGGTATCGCTTCCTCACAGATCGCTTTTGTTTCCGACAAAAACGGCTTTAAAGAAGTCTATTTAACAGATATTCTTGGTAAAAAAACAAGACAGATTACTCGTCATAAAAATCTTGTTGTTTCTCCACGATTCCTGCCCGGTGGAAGATTCCTCACCTACACCTCTTATCATTCAGGGAATCAGAACCTCTATATTACCGACCTCAAACAGAGTAGCACAACCCGGCCCCTTTCCAGACGCAGAGGAATGAATCTTGCTCCCGCTTGGTCACCCGACGGAAAACGTATGATTCTCACTCTCAGTAAAGATGGTAATCCTGACCTTTTCCTCCTTGATCGTAAAGGGGAAATACTAAAACAACTGACTAGACGTTCGGGAATCAATGTTTCACCCGCATGGTCGCCCGATGGAAAACGGATAGCTTTTGTGTCTGATAGAAGTGGACGTCCTCAGGTATATATTATGAACCTCAAAAATAATAAGGTTCAAAGGATTACCTTTAAAGGGCGTGAAAATGCAGAACCCAGCTGGTCTCCTAAGGGAGACTTGATTGCTTATTCTAGTCTTACGGATGGGTCGTATCAAATTTTCACCATCTCTCCAAGACCTAGTTCCGCCCCCCGACAGATTACCACTGATACTGGACATCATGAATCACCAAGCTGGTCCCCTGATGGGAAACAGATTTTATTTTCACTTCGCAAAGGACAGAGTCAAAAGATTTATTCTATCCTTAAAAATGGCTCCAGCATGAGACAATTATTTAACATACAGGGTAACCAAACTTACCCTCAGTGGAGTATAAGCTACAATTAAACCTTTATTGTTAAGAGCCTTAGTCGCCTAAATAATCCTATGAGAAAAAAATATATTACCTCCCTCCTTCTTATTGGCTTGCTACCAATACTCAGCAACTGTGCTTCTCAACAGGAAGTACAGGATTTGAACTATAACGTTCGCTCAATTAACAAAAAGCTTGATGATATGAAGCTCAATACCGTTGACCAGATGCAACAACGGCAAGCAATGTCATCTGGACAGCTTGATCAGTTACAGGCAGATATTCTCGCATTAAAAAGTAAGCTTGAAGAAAATGCCCATATGAATCGAAAACTTCAAGAGGAGAATAAAGAGTTACAGCTGGCGGTACATAATCTTTCTATTCAGCAGGAACAAAAACTAACACTTAAAATGGCTGAGCTTAATTCACGCCTGACTAATCAAAAGGATTCCTTAACTGCAATCCAAATGTCGCGTGTCAAGGAAGCAGAACGACGTTCTCAAGCTGCAAAAAAGTCATCCGAAGAGGCACTACGTAGAGTACAACAGGCATCAATTCCTAGAAGTCCTAAAACTCCTAGCGGTACGATTCACCTCCGACCAATATCCAATAAGATCGTCTTCTCACAATCCGGAGTGGCAAAAGCAGTACCATCTTCTACGAGCAAAAATGCAACGACAAAAGTTAGCAAAGCATCCATCCAAAAAACCGTTGTAAAACCTGTCGCTGTCCAAACTGCCGATACATATGCTCAGGCAATGCAAAGCTACAGAGATGGCAATTACAAAACTGCCTTCAAACTTTTTGAAGACAATGCCTCGCGCCGAGGCTCTTCCAATTCCATTACCGCCAGGTATATGATGGGAGAGTGTCTCTTTAAACAAAAAGAGTACGATCAGGCAATTATTCAATATCAGCAAATCATATCAAGCTATCCTGGTAATCCCCAGGCTGCAAAGGCCCTTTTTAGACAGGGTGAATCATTTGAAATGCTTTCTGATAACGAAACAGCCAGAATTATTTACAGGAAGATTACGGCTTCCTATGGTTCTTCGCCGGAAGCCGTGACTGCTAAACAAAAACTTTCTTCGCTATAACTCCATCGATGGCTAAAGTGCGACTGGATGATCTCCTAGTTCAAATGGGACTCGCCTCTGATATCCAGCAGGCCAGAGGTCTTATCGGGGCAGGTGAAGTAAGGATTGATGACCAATGCGCTGATAAGGCAGGACTTCTCTACTCAGAAAAATGCCAGCCTCGGTTAAAAATCCGTTGCCCCTTTGTCTCACGCGGAGGCTTCAAATTACAGGGTGGGCTCGATGCCTTCTCAATAGACCCTAAGGGGTTGATCTGTGCCGATATTGGGGCCTCCAGTGGTGGTTTTACAGACTGTCTGCTACAGCGCTTTGCCAAAAAGGTGTATGCGGTGGATGTTGCATATGGGATGCTTGACTGGAAACTTCGTCAGGATGAGCGTGTGGTTGTGATTGAGCGTTTTAACGCTCGTAAAATCAGCAGGAAACAGATTCCTGAATCTTTGGATTTAGCCGTAATAGATGCGGCGTTTATCTCACTCACTAAGTTAATTCCCCCGCTCGTTCCGTTATTTGAGAAGCAACTGGCGATTATATGCCTTATCAAGCCTCAATTTGAACTCCCGCGTAAGCTTATTCCTAAAGGGGGCGTTGTTACTCTAGAGGAACATCATCAACTCGCGATCGACAAAATAGATGCATTTATCAAATCCATTCATCTCCGAGTCGCTGACATGACCACCAGCCCAATTCTTGGCCCGAAAGGCAACCGGGAATTTCTTGTATCCATCACAAATTAAAGAGTCACGGCGGAGAATCAAAACCTCAGGCTATTCTCAGCTTCTTTGGTAACTACTGTTTTTCTTTGAGACGTTTAATCGTCTCCTGCATTTTTTTGATTTTCTCCTTCAACTCTTCACTGAGACCTGAATCAGTGAATGCTATTTTAAAATTATGTATGGCGAGCCTTAGATGCCCTTCATATAAATTATACTTACCAAGATAAAAGGAAGAGTTGCCCTTTTCCCCTTTTGCAGCCTTCAATTTACCAAGTTCAAAATAGACCTTGGAATAGGACGGCATTTTTTCTTGTACTTCCTTTAAATATCTTTCAGCTTTATCCAGATTATCCAATGCAATCCAGATACGTGCCATTTGGTAAGTTGCCCACATATCATGACGATTACGGTTGTAAGCTTTACTTACCAGGGCGAGTGCACGATCCTTATTCCCAGATTGCAATTCTACAAGGCCTAGATCAACAAGGAGTATGGATTCTTGCGGATAAAAGGCTATCACTTCCTTAAGCAGTTTTTTACTTGATTCATAATTGTTTTCCATTCTATCCAGTTGGGATAAACCATAGTGAAGCATAATTCGTTCATTTGCAGGAATTGACTTTGAGGTGAGTGCACTCTGGAGTACGTTTCGTAATTTCTTACCATCTTTGACGATTGACAGAATCCGATATTTCATCCGCAGGAAGGCGAAATCATCGGTTTTTGGAAAAGATGCCAGCTGCTCTTTTTCATAAAATATCAATGACTGTATATAGTCAAGACGTTCATCTGGATAGGGATGTGTCAATAGGTACTGAGGAATATTATTACCCATGGTGTAGCGATTAATACGCCTCATTACTTGGAGCATTTCCTCCTGGCCCACGGGATCACGCCCCATTTCCTTCATCCAGCCATAGGCGAGCCTGTCGGCTTCTTCTTCATGTTTCCTACTGAAATGAAGATTGGCAGCCTGACCTGCAGCTAGGGAGCCTGTTAAGAGTGCCTGACTGAGGGCGCCTACTCCAAGTGCAAGACTTGCAAGTGCAAGCATGGTCGAGATAACACTTACTTTCGTTCCCTGATCCATACCTTTTGCAATATGACGCGCAACAACATGACCAATTTCATGGGCAAGCACTGAAACCAACTCATCTTCATGGTCCATTTTTTCAATAAGGCCAGAATAAAAGAAGACCAGTCCGGATGGTGCTGCAAAGGCATTGAATTGAGAAGATTCTATAATATTGAAATGATAATCAAAATACTGAAAACCGGCTACTTCAAGAACTTCACCGCCAAGTTCGTTAATATACTGTGAAAGATCGGGATCATCGAGCAGTGGAAAAGCGAGCCTGATCTGATAGAGCAACTGTTCTCCAAGTTCCCTTTCCTCCTGAACAGACAAAGCCATCCCCTGAGTTACACAGCTTGTCTGAATAAAAACAGTAACCAGAAGGAAGATAAAAAATTGGCGAAGGATAGATTTCATATACAGAATTCCAAAATATGCCTTTAATTAGTTAGTGTTCGTCCAGAAATGAGATTTTTTCTCTAAATTGAGGCGCGAAGAGAAATTTACCGTAGGCATATAAATAGTATTCCGAGGATAAATTTTTCAAGGCAACGAAGAGTTAGAGGAAAAAGGCCATTTATGGAGAGGCACTAGTTAAGGAATGTAACAATCGTTTCATCCCTTCCTCAGTACTGATACGCGGATTATATCCCAACTCTTTTTTTGCTTTCTCTATGGAAAAACAATGGGATTTTGCCAACTGTTCTGCAAGAAAGCGGGTCATGTTAGGCTCTTTTTTGTTTCCTAATAAATGATAGATTATTTCCAGCCCCCCCCCTGCACCATAGGCAATAGGAAAGGGAACAGTGGATTGGATTTCAGGGACATCCATATCGAAAAAAAGTTCATCAATCCAGTCCCAGAGTTTTACAGGTGCTCCCTGGGATATAAAATATGCCTGACCTGCAGCGGTTTGAGTTGTCTCAAGATTGTCTGCTGCTAATAAATGTGCCTCGGCTACATTCTCAACATAACTGATATCAACAAGATTTTTACAATTGCCAACTTTTTTTAACTGCCGCTGTCTCCCTCTCTCAAGCAAACGTGGTACCAAGTGTGGATCTCCTGGTCCCCAGACAAGATGTGGCCGTATGGCACAACTGTGCAGAGTCGATCCTTGGGGAGGTTTTTGAAGGACCATTTTTTCTGCAATAATTTTACTCTTTGCATAATTACAGAGTGGATTTGAAGCGTATGGGAGTTGTTCGTTCCCATTGACAATATCATCACCATTGAAAACGACCGATGGTGTCGAGGTATAGACCAGTTGGCGAATATCGTTTGCCATACAGCCATTGATTACATTTTCAGTACCAAGAACATTGGTTCTGTAGTAATCCTTCCACCTTCCCCATATTCCGGCAAGCGCTGCCACATGAAATACAGTATCCACTCCCTGGAAGCTTTCAAGGAGAAAAGAGGCGTCACAGATATCACCTGAAAGGCAGGTGGCTCCAAGTTTTTCAAGATCTGGATATATATTGCGACCAACCACAACTGTTTCCACATTTCTGGCCAGTAGTTGTTTGACAATATTACTCCCTACAAATCCCCCACCTCCGGTTACAAGAGCTCTGTTCATAAACTCTTCTCTAGCTCAGCAGTTGCCCAAATAGCGAGTTTTTCCCTGAATATCTTCGCATTATGACGAATATCCACCGGAAAATCTTTATGGATAAGGTAATGTGTTATATTTTTTGTCAGCGAAAATTTGCCTCCAAGCTCTGTTACTTCGGTGATCAATCGAGATTCTGAAATGTGAGACTCTTTTTCAGGCTCCACAATTATAACAGGAACAATACGGTTGTCTTTTGCCGCAACACCAACGAGGGCTGAACGAAAAACATCGGGATGGTTATTATAAATGGCCTCACAGGGAACGGTGTAATAGGTGATGTCTCCCCTATTTGATTGTACTATCACCCTATGAGCGCGTCTTCCGCAAAACCATAACCTGCCAATGGTATCGAGGTACCCAACATCTCCCATTCTATGCCAGAAAGAACTCCCATCTGGAATTTTGGCTAGCCTGTTCTCACGATCGTTATTCTCATATCCCTTTGTGACGACAGCTCCACTGACAATTATTTCTCCAATTTCACCAGGCATCAGAAAATCTTCTTGCGTTAAAGAATCAATAATTGCATCGGAAGTTGGGAGGATCGCAATCGAAATCCCTGGTAAAGGGCGACCTACACAGGTTCCCATTCCCTGCATGGTTTGAGGCCAGGTACTTTCAGTTATTTCCTTACCATCGATCGAGACAATTGGTAAACTTTCCGTTGCTCCATAGGGAGTATGGATAGAGGCATCGGGCGACAGAACACGTTGCATTCCTGCAATTAATTTTCCTGAAACAGGTGCACCTGCCATCAACACTTTTTTTAATGTTTTCAGACGATGATCACTTTGATTGCAATAGTTTGATACCACATTCCAGATGGCAGGTGAGCCAAAGGAATAGCTTACGTTATACTTTTCTATCGAACGAATAAACGTTTCCGGGTTGATTTTAGCGGGTCGGGTGGGATCCATATCCGGAATTACAGCAGTTGCACCAAGGGCCGTTGAAAAAAGGGCAAAGAGAGGAAAAGCAGGCTGATCCACTTGCCCGGGACCGATACCATAGTAATCGCGTATTAAGTTTAACTGCGCCTTAAATATAGAATGTTCATAGCGAACGCCCTTCGGTGGCCCAGTTGATCCAGTGGTGAATATAATGGCCGCCAAATCATCCTTCTTTGCACTATAGGCTTGGTACTTCCCAAGGTCAGTGCTGGAAACGCTTAGGATATCAGGACCAAAAATGCCAAATGAGTTACCACAACAGACGCTGTTTTTAACAGATTCAAATACTTTCCTGAACAGAACCCTAAAGAGGTGCGCTTTTGGAATCCCTATAAATCCAATAGGGTTAACACCGGCAATACAGCGAAGCAAATTTTTGTAGCCCATTCCCGGATCAATCAAGATGACCGGTGCCCCAATTTTAAAAAGAGCAAAGGTAAGACAGATAAAATCAGCGGATGGCTTCACCATCAGCATCACTCGTTCCCCTGCTTGAAATCCTTTTTGCGTCAGCAGATGAGCATAGGAGTCAGATTTTCTATCAAGCTCTGCAAAAGAAAACTCTCTTCCACTACTCGCCTCAATTAGTCCGATTCTGTCACCTAGAATTCCAGCACTTTCAGTCAGAGTATGGGCGATATTGTAATTCAAGCAACGCTCCCAAAAAACTTAAGGGCTAAGGGAGCAATTTTATCATATGAGTCTTCAAGTATATAGTGACCACTCTCTTTATAATAATGACATTCAGCTTCGGGAAACCTCAGACACCATTCATCGTAAAAATGTTTATTAAAACAGAAATCCTGTCCTCCCCAGCAGATCAGCATGGGAAGTTTTGCTTTTTGAAAATTTTCCAATCCTTCTTCGACAGCGACCAATGTTTTATAAGAGGGGTGAGATGATGTCAGGGGGATATCCTTAACAAAAGCAGCGACTGCAACTCGATTGCTCCATGAATCATATGGTGCAAGAAAAGCATTTGCGGTCTCTTTATTCATCTTTTTTCGTACAGCCATCCATACTGCAGGACCTGCAAATCCATTCAAGCCACGGACCAGAGGAGCACCAATCAAAGGCCAGCGACAGAGACTAATTCGTAAAGGTATACGTTGTGACCTGAAAGCAGCGGTATTTAAAACCATTACCCGTGAAAGACTGTCTGCTCTTTTTGCAGCCATTCCCATACCTATTGCTCCTCCCCAATCATGAATAACAAGAGAAAAAGAGCCGACCTCGGTATGTGTTAATAGTGCATCCAGATTATCGATATGATTTCGGAGACAATAATCGTAATCCTGAGGTTTATCGGACAGACCACAACCGATATGATCGATGGCTATAACACGGTGATTTTCAGAAAGCAGACTTATCAGTCGACGATAATAATAGGACCAGGTGGGATTGCCATGAACCATAACAATGGTCTCACCCTGGCCTTCATCGATATAGTGGATTTTGTGACCATCGATGGAAACAAAATGTGATTTGAATGGGTAATCTGGGTACACGATATCCTTTTATTTTAGAGTAATATAAGAACTTGTAAAACTTAGGCGTACAAGGCGTTTGTGTCAACTCTTTTCAAATAAACGTCGCTTCTATTTCCTTGCCCGGTAAAAGATTTGCTGTATAATGACAGAATCTTACTCTCTCACTACTGACAAGCTCGTAAATAAAGTCAAAGTCGAGATGGCTAAGTAAAAAACCTCATATGCGAGGTGCGTGTTTTTTTGTTTAATTTTCGGAGTACTAGCGTACGTCGTAATTGAATAAAAAATGTCCACCAAGGGCACGTCCTGCGGGCCGCACAACGAAGCAGATGAAAAGTTTTACGACGCCATCACTACTGTGCAATCCGGTTTTCCTTATGCTGCTAGATATTTCCAAATTAAATGTAAGTTTTCACCTCGATACAGGTAAAAAACTTCCCGAAAAAAAACAAGTGCTATTTGATGTTTCACTCAGTATGGAAAGTGGTGAAACCTTGGCCTTAGTGGGCGAATCCGGTTCCGGAAAGTCAGTAACAGCCCTCTCCATTCTTCGCCTTCTTGAAGATTCATCGCATATAAGCAGTAGTGGTTCTATCCTTTTTGAGGGCGAGGAAATCACAAAACTCAACAAGAAAGAGCTCCGAGCGGTACGTGGAAACCGAATTGCCATGATTTTTCAGGAACCAATGACTTCATTAAATCCTGTCTACAGCATTGGTAATCAACTTATCGAACCTCTACTGCTTCATCAAAAGATGAGTAAAAAAGAGGCACACGTCGAAGCTGTCAGACTTCTTCAGCGTACCGGTATTGAAGAGGCTGAAAATCGCATGAGAGCATTTCCACACCAACTCTCAGGTGGTCAGCGACAAAGAGTAATGATAGCCATGGCACTTGCCTGTAAGCCCTCATTACTTATTGCAGATGAACCCACTACAGCATTAGATGTCACTATCCAGGCCCAGATTCTTGACTTAATCAAAGATTTACAACAGGAATTCGGAATGGGGCTTCTTATAATAACGCATGATCTTGGTATGGTCCGAAGCATTGCCGATAGAGTTTGTATTATGAAGGATGGCAAAATTGTTGAACGTGGCCAAACAGATGCTATTTTCAATACCCCGCAACAGGATTATACAAAACATTTAATGAGTTCTGTTCCAGGGGAACATCATTCGCCTAAGAAGAATGATGCTATTTTGATTGAACTTTCTGAGCTGAGTTGTGTTTTTTCTCTCAATAAGAGCTGGAACGGTTTCTTCAAAGCAGATAAACAGAAGAAGTGTATCAGAGCCGTTGATAATGTGAATATCTCCATTTATCGTGGTACAACACTTGGCCTTGTTGGAGAATCTGGATCCGGTAAGTCTACCCTTGCTTTTGCCATTTTAAAGCTGACCAAAAGTTCCGGAAGAATAGTGTTTAATGGAGAGGACCTACAGAATTTAAATAACAGGCAGATGCGTGGACTGCGTAAAAACATGCAAATCGTTTTTCAGGATCCCTTCTCCTCCCTTTCGCCACGATTGACTATTGGCCAGATTATTTTAGAGGGAATGAGGGTTCATGGGATAGGGAAAACACGTTCGGAGCAAAACAAGAAGGTGGCTGATATATTAACAGAAGTAGGACTCAGCCCCGATATGATCGATCGCTTCCCCCATGAGTTCTCAGGTGGACAGCGGCAAAGGATTGCCATTGCCCGTTCAATTATTCTGCAACCAGATTTTCTGGTTCTTGATGAGCCCACATCCGCACTCGATATGACTATTCAAAAACAGATTATCGATCTCTTAAAAGAACTACAAAGCCGTTATGGAATAACATACCTCTTTATTTCCCATGACCTGCGTGTGGTTAGAGCACTTGCAGATCATGTTGCCGTAATGCAGAATGGCAGGATTGTAGAATCCGGAGTTGCAGACAAAATTTTTAAAACGCCAAAGCATGACTACACTAAGCGCTTATTTTCTGCTGCCCTGAGTGATCATTAAAGCTGTTGCAATAACTCGAGCAACTTTTCAAGTTCAGCTAAGCGCTCATTTGCCACACTCAATGAACCATCACGACAATCTGCTTCCATCGTTGACGTAACATCTCGAATCCCTTCAAAACCAAGGCTGGCAGCAGCTCCTTTAATAGAATGAGCACTTGCTCTCCCCATGGCAGCATCACCTTTACTAAGTCCCTGCTTAAGATTTGCCAAATCAGAAAGCGAGGATTCTTTGAAGATTACAATAAGCTCCTGTAAAAGCTCCTCATCATCGGCAGCTTGCTCCAGAGCAAAATTCTTATTCCAGCGTAAATCATCGTCCATATTAATCCCCATCAGATATCGTATAGTTTTTATAGGCAATTCATTAATAAACCCAATCAACTTACCAAAATGTTACCATAAAAGGTTTATGATTTGCAAATGATATAATCAGAGGGCAGTTTATCGAAGAGTTCTTCCTTCTTTATCCCACCCTCACGTATGATCCTGCATTTTTTATCTAAATCGGTACAGTGAATAATTGTTGAACCAGGTCCACCTGCCGTTTGTCCACCATCGAGCACAAAGGATACCCTACCCCCCAGACTGCTCAGAACATCCCTTGCATTGATAAGAGGAAATTCACCACTGACATTTGCACTCGTTGCAGTTATTGCTCCTCCCCAAAGAGAACATAACTGCATCGCAACAGGATGTGATGAAATTCGAGCTCCAATAGTTGTTCCTTCACCGGTAAGAGTACTGGATACGTTTTTATCAGCTAAAAACAGGAGCGTTAAAGGTCCCGGCCAGAAAGAAGACATAAGTCTCTGATACACAAGCGGTGGATTTAAACTCAAGGTTGAAAGCGTACTGATATCAGGAATGATTAGCGATATCGGCTTAAGCATATCTCTTTGCTTGAGATCAAAAAGTGCCTTTACGGCCTGCTCATTGAACGGATCAACAGCCAGGCCGTAAAAGGTTTCTGTGGGGTAAGCTACGACACCACCACGCCTCAAAGAACGTAAGGCGTGTTCGAAATCAGTTTTATTCGGGTATGGATTTACTGACAAAGCAATTACAATCCAATTCGCTTAGCTTTTTCCTCAACTTCTTTTGCCATTGTAATCTTATATTCAGCTACTTTTTGACTCAGTTCCTTGTCATTTAATGCAAGGATTCTCGCAGCAAGCACAGCAGCATTTTTTGCTCCAGGTTTGCCAATGCCCATGGTGGCGACCGGGATTCCTGGAGGCATTTGAACAGTTGCCAGAAGCGCATCCATGCCATTAAGTGGCGAGGCGTCAAGGGGGACACCTATCACTGGTAAATCAGTGTGCGCCGCAAGGACTCCTGCTAAGTGCGCTGCCATTCCAGCACCAGCAATAATTAACTTCAGACCACGTTTTTGGGCAGTTGAAGCAAAGGTCGCTGCTCGCTCAGGGGTTCGATGAGCCGAAGCCACCGTCATCTCCCAGGGGATATTCATTGATGTTAGAAATTCTGCTGCCACCTGCATGACAGGCAGATCAGAATCACTCCCCATAACAATACCAACCACTGGTTTTGCATCAATTTCCTGACGTTTTATAAGTGCCTTAGCTCCGATATCATTACGAAGAAAAGATCCTGTCCAGGATATCATTGCAGCTGCTTTATAGGCGGATGCAATAGCTTTTTTAAGATCTTTGCCAACGGCAGTAACACCTAGTACACGACCACCGGAAGATGCAACTCGATTATTTCGTATTTTTGTACCAGCATGAAAAACAAAAACACCTGGAACATCCGAGGCTTTCTTCAGTCCATTGATTGCCTTACCCGTCTCATATGATCCGGGATACCCGCCGGATGCCATAACAACACAAACAGTTGGGCGAGGATCGATTTTCATATCCACCTGATCAAGCCGTTCGTCAATAACAGCTTCAAAGATATCAATCACATCACTTTTTAGGCGCATAAGTAATGGCTGTGCTTCAGGATCACCGAAGCGACAGTTAAATTCAAGGACCTGGACATCATCCTTATTGATCATTAGGCCTGCATAGAGCATCCCTTTGTACGGGCGTCCCTCACTGGCCATACCTTTAATCGTAGGCAGCATAACATTTTGCATCACATAATCGGCTATCTTTTCAGTTACAACAGGAGCTGGTGAATATGCACCCATACCACCGGTGTTGGGGCCAGTATCTCCATCGTATGCAGCTTTGTGATCCTGAGATGTCGGCAGTGGAAGGATAGTTTTACCGTCGGTAAATGCAATAAAAGACGCCTCTTCACCCTGAAGACACTGCTCTACAATAAGTTTGTTTCCAGCATCGCCAAAAGCTTTATCTGTCATTATTAAATCAACTGCAAGTTTTGCCTCTTTTACAGTCGCGGCTACAATAACACCCTTGCCAGCTGCAAGCCCGTCAGCTTTAACCACCACGGGCGCCCCGGTTTTATCGATATATTTTTTGGCCTTTTTGGGGTCCTTAAATACCTTAAATTTTGCGGTGGGGATATTATACTTTTTTAAAAATTCTTTTGTATAGACTTTGCTTCCTTCAAGAATGGCAGCATCCTGAGTCGGACCAAAGATACGTAAGCCCTCTTTCTCAAATGCATCAACCACACCAACTGTTAGAGACATTTCAGGTCCAATGACGGTAAGGTCAATCTCTTCTTCTTTCGCAAAAGAAACAAGAGCATCAACATCTGTGACGCTTATATCAACACATTCTGCCATTCTCTTGATTCCAGCATTTCCAGGGGCACAAAAGATTTTATTTACACGGGAACTTTGATGAATTTTCCACACCAGAGCATGTTCACGACCACCAGATCCAACAACAAGAACTTTCATTTTTTTCTCCTGACAAGAAAGGACAGCACTTCATTAAAAACACGAAGAGCTCTATTTTATTCGGCTATTCTCACTATAAAAGCGGATAAGCAAATAGTTACAAACAAAAAAAGTATTTTTTTAAAGTCAAAAGATTGACAATTCTGACGAGATGAATACAATGAATGAAGGGCCATTCATTGTACTTTCTTTTTTTCCTTTTTCAAACCTTAAACTTTGATTTAAACATAACACATGCAATCCAATGAAAGCAGCAAATAAACACTCAAAGATTATCCACGCCGCCACAAAAGTTTTTGCTAAAAAAGGCTTCTTTAATGCCAGAATATCTGACATTGCGAAAGAAGCAAAAGTTGCAGATGGTACAATATATCTTTATTTTAACAACAAGTTTGATATTTTAATTTCTGTTTTCGAAGAAGAAATCGGTTCATTGATAGAACAGGTAAAAAAACTTCTTGCTGCTGAGGATGATCCCAGAAAGATGCTGGAAGTCTTCGCAAAAAAACACCTTACAGTCATGAAGAAAAACAAAAACCTGGCCGAAGTTATCCAGATAGAATTACGCCAAAGTGCCAAACTCATAAAAGATTACCGCAATAACAAGTTTAGTGAGTACGTAAATATTATCTCGTCTATAATAAAGCTTGGACAAGAACAGAACATTTATCGAGCTTCCATTCGGCCTGGAATTGCAAAACGTGCTTTCTTTGGTGCTCTTGACGAAATATCACGTATATGGACCGTTGGTGTAGCAACTGAGTATACAGTTGAGGAAACCACCCAGCAAGTGCTTGAAATTTTTCTTTGCGGAATCCTTGAGCCAGAGGCCTCCTCAATTTAACGGTTTTCTGACTTTGTCTTCAAAGGCCTTCGCTCCTAGCACAAAGGCCTTTTCTTTACTAGTTAAAAGTAGAAGGACGAATTGCCATTACCTCAAATTCTCTGTTACCACCAGGTGTTTTAGTAAGGACATCATCGCCTACCTCTTTTCCCAAAATACTCTTACCGAGCGGTGAGAATACCGAGATTGAACCTTTCTTCACATCGGACTCTTCTGAACCGAGCAATTGATAGGAGACCTCTTCATCGGTATCCATATCAAGCAGTTCAACCACGGTCCCAAAGACGGCTCTGTTACAATTAACTGAAACGCAATCTATTACTTCAGCACGGCCCAACTTATCTTTCAGGTCCATAATCCGGCCTTCTATCATCCCCTGACGCTCTTTTGCGGCGTGATACTCGGCATTTTCTTTCAAATCGCCGTGCTCTCTTGCAATTTCAATCGCCTTTACAACAACGTGCCTTTCAACGCGTTCAAGATTGCTTAATTCTTTTTTTAATTTTGTATGTCCTGTTTTAGACATCGGAACGCGTACAACCATTACTTTCTCCTAAAAAGTCACTACTATAAAATAATGGGCCTGAAGTTCATTTCTATAAAAAAATGAATCGGCTACCATCTGTAAATCAAAGAACAAAAGATATCCATCTGCTGAATATCTGTCCCATGTGTAAGTTCGAGCCTGCTATTTAATAGAAAATGGCGACTCATTTCAACAAAAATCTGCGCACTGGCCTCATGATTATCATAGCCGCCAATCTCATATCCAAACGAATATTCTAATTTATAATAGCTTGGGGCCCCTCTGCCAAGAATATCTTCGGCTAACTGATGCTCAAAGGAAAGGGTAAATAAATGCTGCCAATATTTATTTGGACTCCAGTAAGGATGGTCGGATGAATCAAAACCGGATAGTTCATTGTAATTCTTTTGTAGATTAGAATCATCGTTGTGGGAATATTCATATCCATATTTGAACTGCAACAGAGTTGGTTCTGAATGAATAATATAAGAACTCCAAAAATCATATCTGTTTTGATTGTTACCATCTGAATAATCGGTGAAGAGATAATCCGCACCACCAAAAAGACGCGGCATCAGATCAAAATGTATTCCGGCCTTATATTCCCTGGCATTGATACCGACAGAAATAGCTTCCACAGTATCGTTGACAATATCCTGGGACAACCCAAGATAGCCTTTGACTCCATCACCAATCCTTCCATTAACTTTAAAATCATACAATAAAGTACTTTGGTTGTTATCTGTATTCTCTCCACCAAGTGCTGCAATAAAGTCTAAATCGTATATTGGACTCCAATTTATTTTGGCTTTAAGATGGTTACGCCAAAGTCCATGGTCCACATCTAGGGACTCGGCATAGATACGACTCACATCGAAGGACACTTCATGGTTAAACGTAGGCATAAACCACGCCTGCAGCCCTCCTGCTCGTTGTTTAATGTTAAAATACCCTTGCCTGCCATCTTTTTTATTGAAAAAGAAAAAAGGTTCTATTCGAGGAAGACGTTTAAGATCATTTCTGTTGCTGGCCTCATCCAGATCAGGATAGCCGGGACTCCCTTCTTTCATAGCTTCATAGAGAGCTGCTTCTTTACCAAGAAATCCAAGGCGACTATAAATACCGGCAAGATCATATAGATTTTCAGGCGACTGGTCATTCTGGAGAATTTCCTGATACCCATTCATAGCCTGATAATAATTTCCATCAACCATAGCTTTTCGAACGGAGAGCTCGTTTGCTACAATCTGCTGCCAGCGATAATTCGAGTAAAGCGTAGAGGCAATTTTAACCTCTTCACTCTGCAGAAACTCACGGGTATATTCCGGACTCATCACTGTTTTAAGCAGGTTTGGTTTGGCCGGTGTCGTGAATGTCATAATATTCAGCAGAGATTTCTCTGGCGTTGGTAAACGAATAGAAATTTCCTTATCATCGAGTTGTTGAAAAAAACGTTTTTGAACGGCTGGTCGTAAAAGATCATGATAGAGAAGCAAGGAGTCATCAAAACGTTTAGCAGCCCAGAAAGATCTGGCAAGAAGCAGCTGCTGCCTTACAGGTAATGACTCTACCTCAGGTACAGCCTTACGAACACTAAGACTGGTTTCACCACTGGCCACGGATTTCCACGAAGGAGCCAGCACCTCAATAATATCAGTAAAATGAGCGGTCTGAAATTGCAGTTCTAAAAAGTTCTGTTTAAATCCATATTCATCCGGATATTCGTTAGAAAGCATATTATATTTTTCAAGTGCCGCGAATTCATCTCCCATAAGGCGTAGGAGTCTGGCCTGCAGAACACGTCCCCTTAGGGAATCAGGAATATCCACCAGATAGCTTTCACATAGCCTTAAAGCTGTGGCATATGCCCCTATTTCATAAAACTCAAATGCAAATTCGATGAGTTCAATACTGGATTTATGAAGCAAGTCAGTGAAAACTGTTTGACTCTCTTTATCACCCATCTTTATTTCAAGAACTGCATGGTAAGCCTGTAAACGGATATCATCTGGATAAATGGAAAGCAGAGACTCGACAAGTTCCATTGAACGTTTATAGAAAGCTTCATGGTAATAGAGGTTTACCATTGTTTCCAATAATTCAAGGCACTGGGCGTCCTCTTTGGTACAGGGACCTTTTGTCTGACCAAGGAAATCTTCTAAAATTTCAAGAGCCACCTCACCCTGTCCAGATACTTTCAAGAGGGTAATCTTCTCTAAAAAAAGGTCCTTTTCCGTATCTGTTCCTTTAAGATCTGTATTGCCTGATTCGAGAACCAAATATTCATACCACTTCCAGGCAGTATCCCAGTCCTTACTTAAAAGGCTGGTTCGGATCAACTGCTGAAGAGTATCTTCCTTATCCGCTTTATTTTTCAATCGCAATCGAAGAAACTGCTCGGCTTCAAAAAAATTCCCCTCTCCCTGAAAAACAAGCAGTAGCAACCGATTAATCTCTTTTCGCTCTTCTGTCATAAGATCTGGATTCTCATGTAGCTCAAGGAGAATCTTGGCAGCAGCAGAAAACAGATTGTTTTGAATGAGCCCTTTTCCGTATAAAAAACTTCCTTTTATATATATTGATGGTTTTGAGGAGTGTTCAGGTAATAGAGAATAAAAAAGGTTTAGTTCTTCTATAGATCCAATTTTTGCAGCAAGTTCAATTCCTTTCAACAAAGTCTTATGATCAGATGAATTTTCCGTAAGATATTTCTTGTAAAATTGCAATGAGGATAAAAAGTGCATCTGTTTTTCTGCAATAGTCGCTCGAAGTAAATAGTATTGTTCACCATTCTGTTGAGCAGGTACAAGAGAATCAAGGGATTTGTTCGCCGCAAAAAAATTCCCGCTTTGAGCATACAGCTCTGCTAATTTAAATAGTGTTTCTGCGTCTTCCTGATTATGTAAATGTATAATTTCCAGTACTTCTAGAAGCTCTTTTTCTTTTCCAAGAGCATCAAGCTGCTTTGCTATGGAATAGTACACTGCGAGACGATCTGGAATAACTTTTGCCAAATCCCGCCATAGAGTCCAGGCCCCTTCATTTTCCACAATTACCAGAAGATCATTGGCAAGAATTGCCTGAATCCTTTTGATTTCACTAATTACAGCACTGTCACTGGGAACTCTCTGTCGATATTCCTCATAATAGTGAAGAGCTTTGTCCGGGCGTCCCTGTTCATACAGAAAAAGCCGGCCCGTTTGCAAAAAAAGCAACGGCGTTTCCTCACCATATGCTATTCTGACAAGGAGATGAGGTAAGGCCTTGTAATCAAGGTCATTTTCAAGATAATATAAAGAGAGCTTTTGGTGAAATGGAAGGTAGTATGGATGATACTGCAGATACCCTATCCAACTAGTGACGAGCATTTTTTTATTATCTGCAGCCTCAAAGAGAGGGATACTCTCAAGAAAATCTGTATCGTTGCCACCAAACTCATCAATCAGAGTTGTATAATATGTTAAAGCCTTGTCTTTGTTACCCTGTTTTTTACTGTATTGGGCCAGTTGACGAATGATTCTCTCGTCATGGGGGATAATTAAATAGAGTTGTTCCAATAAAGGATAGGCCATGTCATAGCGTTCAAGCCTCTGCAGAGCGACGATCTGGCCCCTGAGCGCCTCTATTGGCCAAGATCCGTTAGGGGACGTTGTATACACCTGTCCAAGGTACTTAGCGGCGCGCTCATAGTGTTTTTGTCTAAGTGCTATTCTTCCACCGTAAAGAAGATATTCAAGAGATGTTGAATCACTTTCAAGAAGCTTTTGAACTACCAGACCGGACTCTTCCCACTTGTCTAAATCCATCAGAAGAAGCAGGTACTCCCGAAGTGCCTCTTCTATATTGGGTTTTTTTATAAGCAGTTCACGGTAAAGATTTGCACCATTTTCCATATCCCCTGCAGCTGAAATCGATCTTGCCCTATTCCAGAGCAGCATCCAATCAGGGACGACTGCGGCCCCCTGCACTTTAACATCATTTATTGTTTTATTTCTTGGGGGCTCTAAGAGAGTATCATCGGCCTGAATTGATGAAGGACAAAAAAGGAATAAACAGAAAAGAAAAGAAAAAACAGTTGTATAGAAAATAGTTCGGTCGACATTTTTCCAATACATTATTACAACATAGCTGATGCTGTTACATTCCATAATGTAATGAAACAAAGTTGCTGAACTCGTAAAAAGTCCAGAATAAGGATGGGTTTGTTAAAAACTTCATATTCGAGGCGCAAGATATTTAAATCATTTCGGCGTACTAGAGTAGGTCGCAATGATTTAAATATCGTAGCAACGAAGAAGATAAAGAGTTTTTACGAATCCATCAAAGTTGTTAATCCTTATAAAATGCCACAACCTTCTCAACAATGTACTCCTGCATTTCCAAAGTTAATCCAGGATAGATTGGCAGTGCAATCGTTGTTCTTGCAGCATGTTCCGAGTGAGGTAAAGATGGCTTATCGATCAAGCCAAGAAGACATTCCTGCTCATGCAGGCAGAGTGGATAGTATATTTCACATCCAATATCATGCGAGTGTAACCATTTTATAAGCTCATCTCTCTTCTCAACACGCAATACATACTGATTGTAGATATGATAATTATGACCGTTTGCGGATGCTTCATATACAGCAACGGGAGTGACAACCATCTTATCAGCAACAAGAGAAGTGTTATTGAATAATTTGTTATATTGAGCGGCATTAACCCTTCTTTCACCATGCCACTTCTCAAGATGTTTAAGCTTAATCCTTAGAACCGTTGCCTGTATTGGGTCAAGACGGAAATTTCCGCCAATTTTGGCATGATAGTATTTGGGCTTTGCTCCATGATTTCGGAGCATTTTCAGAAGCTCATCAAATTTTTCATCATTGCTGACGACCATACCGCCATCCCCAATTCCTCCAAGATTTTTACTTGGAAAAAATGAGAAACAGCCGGCCGTACCCATGGTACCACTCTTTTTCCACTGGCCAGATTCAAGAGGATATTCTGCACCTATGGCCTGAGCAGCATCTTCAACTACTGGAAGTCCGTACTGGTTTGCCAGCGCCATGATCGCTGTCATGTCAGCACATTGTCCATAAAGGTGCACTGGAATAATAGCTTTGATAGTTTTTTCAGTATCCGCCTTTAATACTTCAGCCATTGCTGCAGGATCAATATTAAATGAGATCGGATCAATATCAGCAAAAACAGGACGAGCCCCGCAACGCAGGATAACTCCCATGGTTGCAAAAAAGGAATAGGATGTGGTGAGAACACGATCACCAGGTCCTATATTAAGTGCCATCAAAGCAACAAGCAGCGCATCTGTGCCACTCGACACACCCGTTGCTGAAACAGCATCACAATAATCAGCTATCTCCTGCTCAAGTGCAACTACTTCCGGTCCCTGTATATAAGTAGTGGAATCTATAACTTTGGTTACTGCTGCAACAATTTCTTCACGTAGTGGCTGCAGTTGGCAACCTAAATCTAACAATGGAATTTTCATACTTTTTGCACCATGCGTTTACCGTCAAAAAAGTCTACAATATCAGGCATTTCAATCTCAAGATATTTCTTCATTTTCTTTAGCAGATTAACTTCAATCTGTCGAACACGTTCTCTGGAAATGCCAAAACGATCGGCGATAGTCTGCAAGGTCAGTGGTTCATCTGTAAGCAACCTTTCCTCCAGGATCATCCGTTCCTTATCGTTTAATTTTTCTTTAAGAATTGTTAACAACTCGGTGAGATTAGCCTTCATCTCTTCTCCTGCGACAACATCTTCAATTGCAGGACCATTTGATGGAATAAAACTTTTTTGTTCATCTTCAGAGTCGGACCTGACTGGACTTTCAAGGGATACATCCCAGCTGTCCATGCGCTGACTCATCTCGATGACTTCACTCTCCTTTACCTTGAGGCGTTCTGCAAGAAGCTTAACCTCAGGTTTAAATCCCTGGGCCTCAAGTAACTTTTTTTCCTTATTGAGTGAAAAAAAGAGTTTTCGCTGAGCTTGGGTGGTCCCTATTTTAACCAGTCTCCAATTATCCATTATAAATTTAAGGATATAAGCACGAATCCAGTAGGCGGCATAATAGGAGAATTTCACGCCTCGATAGGGGTCAAATTTCTTGGTTGCCTGAACAAGCCCGACATTCCCTTCCTGGATCAGATCCATAAAATTCTGCATCCAATACTTCTGGAAATCCATTGCAACCTTCACGACAAGACGAAGATTAGCAGAGACTAAGCGGTAAGCCGCGTCCTGATCACCATCTTCACGAAAACGTATTGCCAGATCATCGGTTTCCTCCCTTGAAAGAAGCTCATATTGACTGATCTCCTGAAGATAACGGTGCAAGGCAGGATTACTAACCGTTGGGAGGTTAGCATCATCTGATAAAGCGACCAGCGGGTGTTCGTGTGGCTCAGTTTGAGTGAGCTTCTTGGACACATTTTTTTTTGTACTTTTTTTCTTTGAGGTCATATCCCCTATCTCATATCACACGCATAACAGATGCCTGTGAATATTTGCATAAATAAAATAATTATTTCACGTAATCTTGTATTATTACTACTGATACAGGAAAAGGCAATCATTATATATTTGGTCTGAATTGAGTCTTTTAACTATTTTCCTTATTTCACAATGTGTTACTTCAACTTTCCTAGAATGACGATTTACTATTCTTATGGTATCATATGATGTGTGATACTCAAAATTCTATTTTATTGTTTACTTTTTTATGATACAAGGCATGGTCTCCATACATTTCTGACTCACTCCTGATAAATCTTTTTCGCTAATCTTATTATACATTATGAAGAATATACGAAACTTTTCCATTATCGCTCATATCGATCACGGTAAATCCACACTAGCTGACAGAATGATCCAATTCTGTGAACAGGTTGCTGATCGAGATTTCCAGGACCAACTACTCGACAATATGGATATTGAGCGAGAACGCGGTATTACAATCAAAAGTCAGACTATCTGCCTTCCGTATACTGCAAAAAACGGAAAAGAGTATATACTCAATCTTGTCGATACCCCCGGTCATGTAGATTTCAGTTACGAAGTGTCTCGTGCACTCAGTTCCTGTGAAGGGGCACTACTTCTTGTGGATGCCGCCCAGGGTGTAGAGGCGCAGACACTTGCCAACCTGTACCTGGCCATGGAAAATGATCTTGAAATTATTCCAGTTATCAACAAAATCGATTTACCATCCGCCGAACCGGAGAAAGTAGCTGTCCAAATTGAAGAAGACCTTGGACTTGACGCAGAGCTTACTCAAAGCTGTTCTGCCAAAACCGGTGTTGGTGTTCCGGAAATTCTTGAGGCTATTGTCGAGCATATCCCTGCGCCAGCTGGAGACCCTAAAGGCCCGTTGCAGGCATTAATCTTCGATGCCAATTACGACCCGTTTCGTGGAACTATTATTTCCATAAAAGTTGTTAACGGAACTATCAAAAGCGGGGACATCATAAAATTTATGTCCACTGGTTCGGAATACCGGGTTGAAGAAGTTGGTCTTTTTAGAGTAAAACGAGAAGCAGTAAAATCCCTTAGTGCAGGTTCCGTTGGCTATATCCTGGCTGGAGTAAAAACAGTCAGCGACACCCGTCCCGGCGACACTATTACCCTAAAGGATCATCCATGCCCCGAAGCACTTGAAGGCTTCAAAGAAGTACAACAGGTAGTTTTTTCATCCATCTATCCCATTTCTACGGATGAGTATGAGGATCTTGCAACGGCGCTTGAAAAATTACAACTCAACGATGCCGCCCTGACGTATCAAAAGGACACATCAGTGGCACTTGGATTTGGATTTCGCTGTGGCTTTCTTGGCCTTTTACATTTGGAAGTTATTCAGGAAAGACTTGAACGTGAATTTGATATTTCACTTATTCTCACCGTACCATCTGTAAAATATAACTTTTATCTCAAAAACGATTCAGTAATCGAAGTTGACAACCCAGCCTACTTTCCTGACCCGATGTCGATTGACAGAGTCGAGGAACCCTATATCAAGGCGACTATACTGATCCCGGAAAAGTACATGGGCGTCCTTATGACCCTCTGCATGGAACGTCGTGGGGAAAACACCAACTACCACTATCCAATGCCCGGGAGAATTGAATTTACCTGTGAGCTCCCTCTTGCAGAAGTTATTTACGACTTCTACGACAAGCTTAAATCCATTACTCAGGGCTACGGCTCTTTTGATTACGAACTCTACGACTATCGTAAAAGTGATCTTGTTAAACTGGACATACTAGTTAATGGCGAAATTGTAGATGCACTCTCACAGCTAGCCCATAGTGAAAATGCTAGAGCCCGTGGCCTTCGTGCCTGTGAACGTCTCAAGGAAGAAATTCCGAGACAGATGTTTAAGATTGCTATTCAGGCAGCTATTGGCGGGAACATTGTAGCACGTACTAATATTTCAGCCCTGCGAAAAGATGTGACTGCTAAATGCTATGGAGGTGATATCAGTAGAAAGAGAAAACTTCTTGAAAAACAAAAGGCTGGGAAAAAACGTATGAAGACAGTTGGTAATGTTGATATTCCTCAAAAAGCCTTTCTTGCTGTTTTAAAATCCGATCAGTAGAAATAAAAAAAAAGGGGTTACTGATCAGATCTGATCAGTAACCCCTTATATTTTGAGCAGCAGATTACTATTTCTTCAGAGGACATTGCTTGCCATCCAGCACATCAACTCCTTTTTGTGCCATAATGCTTAACAACTCTTCTTTGGTGAATTTGGAATCCTTTTGTTTGGACACATACACCAGACAATCCCGGCATATATTAAACGAATACTTGTCAACTTCCTCAATTATTTCCCAACAAAGTTTCGCTGAACTCTCTTTTGCGGGACACTTTTGAGGGTCATTACACTTCATGATTTCCCAGCATGGCCATTCAGAACGAAGTGACATTAAAAAGTCTCCTTACATAAATCGTTATATCAATCTACCCTGGTTCCGGAGCAATAATTTACGAATAGCACAATAGGTATATATACCTATCACCAAAAAGGAAACCTAGCCTATTTTAGCAAAAGATGCAAGAGCTCTCTCTAATTCATCCTTGCCCATTCCATTTTTTGCTGAAAAAACAATTCGTTGGCTACTATGTATAGTATGTCCGGCATCGAGTGCAGCGGCATTTTGCTGCTTCTGGTTACCAGAGAGCTTGTCTGCCTTGGTGTAAACAGGTAAGTAGTTGATATTTTGCTGTTTAAGCCATGAAATCAATTGTGTGTCCTGGTTTTTCGCACCATGTCGAATATCCATAATCACAACAACACAGCAAAGCGTAGTGCGCTGCTCAAGATAACTGCTAATCAGTTTCTGCCAGTTATCTTGCATACCACGTGACACTTTTGCAAAGCCATATCCTGGCAGATCAACAAGATATGCTTCTTCGCCAAGCTGGAAGAAATTTAACCCTTGAGTCTTTCCGGGACGGCCACTTACCTTTACTAAGCCCTTACGACCAACAAGGGTGTTAATCAGGGAGGACTTACCAACATTTGATCTACCGGCAAATGCGATTTCAGGGAGTGTCGCCTCGGGAAGCTGCTTTAAGCTATGAACACTTAGGAGGAATTGTATGTCTACAAATTTCATATAACCTTGCTCAAGTGATACTCAATTATGCCTTCAGCCCCGGCGTTTGTGAGTTCAGGGATTAACGTCCTAACAGCATCAGTTGCAACAACAGTCTCAACGGAAAACCAATCTGTATTATAGAGAGTCGCAACGGTTGGAGCATTAAGGCTTGGCAATAGGTCAATGATGCTGTTGAGTTTTTCCTCGGGGACATTCATTTTCAACCCAACGATTCTTTCAGCCCTCAGTGATCCCTGAAGCATTAAGGCAATATTTTGAATTTTCTTCCTCTTCCATGGGTCATTCCAAGCATCTTTATTAGCAATAAACTGAGTATTGGATTCCATTAACTCATAAATAATACGGAGACCATGTGCTCTGATGGTCGATTCCGTTTCCGTCACTTCAACAATTGCATCAACAAGACCTGAGACAACCTTTGCTTCCGTTGCCCCCCATGAAAACTCAATATCGACATTAATCTTTTTTTCAGCGAAAAAGCGTTTACTAACGTTTACAAGCTCCGTGGAAATCTTTTTGCCTTCAAGGTCTTCAATACAGGTGATATCTGAATCACCTTTCACCGCGACAATCCAGCGTGTAGGTTTTCTGCTCACTTTTGAATAAACAAGTTCACTGACAAGTACAGTGTCGGATTGATTCTCAAGGGTCCAGTCTTTTCCTGTTATCCCGGCATCCAACATTCCAGATTCGACATATCGAGACATTTCCTGTGGACGGCAAATTGAACAATCAAGCTCTTTGTCATCAATTTCGGGAAAATAATTTCTGGATTTTGGCTTTATAAGCCATCCCGCTTTTTCAAATAACTCTATGGTAGCCTTCTCCAGGCTTCCTTTAGGTAAACCAAGTTTCACCTGATTCATCATGTTCTCCACTCTATAGTAAACCTGTTACGGACAGATTTTTTTAATTTTTCCCATAAACAATAGAAGGGTCAAAGACCTTAGTTCCTACTATTTTCAGTTCATCACCAGCAACTTTACGGAAAAAGCATGACCCGTACCCCTTATGGCATGCCGCACCGCCCAATTGTTCAACCTTAAATACAACAGTATCCTGATCACAGTCAACCAATACCTCTTGTACGAGTTGAACATGTCCTGATGTCTCACCTTTCAGCCACAATTTTTGTCTGGATCTACTCCAAAAGTGAGCTTTTCCAGTTTCAAGGGTTTTCCGCCATGATTCTAAATTAATATATGCAAGCATCAACACATCACCACTTTTGGCATCCTGGACAATCGCAGGCAATAACCCATCTTTATCCTTTGAAAAATCAAGTTCTATCATAATTTAATTTCGCTCATTCTTTTTAATCAAAAGAGACTCTTCCCTCTTACGTTCTTTTTCCATAAAACAGATCATGCAGGAAGTTCTGGTTTGACAATAATCATTGGGGTGTCGGCATTCAGCATTCTCTGAATCCATGAATTCCTTGAATTTTTCACAAACTAATTCCACATTTCACTCCAATTAAGTAGAAAAAAAACGTTCTTCAACGTACACAACTGTATTACCATACAAAACCTGCGCAATGTATGACTCTATCCCCTATTTGTCAAGAAACAGCTTTTAAGCCAAAATGAATCGTTCCTGAACATATTCATAAATGAAGATTCTCTCTTTGCTGTAAATCCCCACAAAGCATTGCCAAAGAGAATGTGATCGTTTAGATTATTTGACTTAGTCTTTTACCACATAAAAACTCTATTTTTTTTTCCCTATATATTTAAGGAGCAAAAGGTATCCGTATGAAACAGATTCAAAAAAATGACACTGTCACCGTCGCACTTATTGGAACATTGGATAACGAAACGATCTTTGAAACTATAGAAGCAACAGATCCGGTCGATTTGAAGCTTGGCGAAGATGGTGTTCCAAAACCGATACAAAAGATACTTGTCGGAATGCAGATAGGTGAAATGCGAAAAGTGCACCTTGAAGCCGAAGCAGGTGAATTTGGAATTCGACGCAGTGACCTTCTTCAGGAAATTCCTAAAAAAGAATTTTCTGAAAAAATCGAGCCAAAGGTTGGACTTGTACTTTCCATGAATGTTGACAGTTCCGGAGTAACCCATCAAGTCCCTGCAACCATCGTCGAATTAAAGGATGACTCCATCATAATAGATTATAACCATCCTCTGGCCGGACACCCCTTAAATTACGAAATTACCGTCCTTAAAATTAATGGTGCAACTGAATAATCAGCACAAGTATAGCGTGAAAATCGATATTCTTGTTTTCTACTCTCATTCACTCAAGATTCCATTAGCAACTGAATAGTGAATGAGAGTATTCTGCTACTGAAGTGAGACTCCCCTCCTCTGTATTTACCCATGATTTTTTTTTAAATTCCCTGTACATTCGCACAACGCAACGTATAGAATAAATTATTAGAAATTTACTGGTTATTATTTAGCTGGGCGCTTCAGACATTATTGTTGTCTTGAATCCTTCCCTACTTTCTTTCTTGCAGGAGCCGACTATGCAAATTGAAGATGATGAGATACTCCAAGGTTTTATAGAGGAATCTCTGGAACATCTCGCTGATATCGAAAATGATCTTCTTACCATTGAAGAAAATGGTGCAGATATAGACGAGGATCTCGTTAATAAAGTTTTCCGTGCAGCACATTCTATTAAGGGTGGTGCTGGGTTTATGGGGCTTACAGTCATTCAGGATTTATCCCATGTTATGGAAAATGTCCTGGGCCTGATTCGCAGTGGTAAGCTAACCCCAACTCCAGCAATTATAAATGTACTGCTACAAGCTTCAGATAAACTTAATACCATGATTGAGGATGTCAGTAATTCCAATGATTATGATATCGAAGAACACCTTATTCCGCTCAATGCTATTTATGATGGCGATTTTGATCAGGGAGCAACGGATGCACCAGTCCCAGTTGAAGAAACACCTCCTGAGCCAACGATAACAGAACAGTTCGTAGCACCGGAACCTGAGCCAGAACCTGCAGTTGTCTCGGAGCCAGAGCCCGAGCCAGAACCTAAGCCTGAGGTTGTTGCGGCTCCGCCTCCAGCACCAAAGCCTGTAGCTCCACCAGAGCCGGCAAAGAGCCCGCCCGTTGCAAAGAAATCAGCTGCTAAGGTGAAAGTCGACACAAGTATCAGAGTGCATGTCAGTCTCCTTGACTCATTAATGACCCTTGCAGGTGAACTGGTTCTCAGTCGGAACCAACTCCTGCAAACCATTTCATCCGGTGACCCACAAAATGCTGAAAGTGTTGGACAACGAATTGACCTGATCACCTCTGAATTACAAGAGGCAATTATGCTCACCCGAATGCAGCCGATAGGTAATGTGTTTGGTAAATTCCCACGAGTGGTGAGAGATCTTTCGAGTAAGCTCAAAAAAACTATTGATCTTACTATAGTTGGTAAAGATGTAGAGCTAGACAAAACGATCATTGAATCTATTAATGATCCCCTCACGCACCTTATTCGAAATTCGGTGGATCATGGTATTGAGCTCCCCGATGATCGTACTAAGGTAGGCAAAAAAGCCAATGGCCTTGTTATTCTAAAAGCCTATCATGCCGCCGGTCAGGTTGTTATAGAAATAAGTGATGATGGCAAAGGCCTTGATGGCGAAGTTTTAGCAGAGGTTGCCATTGAAAAAGGGTTAATAACTCCTGAGCAGGCCCAATTGATGTCGGATAAGGAGAAAGTAAACCTTATCCTCCTTCCAGGATTCTCAACAGCCAAAGAAGTAACCGATGTCTCCGGACGGGGCGTTGGAATGGATGTTGTAAAAACAAATCTTGATCAACTTGGCGGTCAGGTTGATATCGTTTCAGAAGTTGGACAGGGAACAACGATTTTTATTAAACTCCCTCTGACTCTTGCAATCATTCCGTGTCAAATCATTATGACCGGTGGGGAACGATATGCTATTCCACAGGTAAACCTTGAAGAGCTTCTTCGTATCCCTGCAAACCAGGTAAAAGAAAGGATTGAGCGTGTTGGAAATGCCGAGGTTGTCCGACTCCGAGGAAACCTTCTACCGCTTATCAGACTTTCCGATGTCCTCCAGATTAATAGGAGATATTTCGACCAGGGAGAAGACTCCTTTAAAGAAGATCGCAGGGACAGAATTTCCGATCGTAGAGGAAAGGAATCTTCTATTGACCCGCAGGAAGAAGCTGCTCTTCGTGCCAAGGAAGAAGCTGAAAAAGATGGCGAACGCTCCCATCTGGACAGACGATACAGCGCCTCAAGTGCCCTTAATATAGTTGTTGTGTCTAACGGTTCCCTCAAATATGGCCTTATCGTTGACAAACTTCAGGATTCTGAAGAAATTGTAATTAAACCCCTAGGAAAACATTTACAATCCTGCAAAGGGTACGCAGGGGCTACAATTATGGGTGATGGACGTATAGCACTTATTCTTGATGTCGCAAACCTTGCTATCATGGCGGACCTGACAAATATTGATAGTTCTGATCGTGCCAATGAAGTGGCAGAAGCTGCAAAGGACCTTGTTAAATCACAAAAAGATAAGCAGGCCCTTCTCACTTTCAGAAGTTCTGAACTTGAACAGTTTGCAGTACCATTAAACCAAGTTGAAAGAATCGAAAAAATCAAGCGTTCCGATATTGAAGAGCTTGGTGGTAAGCGCGTTATGCAATATCGTGGTGGCAGTCTCTCCCTTATTGCCGTTGATGATGTTGCCATGGTACAGCCAATTGCAGACAACGACGATTTACTTGTTATAGTTTTTAATATCTCAAATCAGCTTGTAGGTCTCCTCGCGATTGGCCCAATTGATGCCATTGAAATTTCTGTTTCCATAGACGATGTCACCCTAAAGCAACCAGGCGTGATGGGATCAACTATCATTGATGGCCAGACGACCATGCTAATCGATATCTTTGAAATAGTTGGTGCCCTGTTCCCGGAATGGCTTGAAGAGCTAGAGGTTTATGAGGAAGTTGAGGAAGGCGCTACTCCCACTATCCTTATCGCTGAAGATTCAAATTTTTTCAGAAATCAGGTCACAAACTATATGACTGAATGCGGCTATGACGTTATAGAAGGAGAAGATGGTGCCATTGCCTGGCAAAAATTACAGGAAAACGCCGATAAGATAAGCATCGTTGTGACTGATATTGAAATGCCGAACATGAATGGTTTTGAACTGACAGAAACAATCAGAAAAGATGAGCGTTTTTCTAAGATGCCGGTTATTGCACTCACGACTCTAGCTGGAGAAGAGGACATTGCCAAAGGAAAGGCAGTTGGTGTTAATGAATATCACATCAAGCTTGATAAAGAAAAGCTTATGGCCTCCGTTCATCATTACATTAAACAAATCCACTAATATAGTGGGTTTGTTAACACTTCGTTTACAACATTAAATATCGAAATTATTTGATTTACGTTATCAGGAGATATGATAAATGGCTAGTGCAGATAATGCAGTGAATAAAAAACTCGTGGAGCTAGCAACATTTCTTGTTGGCGATGCCCTCTGTGGCATGGATATACTAAAGATTCAGGAGATCAATAAACTCATTGATATGACAACAGTTCCTCAAGCCCCGGATTATGTCCTTGGTATCCTCAATTTGCGAGGACAGATCATCACAAGTATTGATCTGAGTAAAAAACTGGGTCTTGGGGTAACGAATCTTTCCGAAGATCCACGGAACATAATTGTGAACTCAAAAGGTGAGCATATAGGGTTGCTTGTACAAAAGATCAGTGATGTTGTTCAAGCAAACACTGACAAATTCGAACATCCTCCTTCAAATATGGGTGGTATTCAGGGCGAATTTTTCACAGGTGTCTATAAAACCGATGATAAGTTGATTGGTATTCTTGATATTGAAAAAGTGCTGCGGATTGAAGAGAGAAAATAATGTTAATCGGCAAAAAGCTTCGTGTTTTAGTTGTTGACGACACGATCGTCTATAGAAAAGCTGTATCGGATGTTCTCCAAGAAATTCCAGGTGTTGAAGTTGTAGGTGTAGCTCATAACGGCAGCATTGCAATGTCTAAGATCAAAACGTTAAAGCCAGATTTACTTACGCTGGACATTGAAATGCCGGTAATGAACGGTATTGAAGTGCTCGGTGAACTACAATCTAATCATCCAAAGATTGGCGCAATCATGGTATCCACCCTCACCTCCGATGGCGGTGAAATGACCATGAAAGCTCTTGAACTCGGCGCATTTGATTTTATCCTTAAACCCACAGCAAAAAACCCAACTGAAAGCAAGAAGCAACTAAAGAACTCCCTTGCTCCTATTATACGAGAATTCAAACGATCAAGAACGGCTTCATCACTTTTATGCAATAAAGGAAAATTTACACAGTCCAGCCATCCAGTACAAAGAAAGCCACTCAAGCCTCTCTCCGCCATACGTACGCCCTTAAAATCCTCCATTGCCAAACCAGTAGCAAGTCTCAAGGCCAAACCAGTGACAAGACATAGTAAATCAGAAATTGTAACAATAGGGATTTCGACCGGTGGCCCTAATGCATTAACACAAATGTTGCCAATGTTACCCGGAGATCTTGGAGTGCCGGTTGTAATTGTTCAACATATGCCTCCTGTATTTACAAAATCCCTTGCAAACAGTTTGAATGCCAAATGTGCACTTCTGGTAAAAGAAGCAGAGAATCGTGAAGATCTTAAAGACAATACTGTTTATATTGCTCCAGGCGGTAAACAGATGAAACTCGTTGCCAGCGCAGATGGTACCAATAGAAAGATAATGATAACTAACGATCCTCCAGAGAATTCCTGTAAACCATCCGCTGATTATCTCTTTAGATCTGTTGGTGATTATTATGTGGGAAGGACAACTGCTGTTATAATGACAGGAATGGGGTCAGATGGAACGAAGGGTTTACAGTTGCTAAATAAAAAAGGGGCTACTATCATAGCCCAAAATGAAGCGACCTGTGTTGTATTTGGTATGCCAAAAAAACCTATCGAATCTGGCATTGCTGATGTAATTGCGCCCTTGAATAAAATTGCAGATGAAATTATAAAAAGTGTTCGTTAAATAATTATTCCACCAAACTTGGTTCCCTACTGACAAAATGTTAAAGATTACGCCTGCAGAGCTTAAAAATATAGCTCAATACATTCATGATATATCTGGAATATATCTGGACCAAAGCAAGTCGTATCTTTTTGAAACGAGGTTGTCGTCTATTGCAGAAGAACTTGGATGCACATCTTACCAAGCGCTCCATGATAAGGCAAAACGAGATCCAGGCAAACTCATTGAACGTCAGATCATTGATGCCATATCCACAAATGAGACCCTTTTCTTCCGGGACAATGGCCCCTTCGAGCTCTTAAAACATAAAATATTGCCTGAAGTCATAGATCTCCGTGCACCTAGCTCCCCTCGTCTAAAAACCAATGTTAAAATCTGGAGTGCCGCCTCATCCACTGGGCAGGAACTCTATTCAGTGGCCATGACCATTAAAGATTTAATTGGAACTAAAACAGATAATTTTAATTTTAAATTGCTTGGAACCGACATATCTGATTCCGCCGTTAAACAGGCAAGCTACGGAAAATATAACAAATTTGAAATAGAACGAGGGCTCCCCCGGCCTACCCTCCAAAAACATTTCACCTTATTTGGAGATAGCTGGAAGGTGAAAGATGAATTACGGGGCATGGTTAATTTTCGAAAACTGAATCTAATGCTACCCTTTTCGGGGCTTGGAAAATTCGATATCATTCTTTGTCGTAATGTAGCAATCTACTTCACCCTTGCAGATCGAAAAAAACTCTTCAACAAATTAGCCGACAGTCTTGCCGACGATGGCTACCTGATAATAGGCTCAACTGAATCGCTTACTGGTATTTGCCCTCGTTTTGTACCAAAAAGGCACCTACGGGCTATCTTTTACCAGAAAAAAAATTGAGGTACTGTGATGACTAACCTGACTATACTAGTTGTAGATGACGACCCTGTAATCAGAAGACTTCTTGAACAACGCCTGATCAAGGAAAACTACCAAGTCCTTCTTGCAGAAGATGGTTATGTTGGAAATGATATACTATCGGGAAATCACGTCGATGTTGTTCTTACCGATTTAATGATGCCTGGAGATATCGGTGGAATAGAAGTTCTTGAATTTGCAAAAAATCTTGAAAGAAATATCGAAGTAATTCTTATCACAGCACACTCTTCTGTTGATACTGCAGTCGAGGCTATGAAAAAAGGTGCCTCCGATTACCTAGAGAAACCAATCAATTTCACAGAACTTTTTTTACGACTTGAAAAAATTTCAACAATGCGTTCCCTTCTTCGCAGTGCCGAAGATTTACGTCAAGCTATGGATGTAACAGAAAGTACTGCTGCAGAAACCATACAAAATCTAGAAGTTACGGCCGCAGCACTTCAAAACAAACTTGATCTAATTGAGACAGTATTAACAACTGACAGTTTAGCATCGGAAGATAAAATCTTCGATGCAATGGATATTCTTCAGGCGATTGATTAGAAAATATTTTAAGGTTACTTTTCCGTGACGTTGTCCTAATTTTCTAAGATACACTTATTGAGTTTTTTCCATCATCATCATTCCGCCTGGCTTAATATAACCCTTCGTATTTGACAAATCAGCCTCATCAACTAGTGCATTCTCAAGATTGGCATCCGTTAAATCCGCATTACTCAAATTTGCCATATACAGATCAGCCTCAGACAAGTCCGCTTCTGAGAGATTGGCACCAGTAAGATTCGTGCCCTTCAGATTAGCACCTTCGAAATCCGCTCCCTGGAGATTTGCATTACTTAAATTAGCACCTTCAAGATCAGCATTATCAAGATTTTCCCCACTGAGATCGGCACCTGACAAATTGCAACCATAGCATTTATTGAGTTCAAGGAGTAGTGCAACGTTCTTCAGCACCTCTGTTGCAGGCTCTTTGGTGGAAAACACACTCAACATACTTTCGACCATACTGTTGCTTTCTTCTTTGGCAGCGAGTACATCCGTTGCTACTTCCTCTTCTGATATTACAGGTACCTCGGGGACATTGGGCTGGGTAGTTTTGGGATCATTTTCTTTAGGAGCAATGGCTACACTTTCAACAGTCTGCACGGGAACGTCCTCTACAGCAATAATTTCTTCACCTATGATTTCCTTTTCAACGATGGTCTCTTTAGTGATCACTGGTTGATCTGGAATAGAAACGCTTTCCGTTTTCTCTATAACAACGTCATCGGATATAATATCATCTACGATGATATTATTACTTACTTCTTTGGTATCCAGGGAATCAATTGCTACTTTCTCTACAGCAACGGTTTCTTCAACTACGATTTCCTTATCAACTTTGGTCTCTTTAGTAATAACTTGTTCATCTGGAGTGGAAACGCTTTCCGTTTCCTCCACAACCACGTCATCGGATATGATCTTATCCGCGACCATTACTTCAGTTACCGGTTCAGTTTCAATATGAACCTCCTGCATTGCTGGAGCAATTTTAGCTTCGGGTGCGGGCTCACTCTTTTGAGGCAGGGATTCATCCTCATTGGCCAGAGGCGCATTCTCAACAATTTCAGGCACAGGGGCAGGTTCATTGGGGCTAACAATTTCTTTCTCTACGGGAACAGGGGGTGGTGTTTCTTCAAAATCCCGCCTGCTAGCAATTGTCAGCTCTTCACTTTCCTGAGGAGCTTTGGACTTTACAGTGTCCTCGACATATACCGTTTCACTAACTTCACTTATTCCCTCTTCTATGTATGGTGTCGTTACCAGCATTTCACCATCCATCTTAGCCCCGCGCATATACGCACCAACCATGGATGCCCCTGTTAGATCAGCTCCTTGTAAATCAATATCAGAAAGATCCGCCCCATTAAAGATTGCCTCACGCAAATCACTATTTCGAAGATTCGCTCCAGACAGATTTGTTAGTGACATCTTCGCCCTTGAAAGGTTCGCTCCTTCAAGGTTTGCACCACTCAGGTCAAAACGGTTAAGGTCAGCGCCACTCAAATCACACTGTGGGCAACTCTTTGTTTCACTGAGAAGTTCTACGTTTGCCTGAACGGTTGTTGAGGAGGAAAGTTCACCAGCAACAACATAAGCGGTGGAACCAAGAAGTAAAAAGGGTATTAAAAATAAAGTGGATTTAAAACCTGACATGAAAACTCCTAAAGATGCTTTTAATAACAAAAGTAAAATTACTATAAATACATACTCTATTTCTTTAAAAAGAGTCAAGATTCTACTCCTCCTATTATGTAATTAAGAATTATTTATTTAAAGAATAAAAGTATGAGAGCATATCATTCCAAATAATTTTGCTGATTTTTTTTACGATTCGAGCCCTAACTGTTTAAAGCGTTAAACATCTAGCCAAGCCTTCTCTAAAATAATTGTGTATTTCAAAAAATATTACATGTTTTTCCAGTAACACAATCTCATTAAATAAACCTTGACACCCTTGAGAAAAACTGTATTTTAAACACACAAGAAGTGTTGCATTAATGTTGCGCAACACTATTGCAGTACACCCAATAAACAATAATAACATCCTGTTATATACTTTATCTGTTTTAGGCTTCTTTCAGCATATGAATGAGGCCTCATTTGTAATTGCCGGTTTTCACACTACAAGACTACCGGCTCATTGATTACGTTAATGTGTTTCAAGTACTTGGAGGAGTAGAATGGACATTAAGAATTTGGAAAAGGAAACAAATGAGGGTGTAGAATCATTACCCTCGGATGAACGTCGTAGTTTTCTCAAAATGGGACTTGCAGTCACTGGTGTTTTTCTCGGTGGCACAGTACTCTCTCTTACTTCGGTTTCAACGGCCAAAGGTGGGAATTCGGACTCTGTAGTTCCCGTTGAAGGACAATACCCCTATACCAAGCATTACGGTATGATCATGCGGCAAAACAAATGTGTTGACTGTGAAAAATGCTTAGACGCGTGTAGAGAAACGAACCATGTACCAAAGGGACATGGTGCCTGGCGTACCGACATCCAGGAACGCCTTACCACAATTGATGGCATAGAAAAACGCGAGTTTAGACCAATTCTCTGTAACCATTGTAATCGTCCCCCCTGTGTGCGTGTCTGCCCCACCAAAGCAACGTATAAAGATCCTGAAACTGGGATTGTTGTAATGGACTATAAAAAATGTATCGGTTGTAAAACCTGTATGGCTGCTTGTCCTTATAATGCCAGATACTTCAGCCATGATAAATACGCCATAGACAAGTGCAACTTCTGTCTCGACACCAGACTTGCAGAAGGTCATAAAGATACTGCCTGTGCTGCTGCATGCCCTGCTGATGTAAGGATTTTTGGAGACATTAAAGATACAAGCACTGAAATTTATCAATTGCTGCATGAGCCTGACAATAAAATCTGGGTTATACGGCCAGAATGTGGTGCACTACCTAACGTTTTCTATATGAATGCATAGGTAAGCCCGGTAGTTGCGTTCATGTTGCATATTGAATGCAATCTTCAATAAAGGCCAAAATATTTACCACGACCACTCAGATTCCAGGAGATTCTAAAAATGAATAGTAATTTTTTTACCACCGTTGGTGCAACCTTACTTGTCAGCACAGTTTTGCTTGCTGGTAATACCTTAGCCAGCGATGATTATGATGTGAAAGCCTTTGGACCCAAAAGTCCAATTGTCTGGAACACCCCTGTCAAAGTAATTTTCGAACATCGTACCCATACGGATGAAATAGGACTTGAATGTAATGCTTGTCATGGTGAGATTTTCGCAATGCAGCGTGGAGTTGCCCCAAAAACAGGAAAACTCACTATGGCAGCACTCGCGGATGGCCAATTTTGTGGTGCCTGCCATGATGGAGACACAGCATTCGCCTCTGACACCAACTGTACCGCTTGTCACGTTGTTCCGGATGATCCAATTATATGGACAAAACCTGTTAAAGCCGTTGTTTTTTACCATAAAGTTCATACTGAAGAATATGGACTTGAATGTGACTCCTGTCACAATGAAGCATTTACCATGAAAGTTGGTGCAGCAGAAAAATCCTCTAACTTTACCATGAAGGCACTTTATGACGGTCAATACTGTGGAAAATGCCATGATGGTGATACTGCTTTTGCCTCCAACACTCTCTGCAATACCTGCCATATCGGAGCAAAAGGGTATGACCGGTTGATGGGTGTTGACCCTCACGCTGCAGCGCAGGGTGTGGATAATGGTGGTCATTAATTAAAGAATTATAATTAAAATTCTTTTTTATTAATGATAAACAATACAAAAATATTTGAAACATTCAGGTGCAAAACCTGATTCAATATTAGTGCAGGAGATTAAAATGGCGAACAATTCAATAACAGATATATTTGCCCAGACGCAGGATAGCAGTCTGGCAACTCCCGGAATAAACCGGGCAACGATTTTCTTTCTGATCGTTATCGTACTTGGCCTTGGCTGCGGTGTTGCATCCTTTATTTTTGGTCATGAAAACGTGTATAACTATACCCGTGATGTTCCATGGGGCCTACTTATTTCAACATATGCATTCTGGGCGATTACCTCCACTGGCCTCTGCATATATGCCGCAATTTCACATCTTTTTGGTGGGACCCGTATGGCCATAGTAAGTAATCGTATGGTTTGGATGTCTATCATCTGTATTCTTGGTGCCTTTGCAACCATCGGTGTTGAAATTGCCAGTCCTCATCGCATGATTATTTACAATATCCTTTCCCCCAATCCTACTTCCAACATCTGGTGGATGGGTACTCTTTACGGTATGGCCGTTGGTTGTATGATCGTAGAGTTCTTTGGAATAGTAACTGGCCTTGCTCGCATTGCAGTAATTCTTGGTACCATTGGTGCTGTCGCTGAAGTGCTCGCTAACAGTTGTCTTGGTGGTGTTTTTGCAACCCTTCCTGCCAGACCATACTGGTATGGTGGTCAGCTTCCAATCTACTTCCTGACTGCTGCTTTCCTTTCAGGTGCTGCAGCTACTGTTCTTTTTAATCACCTTGCCTATAAAATTCGTGGGCAAGAGATGAGTGAAGCAGTTAAGGATGGTGTGAAAAGTGCCGGAAAAGCTATGGCGCTTGTCCTTGTCCTCTATTCTGTTGCTACTTTCTGGCGCTTGATTATGTACTATGTTGGAGGGGCTGAACTTGGACGTATTGCAGCTGATGCTCTGGTATCAGGTCCGCTATCCATTAACTTCTGGGTTTTCGAGGTATGTATTGGAGCGCTTATCCCCCTTATGCTTATCATTCTTTCCCGCCTTCAAAATATTGGCATGATGGCCATGGCAGGATTTCTGATTCTTATAGGACAGTTTATGGCACGTTATGATCTTGTTGCTGCAGGACTGCTGGTTCCTGGTACTCTTGGCTGGGATAACGTACCTACCTATTTTGATTATGTACCATCATTTTTTGAGATAGCAGTAGTTGCTGCAAGTTTCAGTCTTGTAGCTTTTGGATTTTTGATGGGTGAGCGTGTTTTTGGAAAAGTCTTCGATCAAAAAGAACACCACTGATAATGTAGTATGTACAAGGAAGGCTGCTCATATTTGAGTAGCCTTCCTTTTTTTTAACTTTTTTTGACTCCTTGGCAACAAATTCTTTTTTTCAGGTCTCTTCCTTCAATCTCAAATAGTGAACATGTCTGACAATAGAAAAAATCCAGTACCACAGCGCGACATTGATAAGTATGAAATACCATTAGAATCTCATGCAACCGATGGTGGTAATGAACTCTTTCAGGCTATTCAGGATCCTGTACTGATAGTAACTCCCACCGGAACAATCATAGATGCCAATAATGCTGCTCTTAAAGCTGCCAAAAAATCACACTCCGATATTATAGGAAGAGGTATTTGTGAAATAATCCATGGCGGAAGCCTCCCTCATTTAAAATGTCCACTCGAAGAGTTTCTTTTAACATGCTCTGCAAGTGTTGAAGAAACAACTCTTCCAGGCCTCTCGGGCGAATACCTATTGACTGTTTCTCCAATTATAGCAAGCGATGGTATCGTGCGAAAAATTCTTCTTGTTGCAAGAGAACTGACAGGCGATGAGATGAGAAAGGCGGATTCATTGCGAACAGCGCAGATGGCAGCGATAGGTGAACTTGCAGCGGGTGTAGCCCATGAGGTAAACAATCCAATAACCGGCATAATTAACTTTGCTCAGCTATTACTCGATGACAGCGAAAAATATTCACTTCAGGCAGAACTGCTCGACAGAATTGTCAACGAAGGAGAGCGAATTGCACTCATTATAAGAAACCTTCTTTCCTTTGCCCGTGAAAGTGAGAATAACAATGAACCCGTAGATATTGTACAGGTAATTACTAATAGCCTTTCACTTGTGGCCCATCAACTCAAAAAAGACGGTATTACGATAAAGACTAAATTTTCCTCAAAATCCTGTCTTATAAAGGGAAATTTCACCCAGCTGCAACAGGTCATTCTCAACCTTTTAAGTAATGCCCGTTTTGCACTTAATGTTCGTTATCCTCATTCCTCCCCTGATAAAATATTAGAGATCAGCTGCTACCCATTCGTACAAAAAGAGGGTGCAACCGTTACTCAAATCTCAATTAAAGATTCAGGTACAGGAATCCCCCAGGGAATTCTTACTCGTCTCTTTGATCCATTTTTCACCACAAAACCATCCGGCAAAGGTACCGGGCTCGGTCTTAGCATTAGCTACGGGATTATCCAAAACCATGGTGGTGTAATAAAAGTAGATTCAATCATACATCAATACACAAAAATGATAATTGAACTCCCGACATCCGGCATTTAAAATGGACGATCAAATCTATCAGGAAAAGGATGCCAGAATTCTTATCGTCGATGACGAAGCAAGTATTCGTCTTACCTTCGAAATGTTTCTCGCTCGAGAAGGATATGGTCCAATAACAACGGCGGCCACTTTTGATGAGGCTCTTGATGCCATTCAAAATGAAACCTATGACCTGATAATCAGTGATATTGTCCTTGAAGGAGAAAGGGGAACGGATCTCCTGTGTAAAATCCGTGAAGCTGGTATCGAATGCCCGGTTGTTATGGTAACAGGTTTTCCCAACCTCGACTCCGCAGCGGAAGCTGTTCGATATGGAGCATTCGATTATATTTCAAAACCTGTTAACAAAGAGACACTACTGAAATTTGTTCGCCAAGCATTGAAGCACTGGACGCTTGAAAATGAAAAGAAAAATCTCCTTCAAGAAAATGAAAAATTCAAACGTTACCTGGAGGCGATATTTAGTTCCGTTCGTGATGCTATCATTACCATCGATAACAATATGAACATTGTCCAGCTGAATGAAACGGCAAAACAATGGCTTCTCTTTAACCAGATGGAGGACTGGGATCCGTCGATCAAAAGCCTAGACAGTTATCAAAACGAAATGGGCAAAGCGTGTCTTCAGGATGCCAAACAAGTACTCGCCAGCAGAAAAGAGGTTCGAGAGCATCAGGTTGAATGCAGAAAGCGTGATGGGAATTTACGGATTATAAGCTTAAACGCTGCGCCCCTTGAAGATGGGCAGGATGAGTTCAATGGTGTGGTAATTGTTGCTCGGGATATCACCATGCCAGAGCCTGAAACAGGAGATCACTCAAGAAATAAATTTCATGGCTATGTCGGCTCAAGCCAGGTAATGCAACAAGTCTATAACCTCATTGAGAATGTAGGTAAAGTTGATACAGCGGTACTCGTTACAGGTGAATCTGGAACGGGGAAGGAGCTTGCAGCAGAGGCATTACATGCAGAAAGTACAAGACATGAAAGACCACTCGTTAAGATCGACTGTGCAGCAATGCCCGAAGAATTACTAGAAAGTGAACTTTTTGGACATATTAAAGGAGCATTCACCGGAGCAGATAGAAATCGTGAAGGGAAATTGCTGCAGGCTCATAACGGGACATTGTTTCTCGATGAAATCGGAGATATCTCTCCTAGAATGCAGCTGCGACTCTTACGGTTTCTTCAGGAAAAAACTTTTACACCGGTGGGGCAGGATCATCCAGTGCAGGTCGATGTTCGTATTATTGCAGCTACGAATGTTAATTTCACAAAGAAAGTCAAAGATGGGAGTTTTCGTGAAGACCTCTATTATAGATTAAAGGTAGTTGAAATTAAACTCCCTCCCCTACGTAATCGTAAAGGCGGCATACCAATTCTTGTTCATCACTTTCTATCTCTTTTTAGGGAGCAATTACAACGCAATATTCATGGCATTTCAGATCAGGCTATGGATGCTCTTGCAAAATATTCCTGGCCAGGCAATGTCAGAGAACTGCGACACATTATAGAAAGAGCATGTATTCTCTGCGAAGGTTCAACAATATCTCTGCAACACTTCCCTGAAGAAATTCAAAAACCAGCTACTCAGTTACATCCACCTTCTCTTTTTAACTCTCATTCAGTAGCCCCTAATCCACTCCCACCATACGTTAGCGAACGTGATGAGATTATAGATATTCTAAAAAGAGCAAGGGGCAACAAATCAAAAGCTGCTCGCATGCTTAATATTGACCGTTCCACTCTATATCGAAAAATGCAACGTATTGGTATCGACAGTAACATTGCAAAAGCCACCCCCTAATCCACACAACACGATGTTGTATATGTGTAGCGCAAGACGGTCTCCGCGACACTATCGCAACACTTAGCGCCCAAACGCAACACATTCGCGACAGACATCTCCCCTGCACCACATTCCTTTAAAACACCCTTGCATCACTCTCCTTTCTATAAAAACACTGTGTATACGAAAGCTTAAAGACACGAAACGACTTTATTTACCACCAACTATAGTTTTGGCACGCAGAATGCATAGTATTGTACATAAGGAAAAACAAACTTTCTTACTCAAACCATAACGGGAGAAACAAAATGAAAAATACCACAACAATCACAAGAGCCAAAAGCATCGCACAAGAAAACGTTAGCCTCGAACTCAACAAAGTTGGTGTTCATGCAGTAACTATTTCTTCCGCAATTATCGGTTGCTGGGCTGTAGCTTGTCTTGCATCGGGAGTAATCAGTAGCGGTGGTCCTGCAGGGCTCGTTTCTAACTTCGTCTCAACATTTATTGGATAAGCAGTAGTTACAAAAACAAATAGATATAGCCTCAGGAGCTCAAAATGAATTCTTCTAAGCCAATCGAATCAATCGCTAGCCAAGTTCAAACCAAAGCTAATGTTAGCACCGAAATATCCAAAGTAAGTGTTGCCTTTATCGCTCTTACCGCAAGTATTATTGGATGCTGGGCCACAGCAAGTCTTTTTGCCGCAACCATTAGCAGTGGCGGTCCAATTGGTCTTATTCAAAATTTCATCACAGCTATAACAGGTTAATAACAAACTCCCCCCCTGATACTATAAAAGGATTAAGCTCATGGAAGAAAAAGCAATTACAAGAGAACTCAATAAGGCTAGTACCACTGTTCACGAAATCGTACATACTGATAGCGAACTCTACAAGGTTGGTATGTTTACAACCGCTGCATTCGCTGCAGTTGTTGGTGTCTGGGGGCTTGTCTGTCTATCCAGTGCTATCCTTGAAAATGGAGCTCCAATAGAAATGATGCAAAATCTGTTTCGAGCCATAACCGGTGCTTAACTGATACGTAGCGGACAAACAACGAATTGAGAAAGACCATGAAAAAAAATCAGGCCATCCACAAGAGTCAGGCTGATACAAAATCAGATACCAGCTTAGAAATATCCAAAGTAGCTGTTACTGCTTTCAGCATCGCCGCTGCTCTTATAGGTCTATGGGCAGCAGCCTCTATGGTCGCAGGAATTTCAAATAGTGGCGGCCCAGCCTCACTTTTCTCAAATTTGTTTACAGTAATCTTTGGATAACTATAAAACACCACAATCAATTCCACTAAAGGAACCTTATTATGAGCGATGCAGATATCAAACAAACCGTAAAAACCTCTGTTCACGAAGCCGTTCACACCGACAGCGAACTCTATAAAGTTGGTACTGTTGTTACTGCAGCATTTGCTGGTGGTATTGGCCTCTGGGCCGTTGTTTGTCTTTCTTCAGCATTTATGACTGAAGGTCCCGTTGCCCTCATTAAAAGCCTTTTTGGTGCTATGTCCGGAACTATGTAAAACAAAAAATTACATTAAGGGAACATCCTTTCCGTTCCTTTTTGCATTCTGTGAAGCCAGGGAGATAATATCTCCCTGGCTTTTTTTTGACTTATGCATACACATAGTTATATACTTTAGCCTGAGAACAATGATAGATAGTACTATGTGAGAAAAGACTCTTTCTTCTTTAGCAAAGAACGAACAAATCCACCATATATTGGCCACCACCAGACAACACCCTGTTCGCTCAAACAGCAGGATCTAATTTGAACATTTTTTAAGGAATACAATGGCAATTCTAATTCGTAATTTATTTATTTTTTTTCTTTTCACTGTAATTCTTGGTGGTGGCTATGGCCTCTGGAAACTTGAACATAAGCTACGTGCTGTAACCTATAGTGAATTTCGCTACTGTCTTGCCAACCATGACCTTGAATCCACAACTTTTACCGGAAACAAACTTATAGCAACTCACAAAGGTGGCGACAGCTATGAGACGACTGTTCCAAATGCGGAAAAACTTATTTCCGAACTACAGGACAGAAATATCCAGATTAACTTTAAAAAAGATCGTTCTGAACAAACTTTTCAGGCCATTGCCATTATCTACATAATTCTGCTTCTTCTTACGGTCATCGTTTCGCTCAGCAGGAAAAAGAAACTGGAAGAGGAAGAAAACAAGTTTGCTTCGGATAAACTGATTCTCCCCAATGGCGAACAAAAACCAGTCACATTTGATGATGTTGCCGGTATCCCAGAGGCACTTGAAGAACTCCAGGAAGTCGTTAACTTTCTAAAAGACCCAGAGCAATATAGCCAAATTGGTGCGGTAAGTCCAAAAGGAGTGCTTCTACAAGGTCCTCCAGGAACTGGCAAGACACTCCTTGCACGAGCTATTGCAGGAGAGGCCAAAGTCCCGTTCTATAGTTTTAGTGGGTCTGACTTTGTTGAAATGTTCGTAGGTGTTGGCGCCTCACGAGTACGTGATATTTTCAAAGAAGCCAAGACAAATGCGCCCTGTATTATTTTTATCGATGAAATTGATGCCGTTGGTGGAAGTCGTGCTAGCGGAGCTACAGCGAGTGGACAAGACGAAAGAAGCCAAACCCTCAATGCTCTTCTAGTTGAGATGGATGGATTTAGTACAACGGATACTATTGTGGTTCTTGCTGCTACAAACAGACCAGATATCCTTGACCCTGCACTCAGGCGCCCCGGTCGTTTTGACAGGCAGGTAAACATCCTCCCTCCTGACATCAAAGGCCGCAAACGTATTCTTGACGTTCATAGTGCCAAAGTTGCCCTTTCTCCTGAAATCGACCTTCATAAGATTGCCCATATGGTTCCTGGATTTACAGGAGCTGAGCTTGCGAATCTTGTAAATGAGGCAGCTCTTTTGGCAGCCAGAGAGAAAAAGACTGTGGTTAGTCATCAGCATTTCGAATTGGCAAGAGATCGGATCCTAATGGGCGTAGAACGTAAGGGCCGAATTATGTCCGATGATGATCGTAAGGTGCTTGCCTTTCATGAAGCTGGACATGCTATAGTCGCCAAGACTCTTCCGGATGCTGATCCCATACACAAAATAACCATTATCCCACGAGGGCAGGCCCTTGGCCAAACCCAACAATTGTCAGTCAATGACCGAAGCAGCTATAACTACGACTACCTACGAAGCAGAATTGTTATTCTAATGGGCGGTAGAGCAGCTGAAGAAATCGCCTTTGGTCAGCGTACTACAGGGGCTCAGGGGGATATTGTCCAGGCAACAGAAATTGCGACCAATATGGTCTGCAAATGGGGTATGAGCGATGTAGTCGGGCCCCAGGCCATGGTTATTGACAGTGGTGGCTTTCTTGGTGGAGCTTCGCAGCGCCTTGAAATGAGTGACAAAACCTCGGAAGTAATTGACAGCGAGATAAAAAGACTGCTAGAATCGTGCCATAAGGAGGCAGTTGAAATACTCAAACAACAGTATTATCTATTAAAGCAACTTGCCGCCATTCTTTTAGATGTTGAGACATTGGATGACGAGGAATTTGACATTATCATGACCTGTCAGTTCAAGGATAAGATCGCCGCAGGTATTGAAGAATCACATCAATGCAAGACATGCCCTGCTGCAGACAGATGCATCCACTCAAAGTTGAAAAACGACTAGGAATTAAGCAATGCGGTCTTTAAAAAAAATGAGCTATCTGGTCTTTATCGGGGTCGCTCTTCTCCTCGGACTGGTGATAACCCTCAGTATCAGACAATACCAGCTTTCAGAACGTTATAACACTATCATCAGCCAAAGTGAAAAGATGGTGTTTCAACTCCTGACAATTCGGGAACAGATCACTAGTTCTCTTATTAAACAGGATTGGGAGAGCATATCAACCACCGCCAATCAACTCAAAAACCTCAATTCAGATATCGCCAGATTACAGGAAAACCCTCTTATTCCAGGCGAATTTCGATTGGGAATGGCCCGTCAAGTCGATATATCAGGTACTGCAATTGCAGCAAAAGAACTCCTTACCAGCAGTGACAAGGTTGCCCAGAGTCTGATTTTTCAGGATAAGATGCGTATTCTCACTGAATATCTCCTCCAATTCGATAGAATTATAGGGAGCGAGATGCGTGCAAAGGTTGTCGAGTTCCAAACGGTTATGATTGGTGCCCTCGGCGTGATTATCTGTTTGATCAGCTTTTCGCTAATTTTACTCTATAAAAAAGCACTTCTGCCACTCCTTTACCTCAAAACACAGAGCAGCGATCCGGACACCCTGCTTCGAGGATTTCAATACGAAAAGAATACCTGTAATGAGATATCAGGTTTTGTTGAATCCGTTAACGATTTAATAGAAGAGATGGCCAAAAAACCTGAGTCACAACAGGATGTCAAGGAACTTAAAGACAAAATTGAAACAATTATCAATGAAAGCAATAATTTGTCTAATGGGATAATTAATTATGCCCAACTTTTAAAGGATACTTATAGAGAGGCTGAAATTGGCAGTGAAGAGATTAAAATTCTCCAGAGTATTATCGATGGTGCAGAGAAAATTGCGCTTTTAAATAAAGAAATTTAATTTTTAGTTTTGTGTATTTGATCAAAGTTTGGTGTCTCTTAACCTTACATATGCTCTTTTTCCTAAACCATATGATATCAATATAGCACCATTTTTAAACATTTCATTCGTATCATTTTCAATTATGTGCACTATTTCAGGATTTTATTGACTTCTTCTTCCCCACTACTTTGAACTTGACAGTACGCATTTATAGCAGTAAGCATTGCCTCCAACACACCCCATACACTACGCAGTAGTAGCACACCTTGTGGCACAATTGGTAATGATTACCAATTATTGTTATATTTAATAATGTAGTTAAAAGTTTTACTACTCCCTTCATTTCTCGTTGACCCATATCTACCGGAGCACAAAAAATGATTAAAAGTCCCATGTTGAAAGCAAGTTTTCTCACCATTTCCACCACTCTTTTGCTTACAGGTTCCGGCCTTGCCAGTGACGAGTATGACGTAAAAGCATACGGTCCAAAAAGTGAAATAGTCTGGAACACCCCAATTAAAGCAACCTTTGAGCACAAAGTTCATACCATGGATGCAGGAGTTGAATGTTCCAGTTGCCACGACGACATCTTTTCCATGCAGCGCGGAGTCGCAGTGAAAACCAAAAAATTCACCATGAAAGCCATGGCAGAAGGCGAGTTTTGCGGGGCCTGTCATGATGGCGACACTGCTTTTGCCACCGACACCAACTGTATGGCGTGTCATGGTGCATCTGAAGAACCAATAATTTGGGAAGCCCCTACTAAGGCTGCATTCAGTCATACACAACATGTTGAAGAGTTCAGTTTGGAATGTGCAAGTTGTCACAGCGGTGTCTTTGCTATGAAAAAAGGAGCTGCGACTGCAAATAAAGATTTCACAATGGCTGCTTTTAAGGACGGTAAATATTGTGGTTCCTGTCATAATGGAGATGATGCCTTTGATTCTTCAACTCAATGTGAATCCTGTCACTTTCCCCCAACTCAAAAGATTGTTTTCAACCAGCCCGTTAAGTCAGTTGTATTCGACCACAATATTCATGTTGGTAAAGCCGAGCTTTCCTGTGAATCTTGCCACAAGGACGTTTTCACAATGAAACGAGGAACAGTTGAAGGAGAATCTCTTATTTTCTCCGACGATCCTGCTGAAAAAAGAAACTACCTCGAAGCTCTCCACAATAAATTTTGTGGAACCTGCCATGATTCTTCCCAGGCATTTGGTTATCTCACCAGATGTACCGTCTGTCATATTGGTGTTAAAGGATTTGCTGCAATGAACGGTGACGCCGAAAGCGACGACGCTCATGAAAAGAAGAGTGGTCACTGATATCTGAGCAAATACTGTTTCAGGTATACAGCAGGTAGCAAACAGAGCTGCCATAGAGATTTACTATTTATAGATATACAAATTAAGAGGAGAAAAAATGACTGGAAGGATGGTTAATATTTCGAAAAAATGGGGATTTCATGGTGTCGAAGCCTTGAAAAATGCAAGCCCCTTATACAAAATGACAATGGCAATATTCGCACTTCTTGCACTCGCAGGTGCCGCCGTTGGACTCCACGGTATGATTACCGGGTACCATCATGTCTATGGTGTAACAAGAGAAATTTCCTGGGGATTACTAATCTCTGCATATATCTTCTGTGTTGTTACTTCAACTGGACTCTGTATTATTTCCTCCATTGGTCATGTTTTTGGTGGTGAGGCATATATGCCCATCGCCAAGCGTGCCGTATTCATGTCTATCATGTTTATGTTTGGTGGATTCTGTATCATTTTCTTCGATATCGAAAACCCCTTTCGTATGGCCATATGGAATGTTATCTCCCCAAACTTTGTTTCCAATATGTGGTGGATGGGTACCCTCTACGGAATGTATCTGGTGTTTATGATTATTGAGTATTACTTCCTTCTCGATCAGAACCATACTCTTTCCCGCCTAATGGGATTCTTTGGACTGGTTGTTGGAATTGCCGCTCATAGTAACCTTGGAGCTGTTTTCGGAATGCTTCATGGGCGCCCCTTCTGGTATGGCCCATACCTTCCCATATACTTTATCTTTTCTGCTGCCATGTCTGGAGGCTGTGCGATTCTCTTTTTCACCACTCTTGGCTGGAGAATAAACCCTGAGATCATGAACCAGAGAATGGAACGTGCCATTAAGGCCATTACTCAGGTAACCATTTTCCTTATTTCAGTTATTATTTTCTTCACCATCTGGAAGATCATCACCGGAATGGTATCGGAAGGAAAACATCTGGTCATTATGTCTTTTCTGACCGGAGATTATGCTATTAACTTCTGGGTTTTTGAAATCTTCCTCGGTATGGTGCTCCCACTCTATCTCCTTATTCGTTCCAGAGGTAATAATTTTAATCTTATTCTCTGGGCTACCGGACTGATGATGATAGGTATTTTCTTTATGCGCTATGACATCGTTATTCCTGGCCAGATGGAATCCGTATATCACTCACTTGGTGTTGAAGAGGCAAAGGATATGCTGACCTACACGCCATCTTTCCATGAGATCATGGCTTCACTCTTTGGTATTGGATTTATTGGTCTTGCCTACTTTGCTGGTGAGAAAATGCTCAATGGCCACCAGCTTGAAAAGCATGAAATCGTACCAGACGGCGGCTATATCTGTCCTGGTTGTGGTGCTATCCACTTTATGGAAGAAGGCGAAACTGAAGATGATGCAATGAAGCGTCATCACAGAATCTGGTAAGCTAAATACAGGGTTCGCCTTCTATAGCCACTACTGGTAAAGAAGGTGACACCTGTCATCCAACTGAAAGAATATTTAAAAGGATAATTATCCCATGAAATTTCCTAACATAAATTTTGACACTTTGAAGAATGAGGGAACATCGTCTGTTACCCCTCAGGAAAGAAGAAAGTTTTTAAAACTTGGCCTTGCCGTTGCTGGTGTTTATGCAGGTGGAAAAGTACTCTCTTTAACATCACTTGTTGGTACTGCGCATGCTTCAGGCGGTGCCAATATTGTTGAAAAATTTCCATATAATCCTCACTACAGTATGGTTATTCGTCAGTCTCTGTGCATTGATTGTGAAAAGTGTGTTGAAGCCTGCAATAAAACAAATCATGTCCCGGAGTATGGCTACAGAACACGTATTTTGACCAAGAAATACTCAGGAAGTCTTGATAAACAGGTCGAATTCATCCCTGTCCTTTGTAACCACTGTAACGATGCGCCATGTGTCCGAGCCTGTCCAACACGAGCAACATACAAAGATCCCGTCACCGGCATCGTTCGCATGGACAGTAAAAAGTGTATTGGCTGTAAAACCTGCATGCTTGCTTGTCCTTACGATGCGCGTTACTTCAGTGCCGAAAGACATGCCGTTGACAAATGTGACTTCTGCTGGGAGGAGCGTTTGTCTAAAGGAGAAACACAGACCGGTTGTTCTGCCGCCTGCCCCACCGGTGCCAGAACCTTTGGAAATCTTACCGACCCTGACAATATCGTATACAAACTAGTTCACCAGCTTGAAGAGCAGGTGTGGGTTCTGCGTCCGGCTGATGACACTAAGCCCAATATCTTCTACATGAAAGGAAATATGCGCTCCGTCGATAACATCCTTAATGAACAAAAATTCAAATATTACGACCCAAATAAAGCGTAAGACTTTCCATTAGACGTATCTTGCAAAAGATACTGATAAAAATCCCTTCCTGCCATACTCTGCAGGCAGGGATTTTTTTTATGCTACACATTTAAGACTCCTCCCGCCGTTTCCTCACCACCTGATCAAGTCAAATCAATCCGGCACGAACTGTGCAGCATTATTAAAAAGAACAGTTTTGTGGGATTCTATGCTACACTAACGTTGTGTTGTGTGGTATTTGAAACACAATCTCGCCACACCTATGTTTCATCTATGCGGTTGATACAGCTTTCGTTCAGTTATTTACTTCAAAAAAGGGTCAAAAAATGAATTCTTCCCGAAGAAATGAGATCCTTCTCGCCATAAATCATCTTGCTGCCTCCGAAACAGACGAGCCCATCGGAGCGGATACCTTACTGAAGAAATGTTGTGAAATAATCATGCAGAATCATGAGTACTGTCTTATCTGGGCAGGTACCCTCGACACTGACGGCACAGCCATCACTCCCCTTACTGCACTCACATCGGCCAATATCCCCGACCGGGATTGCATGCACCTTGTTGAGCAGGTAATCACCAATATGGATGACACTAATCCTGCTGCCAATGCGCTCAAATCCGGATCAAATGTGATCATACAGGATATACGTGCAACCGTTCATTTCGATGCGCTTCGTGAAATTTCCTTAAAAACTGGGTTTCGTTCATGTTCCTGTTGGCCACTCAAGTATAAGGATCTTGAATTTGGCATTATCAATATCCATTCTGAAAAAATTGGTTGTTTCACTGAGACCGAGGCTTCTTTTTTAGAGACAGTCATCGCTGATATCGCCCTTGCTCTTTATACCCAGGATATGAGAATGAGGATTCAGGTTGAAAGAGATTTTAACCGTGAAATGGTCGATACCATGCAGGCATTGTTAATCTCTATTTCCCCCTGTGGCAAAATCCTATCCTTCAATCAGAAGGCAGAAGAGGTTACCGGCTACACAGAAGAAGAGGTGATTGATAAATACTGGGTTGATGTTTTGATGGCTGAAGAAAACAGAAAGGCTGACCAGCAGCTTCTCAGCCATGTACTCAAAGGTGAAAAGGAACAGATGAATTTTGAGTCGTGTCTACTCACCAAAAATGGGCAAAAACGTTTTATCAACTGGCATGCTTCATTTCGGCAAAACCTCGAAAAAGGTAAACTAGGACTCGTTCTTTTTGGCATAGATATTACTGGAAAACTCCAGGTAGACCATGACCTCAAGCAGGCGCTTTCACAATGGGAAAATATCTTCTCTGCTATCCAGGATCCTGCTCTTATTGTCACCAAAAATTCAGTTATACTTGATGCCAATCCTGCCACCTTCACAGCTGCTCGTAAAATACGTCACGATGTTATAGGACATAAGATTTGTGATATTCTTCACCTCGGTCGGGCCAAAGGCGCACCTTGCCCTCTAGAAAACTATATTTACAAAGGACAGAGCAGAATAATCGAGACAGAACTTCGCGGGTTACATGGTAATTACCTGCTTACCATCAGCCCATTAAACATGGATAACGGTAATCAGGAAGCTGCCCTACTCGTCGCAAGAGATCTTACCGAAGAAGAACTTATGAAGGCAGAGGCACTGCGTTCGGCTCAACTCGCCTCCGTTGGTGAGCTTGCAGCCGGTGTTGCCCATGAAATCAACAATCCTATTAACGGTATTATTAATTACGCGCAGATAATACTTGATGATCCCGATGACCCAGAGAATGAAGACCTTCTCACTCGCATTAAGAAAGAAGGGCAACGAATCGCTTCTATTGTTTCCAACCTGCTTGATTTTTCAAGACGTCAAGAAGAGTCTCCAGATGAAGTAGCAATTCAAACTATCATGAACAAAAGTCTTGAACTCGTCAGCCATCGTTTCAAAAATGATCAAATTCATCTCGATAATCAGTTAACCGATGACCTCCCTCTTCTCTATTGTAATTCACAACAAATTCAACAGGTGTTGTTGAACATCTTATCAAATGCCAGATACGCTCTCAACGATCGTTTCCCCAATCCTGATCCCAGAAAAAAACTCACCATTCAAGGAGAGGTTATAACAAAAGCAAAAGAAAACTTTATTCGAATCACAATTACTGACTATGGAAGTGGCATTGAGCAGGATTTGATTGATCGGGTCTTTGATCCATTTTACTCAAGCAAGCCAAAGGGTGAAGGTACGGGACTGGGTCTTTCAATCAGCCACGGCCTAGTACACGATAATAATGGATATCTTAGAATCATCAGTGAAGTTGGAGTTTCCACATCGCTTCTTGTTGATTTACCTATTGTTGAAAACCAAGGAGCATACAATGAAAAAACAATTTAACTCTTCAATCCTACTCTCCATTGCTTTTTTCCTTGTTGCCTGTGTCTTATATATCCTTGATACTAAAATCAGCAATAGTTGTACGAATGACAGTTATATCCCCTTTAATATCTGGTCCGTCGTTATACTTTTTATACTCTACGCCTTAACGCTCTTTCTTTTTTCCAAAGAGTCCAGAGATCATCAAAACCAAGAGCGAAGCCTTACAGAAAAGCTAAAGACCTCCAGTGATTCTTTAGATGACGTACAATCCACACTTGAAGATGCTGTTGAGAAGAAAACCTTTGAGATGTCTGTTATCAACGCTTCTCTTAATCGTGAAATAGCAGAACGGTTTCAGGCGGAAACGGAAGGTAGTAAACTTCGTAAACGCCTCCATGCCATACTCAACTCTGCGGGCGATGGAATATTCGGGATCGATATTCAGGGAAGAGTTACCTTTGTAAATAATAAGGCAACTGAATTGCTTGGATGGCGTGAGGAAGAACTTATAGGGAAATCACACCACGACCTGGTTCACCATACCCATAAAAACGGTCATCATTTTCCCGTTGAAGAATGTCCTATTTATATGGCATACAAAGATGGCCAAATTCACTTTGAAACAAACGATATTTTCTGGACTAAATCAGGGGATAGCTTTCTTGTAGAATACACATCCACCCCACTGCTTAGTAATAATCAAATATCCGGGGCAGTTGTTGTCTTCAAAGATATCACTAAAACAAAACGCCTGGAACGGCAACTTCATCTTATTGTCAACTCTGCCGGTGAAGGTATCTTTGGTCTCGATATCGATGGTAACGTTACTTTTATGAACCGCGCGGCATCCATTATGCTCGGCTGGGAGATGGAAGAGCTTGTGGGGAAATCACATCATGAACTCGTCCACCATAGCCATGCCGATGGCAGTAAATATTACGAATCGGAATGCCCAATCTATATGGCATGTAAAGATGGCCAGGTTCATTTTAATTCCGATGATATCTTCTGGAGCAAGGATGGAAGTAATTTTCCGGTTGAATACAACTCCACTCCCATCATCGAAGGGAAGGAACTTACGGGAGCAGTTGTTGTTTTCAGAGATTTAAACACATTTTCTTAAATCTTTTTAGAAATTCGTTTTAGTATCAGATACAGTTTACAGGAGAAGTAATGGAAAACTTGCCAGCAGTTGAGATACCCATCCTTGTGGTTGACGATGAAGAATCATTACGGCACACCTTTAAAATATTTCTAAAAAGAGAAGGCTACGGACCAATCATTCTTGCCTCAAATTTTGAAGAGGCGGTTGGAGAACTCACCTCCCAATCATTCGACCTGATTATCAGCGACATTGTACTCGGTGGAAACTCAGGGATAGACCTATTAAAACGAATAAGAGAATTGAATATCAACTGCCCTGTCATTATGGTGACGGGTTATCCCCATGTAGATACCGCCTCCGAAGCACTGCGATTGGGTGCCTTTGACTATATCCAGAAACCCGTAGAAAAGGATCAGCTCCTGAAAACTGCCCGCCTAGCTCTGCAACAGCACCGACTTGTTGCCGAAAAACAAAGGGCAGAAGAGGAAAAAGATCTCTATCGAGCATATCTTGATACTTTATTCAGAAGTGTTTCCGACAGTATCATGGCCATAGATCAGAACATGAACATAATAAAAATGAATCAGGCAGCACGATCATTTTTTGGTACCATCAACCCTGCCATGGCAGAGGGTGTAAATCTCTCCGTTGCATGTATGGATAAAAGGCACTGCTTTTTCAAAGAGGATGCGGAAAAAGTTCTCCGATCTGGAATCGAAATCAGAGAACATCGGGTTGAATTTACGACTAAAGCGATGATAAAAAAGGTTGTGAGTGTGTGCGTGTCACCTCTCGAAGATGGACGAGGTGGGTTTCATGGGGTGGTGATTGTTATTCGTGACATGACAATCCTCACGGAAATGGGTACGGCAAAACAACGAATTTCTTTCCACCGTATGGTTGGAGCAAGTCCCGCGATGCAGACTGTTTATACCATGATAGAAAATGTGGGCAAGGTGGATTCTGCTGTTTTGATTACAGGTGAAAGTGGTACTGGAAAGGAACTGGCGACCGAGGCACTTCATCTGGAAAGTCATCGAAAAAACAGACCATTAGTGAAGGTTGATTGCACTGCTATCCCTGAGAATCTTCTTGAAAGTGAACTTTTCGGCCATAAAAAAGGATCCTTTACTGGTGCGGATCAGGACAGGATGGGGAGAATTCTCCAGGCAGACGGCGGCACTCTTTTCCTCGATGAGATCGGAGATATACCCTCGATGATGCAACTGCGCCTTCTTCGTTTCCTGCAGGAAAAAACATTTTATCCCGTGGGACGTGACACTTCAATCCAGGTAGATGTACGTATAATTGCAGCTACCAATGTAAATTTGCGTGAAAAGGTACAGCTTGGTAAATTCAGAGAGGACCTCTATTTCAGGCTACGGGTTATTGATATCATCCTGCCCCCTCTTCGCGAACGAACAGGGGATGTCCCTCTGCTCGCAAACAATTTCATAGAATACTACTCCCAGCAGATGAGAAAACCGATATCCGGCATATCGGATCAGGCCATGACGCTTCTTTCTAACTACGCATGGCCTGGAAACATTAGAGAACTTGAACATGTGATAGAACGTTCATGCGTACTCTGTCACGGATCCACAATAGCAAGTGAGCAACTTCCCTTGGAAATTCAGAACCAAACGGTCTATCCAGATCCCGCCCCCCCCTCTTTATTGCGACAGGGAGGTGAAATTCAGTCACCTGAGCATGTTTTATTTTCAGATCCATATCAGGGGAACAGCATAGAGAGTAGAATCATTGCAGCGCTTCAAAAAAGTGGCGGAAATAAAGCAAAAGCCGCACGACTCCTCTCGATTGATCGCTCAACTCTTTACCGTAAAATACGTGAACTCAAAATTGATTTAAGTAGCTTTGAGCTTTAACTCATCGCCCCGTACTACACTTGTGTGGGAGCACAAGTGTAGTATTTGCTACACTTATGCTTTGAACATTTTTGTTGATGCAAAAAGTCTACAACCATTGTTATCCCACTGTTTATTCGGCATATATCGAATATCAAAAAACAATTATATTCCTAACCAACGTTTTTCTTTAATTCCGGTACTCTGCCAGCCCAAATCACAAAAAAAGAATATATGTCGGCACTTCAGTGCCTTATGGATAAATATAAACACATTTCTTCAATGGCATCGTATGTGCAATAACTCAAATTAAAGTGGATAAGTCCTCTCACTCAAGGAGCAGACATGCAAGCCATACCATTTCCCATTGAATCCTTTCCATCTTCTCTTGACGAGTTTAAAAAACTCTTTGAAAGTGAAGAAAGAAGTCTCCATTTTCTGTTTTCAAAAAGATGGCCCGATGGTTTTGAGTGTCCTTACTGCAATTGGGTCAACAGAGATTTGCAACCTACCAAAGCGATGACCTGCAGTCACTGTGGGCATCCAACTTCAATTACCACAAACACCATAATGCACGGTACCAAGAAACCGCTTTCACAATGGCTTATCTGTATCTATTGGCTGACTTCCTCAATGGGTGGCAACAGTGCAAAGGATCTGCAACGTTTGTTAAAGCTTTCAAGTTATCAAACAGCATGGACATGGTTACAAAAGCTTCGTATGGCCATGAGTCTTGCTGACAAAAAAAAGTGCCATGATACAGTGGAACTCTCCGACGACACCATAGTACTTGGTGGTGAACCACTGGTACAACCTCGCATCCTGTGCGTGGCAGAAATCATCCTTCCTGCAGGTATAACCGGAAGAATCAAAATGGCTGCAATCCAGTCACTCGACAGCAAAACCATTAACGCATTCCTCGACAAAAATGTTACTTCAGGTTCCTCATTAATCACTCCCGAGGGAAATCAATACAGCCTGATAAACAAGAATAATTTCATTTCCATCACAGACCCCGCAATCTACAGAACCAGACAGATCATTAAAAGCTTTGAGATTTGGATTAATAAAATTCATCGAGGTGGCGTTGCAGCCAAACATCTGCAACTCTATCTGGACGAATTTTGTTTTCGCCGTAATGCTGAAATGCTTCCCGACAGAGAGGCTGTATTCAACCTCCTGCTCTCGGGAGTAATTGGCAAGAAATCGCTTTCCTACAAAAGCATTATTTCGCAATCCACTACGGAGTAAAATATGTCTCAGATTCAAACAGGCCTGCTTGTCCTCCTTTTAACCCTGATTGGTGTTGTTGGATATAATGTTTATCTCCACGAAACAACCCCAAATGAAATTTCATATTCCGAATTTATAGAACTACTCGAAGATGGGAAGATAAAAGATATCCATCTCAAGGGTGGTGCGGTAACCGGAACAGACATAACTCGCCATGAATTTAGTTCCTTTATTGTCGACCTTCCTTCAATCCTTCCAATGATTGAGAGCCAGGGAGTTATCATCACTGCTGAAAAAGACAGTGAAAACTTCGGTGGCTTTATGCAGTCGATGGTTCCGGTATTTTTGATTCTTGGCGGGTACCTTATCTTTTCTCGTATGCAAAAGGGAGGAAATAAGGGTGGTTTTGGAAAGACCAAGGGAGGATCTTTTCATCCTAAGAAAAATACAGGATTAACCTTTAATGATGTTGCCGGGATCAGTGAAGCAAGAACTGAACTTGTTGAAATTGTAGAATCTTTGAAAAACCCTGATAAATTTTCAACACTTGGTGGCTACATTCCTAAAGGTGTTCTTCTTCAGGGCCCTCCAGGCACAGGAAAAACTCTTCTTGCAAAAGCAATTGCAGGCGAGGCGTCAGTCCCTTTCTATTCTATTGGCGGATCTGATTTTGTAGAGATGTTTGTAGGTGTTGGAGCATCAAGAGTACGTGAGTTGTTCACAGAAGCAAAAAAGAACTCTCCTTGCATTATCTTTATCGATGAAATCGATGCCATTGGAGGAAAACGCAGTGGTGGCAATGCCAGTGGGTCCAATGACGAACGAGAACAGACACTGAATGCCCTTCTGGTTGAAATGGATGGATTCGATTCCAATCAAACGGTTATTATCATAGCTGCAACCAACCGCCCAGACATCCTGGACCCTGCCCTGCTCAGACCTGGACGCTTTGACCGCCAGGTGACAATTTCTCTTCCGGATGTGAAAGGACGACGTAAGATTCTTGAAGTGCACGCCAAAAAAATCATTATGGCTCATGGCGTCAATCTCTCAGAGGTCGCACGAGCGATACCAGGTTTCAGTGGAGCTGAGATTGCTAACTTGGTAAACGAAGCAGCATTAATGGCTGCCCGTAAAAACAAAAAAGGTGTTGAGAAATCAGACTTTGAAGAGGCAAAGGATAAAATCAGTCTTGGACTTGAGCGAAAGAATGTTGTTATCAACGAAAAAGACAGAAGAGTAACTGCCTACCATGAGGCTGGACATGCCATCACAGCAAAGCTTCTCCCTGATACCGATCCTGTCCATAAAATATCTATTATCCCTCGGGGACAAGCACTCGGTCTTACACAGCAAGTACCACTTGATGATAGATATACCTACTCCCGTGAATACCTTGTAAACAGGATCAAAATACTCATGGGCGGGAGAATCGCAGAAGAAATAATCTTTGATCACCAAACAACTGGAGCAAGTAACGACATTATCGGTGCAACTGAAATTGCCAGTCGTCTGGTCTGTGAATTTGGAATGAGCGCATCAATCGGCCCAATTGCTTACATGCAGGAGCAGGGTGGATTTCTTGGGGCCACAAGCACAATGAAACCCCACAGTGAAAAAACTGCCGAACGCATCGACAATGAAATCAAATCAGTCATCGAGGAATGCTACGTGGAAACCAAAGAGCTCCTCACTGCCAACAACAAGTTTCTGCACAAACTTGCAGAGGCACTACTTGTTAATGAAACCGTAGATGGCGAAGAATTTGAGATTGTCCATAATTGCTATATAAACGATATAAAGATTGAAGCAAATTTAAAGAATACAAGTAAGGAGGAATAAGAGCATTAACGAATTGAAGACAGGATATGCCTGAAGTTTGTTTTTTTTAAAAGGAGGAAAGTAAATGCAAACACGAAAAAAAATCATAAGGACAGCATTTGCCCTTACGATTGGAACCATCCTGACAGCCCCAATACTTTCATGGTCAATGGACCCATCCGATGCACCGGATACCGTTACCATCGATACCATGAGTAAAATTTACGGCGCCGTCGAATTTGATCATGCCATGCATGTTGACTATGCAAGTTGTCAGGAATGTCATCATCATACCACCGGCGACATCGTAGCTGATCCCAATTGCGCACGTTGTCACCATAACCAAGATGAGAATGATGTTGTGAGTTGTAGTGAATGCCACATGGCGGATCGATTTAACGAAGAGTATCTCAAAACACTGGAAGACCCCAAGTTGTATCATATAGACAAGCCAGGCCTTAAAGGCGCATATCATCTAAATTGCGTCGGATGCCACCAGATCACTTCTGGCCCCACAGGCTGTGTTGAGTGTCATACAATGACAGAGGCTGGAGAGAAGATGTTTCGCACCGGAGCTTTTGCTCCCGCTAAAGGAACATCGTCCTCTGATCAGAAGCACTGATCAGAGTCTTCAGTGACCAGTTTTAAGAGAGGAAAACAAATGAAAAAATTATTTAACCGTAGGAATTTTCTAAAAGGCGGTCTTGCTACAACAGCAGCCGCTGCGGTTCTTAAAAACAGCGACTCAAAAGCAGCCGGTGATTTCACAGGATACCCCGAGGGAATGGGCGTTTTAGTCGACCTCACCCGTTGTGTTGGCTGTAGATCCTGTGAGGCCGCATGTAACGAGGAACAGGGGCTCCCTGAACCTGCAAAACCATTTAATGATTTATCAGTCTTTGATGAACTCCATCATGGTCAGAAAAGACGTACCAATGAGGCTGCCTATACCGTTGTTAATCGCTATGATGTACCGGAACTTGATCACCCACTGTTCAAGAAATTCCAATGTAACCACTGTAACGAACCAGCATGTCTTACTTCATGTTTTGTTAATGCCTATACCAAAACACCTGAAGGTGCAGTTATCTATAACGCCAAGGTTTGTGTTGGTTGCAGAACCTGTATGATCGCGTGTCCGTTCTATGTTCCAACCTTTAAATATTCAAGTGCCTTTAAACCACAAATCATGAAATGTATCTTCTGTTACGATACGCGTTTGAAAAATGGTGATGCTCCTGCTTGTGTTGAAGCCTGCCCACAGGAAGCCTTAACATTTGGCAGACGTACAGATTGTATTGATATGGGACGCCAGAGAATTCGTGAAACACCTGGCAAATATGTCGATCATATTTATGGCGAGCATGAGGTTGGTGGTACTGCATGGATGTACCTTTCAAGTGTACCATTTGATAAAGTTGGCCTCAATACTCATGTACCCAAAGAACCTATCATTAATTCTGTTAAAGATTTCCTCGCAATGGTTCCAATGGTACTCACCATATGGCCAGGTCTCTTTGTTGGATTCCATCTCCTGGCTACCCGAAAAGACAGAGTTATAGAAATGGAAAAAGAGAAAGAACTGGCAAAACAAAATGAAATTGACGAGAAGGAGGAGCAGGTATGAAACTCTTTTCTAAAGAAAGACCTGAAATTCCAATCGTCGACCATCTCAAGGAAGATGGAACAGAATGGACAATCAAAGAAAAGCTCTGGTTAGGACTATCTATTTCTGAATACAAAAAACAGTTTATGAGAAACCCCTTAAACTGGCTGATGATTCTTATCTGTAGTGTAGGTATTCCACTTATTATAGGACGTTTTGTTTTTGGTCTTGGCTGGGTAACACATGCATCCAATGATTACCCCTGGGGCCTTTTTCTTGGGTTTGGCCTTTTTGGTATGGTTCCACTATCAGCATCGGGTTTTATGCTGGGTACCACCGTTGAGCTTTTTGGCAGAAAGGATTTCCACTCCATAGAACGCCTTGCCCTTTTAAACGGTCTGCTTGGTTACTTCTTTGCTGTAATATTTCTCGAAGTCGATCTTGGTATGTGGTGGAGACTTCCCTATCCAATGTTTGTATCTCTTGGACCTGCTGCAGTTCTTTTTCTAGTCGCCTGGCATGTTGCCACTTATCTCTCCGTGCAGATAGCAGAAGTTCTCCCTGCACTTTTTGAATGGTGTGGCTGGCTTAAAGGAAAACGGGTCATTAGAAAATACGTTTTAGGTCTCACTGTAGCTGGTATCATCCTCTCCACTCTACATCAGGGAGCACTAGGTGCCCTATTCTGTTATGCGCCTGCAAAAGTACATCCGCTATGGCTATCGATTAATTTTCAGTGGATTCATTTCTTCTGTTCCTCCATTTTTGCTGGGCTTTCCATGGTAATCGTCGTCTCCACACTGATTAAAAATGGTATGGGCTGGCGTTGTGATGATGAATTCCTGGACAATCTTGACTATGTGACAATTGGAATGGCTAAAGGTGCATCGTACGCCATGATCACTTATCTGATTATTAAGATAGTTGCAGTAGCTCATGATCAGGAATGGTCTTACCTCCTCACTGGTTGGGGAAGTTACTATATGCTTGAGCTTGCAGTTGCAGTTGTTTTGCCCATGCTTATGTTTGCAATCGGTATCAGAAATCACTGGGTAAAACTGATACGATTTGGCGCATTAATTGCAGCAGTTGGAATCATCTGGAATCGGCTTAACACATCTCTTATTTGTTACAACTGGCAGATGTATCAGGAAATTCCACACTGGAAGGAAATCTGGATTACAGTTACAGTGTACTCATTTTTCTTCATGACTTACCGCTTTATCCTTTATCGACTTCCCATTGTCTATAATTGGAAAGGTGAGAAATAGTACCTGAGATGTAACTCAACGGCCAAAGCTTCCATTCGAAGCTTTGGCCATCTCCTTAACTCTTTCAGAGAGATAAAAAAATGAAAAACTTTCTGGCAACAATTTCATTGAAACGAATCTTCTCTCTTTTTACAATTATCACAATTTTTCTTCTCTTTATTGTAATTTTCTTTGCCGGAAAACAGTATTTTCTCTATCGACACTGTATAAATATCGTTGACTCAAGCCAACAACTTCTCTTTCATTACACAGGTATAAAAGAACATATAAATGAAACACTTCTAAATGACAAACTTCCTAATGTATCAGAAATTAATAAGGAAATCCAAGGACTCGACACCCACTTACAGGGTATACTTGAGGACATATTAATTCCCGAAGAATTTAAACTTAACTTTATAAGTCAACTCGATTTAGTAAACGTCACTGTTGCTCTCAGAAACCTGCAAAACATAACTCAGGACACAAAAAATAAAGAAACAACTGCTCTCTCAATACAACTACGTAGTATCAACACAAAACTGAACAGCTTCAACCAACTTATCAGCCGATATACACAGACCCAACTCCTAGGTCTTCATAAAGCCCTTGTGGGACTTCTCGCCATCGTCATAGCCCTTGTGAGCCTTATGCTCTTTATTGTAAATCAATACATAACTGCCCCTTTACTACACGCCTGCAGATCTTTGTCACCTGACGATTCCACACCTGTCACTCTCTTTTCATTTCATAAAATCATTGAAACACTTGCGGCCGGATCAAGCGGCATCACCACAAACAATAGTGAAAGAAACAGTCGTGAACTTACAAGTCTCTATCGCTATAGCTCGATTGGTCATCTTCTAGGCGGGCTTAGTCATGAACTGACTAATATCTCAAACGGCACAATTAATTACACTCAGGCGGTTCTTGACCTGAGCGCTGATTCCAATCTAGACGAGGACTCTACACAATTACTTCAAAAGCTCTATGTTGAAGAAAAAAAGATGTCACAACTTTTAAGCAATATGATCACCTTTACCAGCGGCAGTGAAAGCGGTCAGGCAAAAATCATGACGGCTGATGATTTTTTCGAACAGATAATAGGCCTTACCCAGAGCACGTTTAAAAATGAAAATATACAGATTCAGTTGCAGTTAAATACACAGGGTACAATGTTGAAAAATCATGTGAATGACCTGCAACTCATTGTCCTTTCTGCTTTGCAAAACAGTAGAACAGCACTTAACAAAAAGTTTTCAGGCAGCAGGCCAGGGGAAGAGAGCAAAAAAATAGCGATACGATACGACGAACAAGATCTAGAAGAAAATGGAATTATCATAGAGATTTTAGACAATGGAATACAACTTTCCACACCAACACCTGATACCAAAACAACAATTTCATGGCCCAATATGGTTTTCTGTAAAGACTTTATGCAAACACTTGGAGGCAGCCTAAGCCTAAACAGAAAAAGTGACCAAAGCAATTCTTGTATTATCACCCTTCCGCTGACATCTAAGAAATAAAACATCATTGGTATGGAAGCAGTCGCTAATCCAGTAGCTCCTTTTGGCTTCGCATCTTTTCTTTTGTTAGCGCTTGCCATAGCGACTTCGTTTCCAGACCCACGGAGGAACTGGAGACTTCTCTCTCCATAGACCTTTTCCAAGACTCCGCGCTTCCTGTTCGTAGCTTCGCCATTGATCGCAGATATCTTCCTTACAATAGTATATATGTACCCAGGCCATCCCACTCTTCACTAATTCTTCATTAAGACAGCGATTGTCAGAAAGTGTCACCATTGCAACCATTCTCCCATAATCATCCCAATCCTTAATCTGTAGATACACACTCTGGCCATCAAGCATTTTGCTTGTGAATTTCTTGGCCGTTTTAGAATAGGGCTGGTGGTATTCCGGCGTATCAATTCCCCAAAGACGCACTTTGACACTTTTTGAATGATATCTTACCCGAATAGTATCACCATCAATAATCTTCTCAACAAATGCGACATTCTTCTGATCTGCTGATAGGGAAGGGACCCATAGAAAGAAACAGCACAGACAACCAACACAGAACATCAAATTTTGAAGGCCACTATACACACGTTTCCCCGTCATTTCCGTCACCATTGGGTTAGAATTCATAAATCATTATTACGACGTTGGTTTAAGTTTATTTCAATTTTTCATTGAATAATTGCGGGAATTATTTAAAATTGCAAGTCATCTCAAATACCCATATCTGCCAAACAGGTAAATTCTTAGAATAAAGAGTAAAAAGCTACTTGTTATTTTTTCCCAGCTTATGATAAGCTTATAAATATTGGTGGTATTATTCTTCTATAAATGCCACTGTTTAGAAAAAACTTATCAATTTGTATGTAGAGCATATGGTCAATAAAGATGATACCCTCTCAGTATCCGAAGAAGAAACTCGCAATTTCCTGATCAGTCTTTCTCTGTTTGATAGCTTTAACGTCGACGAACTGACAATACTTTCCCAACATATGAGTTATATCCACCTGCAACGTGGTGAATTCCTCTTCGTTGAGGGCGACAAGGGTGACTTTCTTGGTTTTGTGGTTCAGGGTGTTCTTGAAGTCTTAAAAAAATCGGCAAGCGGCGAGAATGTTATCATTGCCCGCTTGGCTAAGGGAAGTTCAATTGGTGAAATGGCACTGATTGACAAATCTCCTCGCTCTGCCACAGTAGTTTCAAGACAACCCACCACCATGTTAACACTGACAAGTAAGGGGTTTGATCGCCTTACGGAAAAATCGCCATTAACCGGTATAAAAGTCATCCAGAAAGTAGCAAGACTCTTAAGTCTTAACATGCGTAGGACTTCAAGTAAACTTGCTGATTTATCAGCGGTTCCCGACCCGGCCTGCATCCCAACAATAACGGCAAGTTTTTATTTTGGTTTCGTAAACTTTTGTGAATTTTAACAACAGCAAACAGCCACTGTTTCAACGAGCGGTACATGTACAACCAG
>Ga0208901_1000036_pt1 | contig 91359 bp, 75 predicted proteins | sample AntAceMetag02UKF_FD_184764 | JGI IMG/M metagenome (GOLD analysis project Ga0208901, IMG submission 184764) | Saline lake microbial communities from Ace Lake, Antarctica - Antarctic Ace Lake Metagenome 02UKF (SPAdes) (version 2) | ecosystem: Environmental > Aquatic > Non-marine Saline and...
TCGCCCTACGGGCTCCTTCCTGTTCACCACCTGCCTGGCGGGTAAAAAAAACTCCCACCGTTTTACTACGCCCCCAACTCACACACAACTCTTCAAGAAGAGGCGACAACTATTCTGACACAGGGGGCCTGTAAGACACTGAATAAATCTTGTTTTCTATTTTACGAGACGATATACCAAAATAGTACAATTTGATATCAGGCCAAGCAATCCACCACCAATGAAACCTCTCTGGCATTCTTGGCCTCACAGGTAAATATTCTTCAGGAGTCACTATGTTTAATGTCATCCATGCTGATCTCAGCCTCAATGATCCACAAGAGTTACCCAGTCTGTTCAGCAAATGTGCGAACATGACACCAAATAACATTGCAGTATCACACGGGCGAGAGAAGATCACCTACAAAGAACTCGACCTGCTCTCCAACCGCTATGCCGATTTCCTGCATAAAAACCATCATGTTGAACGTGGTGACTTTATCTGCGTCGCCTATGATCGCGGAATCAACTTTATCGTTGCCATCCTGGCCATTTTAAAATGTGGGGCTGCATATGTTCCCATCGATGCAAAAGAACCACCTGAACGCCGCCATGATATCATTGATGATGCCAAGCCAAAACTCACCCTGGTACAACCGGAATATCGTGCTGATTTTGATTTCACAAATTGCGCTAGTCTCGAAGACCTTGTTGATATCTATACCTTTTCATCCGCCCCGAGACAAGTCCATATTCATAGTCAGGACCTTGCTTGTGTTTTCTTCACATCCGGCTCAACCGGTCGTCCCAAAGGTGTCTTACTTCCCCATCTGGCACTCACCGGCCTGATTGGCAGTCCGCGTTATTTAACCATTACAGCAGATGACCGGGTACTCTCGTCGAGCAGTATTGCATTTGACGCTGCTTCATTTGAAATCTGGACCGCTCTGGCAAACTCTGCCACCTTGGTTTGCATTGATTACGAAACAATTATTAATCCAGAAGCGTATGCCGCTTTTCTTGACCATGAAGATATCAGTGTCATGTGGGTCACCTCGGCCCTTTTTGACCAACTTGCAGCATTTCGTCCCGGAATGTTCAAGAAAGTGAAGTATCTGCTCTCCGGTGGTGATGTGGTCAATCCTAAAACCGTCTATAAAGTACTCAATAACGACGAGGGGCGACCACAGGCCTTTATCAATGGATATGGCCCCACTGAAACCGGAATCCTTGCAACTTTTCAACTCATCACCGAACTGCACGATCCCAATGTTCCGCTTCCAATTGGTAAGGCACTGGCCGACACCGAACTCTATGTCTTAGACAATGAACAAAAACCTGTGACTCCGGGAGAACCTGGAGAACTCTATATCGGTGGCCATCGTTTGGCAAAGGGATATTTAAACCTGCCCGAGCGAACGGCACAGCTCTTTATCCAGAATCCATTCACCGGAAATCCGACCGATATCCTCTACCGTACAGGTGATGTAGTTCGCTTCCGCTCCGACGGCAGTCTTGAATTTACTGGACGTGCCGATCGACAAATTAAGTTCCGGGGGTTTCGACTAGAACTTGACGGTATCGAAAATGTTCTGACCAGCCACATGGCTGTTGCCAATGCTGCAGTCAAGATGGTTAAAATCAAGACTGAGAAGATGCTGGCCGCATACATACAGTTGGAAACTGGAGAGAAAGAAAACTTTTCAGTCGAAGAATACAAAACGTACCTGAATGAGCAAATGCCTTCCTATTCCGTACCTACGGTCATTATGGTGCTGGAGCAACTGCCAGTTACCGGGCGTGGTAAAATTGATCGCAAACAACTTCCCGAGCCTGTACTTATTGAAGAGAGGCGAGACAATAGCATTGCCCCACGAAGCAATACTGAAAAACTCATTTATGACGTTTGGTCCGAATGTCTGGGGCGTAAATATTTCGGTATCAGTGATAATTTTTTTGATCTTGGCGGCTCCTCCATTCTGCTTGCAACCGTCTACACCAAAATTCGCAGCCAGATTCCAACCCCATTCACCCTTGCTGCTTTCCTTAAAAACCCAACTATTGAAGGCCTTGCCCAAACCATAGATACACACGGTGGACAGAGCGATCCTGGAGATGAACTCAGACAGGCCGAAAGCGATGCAATACTTGACGACAGTATTATTCCATCCTGGTCCAAGCAGTCCGGTAAAAGTTATGACGCTGTGCTATTAACCGGATCAACGGGATTCCTTGGTGCCCACCTGCTAGCAGAACTGCTGGAGAAAACTGAGCGGCCCGTGTACTGCCTAATTCGCCCCTATACCAATGAATCACTCTATGAATATCAACAGGCAGCTCTGCATAAATTTGGCCTGAATCAAATAGTGGATGCCACGGACCGTATTCGTCCCATTGCAGGCGACCTTGCTGAACACGGCCTAGGCCTTAGTCCTTTGGATCATAAACGTATCCTGGACAACTGCTCACACATCATCCACTGCGGTGCCTATGTTCACCACATCTACCCTTATAGTCGCCTCAAGGCCGCGAACAGCCGCAGTACCCTGGAACTTATTAAGCTTGCCCTGCGTGGCCATCCTAAAAAACTTTCTTTTATCTCAACAGCTAGTGCTGTAACGGAGTGCAACAGCCGCGGAGTTGGCTACGAAGGAGAAGTTGGAGCCCATCCCGCACCATTTTTCGGTGGATACGCCCTCTCCAAATGGGTTTCTGAGAATCTTATGAAACAGGCATTTGAGCGTGGCATGAGTGGCTTGATTCTACGCCCCGGAAATATATTTGCAAACAGCGAAACCGGAATATCCAGCCCGATCACTTCAAATTTTGCCCTGCTGATGATGCGTGCCTACCTGGACAGTGGTCTCGCACCAGATATTGATCTGATATTTGAGGCCGTCCCCGTAAATCAACTAGCCAAAGCAATTATTGCGTGCACATTTAGTGACTGCGATCACACCATGCTAAATCTCACGAACCCACTTGAGATTTCGCTACGAGAGTATGTTGCATTACTCAGCAAGCTCACAGAAAAAACAATTAAAATTGTTCCCTTTGACGACTGGAAGCAAAAAGTGATTGAGCCACTCACCGAAACGAGTCCGCTTTACCCATTGACACTTTACTTCCAGGACAGCCCTGAAAAAGAGATACTCCACTTTGATACCGCACTGGGGCAGAGCGAGCTAAGCCGTCACAATATCGTGTATCCAGGTGATTATCAAAAACTGCTGGCTGGTGCATTTGATAAAACCCTGCGCGCTATGCTGGGAATCAACTAAGAAAATAATATTTTAAAAGAGTCACTCTTGATAATTGGCATCACAGCGCAGTGCCGGCAAAATAGGCAAGTACAACGACAATACCGGAAGTAAAAACGAACCAGCTTGTTACTCCCCGGTCACTGCGAAACCCGGTACTGAACAAAACAACTCCTGCGGGTACCAGAAGCAGAAATACCGCGCCAAGTGGGGCAACCAGATCACCAAGAATTTTCATCACCGGCACATTAGCAATAGCCATGCCCCATAACACAACAAAAGTCGCACAGTACAATCTATTTTCATACTGCCCCCTTGCTTTCCCATTGGTGTCGTTCTTTTGCCTGCGACAGAGCAAGGGCAGCATTGACTCACGATATCCGATAAAAATACCAAGAAACGATGTAAATAGGGCTGTCATACTGATCATTGGCCCCAAAATTCCAAGCCAACTCCCCCTATAGAGATTGCCAAGCAATGCCAGTGCCGAAATGTTTGACTCGGCTGCTGTTAGGAAATCACCTTTTGAAATCGCCAACATAAATGAGACAACAAAGCCCAATAGAAACGTCATCAGTAACACCACTGCTGTTGCAATGATCCTGTGTAACCTGTCCTGCCGCCTCAGTGGGTCAGAAATACACTGCTGCAGGTTTTCAACCAGACTTGGCAGAAGCGGAAAAAACATAAACGAAAGAGCAAGAAGTGGAAACAACAGTAAAAACTGCTTCAAGCCAGCAGCTGCTGTCGGGACTGCCAACGCCTTTTGGGCTATCTGCCACTCCCAGTGAGGAATCAGTGCAAGCGCAACAAGACATAACAGCCCTATCAGCAGCAATGTCGCCCCTCCGAGAATACGCACCAGCAGAGAACGTGCAAAGCGCAGTAACAGCATCAACACAGCCAGAATGGAAAAGCTGAGCCACACCCTATGCCACGGATTAGGAGTAAGCCACTGCCTGATACTCAAAAATTCACCAAGGTCATTGGTGAAGGAAATGGAATAAGCAATCAGCAAAATCAGCAACCAGCCAATAAAGAACAGGTGCAGTGAGAGACCTGCCCACCGCGGTAGCCATCTGCCAACTGCCGTTGCATAATCAGCTTCCGTTGCCCTACTGGAAATCAGTCCATAAAAACAGTGCCCCAGATAGATCGTCGGATAAATAAGGACAGCCACCAGAAGCAACACCCAGAATCCGCTCTGTCCAACCTGGATAGGAAGAAAGAGAATACCAGCCCCCACGGCAGTCCCAAACAGTGCCAGTACCCAGGAAAAAGAATCGACAGGAAGTTCTGTAACTCCTTTCTCTGCGCTCATTTTTTTACACCCGTAAAGCCCTGCCTGCTCATTCTTTTATAAAATTTTGTCATGATCCTCGACCTTTTGTCGGATGGTGCCTTTATCAAGATGATTTTAAGATAAGGATTTGTATTTTCCCTATCTTTTGGTCTATTCTGTTAACAGCTTGCAAGGATTAAGGGGAAGGGAACCAACAATGAAATAGTTACATAATACTCTCAAGTTCTTCTATATCGTATTCACTTCTTTGTAATGAAAAAAACAGTAATTGCAGCTCCTCTTTCCAGCAATTTGCATCGCTGGCAACTGCAGGACAGATATCATGCAAAAGCAGTATAGCACCCGGCCTGACGCAGGCAAGCATTCTCTCTGCCAGTCCATCTACGGATTTATTACCACGATCCAAGGCCCGACAACTAAACGTTACCATCTGTAAATTCTGAGACCGAAGAACTGTTTTTAGACGGGGATTACTGATACCTACCGGTGGTCGAAAAAGAGTTGCTCGTACTCCAGCTTTCTCTAAGATACTTTGTGTTTTTTGGATGTCTTCCGATAACTGTTTTGTACTGCGCAGCATTAACAGATTATCATGACTCCAGGAATGATTGCCGATAGTATGTCCGCCCTCTACAATTGCGGCAATCAACTCAGGATATTGTGCCGCTTTTTCGCCAACCAAAAAAAATGTAGCCTTACAATTATATCTTTTTAAGAGATCAAGAATAAAGGGGGTTGATGCAGGAGATGGGCCATCATCAAAGGTCAGCGCCACTGCCTTCCTTCTGGTTGTGCCTCTGCTGATAATGGGAAGGTAATAGCTCCACCTTGGGAAAAATGGTGCCGTAAATGAAATGAGGACAAAACAGAGAAGAGGGACCAAAGCCAGGCTGAGATGAATGAAAGCAAACAAAGCAGCGAGCAGCAAAGCGACCACGCCTGTTTTTTCTGCCTGACTCATGTCCCACTAACCTCTCCAAGAAGCCAGACCAGCTCAACATTTGCAGTGCTAATACTATTGCTGAGTACGGTAAAACCTGATTTTCTAATCAATCCCCCCATCTCTTCAATGCTTCTGTAGTATGCACCACCACCGGACGATCGCGCCCGAAAATCTTCCAGCTTCCAGGAAAAAGAGGGCGACTGTTGCGGACGAATGACATAGCGTCAACTTACTGTCCCCTTCCACTCCTGCGTGCTCAAAAAGAGCAATACAAAGCATTCCACCCGCAACTATCCAGGAAAAGAGGACAACGCTACGATGCCCAATGCGGCTAATTGGATCGTCAAGTGACAGTAAGCGAATACTCCCTGCCCTTGGAGAAAAAAGAGCTGCAGAAAAAATAGAAAGCGTACGAGCAATAAGAATTGCGGTGAGCAGCGAAAGATAGATAGGACAGATACCGGAGAAATAATCGGTATAGAGCATCACATAAAAAAAGTACGACGCCCCAGCAAAGATGACGAGCAGAATCAACTTTGGAACAGCTTCCAGCAGCAATATCCAAACACGTTGAGCCACCGGCAAATCATTTGCCTCAGGAATTACGACCTTAAAGCGTAAAAGAATGAGACGACGCAACAGAAACTCAACGCCGAGTGCAAGGGAAAACACAAGCACCAGTACTCCCAGCATTCGTACAAAGCCACTAGTTCCCGTTCCAAAACTGAGACGATTCATCGCCTGAGCCATATCATATGGGACCTTGGCGGAGTTTGCGGTGATCAGGATATCAAACCGCCAGTAGAGGACATTGATAAACCCTTCCAGCATGATTTGGAGATCGCTTATGGAATAGCTCTTTGAGGCAGCCGCCCTCTGTTCTAGAGCAACCGGGGGCGACTCTTTAATAGTTTCAGAAGTTGCTGTTTCAACCTTATTGCCACCCGCTATCACCCCATGAACAGGCAAGGAGGCCGATGCCGAATCCAGCAGGATAATCAGTAGCAACACTAAGAGAAGAGCAGCAGGCAAGAGAGCACGAGAGAACGCCCGCAGGAAACAGATAGTGGATCGCATAGTTGTTTTATCCCAGTAGAAAAAAACAGATGACACCTTTGCATATAATATCATTCTGAAAAACAAAAAGATAGGATGTAACAACAATTCCACACCATTTCCAGTAAATATCTTGTAGAAAATAGTACTGTTAAATAGTATATATTAATCATATCAATAGTACAAATACTCCAAAAGCGTTAATTTTCGTCCTTTTAGATGGAGATCTTGCATGAAATTTTTATCAGCGCCACTTCCCGCACTCCTCCTTACACTCCTCTTAAGCTCTGGAATTGCCCAGGCTAAATCCACCTTCGTAACCATTGGAACAGGTGGAATAACCGGAGTTTACTACCCTACCGGCGGGGCAATTGCCAAAATGATCAATAAAAAAAAGGAGGAGTATGGTCTTCGTGCGACCGTCGAATCTACTGGAGGGTCAATATTTAATATCAACGCAATTATGGCGGGTGACCTGGAATTTGGTATTGTGCAATCAGATAGTCAATTTCAGGCCATCAATGGGTTGGCAGCATGGAAAGACAAGGGGCCTCAGACAGAATTACGGTCAGTATTCTCTCTACACCCGGAAGCGGTCACACTGGTTGCAGCTTTCGATTCCGGAATTCAAAACATCACCGACCTAAAGGGAAAAAAGGTAAATATTGGGAATATCGGATCCGGGCAACGACATAACGCCATCGACGCCCTTACTGCCGTTGGTATTCACTACGAAACAGACCTCGAAGCGGTATCCATTAAAGCATCGGAGGCAGCAGGCCTCCTGCAGGACAACCGAATTGATGCTTTTTTCTATACCGTCGGGCATCCATCCGGATCCATTAAAGAGGCAACTTCCGGTGCTCGAAAAGTTGTTATTGCCGATATCACAGGCATTGAAATCCTGCTTGAAAAATTCCCATACTATGCAAAGGCAACCATTCCGATAAAACTCTACCCTGGAGCACTAAACGATAAGGACATAGAGACCTTTGGGGTCAAGGCAACCCTTGTAACCTCCTCCAAAATTCCGGATGATATCGTTTACGCGATAACCAAAGAAGTCTTTGACAACTTAGACGTCTTTAAAAAGCTTCACCCGGCTTACGCACCCCTTACAAAAGAGAATATGCTGACGGGTCTTTCCGCACCAATTCATCCGGGTGCAATGAAATACTTTAAGGAAGTGGGGCTCAAGTAAAACAATTTACACACGTTTCAGAGTTGCCGTACTATACTGCACGTTGGTGTTTGCAAGATCAGGCGCATTTCATTTAAGGTATTTAGACTGAAGGACTGATCATTAAGCTCCACTGTTCAAATCACCGATACTACACAATGTCACATTCAAATGTAAAACCCAGCTCCAAAAGAGCCCCTGTAACTTCTATACTCAACATTAGTAACTATCAGGGATCCAACGCTGGTAACCAATAAGTGAGCCAGTATACGTGCCTCAATGCTACCGTTACCCCTTTGAGTGTAATGGGACTTAAGAGTTCCTTGTTTTTTATTATAGTTTTTATGGAGTAAGACACTAAATGGAAAAGATAATCAGCATCTTTTTACGATTCACCGGGAAAAACTACTCCACCGGCTACAAAATAGTATCACTTCTGCCGGGAACTATTGTATTTCTGGTCATTTCACCTTTCTTTCTATTTCTGTTCTCTCGTTATCTCACCCGGCTCATTCCTCTCCCCTGGCCAGAAACGGTTGAAATAGCCATAGCCCTGCTCGCAATACTCCTAGCGTTGACATTAATGACCTGGGGAACGCTTTCCCTGTGGATCACAGGAGGTGGTACCCCGGCCCCCATCACTCCAACCAGCACACTTGTCACAAATAGGATATACGGATACTGCCGTAATCCTATTGAACTTGGAACTAATCTCTATTTTCTTGCGCTTGGGACATGGCTCGACACCCTCAGCACAGGAATTCTCTGCATGGGTTTTGGAATGCTACTGGGCTATGGGTATATCAAGATCATTGAAGAGCGGGAACTGGCACTGCGCTTTGGAGAAGAATATCAAATTTACCTGAAGACTACTCCACTATTTTTTCCAATCTTCCGACGACAAAAGGAGAACAGGGGTGACTGAACATCGAAAAGAAAATATCCTTGTTGTCGGAGCCACCGGCTTTCTCGGACCGCCACTTGTGGAAGAACTCTGTCGGGCAGGTTTTCAGGTTACCTGCGGAGTGCGAAACATCCAAAAAGCCTTAAAACAACTCCCATCTCCTACACTGACGTTTATTCAGATTGATCTCAACCATGACACCAGCCCGGAGATATGGCTCAGGCGCCTCCAGGACCAAAATATTGACAGGGTTGTAAACAATGTGGGAATCGCCACTACCTTGGGGGGGCAATCTCTTAACAGGGTAAATGTCCTAGCCCCGCTTGCCCTCTTTCAAGCAATGCAACAACACCTGCGGACCCGACATGCTTCAGATCAACAGCCAGGTCTCCCAAGAATCATTCAGATTTCAACCACCGGAGCAGACTGGCCCGATTATACTCAGTTTCCCTACCCTGCCAGCAAAGCAGAGCTTGACCGGCAACTCGCTCTACTCACCGACCTCAACTACAGGATCGTTCGGCCAAATGTGATCTACGAACCCGAACGAGGTCATCTTTTACTGGAGCAGATCGCACGATTGCCCATTAATTTTTCAGTGGGTAATGCAAAAATACAGCCGGTTCACTGCAGGGAGATCGCCATTGGTGTTGCACGTCTCTTTACTCACGATACAGGAACCGGTAATAGGATTCTTCGTGCCTGCGGCCCCACCCCTATGACGTGGAAAGAGATATTTACAACAGCTGCAAAGGCATTAGGCAAAGATTTTGTTTTCAGCTGTTCCGTACCACTGGTCTTTGCTCAACAGGTTACAAGAGTGATACAGATGCTTCCGGAGAAACTACTCGTTCGATTTGGTATACTCTCTAAAATGGATCCGGAAACAATTGTTATGATGACAAGGGGGAGTACGGGAAGCAACACGGACTGGCTGGCCGCGACAGGCCTGCAAGCAATCCATCTCAAGGAATGTTACAGACACTACCGGAAAGGACCTGAAGCCTATCTGGAGTTTATAAACACCACCCGTTGCAGCTAAAAATATGTAAAAAACAGATTACGAATCCAGGGAACAGGGTCAGCCTCTTTTTTTGAGACAGGCATGGAAACGAAAAGAGTATTCTGGTATGTTGATCCTCTGTTACGAATCCCCCCCCAATAAGCAATGACGAGATACAATATGACAGACACTAAAGATAGCGCCCCCCAGGCCCCCTCACTCCAGGCGATGGTCTGGTATAAAGAAGAAGACTGGAACACGCTGATGGAACTCTTCAGCGACTCCCACCTGCTCCCCAAAAGCTATGCCGACTGGCTGCAAAGAGCAGAAGAAATGGCAAAACAGGTCGAAGGAAGCGGTGACCTGGTAATGAAAGTATTTATCGATCCTGAAACATTTCCTGCATGGTGTAAAGAAAAAGGCAAGGACATGGATTCGAATGCACGAGCCGAGCTTGCCATTGAGGTGGCAACGCAACAAAGTTTTAGCCTGGGAGCCTGACAGCTAGTGGTGCAAACACACTGGTGTCACTAGGAGCTTGTCCGAGAAACAGGTGTTTTATTCCCGGACGGCTTCCTAGAGTTTTCCCTGTTCAGCAAGAAGAGCATATACAACATAATATTTATATATATTACTCACATACTGAACAGTTTCTCTACCTATTCTCTTTGCTGCAACCACTTCCACATTTCTAAACCAGACATTGGGATCAAGCCCCATGCTCTTTGCCTCTTTGCGTAATTTTGCTATTTTGGCAGGTCCAGCATTATAGGAGGCAAAGGCCAGCAGAGCCCTGTCTAACTGACTAATTCCCTCATCTGCAAAATAACGATCCGCCATAAAACGAAGATACTTTGTCCCGGCATGAATATTCGCTTCAACATCTTGAATATTCTTTATATTTACATTTTTATCACCTGCTGTAGATGGCAGGATCTGCATAACACCAACGGCCCCGACATGACTTTTTGCCTTCTGATTCAGACGTGATTCCTGATAGGCCAATGCCGTAAGCATTAAATAATTAAAGTCATATTGCTTGGCATACACCTTGAAAAACTTCACCAGTTTGGTTAAATTCTCCCGTTCTTTTGCAGCGGTTGGATTTGTCATATATTTAGTGCTCTTCAGATACTTATTTATTGCCATATTCCCGTGAAGAGTCCCCTTCTTGTTTTTCTTCACATATCCATCAATTACTGCTTTTAATTTCGGATTGTTTTTCCTGACCGCCCAGCCTATCTTTCCTTCACTATGCACAAATACATCCGGATATATCCGGATATTTTCCAAAATATTTGCCCAAAATTCAGCTTTGTGATTATCCACTATCAGCATGGGGACAACACCTGCATCCAGCATTTCCAGCAGGTCTGCATCCTCAAGTTTCTCATCGGCAAATGTTATCTTGACCGGTTTTTTCCCTGTGGATTTTAGCACATCATTCAACTTGAGAAGGTTTCCATAGTAGCTGCTTGATTTTCGAACATATACTTCCTTTCCTGCCAGGTCAAAGCTGTTTTTCAGCTCAGGACCACCTTTCCTGGCAACCACTATCTCCTTCACATCACTTAAAAAGGGCGCCGAAAAATCCACTTGCTTCAGACGCTCATCGGTAATGGTCAAGTTACCTACGGCAATGTCGCCAAAACCTTCATTCAATCGAGACAACAGAAGCTCCCGTTCGGTGGGAATAATAATAATATGAAACTGCAGATGTTTTGTCTTCTGCTGCTTGTTAATATATTCTTCAAAGCCCTTGATTGCTTCATAGGACAAGCCTTTTTCAGTGGCACCATCGAGAAAATAAAAGGTTTTATTGTATGGGGTAAGAACACGAAGACCTCTATTCTTCAGCAACTGGTCATAATCATCCGTTTTTTTCTCATTATGCATGAAATCATCTGTTGACATAAGCGCATAGGCTGATGGTACAAACCCTAAAATCAACAGTGCTACAACAAAAGTACAACTAGCCCCTAGCCAATGGAACAGACGATTTTCTTTACTCATTACACTTCTCCTAAACCAAAAAACGCCCGAACAACTCTCTGTTCAGGCGTAAAATAAAATACGATTATAATCCAATCAACAGGATCTGACCGCCTTACGCCAGCCATCATCCTTTAAGCGCTGAATCCTCTCAACAGCCCAGGAGTGAATTGTACTCAGATACTCCTTAGGGTCACTATCCTTCATGGCAATTATCTTATTACGCTCTTCAGTGATATCCACGGTTTCACCAGGATACATCTCACGCCACGTCGCATACCCCTCATCAAAGACAAATTCAGGCGTTACATGGGCCGGATCCATACTCAACTTGGTGATTGCAAACATACGAACAAGATCCATATCATACTCAATAATCCAACTGTTATCTCTGACCATTGTTTTCGTATCAAGTTCCTGAGCAGTAGAACAATCAGGGCAGAACAGGCGATCAATAACTTCCTGGCCCATTACATTATCACGTAGATGAAACGTTGCATCTTTTTTTCCACAACTACATGTTCTTTTGATTTCCTGGCACATAACTCTTCTCCATCTTTTAACTGGATTTTTCGATTAACACTTAAATATTAAACAACAAGCACTATGTACATTTTAGGACAATTTGTAAAGACAATAATGATTACTGTTATCTTACTAGAGGAATTTTTTAATAGCGGCCAGCAGTTCCTCAACCACTAGAGGTTTGGTCAAATAATCGTCCATTCCCACCAGCAGACACTCTTCACGATGTTCTATCATAGCGTGGGCAGTCAGTGCAATAACCGGAAGATGACGACTACTTCCCTTTTCTTGTTTCCGGATTTCCTTGATGGCACAGATCCCATCCATTACCGGCATCTGAATATCCATAAGAACAATATCGTAGTAATTTTCAGCAATAGCCCTGATTGCCTCCCTGCCATTCTCAACGGACACCACCTGACAATTCCGGCTGCGGAGCAACTCTTCTACAAAAATACGATTAATCTCATCATCTTCTGCAAGCAAAACTGTGACAGGCTGGGCAAACATCTGTTTTTCCACTCTTCCATAGAGTGCCTCAGCAGATGGGGGCAGGGATAGAATCTGGGTCATCTTTACAGTGAAATGAAATACTGACCCGCTACTCTCTTTGGATGCACGGTCAGTACTGCGTCTTCCAACAGCAGCACTTTCTACCCACACCCTGCCTCCCATAAGAGCAACAAGTTTTGCAGAGATAGCGAGCCCAAGACCGGTGCCACCATATTTACGAGTATGCGACCCATCTCCCTGGGCAAATTCCTGAAAAATCACCAGTTGATTTTCTGCAGCAATACCAATCCCTGTGTCTTTGACCTTAATATAGAGGGTGACATTTTCATCCTCACAACTCTGTATATGGACAGATATCTCTACGGAACCAATTTTAGTGAACTTAATAGCGTTTCCAACAAGGTTTGTTAACACCTGGCCAAGACGCCCGGAATCCCCAAGAAAATGATCCGGGACATCTTCATCAACCTGCCATTCAAGACTTAAGCCCTTGTCCCTTGCGGCTACCCAGAAGACAGAGAGATTTTCATCGAGGAACTTACGTAGTCCAAAATCATGCAGTTCAAGCTCCAGGTGGCCCGCTTCAATTTTTGAAAAATCGAGAATATCATTAATCAAACAGAGCAGACGATCAGCGGAGAGCTTGATCATAGAAAGGAACTCACGAGGCCGTTCCTCCATTTCCATATCCATCAAAATATCGAAAAACCCTACAATACCATTCATCGGGGTCCGAATTTCATGGCTCATATTTGCGAGAAACTCTGATTTAGCAATACTTGCCTGTCGCGCTGCAATCAGGGCCTTGTCGAGTTCATCATTGGCGGTTTCCAAATCAACTGCATACAACTCAGCACTTTCAAGAGAAGATTCTGCCGCCTGTTTTGCTCTTCGCAGCGCATCTTCCATTCGTTTAATATCAGAAATATCGATAAATGTTTCAAGAAGATATTCCGTTCCTTCAAGTATCACCGGAACCACCGTCTTTATAATAGGGACCTTTTCTCCAAGCGCAGTCAGAAGTACACGTTCCTTATCCTCTACCTGTTTGCCAAGATCCGTTATTGGGCATTTTCCTTTCTCAGCGGGGCAAATATAGTTATGACAAGTTTTACCAAGAATTTGATTTTCCGGGGCCCCGATCATGGAAGCAGCATAGGGGTTAACCCTGTGAATAGTATGACTTGATACATCTATAAGCACCATACCCACCGGCAGTCTGTCAAGAATCGTAGAAAGCAATTTTTCATTAGATTCAAGCTTTTTCTTATCCCTGGTATGTTCGGTCACATCAACAATGGTAAGAATGACCTGAATCCCATCGTCGAGCTCAACAGATTCGGCATTCACTTCAAGACAGAAAGATTTTTTTCCCGCCCCACTCTCCTGGACAAACTCTCCTTCCCGACCATGAATAGCCTGTCCGCTTTCTATAACTTCCTCCAATATTAGGCGAATGAAGCATTTTTTGCATTGTCCACTATCACCACAGCCCAGTCCTGAACCCGCGATCGCGGCACATTGCAGCACTTCTCCTGGTAATCTGTTCTGGGCTGTGCTTGCTCTATAGCCAAGCATTGATGCTGCTTTACGGTTAATTTTCACCACCCTAAACTCTGCATTAAATAGAGCCATAGCAACTGGGGCACGTTCAAATATTGCTGAGAGGATATGCTGCTGCCGAAAAAGTTCCACCTCTGTTTCTTTTCTGGAAATCAACATCACCCGAAAATCCTCAGCCAGCTCGCCGATTTCATCCTTGCCGGCAATGGGAATTTCCTGATCAAAATCTCCCTTTGCAACCCGTCTCGTTATCTCGGATAACTTCCTTATCGGATTTGCAATCTGAGCTGCCCCAAATACAATGGCAAATACTCCCAGCAAAATCAGTCCAAGCGCAATTCCAACAAGCTCTCTCACCAGCTTATTTGCCTCCTGCAGCATGAGACTACTTGGAATCCGCATTCCTAAAGACCAGGGAGTATCTAGCCCTAAAATCGGTACCGGAATTCGATATCCGATATAATCAAAGGCATCGAGCTCACTCCGCTTACCTGTCTGAAGATCGGTGAGACTGAGATTACAGTAGGGGCGGAGTATCTCCATACTCTGACCACGCATATCCGTCCCCAGTGTTGAGGCTACAATGGAGCCATACCATGAAAGCAGAGAAATTTTGGCCTCTTTGGGTGCCATGGCTTTTTCTACTTCATCGATTATCGCCTGAAACTCATCCCCATCAAGAATAACACCTATCATACCGGTAACTTTACCGGATTTATGGAGCGGAGTAAGAATCGCATAAACGATTCTGTCTTTCGTACCAAAGGGAAATTTGAAGATATCGGTGACCACCAGATTGTCATCGAGTCCTGCGTGACACCACTCCTTTTTTAGAAACTTCAGTGGTGACATTGACTGAGAGTACAAGCCACGATCAGGGTCCCGAAGCCAGAGTGAACTTTCAATGGATGATTTTTTGAGTGTTGAACTTTCTTTAGTAAACTGGCATTGGTTTGCATGGGAGACAAAGGCGGCAACCAGAGAGCGGTTTTCCCGCATGGCATGTGCAAGAGTTGCATCCATAGCTGCGGTTGTCTCTTTCAGGGAAGTGGCTTCAATACCGGAAATAACACTGGCCAGTATCCTGCTCGAGATAACCCCCTGATCAATAACTGCCTTACTACGCCAGGCAGTATTACGAACCGTTTGCAGAATATGAGTGTGAGCACTCTCAATAGCCTGCGAGCGTAACTTATAAGCGGTATACGTCACAACAATGCCAAGTATAAGGATCATACAGGCCCCGAAAGTAAGGACCAGTTTACTACGAAGTGAACGCATAGTTTATCCAGCTATCATCCTGCAAAGAAGTTCAAAAAGAAGTTCGTCCCCCTATAAGGTCTACGGGAGAATGACTAAAAGTTAATATAATTCAATATATATAGGTCTATTTGGAGTTAAATTTCCACTAAAAAAAATATTAGAAACGTCATGAGGCGATATCAGCACGATTTACAATACCAGTGGGAAGAGTTTTTTTAACTTTAACCCCCATTTGCGGGAAATTTTCAACCCGTGAGATCAGATTGCCACGCCCTTGGCTCAGTCGGGTCATGGCGCTATCGTAACTGTGCTGTAGCGTGTTCATCTGTTTTCCAATACGTTCCATATCTTCAGTGAAGGAGCAGAATTTGTCATATAAGCCTGCTGCCCGTTCAGCAATTTCCCTGGCATTTCTGCTCTGTTTCTCGTAGTGCCAGATGCTCTCGATAGTTCGAAGAGTTGTGAGCAGGGTCGTGGGGCTGACAAGAATTACTTTCCGCTTCATTGCCTCGGCAAACAGTGTCTCATCGGCCTGAAAGGCCGCAAGAAAAGCGGCCTCAACCGGCATAAACATCAGCACAAAATCAAGCGTTCGAAGCTCTGCCAGTGCCGGGTAATCTTTCTCACCAAGAAGCCTGACATGCTCTCTAACAGCCTTCACATGGAGGCGAAGGTAGGCCTGTTGCTTCACATCGTCATCACAATTTACGTATTTCTCCCAGGAGATAAAGGAAACCTTCGAATCAATGATGACAGAACGCCCATCCGGCAGGTGCACAATAACATCGGGTCGCTGCATACGATTTTCCCTGTCACGAAACACCGCCTGGGTCTCATACTCCACCCCTTTACGCAGAGCGGACTGTTCAAGGACCCTTTCAAGGACAAGCTCTCCCCAGGTCCCCTGAACTCGTTTATCACCCTTTAAGGCCCTCGTAAGATTAACTGCCTCTTCACTCATCTGCAGGTTCAGTGTTCTTAAAGATGAAATTTCCCGCTGCAGTGCGGCACGATCTCTGGTTTCGCTATGGTGGATGGTATCAACCTTTTGACGAAAAGATTCAAGTTGTTCGTGAAATGGCGACAGTAAAGCGGAAAACTTTTCTTGACTCTCCTGTGAAAAACGACTGCTTTTTTCTTCAAGAATGGAAGAGGCTAGTTCTGCAAACTGCAAACGTAATTGTTCACGTGCCTCATCCAGCAGACTCAGCTTCTCCTCTGTACGAAGCCGTTCCTGTTCAATAAGGGTTTGCAGCCTGGTATTTTCACTTCGCCTTTGAGCGTCATTTTCCCGTAATTCATCTATAATTACAGACTTTTGTCTCTTTTCTTTACTAAGTTGCCCACACTGCTCACGAATAGTCTCGTACGCCTGAACGCCAACTGCGATACGCCCTTCCATTGCCTGTTTTTCATAGGCGGCAATACCTTTTTGGCGGCTGAGCTGCTGACTGTTCTGTTTTTGGAAAAAACGCTGGAGGAAAAAAGAGGCACAAAGCAGGCCGCAGAGGAAACTCCACCCTCCAACAGCTATAAACTGGGTGGACTGGGATTGTTGTTGAAACCAGAGCACAAGGGAAGCGAATAGAGAGGTCAAAATATTCTTATCCTTAACACGACACTACTCATTGATCTCAAGCGGAATTATTCTTATAGTCGCCGGCCGAGGTGACTCTTCCTCTTCATTCCTGACTTCTGGAACCACGATTTCGGAGTCAATTTCCACCGTTGCTTCTTCAACAATTTCAACGGGAACCTTTAAAGCATGAGGTTTCGGCGGTGCCACAACGGAGCTTTGAGGCTGTAGGAAATAAAAGACACAGGCAACAGTAATTCCAATAAGAGCAATAAGAACGAGGAGTTTTTTCCACAACGATTGTCGAGATACAGCCCCATTCTCTTCGCTCTTACTGCCAAGGACACTTGCTCCTGCAATATCGACAATACCAGGGCTGACAAGATATTTTTTTTCCTTGTAGGTGCCAAGCAGGGCACGGTCACAGAGTACATTTATAAGACGGGGAATACCGCTGCTGAGTTCAAAAACCCGGGACATGGCGCTCTGCGAGAAGATTTCCTCCCGTGCCCCGGCTATGGCAAGGTGATGCTCAATATAGGAAAAACTGCTCTCTCTATCAAGAGGGCGTAAATGGTATCTTGAAGTAATACGCTGATTAATCTCAGTTGCCCCTTCCTGGCTGAGAATCTGCGTCAATTCGGTCTGTCCGAGAAGAATAATCTTTAATAATTTTTCCTGGTTGTTTTCCTGATTTATCAGAAGACGCAGTTGCTCAAGCAGGTCAAGGCTGAGATTTTGCGCCTCATCAACAAGAAGAGCAATATTTCGTCCCCTATCATGAGCATCAAGCAGAAAAGTCTCGATTCTCTCCACATAAGCATCTCTGTTTTTTCCTGCACCGCTCAGATCAATGCAAAATGAATTGCAGATACTTTCAAGCAACTCAAGAACCGTCAAACAGGGAGTATCAATCAGCGCAACATCTGTATTTTCTGGAAGTCTGGTTAAAAGGCAACGGGCGACACTGGTTTTCCCTGTCCCCATATCACCGGTGAGAAGAATAAAACAGCCGTCACTGCCAACCCCATACAGAAGATGGGCTAAAGCCTCCCGGTGCAGCTCACTCATATAGAGGAACTGTGGATCAGGAGTCAAGGAAAATGGTTTTTCTTTAAGACCAAAATAGTTTGTATACATTGATGCCCGATAAAGTGAACAAAGGATCCGGAACTATCCCTTTTAAGTTCCATATTTATATTGTTTACAAGTAACTATTCAGCGAAGGCAGCTAATTACCCTTAACTCTGAACGCGCCCCGAAGGAAGTACTCTTGGGGTGTAACTGTTTAGCAGGTAAGCGCAGACTCCGGGTAAACGCAGACTCCGTGCTTCAAATTCGTTGATTTTGGGTTCCGAAGCATACTAATGCTATTCGAGGAGGCAAAAATGGACGTAGTTGGAGTGCTGCTGAATAGTTACGTTTACAATACATTACTATTATCCATAGGAAATGGACAAGTTTTTTCTGCTTTCACCGCGCACAGGGAAATGATGGAGGAAGACCGAACCAGAACATTTACTCGAAGAGAACAACTGTTACGAAATTACCACACTTACAAATCCGGTGTCATTGCTGATTTATCCACATATGCTTCCAGCAAGCTTTGAAACTGAGGATTGGGTGCCAAAGCGTACAGTTCACCAAGACTCTCTCTTGTAAATTCTTCAAGAGAAAGTCCTTCTCTTTCCGCCTGCTCCATAAGAATAATGCCCTTTACAATATCAAGCATATCAGAATCACCCAGCAACAGAACCGCCCAGAGGAGATGGCTGGAGTCAGGGTTACGTTTTGGATCATTCTCCCAATAGACAGGAGGAAGACGAACAAAGGCCAGTTTTTTAGTCACTGCGGCATGACACCTTCCGCGTAACAGAGCAACATTCGGCAATTGCCCCTCCTGAAGCCCTGCTATCATCTCAGAAAACATAGGGAAACATTTTACTCCTGCTTATAGACGAAGGTCAATTTCTTATCCCGCACTCCAACCTTTGCCGAACCTCCGGAAGCAAGTTCGCCAAACAGGATTTCATCGGTCAGCACATCACCAATTTCCTTTAAGATCAGACGACGCAGAGGCCGCGCCCCATATGCAGGATCGTAGCCTTTCTTAGCAAGCCAGCTTCGCGCTCCAGAGGTGAGAGTAATAGTAACTTTTCTTTCGGCAAGCTGCGTCTGCAACTCTGCCATCAGTTTATCAACCACCTTCTCAACCGATTTTGGATCAAGTGGTGCAAAGGATATACTAGCATCGAGACGATTCCTAAATTCCGGAGCAAAAAGATTTTTTAAAGCCTTCTGTTCGCGGCCCTTGGTCTCAGCAACAAAACCGATGGGGGCAGCAGACATCTCCCTTGCGCCTGCATTGGTGGTCATAATAATGATAACATTACGAAAATCAGCCTTCCTACCCGAATTATCAGTGAGGGTGGAATGATCCATCACTTGCAAAAGAATAGAAAAAATATCAGGATGCGCTTTTTCTATTTCATCAAACAACAGAACAGAATAGGGATGTTTGCGAATAGCCTCGGTGAGTAATCCGCCCTGATCAAAGCCCACATACCCGGGAGGCGCTCCTATAAGTCTGGCCACGGCATGTTTTTCCATATACTCACTCATATCAAAGCGTTCAAAATGGATAGAAAGCTTTGCTGCGAGCTGCCGTGCAACTTCTGTTTTACCGACGCCCGTGGGCCCTGCAAAGAGGAAACTCCCTGTTGGACTATCCGGATTACCAAGACCTGCCCGAGACCGTTTCACAGCAGTAACCACGGCATCAATTGCCATATCCTGACCGAAAATTACCTCTTGCATGGCAGCGGTAAGTTCTTTTAAGGATGACAGTTCTGCACTCGTGCCACTTTTCGCAGGAATCCGTGCCATACGGGAAACCACATTTTCAACATCCCTGACTTTAACAACCTTGCCCAACTTTCCCGCCATGCGGAATGCCGAACCAACTTCATCAAGAATATCAATGGCCTTATCGGGCAAAAAACGGTCATTGATATACCTATCTGCGAGTTCAGCCGTGGCAAGAACAGCGGGTTTTGAATACTTGACTAGATGATGTTCCTCGTAACGGGACAGCAATCCCTGCAGGATACGCTTGGTCTCGTCAACCGTCGGTTCCTCAACATCAATTTTTTGAAAGCGGCGCGACAGAGCCCTATCCTTCTCTATATGATTTTTATACTCCTCGTAGGTCGTGGAACCTATGCAGCGAAGAGTTCCGGACTGAAGGGCTGGTTTCAGAAGATTGGAAGCATCCATGGAACCACCGCTGGTCGCTCCTGCGCCAACAATGGTGTGCATCTCATCAATAAACAAAATAGCATTTTCTTTTCGTTCAATGGCGGAAATAACACCCTTAATCCGCTTCTCAAAGTCTCCACGGTACTTGGTTCCAGCAACCATACTCCCCATATCAAGAAGATAGATTTCAACATCCTGCAGCAGATCTGGAACCAGTGCCTTATGTCCGGACTCTCGCGCCTCGATATCAGCATGGATAAGGAGTGCCAATCCTTCTGCAATGGCTGTCTTACCAACACCCGGCTCTCCCACCAGTAGGGGATTGTTCTTTTTACGGCGACAGAGCACCTGCATCATCCGGTGCACTTCGGTCTTACGACCGATAAGAGGATCAAGCTTTCCTTCTGCTGCGACCCTTGCATAATTAACCGTAAACTCCTGAAGGATTTTTTCATCCTTATCGGCCTTCTTCTCAGCCCCTGGACCTTCTGGCATTTTGGCCAGTGGCTCTTTCTGTAAACCATCTGGCAGAGAATGAGAAATAAACTCCACAACAGACATCCGCCCCAAACCTTCGGAGCCAAGAAAGAAAACCGCATGAGATTCCGCTTCGGAGAAAATTGAAACCAGCACATCACTGCTATCCACTTCCTTTTTGCCGCAACTCTGCACATGGGCAACGGCTCTTTGCAGAACCCGGTTAAAAGCCACGGTCTGAGCCGGCTCGCCAAGTACTTCCGGGCTATGGATGGGAAGTTCTCCTGCAAAAAAGGACTCAAGCCGATTTTTCAGGTTTTCGGTGGAACCTCCACATTCCTGGATGATATAATCGGCCAGTTCATCATAGAGCAGCCCATAGAGCATATGCTCGACTGTGACATACTCATGATGATGCTCTTTTGCCTCACGTATGGCCCGTATAAGGGCAGTTTCCAATGCTTTACTTATCATAATAATACCAGTTTTATATGTAGCTATTCGGGTAGTGGCCCGGGATTGTATTAAAGCTTTTCGATGCTGCAGCGCAGGGGAAATTCACTCTGCCGTGCCAGATCGTGAACAATAACGACTTTTGTTTCACATATCTCACGGGTGTACACTCCGGCAATACCAACTCCTTCCTGGTGCACGTTAAGCATGATTTGGCTGGCCTCCGAGGTGTTTTTACGGAAAATTTTCTCCAGAATCGCCACAACAAATTCCATGGATGTGTAATCATCGTTGTGCAGTAGCACTTTATAAAGAGATGGCTCCCGAACCTCGCTGCGATTCTTGGTGGCCACCGATCCTTTCTTATCACTCATAGCTCTATCTTATTTATTTTCAAACGTTACAGGGACAGTTATACTCTCCTGTTCTGCTGCACTCCAGCTCAATATCCTGCTGAAACCGCAGTAACACACTCTCACTTCGACAATTTTATCATACGGACTATTCGTTTTTTTTTCAACTTTACTCTCTTTTTTGCTTCAGCAGTGTCAGGAACAGTTCATCTAAAACAAGTTCAGCCGGAACCGGAGAACCCTTCAGTCGAAACTCAGCCCGTAGTAGCAAAGCCAGCCAGTTTTTTAAGACCGCACAGGAAAACTCCTGAGCCTTGCTGAATGACATAAACAGGGCATAGGGATGGCCTGTTAACTTTTCCGTCCATTCGCCACGCTCTTTCAATGCCGGCAGGTACACTTTCTGAAACTGGCCGGCATTTATCCCGGAATGCCAAGAAGGCTCAGATCCAAGCTGGAGCGAACGAAAGATCAGCATCTTCCGCAGATAAATCCGCATGGTGGCAACAATTGCCAAACCATGCATTCCCTGATCAAGCAACCGGTGCAAGAGCACCAGGGCACGGGCTGACTGATGTTTTCCAAAGGCATCCGTTAACTCAAAAAGTGCATCTTCACGGGTTCTTCCCACCATGGCGTTTAAATCCTCCACGGTTATCAAATCCCGATCACCTATATAAAGGGCCAGCTTTTCCGTTTCCATAACCACGGCCACGGGATGAAACCCCACCCGTTCAAACAGAAGTTCCAAAGCCTGAGGTGCTATCTTTTTCTGAAAAGCGGCAAGACTCTTTAAAACCATCTCCCGTAAAACTTCTTTTTGTCCCTTTTGGGCTGCAGCCCCTGCACCTACAGCAACGGAACAATCAACGACCAGACCTTCCTTCTTTATAAAGGTAAATAGCTGTTTCCTTTTGTCAACGGCCTCGGCAATAAGCAGAAGAATATTATTGGGAGGCACACCTTTGCGAAACGTTTCCACATAACGGGCGGCAACATCACCGCTGTTTCCCTTTTGCTGTGATGGTGTCGCCGTTGCAATCATCGCATCGGCCCAGGAAAGATCGCCTCTAGGTCTTGCAAACCCAAAGAGTCCCTGCCACTGTTTCGCACTCATTTCAGCAAGGGAATCATCCATATCAAGGCCGGCCAAAGAGAGGAAAGAGAAAAGATGTCTGCGACATGCTGCTTCTTTATTTGCAGATTGTGCCTGTTCTACCTTTCCCCAGATTGCAGAGGCAACGCTTTTGGAATGAAACAAGCGGCTATCGGTAACTCGAAAGATTTGGCGGCCGGGAAGCAGGCTGAAATTCATCAACTGTCCAAGTGTCCTGCTGGTATCCTCATTGTCACCATCGATGGCGTTTACAACGCCGCCAGGGGCGCGTGCCAACACACTTTTCTGCAAAATATCTGCTGCCTCACGACAGAGAAATCGCTCCCCAAAGAAGAGAATTATCCTCGGGAGTTCGTCTCCCTTACCTGCCTCCATACTTTTCAAGAGAGCAGAAAGTTCTGTTCGTTTAATCAGTGCCATTTTCGTCGGGTTTCAGGTCAATTGATTTCTGATCCATGATCTTGTGTAAAATTGCGGGCAGAGAACCGGGTTGTAAATAATCTTCCCCCAACCCCTGTTTAAATATCTTAGCAGAGCGTTCGGAAATATCATCCCAACTCAACTCTTTGTTCGCCTTAGCCACCGCCTCAAAGAGGAATTCATTATAGGGATTGTTGACCACGGCCTTTCCAGTTCCAACGGTTGCCAGGATATCCACATTATTATTAAAGAGTGTGGCAAGCTCGGAGTAGGCACGAATACCACCACAGGAACCAAGGCTCATAAACCGCTGTTTACTGCCAAGGTCAATGTCGGTTACAGCACCATCCTCAACAAGCTTAGATATCGGATCGATCAACTGCTCAGTACGCCAGTAGCTATGGCCACGTTGTGCGAACATCTCATGGCCACCTGTCAGAAACTGTTTTAACAGTTCAGCCTGCAGGGCTTCACCCTGAAATAAAAAGACAGAATGGGATATCTCTATGCCATTCACTCTCTTCACCCAATCCAGCACCAGAGGGTTTCTTGATTGCAAACGAAACAGTGCAGCCAGGGTATTACTCGGCTTGGCTGCATAGGAACGAACTAAACCTACAGCCCGTGACACGACATTTGGTGATGCACCAAGCCGGAAAGTCGTGGACAACCGTGGCCGATACCCCTGCTTACTCAAAAATCGACAGTTGGAAAGATAGGACTGTCTGCCATCATCATCATCATGAAAGACAGATAAACTTGACAATTTCCCATCCGACTTCCACTCTTCAAAGGCTGTCTTAGCGTATTTCTGGAGCGGAATAGCCCCATATTCATACATCATCATTCTGATGCGTATCTTATCCACCTCACCCACAAACTCAGAATAATACTCGAGATAATATTGTAAAATCACCCGTAACTGCATACTAAAAACAGTGTTCTGCTCACGAATAGCTGAAAGCATTTTTCCTATCAGATAGGTTCTGGTATCCGGTTCAATGGTCTCCAGCAGAGTCATAAAGGTTGCGGAAAAAAGAATCAGAGAGTTCTCATCCTGAAAAGCGGATTTAGTCACCAGATCAAGAACCCGATTCTGTTCCTTGGGATCCACCGGGAAAAACAGGGCGAGTTTTCCACGCTGGGCAAGACTGATAATAAAATCTGACACATGGTTATTTTGAGGATCAATATCGAGCAGGAAGCGAAGAAGATTTGCCTGAAAGCGCTTGTCCATTCGATCCTTCAGCACCGGTACCAGGATATCACGAAATGAAGAGTCATAGAGCTCACTCCCCTTGGAAAGCAAAATATAGATATTCACCGTGGTAGTGTCATAGGCAGCCTGCGCGCGAGCCTTCCCCGTTGCCTTGCGTAGCACTGAAATTGCCGTCCGTTTTTTCCCACTCTGCAGTGCTTTATAAAAGGATTTTTTATACTTCGCCCGAACTTTCCAGTCCAGACGATTCCAGAGAATTTCAATCCCTACAGCGGAACGTCCATTTAATGATGCTGCAGAAATTTCCCGCCCTAGCAGATCGGTCACGGAATGGAGATCATTTATCTTCCAGGTCAGATAGTCTGACCCTTCGGCAAGCCCCTTGAGCAGCAATGCTTTCTCATCTGGAGACATGGCAAAAAAGAGCCACTCCTTATCCTGCTGACTCTCACTGAAATAGTACTCAACCCAATACAAAGCAGTTTCCGGGGAGATATCCTGCTTAAACAACCCCTTGGCATTCCATACATCTGTTTTTGAAAGATGAACAAGCAACTCCATTATTTCAAGTGCCTTGTACCCATTCATATCCTTTATTCTGCAACACTGTTCCGTGGCCCACGCCTGCTTTACATTCATTCCTTCAAGCAGCTCCATGGCACGGGTAATACCTTTACTACTTTGCCCCGGCAGGAGCAGAAAAGCCTTTAAGGCCCAGCCTGCGGGCTCACCCATCTTCTGAATTCGATCCGTATAAGCGAGTAATTCCTTAGCCGTAACCACGTCATTAAGCTCAAATGCCGTCATGATACGGCCTCTGGAATAATCCAGCGTCTTGAGTTTCTGAAGAAAGAGCCAGGACTTTTCAGGATCAGCCCCTTTAAGAAGTGCAAAACGCTCAAGAAGAAGCAGATTATCAAACGCAATTTCTTCAGCAACCAGCCTTCTTAAAGCGGCAACCAGCTCAGCAGCTGAGATACATTCCAGCTTGGAAAAGGCACGAAGCGCTCGTTGATTGGTATAATTCAGAGCACGAATCAGTCCTCTGTTGTAATCAAAGAGAGCTTCATCCTCACAGGCAACTCTGCTAAACGCCTCGAGCGTCTGACTGTAGCCTTTATCCGGAACTCGAGCCTGAAGAGAACCTGGAACAGATAGAAAAAAAAGCAGAGCTACTATATTAAAAACAGATTTTTTTGGTCGCATTTCCTGTATGTTCAAGTAAATAATTAATTGATGTTTCTTGATGGCGTCGTAAAAACTCTTCATCTGCTTCGTTGCTACATTTTTTATTCAATTACGACGTACCCTAGTACGCTGAAATTAAATACAATATACGCGCCTCACATATGAAGTTTTTTCCTTAGCCATCTCGAATCTGACACTTTCACGAACTTATCTTTCTTGACTTCCGCTATAAACACTATAGATTGGTCGCTTCGCCTGAAGAGATAGCCGAAAAAGCTCTCTTCAGCTGTAATCATTTTCAACAAATTCTCCAGATACCATTGTATATCCGTGAAACAAAACAACTCCCAAATACTTCCAGCGTTATGTTTATTACTTGCCATGCTTCTCTGGGCAAGTTCCTTTATTGCCCTAAAACTCGCCTTCGTTGACTACCACCCGATGGTGGTGATAGCCGGTCGGATGGTGATTGCATCCCTCGCATTTTTCTGTATATGGCCGCGTTTTAGACATATTCGCATTCGCCATCAGGATTACAAGCTGCTGGGTTTTATGGCACTCTGTGAACCCTGTTTATACTTTATTTTTGAAGCTCTTGCCTTGAAAAACACGTCTGCATCGCAGGCCGCAATGATTACGACCATGCTCCCCTTAATGGTTTCTGTAGCTTCCGGACTTTTTCTGGCTGAGAAATTCACCCTGCAGAAGGTCGCCGGCCTGACACTCGCCATGATCGGGGCCCTTGGTCTCAGTGCGGGAGGAGAAATCAATGCCAATGCCCCAGCCCCTCTGCTTGGAAATTTCTACGAATTTCTCGCCATGATCTGTGCTACGGCGTACACCATCGCTGTCAAAAAGTTAACAAGCCGTTATTCACCACTTTTTCTCACCGCAGTCCAGGCCTGGATCGGAGCACTCTTTTTTGTTCCCATACTATTCCTGCCAAATGTTTCCCTACCCGATTCATTTATTCTGGTACCAGTTGCAGCTATTATTTATCTGGGCCTTGCTGTAACCATCCTGGCATACGGATCATATAACTATGCGCTTTCGGCAATGGATGCCGGAAAGGCCGCAATATATGTAAACCTTATCCCTCTTTTCACCATGCTGTTCAGTTGGATAATTTTCAAAGAATCCTTTACCCTATTCCAATATGGTGCGGGAGTTTTGATATTTTTTGGAGTAGCTTTAAGTCAGGGATTTTGGCTAAAACGATAGAACAGAACAGACAAAAACATGGTGCACCTATGCTAGAAAACAACACCCGTCAACAGGTAGAAAAAATCTTTTTGCAGGTATCTCGCGACGCCGCCAGAAAAAAACTCTACGCAATACGTGCCGAACAGGAAGGAAACAGTCAGCTAGCAAGACTTTACCGCGCCATCGCACTCTCTGAAGAGACCCAGGCAACCCGCTTCCTGCTGCAATTGCGCGGCCAGATCGGCAATAGCAGCATAAACATCGCAGCAGCTTTTAACAGAGAGATCCCCGCTCTTAGCAAACGGTACAATCAGGCGATAAACGTAGCGGTAGAAACGGGCGAACGGGCGATGGAATCTGCCTTTACGCAATCGGAAAAGGTTGCACGTATCCATTTAAATCTTAAGAAAAAACTCGACAAATCTCCCAATACAGAGCGCTCCTACCACGTCTGCAGATTCTGCGGATTTATTATGGAAGAAACTGCTCCTGACACATGTCCTATCTGTACTGCCGCAGCGGAGCGTTTCACAAAAGCATAGTAGACCACGACAAAACTACCCTTCACTTTTCCCGTCAAGCAGCACAGCTAAAGCCTTTCTCGTAGTCACCGGCATCCGACAGGTAAAATCTTCGCACACATAGGCGGTTGCATGGCCTTCAATTTTCTGAACCGTTTTGATAAAGGGAAAACTCTTCTCCAGAAATTCCTGATTCTTTCCGCCATCGGCAAGCAGTAAAACAGTATTGGGAAGGTACCTGGAGTGCACTTCACGCAACAACTCTCTGGTATCTTCAGCATTCATTTCACCGGCAATCACTATCTGCCTTGGTTTATCCATCTGAAAATCAAGAGCACTGAGCATCAGAGGCATGGCTGGCGGATAAGTCGACAATGTTTTTCCAAATGTTTCAATAGTTTCAGTTGCCACATCCGCCCACTGTTTATCGCCCGTAAGTGCAGTGAGGCGTAACAGGTTCATTGCCGCAACTGAATTCCCTGACGGTTCAGCCCCGTCATAGGCTGCTTTCATTCTCGCAAGGAGCTCCACGGATGCAGGGGTATCATAAAAGCCGCCCTTTGTATCATGAAAGAGCTCTATCATTTTTTCAGTGAGCCTGATCGCCATCTGTAAACGGGACGGATCATGCTCTGCACCATACAGGTCAAGCAGGCCCTGAACAAGAAAACTGTAATCATCAAGTCCCGCCGCATACCGTGCCTCACCATCTCGCCAGCGCCGCATGAGTTCCCCATTCACAACAAGGGTATCAAGCAGAAAATCCATGGCCCGGTTTGCAGCAAGCAGGTACCGTTCTTCCTCAAAAACTTTGCCAGCCTGGGCAAAAGCTGAGACCATCAATCCATTCCAGGCAGTAATGATCTTATCATCCAGATGTGGTGATGTGCGGGTTTGACGACGCTCCAACAACTTTTCCCTGGCATCAAAAAGAAGTTTTTCAGCTTCCAAATCGGTTAGCCCTAGAGCTGCCGCCGCCTCGGATATATCCTTCTCCAAATAGAGAATATTCCGGCCGGTAAACTCCTCCTGAGGATCATGGAGGGCATTTCCATTTTTCTTCACCCCATAGCTGGCCTTAAAAAGAGAGGCCTGTTTTCCCGTGAGCAGCGTATCAATTTCCTGCTCGGTCCAGAGATAAAATGCACCTTCGCTATGCTCGGCGGGGTTATAAGGATTTTCGGAATCAGCATCTTCTGCCGAATAGAATCCGCCATTCACATCCTGCATATCCCGTAATACATAATCAAGTGTCTGACTTACAGTCTTCTTGTAGGACGCACCACCGGTTAACTGAAAGGCTGACAAGTAGGTCAAAACCAGTTGACTCTGATCATACAGCATCTTCTCAAAATGGGGCACACGCCACTGTGTATCAACGGAATAACGATGAAAACCACCACCAATCTGATCACACATACCACCTACTGCCATCTGCTCGAGTGTGAAAAGGGCCATATCTCTTGCATCCCTATTACCCGTTGACCTGTAATAGCGAAGAAGAAAATCCATCACCACCGGACGCGGAAACTTAGTTGCCTGAGCAAAACCGCCATACTTCGGTTCATAACTCTCTTCCAACTGAGCAAACCCCTTATCGAGCCACTCCTTTGCAATGGGCAGAGAAGAATCCGGGGCTTCTTTTTGTATATGAGCTGTTATCTGCTCAGCCGACTGACTGAGACTCACCCGGTCCGTGAGCCAGGCTGTCTTGATGGATTGGAGAACCTCCAAAAATCCCGGTCGGCCAAACCCTGCCCGTGGAGGGAAATACGTCCCCGCATAAAATGGCTTTGTATCCGGAAAGAGAAAAAGTGACAGGGGCCAGCCGCCGCTACCGGTCATGGCCTGAGTTGCCGCCATATATATCTGATCAACATCTGGTCGTTCTTCCCGATCCACCTTTATAGAGATAAAATACGTATTCAAGAATTCTGCTATCTGCTGATCCTCAAAGGATTCATGTGCCATCACATGACACCAGTGACAGGTGGAATAGCCAATGGAGAGAAATATCGGCTTGTCTTCCGCCACTGCCCTTGTCAACGCTTCAGTTCCCCAGGGGTACCAGTCAACCGGGTTATAGGCATGCTGCAACAGATAGGGACTTTTTTCGTGGATAAGATGATTGCCCTGTCCCATTGGAGAGGATACGTCTGTCTGGTTACTTTTTTTCATCGGATTTTCCTGTTCCTGTCCCAATACGGAGCCGGTTAAAATAAAAAGAATGATCAATACGATTAAACGACTCGTTGACCTATACAGTTTTTTTCTCATACCAGACAAGCTATATACAAAGAGGAGAAAAGCAACATCAAGAACGGTTCTTTTTCCCACTAGGTATATTTACCCATGAAAAAACTGGTATTTCCATCAATTGTTCTTTTTATCAAAAATGATATGCTTCAATCTCATGTAACAACAGACACTCTAATAATACTCATGGACTCAAGATGGAACAACGTCGATATTTCAGAACGCAGATAGGCAGTGCAGAAGTACATATCTCTGATCATGCAGGATTCTGTACCGGTTCACTCAAGGATTGTTCGCGCTTCGGCCTCTGTATTTCAGATATCCCCCGAAAAATACACACCCAACAGGGATACTTTACCGCTGTCATCTCAAAAGACTCCAGGAACTTCAAACTGAAGATCAAAGAATGCTGGAGAGCACAGGATGGACTCTCCCTGGAAATTGGCGGAGTTATAGAAGATGTGGCATGGGATTGGACCGAGATGGTCATGAAACATGAGCCCAAAAATGATGATGTATGGGGTTCTGCCAGTTAATTTCTCAACATTTTGCTTTTTACTAAGTTGACGGTTTGTCGGGTAAAACATCAAATGTTCCCAAAAAGATTACGCTAAGGGCATTTAGTCTGACGACTGAAGATGAAGATGAAGATGAAGATGAAGAACCATAGTCAATCCTTCAGCCTAAATCTATTTTGATTCCAGACACTCTGGTCACTTCTTCTGTAAGACAGTATGTCAGCCAAATTTTCTTACTACGTGGGAATTCTTTTTTACATACTGTCTTCAGTCGTTTCTTAAGCTTTTTAGGTTCCACCTCATACTCTCTTCTGGCAAACCCCAATTCCACGAGTAGATACATCCCGGTCTGTCGCATAACATAGACAGATCTATCTTTTTTATAGGGCTGCAGCAGCAGAGCTTCTCCATCCTCTACTTTAGAAAGGCGAGCTAAAGTTTCTTGAACAATCCTTCCACCATCGACCTGCACAAGACACCTCCTAATACCTAAAACAACCAAAATAGAAAAATATATAACTAAAAAAAAACAGGCTATTATAAATTTTTTCGTTTTACATGCGGAAAAATTTTGTTTCCACAGGCCAATACGATACAATATAAATGTATCAACAGTGGTAATCGGAAATAGCATTCGCTACCAGAGGATTCTATGCAGCAGAAAAAACAACATAAACAGATCGATCCGATGCTGTCATTTCATCTGATGAAATTTGCGTTCCAAGATTTTCAGAAAAGTGCCTGCAATCTGAGCCATCAGGAATATACCATCGCGCACCAGCACGCCAAAGAAGAGATGCTTCTGCACCAGGTAATCCTCACCTCCGATGATGCCGGCTGTGTTGTTGTTCCAGAAGCCACCCTGCAACATACTCTGCTTGGTGTTATCGCTGAATACCCGAGCGATTTTGCATTCTATAACGCCCTTGAAGAAAACCACATGCGGTTAGCAGAATATCGCATGGCTCTGCATAATGACCTCCGCGTAGAAACCATACTTTCCCGTGTTGCAGCCTCGGTTCAGTCGGTAACAGCCACTGAAATACGATACCATTTTGACCAAAACAAGACCACATTCAACCACCCTGAACAACGAATAGTCAGTCATATCCAAATCCGTTTTACCCCTTCCTCAGCATCGGAAGTCGACTGCGCTTATCATAAAATTACAGCTATCCACCAAAGAGTCAGTAAAAACCCAGAACGCTTCGTAGAGGAAGCGCGACTCTTTTCCGACTGCAAAACCGAAAACAACGATGGGACAATCGGTCCGCTGGCGGCCGGTGAGCTCTGCCCTGAACTGGACAGAGTGCTTTTTTCTCTTCGGGAAAAAGAAATAAGTCAGGTCATTGAGAATTCCCGGGGGTTCAACATCATACGCTGTGAAGAGATTTGCCCACCTAAAGAAACAAGCCTGAGAGAAGCCTCACCAGAAATATTCCCTGTTTTGCTCAAGAAAAAGCAACTTGAGGCCTGCCGTCTATGGTTACAGGAGCTTCTACAACCACAGCAGGAAGACCTTCCGTGAATAATAAAGAAGCGATACAAGCTCCGGTCCTAATCCCAACGATCCTCTTTCAAACAGAAACCATATCAGGCAGCGACAAGGTTTCCTTCCAGACAATGGAGTTAGTTCGCAAAGATCAACCTCTGGTTCAGCTAATCCACCCCAAACCAAAGGATGCCGTACCCAAAAATACTTCGGAGCTGTTTCCGGGAAAACATACCCTGCTCTCAGAGGACAAATTATCTCTTCTTTCAGAGGTCGATGGCTACCCTCTGCTCTCAATAAAAACAGCCAAAGACATTGACTTGGTGATGGTTTCCATTATCCCTCTTGTATCTACTGCAGATGATAAAATGTCTGCGACGGTCTGTCTCTATCCGCCGATAAGCAACTGTACTGAACTCAGCAGTGAGTTGCTCCTAGAAATCCTTCAACAGAACGGAATTCAATCAGGAATCTCCCCCGAATATATTAAACAGCTTCTTCATCGGTGCAGAGAAGAAAACGCTCTTCTTAAAGATGAAACGATAGCAAGAGGCCTTCTTCCTCTGGATGGAAAAGATAGTTTCCTTCGCTTTAAAATTGAAGTCGGCCCGTTTCCAGGGAAGATTATGGGAAACGGGAAAATTGATTTTCGGGAACGAAAAATGTTCGTTGGAGTTGCCAAGGGACAAACAATTGCAATACGGATTCCACCAACGGACGGAACGCCAGGACTCAATGTGCTCGGCGGTATTGTTCCACAAATACCTGGAAAAAGCCTACCAGTGACGGTTTCCAATGACGCTGCATTTGATGAGGAAAGTGGAATTATTAGCGCTGTTCAGAGTGGAATACTCTCTATGGCAAACGAAAACTCGATCAAGGTCTGTGCAAAACAGGCCATTGCTGGCAATATCGATTACAGTACAGGTAATGTGGAATCTCAGGATGCGGTGGAAATCAGTGGCACCATCCTTCCAGGCTTTAAAGTGAAGACCCAGGGTGATCTGTTGCTTGGTGGAAATGTGCGCTCTGCAACCATTAAGTGTAAAGGAAATCTTGTTATTAAAGGTGGTATCCTTGGTGAAAAGTGTAGGGTGAAAGTTTCTGGTGATGCAGATTTTAGTTTTATGGAACAGGGCCGCCTACGGGTAAAAGGTAGAGTTATCATTCGTAAACAGGCCTATCACGCAAGAATAATGGCAACCGGAGAGATACAATGCATAGACAGCAGTCAGATAATGTCCGGTTTTCTGATGAGCGCCTCGAGCCTGAACCTTGGCAATGTCGGCTCGGCCCAATCGCCACCGGCACTACTCGCTGCAGGTATCGCACCGGGACGTTACCTGCGGTATCTGAAGATGCGCTCCCAGCTTTATGATATCGAGCAGGAGCGTCTCACATTTTTACAGCGTCACGGTATGAAGAGAAAAATCAAGCAACGGGAATCGCTTGAACAAACAATTATCTCTCTGCATCGTGATATGAGGAGAATAAACCTTATTCCAGGAACCGATGTTCGTTCACCCGACGATGGCACTGAATATTTACGAAATATCACAATCTCAATCCAGGGAAAAATTTATAATGGGACTGAATTGCAGATTGGAAATGCCTCCACAATCGTAAAATATGACTTTAAAAATGTGCGTTTTTCACTGGATACACAGACCAATACATTTATTGAAACATCTTTATAAAGGCGACATATGTTTATCAAACTCTGGATGCACCAGGAAGTCATCACCATAGCCCCGGACACACCACTTGGCGAGGCAGCAGAAATCCTAAACCAAAACAATGTTCGCCACCTTCCAGTGCTAGAGGATGAAAAGCTTGTTGGTATTATCACCAAAAATGATATTAGCAAAGCCCTTCCCTCCGCCATGGATTCATCTCTTAGTCCTGAAGAATCAATCATTGCAACTCAAGCACAAGCATCCTCTGTTATGGCTGTGAATCCAGTTACCGTAGGCCCTATGGACCCACTGGAGAATGTGGCTCTTTTGATGCGAAGGTTTAAGATTGGAGCTGTACCCGTGGTAAAAGACGAAAAGCTGGTCGGAATAATAACAGAAAGTGATATTTTGCAGGCATTCACTGAAATCCTGGGGACAGGAGATAAAGGATTACGTATTGAATTACAGATAAAAAACAGTAGCTCTGCTATTTATAAGGTCATGGATATCTGCAGGCAGTTTGAAATGGAACTCACCGCAGTCAGTGTATATAAAAATTTCAGCCAAGACCATCAGCTCCTCACCATTCGGGTCAATGGCGAGGAAACCGAGGACATGATTGATGCTCTCTGGAGTTCGGGGGCAAAGATAAATCGAGTTTTATCAGAAGATGATATGGAGAAGAAGGAGGAGGAATAAGTTATTTTCGTAGCTGCTTGCGTGTTCCGGAGAGACCTCCCCGAAGTTTTTTCTGCAATACCCGCTTCAAACGAAAACGGTTCCAATAGGTGAAGGGAGCCTTGCTCACCTTCTGCCTGCCCTCCGCTACTGCCTCGGGGAAGAAAAGAAAATCAAGAAGATGATGAGTGGTACTGCTTCCGCCTAGAAAATGCGTGCAGCCAGCACAATAGCTTATAATATCATCAGAACCAGCTTCAGCTACCCGTTTTTGGGTCCAGCCTTTTGCAAAATCTGCTCGTATAAATCCTGCTGAGCCACCTTCACCACAGCAGTATGTCTTTTCACAGTTATGCTCCATCTCCTGAACAGTGGTACCCTGCTGCGACATCAACGTTCGAATACTTTCCTGTACCTGAGGAGAAAATCTCACGCCACACGGGTCATGTATCGTCACCGCAAGCTTCCTGCCACCGATTGCAACACCTCGCCTGGCCAACAGTTCATAGACAGTTTCCACCTCAATACCTTCACCATACTCTCTAAAAATTCGGTAACAATTGGGGCATGTGACCAGAACTTTGGTCACTGAATTCTTACGCAGTATGGCACATAACTCACCAAACATTTTTTCAAAATAAATCTGTTCCCCCAGGTCATGGGAAGGCTTGGTACAGCAGTCAAATACTATTCCAAGTTCAGGGATTGCCTTCTGAAGCATTTCAAATAAATAGGTGAGCGTTCCGGAACGACTGCCAGGAAAGGCGCAACCGGGAAAGAGTACCGTGTGACAATTCTCAGGAAAATGAAACCAGGAAAAAGTGGAGGAACTTCCCCGTTTTTCGTAGGCCCGAATAGTATTATGCTCGCTTAGGCGGCCATTCCCTTCAGAAACCAGTTGTCGACGCATGGCCAAGAACATGGCAGACGGATCCAGTTTCTTTGGGCAAACTCCGTGGCACAGACCACAAAGACTACACTCAAAAGAGAACTGTTTGTTTCCGATGTTCTCTTTCTTCAGCCAACTCTCTGCCAGCTTTTGCGGGGAACCATACTCCTGTAAAAAAGCACACTCTTTGACGCAAATTCCACAATTCACGCAATCATCAGCGATGCTCTCAATAGGTACGATAGAAAAGGCAAGGTTCTGCATAATTCAGTAGGGACTAACCACCCTGGAAGCAGTTGCCATAGTATTCATAATATCATACATATTGGTGATACTCCCCACCTTACGTTCCTGTTCCAGCTTAAAAAACTCAAGACAAGTCCCGCAAATCCAGATGATAACACCTTTCCTCTCCAGTGCTTGTAAAGCTTCAAGCGCCTTCCCATCCGACGTAGTGAGTTTAACGCCCCCATTATACAGAAGTATATGTGAAGGAAGAGGAGATACTTCAGCGATGGTTGTCACATATGTCTGGAGGAGTGCCCAGCCAAGTTCTGAAGAACCACGTCCCATGGAATCAGAAGGGATCACATAGATAACATTCGCGGCACCGGGAAGTTCACAGGAATAATCGGTCTCTTTGAAATTTTCTTTAGAACTGTGGCTATCACCCGGTACAACGGTAATACAAAAGTTACCATCACTCTGATTCTCAACCGTAGTCTCGCAACTCTGGCTTCCGCAAAAACGGAGAACATTCTCCCTGGAAGCCTCATTATCAACAAGAACAGCGAAATGCTGCTGCAGTTCTTTTTCCAAATACGCCTTTGTTCGTAATACCGGTTCAGGACAATTCAGCCCGGTACAATCCAATATTTCCATTGCAGATCCTTTTGCTTAAGGGATAATTTTAGAGCAAATGGCGGGGCAACCAACCATACTCCGATAATTTCATATACCAGAGTTTAGCAAAAAAAAAACTGCCTTTATCCCATACAGGATAAAGGCAGCTACATACCCATTCAATCGTTAGAAACGATACTCTTTTACTGAGCAGGTGTCTCCGCACCTTCTACGGCTTCCTCTACAACAGGTGCCTCGGGAGCAGCTTCTTCTTCAACAATCACAATAACTTCCTCAACAACGGGAACCGGTACAACGATTTCCTCAATAACCTGAGCACTCAACTGATGCTGCAGATCTTCAATAATCAGAAACTTCGCAGCAAGTTCCTTCTCAAGGGTAATTCGAGTTTCTTCAAGAATCTCAAGAGAATTATTCTGAGCAGCAATTCTGGAAAGAAGAACATTCATATTCAACTTAGTACGACCAAGCTCTACTCCGCTAGCAATAAGAATCTTGCTACGCTCTTCCAGTGCCTGTTCAAGAGCTTGAATACGCAGTGCGTATTCTTCCAATTCAACTGACAGTGTCTGATTCTGAACACTGTAGGCATCCACACTGTTTGCCAGAGTTGTCTTTACATTTTCAAGTCCTGCAGCCACGTCCTCTGCAGTAACAAGAGCAACGACCTTCTCGTCAAAAGCAGCTCTTGCGGAAAGAACAGCTTCTTCAAGAGTGGCAACATCTGCAGCGCGTTTATCGAGCAGTTCCTGCATGGCAGCAACTGCCTGAGAACCACCGGCAGATTCTGCCAGTTCTTCTTTAAGACTGGTAAGCTCCTGTTTCTGACTATCAACACTTCCCTTCAAAGTTGCAGCATCTGCAAGAAGAGTCTGATTCTGAGATTTAAGTGACTCAATCTCAGCAAGAGCTTCTGCTGAATTACTCTGAACCTCGGTTGTAGCTGCTGCATCCACAGCGGGGGCAACTGCCGAAGCTTGAGCCTTCATAGCAGTCAGCTGTCTTTCAAGACTTGTGCTTTTTTTATCCTGAACCGAACCCCAAATTGTCCCAACCAGACAAAGAACCACCAAGGCGATGATAATTTGATTTTTACTCATAACCCTACCTCACAAAAAATATATTAGAAAAAGACCTTCAATAGCAATAGATCAATCAAGCAAACACTTAACCTACAGAAGATATGAGTAAGTGTCAATATCAATATATGCCAAAAACACCGCCCCTTACAAGAGCAATGAGCAGCTTACAAACAAATGCACTTACTCCTAGGGGAGCTGCCTTACAGCACCCTTATCAGCAGAGGCGGCAAACATCGCATAGGCCTTTAGAGCCTGAGACACATGACGATCACGATCATCGGGACAAAATGCCTTATTCCCTTTTGCCACTTCCACGGCCCTGCGACGAGCTAGCTCTTCCTCCTGAACAAGAACATTAATTTCTCGTTCAGGAATATCAATTTCAATCATATCACCATCATGAACAAGAGCAATGGCACCACCTGCTGCTGCTTCAGGAGAGACATGACCAATAGAGAGCCCCGAAGTCCCACCTGAAAAACGACCATCGGTAATAAGGGCACATTCCTTTCCGAGATGCACTGATTTAAGGTACGAAGTGGGATATAGCATTTCCTGCATTCCCGGACCACCCTTTGGCCCTTCATAGCGAATGATAACGACATCTCCAGCCGAAACAGTTCCATCAAGAATAGCATCACATGCGGTTTCCTGAGAAGAGTACACTCTTGCTTTTCCTTTAAAATTAAAGATAGAGGGATCAACCCCAGCGGTTTTTACAATACAGCCATCGAGTGCAATATTTCCGTAAAGCACAGCCAGACCACCATCTTTACTGTAGGCATGTTCAACATCACGAATACATCCTTCTGCCCGATCAAGGTCAGCATTTTCGTACATACTCTGCTGGGACCCCATAACAAGATTGCGACCGCTTTGTGCCGGAGCACTAAGATACAATGTACGTGCCTCCTCTCCACAGCTCTCTCTAGCAACATCCCAGCGTTCCAGGATTTTTTCCAGGGTTTCCCCTTCGACCCTATTAACGCTGCTATCAATCATTCCAGCCCGATCAAGTTCTGCAAGGATAGCCATAATCCCTCCGGCCCGGTTCACATCTTCCATATGAAAATGCGATGAAGGAGCGACTTTACAGAGATTTGGTATCCGGCGCGAAAGTTCATCAATATCGGCCATGGTAAAATCCACTTCAGCCGCATGAGCAATAGCCAGAAGATGCAATACCGTATTGGTGGATCCACCCATGGCGATATCAAGTGTCATAGAGTTTAAAAAGGCAGAACGGGTTGCAATGTTACGCGGCAGCACCGAGGCATCCTCCTCTTTGTACCAGGCATCGGTCATCTCAACGATACGCTCGGCTGCCCGCTCAAAGAGATTCATTCTATTTGCATGCGTTGCCACAACCGTTCCATTGCCCGGCAAGGCCATTCCGAGTGCTTCATTCAGAGAGTTCATGGAGTTTGCCGTAAACATTCCTGAACAGGAACCGCATGTTGGACAGGCACAGCGTTCAACCACATCAACTTCGGCGTCACTTACCTCACTATCAGCGCCCATCACCATGGCATCCACCAGGTCATAGCGTTTTTCACCATCAACACCCGCCTCCATCGGACCACCAGATACAAAAATAGTCGGAATATTAAGGCGCATGGCTGCCATCAGCATGCCCGGTGTTATTTTGTCGCAGTTGGAAATACAGATCATGGCATCAACGGTATGGGCATTACACATATACTCCACACTATCCGCAATCAATTCCCGTGATGGCAGAGAATAGAGCATTCCGGCATGGCCCATGGCGATACCGTCATCTATGGCGATGGTGTTAAATTCTGCCGCAAAGCAGCCAAGTTCCGCGATTCTTTTTTTCAGATGCTGACCAATTTCATGCAGATGTACATGGCCCGGCACAAACTGGGTAAAAGAATTAACTATGGCAATAATCGGCTTGCCAAACTGTTCCTCAGTCACTCCATTGGCACGCCAGAGACTTCGTGCTCCAGCCATTTTTCTTCCTTGGGTTGTTGTATTGCTGCGTAGTGGGATCGTCATGGGATTTTACCTTTATCTTTCTTTAATAAATAAAAAAATTTGAATTTCTTGTCTCTTTCGTGCCAATATACTATGAAAATAGCAGGTGTGTAAAAAAAATTCGGAGAGGATGAATGAAACAGACAGAAATAGACTATTGGATCACATCAATGCTTGAATCCTATGATAATGTTTCAGATTTAAACATTACCGTGGGGAAAACCTTGCAGGTGGAATCGGCAGGTGTCCTCATGCCGGTAGCCGTCGCACCACCGGTCAACAAGCTCACGCCCTTTCAAACGGAAGTATTTGCTCTCAACCTTATTGGCAACAACAAACGTCTCCTTAGAGATCTGGTGGAAAATGGATCCTGCGATCTCTCTTACACGCTGGGGGACAAAGTTCGTTTCAGAGTCAATATCTTCACCCAGAAGGGCTACTTCAGTACCGTTCTCAGAAAGCTGGAAACCACCATCCCCACCATCAAGGGAATGAATTTCCCCAAGGCATTCAACAAGATGGCAACTGAGATGAACGGCCTGGTTCTTTTCACTGGTTCCACGGGCAGTGGTAAAACCACATCGCTTGCCTCACTGCTTCACAAAATAAATATGGATAGATCGGTTCATGTTGTAACCCTTGAAGACCCGATCGAATATATTCACCCCCAGGCCAAGGCAACCTTCAATCAGCGTGAACTTGGAAATGATTTCAGCACATTTCCCTCGGGAATGCGTGCAGCGCTGCGTCAAGCGCCAAAAGTTATCCTGGTGGGTGAAATGCGGGATAGGGAGACCATGGAAATCGGCCTCACCGCGGCAGAAACAGGCCATCTTGTACTCTCCACTCTCCACACAATTGATGCAGGCCAGACCATCAACCGTATTCTCGGCATGTTCGAACAGGAAGAGCAGCCGCAAATAAGAAACCGCCTGGCCGATACTGTGCGATGGGTTGTCGGGCAACGCCTTCTCCCCAAAATAGGCGGTGGCCGGGTTGCTGCCATGGAAATCCTCTGCACCAGCTTGCGTATAAAGGATCTGATACTCAACGGTGAGGAAGAAGAAAAAACCTTCTATAAAGTCATCCAACAGGGATCAGCCATAAATATGCGAACCTTTGACCAGCATATTCTTGAACTCTATGAGTCCGAACTGATCACTGAAAAAACCGCCATGCGCTACTGCTCATACAGGAATGAAATCTCACGAGGCCTGGACACCATCAAATCCTCCCGTGGTGAAGCCACATCAACACTTTCCGGACTGGCCATGGAAGAAGAAGAGGAACCAACTCGCTGGTAAAGAGGATTGCAATGACCACAACATGCCCAAACTGCAACAAAAAGCTAAAACTCAGTAATAAAATTAAAAAAGGTATCAACCAACTGGCTCCCGGCCGCTTACTGCGTCTGCCATGCCCGCAATGCGGGGAATCCATTGTACTTAACGCCAGTCATCTTGCAACAGATTCCGGACAAGCAGGCTCTCCGTCTGCAGGAATCATCAAGCCACCTTCACCTCCGGACATTTCCTGGCTCAAAGAAGGAACTTTTGAAGAGGAAGAAGTTGTTGAAGATATTCCACAGACCCTGATTCTTATTCAACCGGGCCCGGAAAGAGATGCGGTAACAAAAGCGGTAGAATCTATTGGCTACCAGGCAAGTTTTGCTGACTCGGACGATGATGCCATGGAAAAGATGCAGTTTGTGAATTATGCCAGTGTTATTCTCCACACCAATTTCCGGGACGGCGATCTGGAGCACTCTCCATTTCATCAGTTTATGTGTGACATGTCCATGTTGAAACGCCGTTTTATCTTCTACATCCTTATTGGTCCCGAATTTTCCACCCTCTACGACTTGGAAGCCCTTTCCAACTCAGCAAACCTTGTTGTCAACAATCAGGAAATCCCTGAACTCCTGACCGTCCTCCGTAAAGCCATTCCTCGGTACGAAGAACTTTTCGGTTCATTAATGGCGGAATTAAATGCTTACAGCGGATAAACAACGATCAAGAGAAGAATAGTCGAATGAAGAACGGATATTCCACAAAGGAGGGCTGGGGAATCTTTGCTCAATACTGTAAACGGAAACAATATGCAGCAAACCAGAACAGGCCATGCACAGTTTCGCAGATAAACAGGTAGTCTTTCTCGACATCATCTTGCTTCTTTCCAGAATTCTTGATCTGGAAAAAAACAAAAGCCTGGCTCACGGCCTACGGGTTGCTGTTTTTTCCCATGCCATTGCCACCCAACTCAATCATTCAAACCCCTCTCTGCTATACATCGCAGGCCTCTTGCATGACATTGGGGGAGTCAGTCTCGACAAGCATGTTCTCCACTATGCGTTGAATGATTTCAACAATATGGAATCACGTAACCACCCTGCACGCGGCGCAGAAATTCTGGAAAGCTTCCCTCCCTTCCATCCACTTGTCGGGTGGGTTGCCGATCACCATGAAAGATACGACGGGACCGGATTTCCAAGTGGTAAATCGACACATGATATTTCATCCGAAGCCGCTATTTTACACCTTGCAGATCAGCTTGATATATTTCTGAGACAAAATCCACAGGCCACACTCAAGGAACTAAGGACCTTCCTCAATCAGCAATCTAGCAGCAGTGTCGCACATGTCATCATCGAAGGAGCCAAGCAACTCTTCTCCAGCCAAGAAGAGTTCGAACTTCTCAAGGAAAGCTGCTCCGAAAAACAGTTCGGTTCAGCTACGGATATCTCTTTTCCGGCGATTAACAGTCTCTCTATCCCGGAACTAATCTGCCAGCTGCTCTGGCTGACGGCGCAGATGACAGACTCAAAGGTAAAGGCAGGATTTTTCCATTCAAACAGAGTTGCCTTCTACTGTCACCGTATCGCCAAGGCCTTTCATTCCACAGATCTTGATCCCATCCAGGCTCTATGGGCAGGACTGACACATGACATTGGCCTCCACTCACTTTCAGAGCAGGAGCTTAGCAAAAACCCCGCTATTCTCGCACAAAATTCAGCCATATACCGGAAGCACCCTCAAACCTCAGCAAGTCTCATATCATCGATACAGATCCTTGAACATCTTGCGCCCATCCTAAAGGCCCACCATGAGTGTTGGGATGGCTCGGGGTTTCCGGATGGCCTCAAAGGAGATGGAATCCCCCTGCTATCCCAGATCATTGCTCTTTGTGAATATTATGAAATGCTCACGGAAAAATGCCACTCTAAAAAGAATCAAAAGAGCCACCAGCAAGCTATGGTGGAGCTTGAAAAGAGACGAGGCCAACTTTTTTCTGCACAATTACTCGACACGGCCCTTCCTATTCTAGATACCTGGGGGCCACGCGATATCTCCTGGATGCGTGATATTAAGAATGTGCATACGTTTTTCACCTCGGACCCATTTGATACTATTTCCCAGGACCAGCAAACACTTGTGAAGACGCAGGAAAGCGTATTTATGCCTCGACAATGGGAACAGGCAAGCCTTACTTCAAATTTCAATTTTTCTTCAGGCAGCAGCAGATTCAAAAATCTTGCAGGCATACCAAACAGTGCTGATAGTGATAACTTTTTTGACCTCATCGACTCATCAATCGTCAGTGAAACAGAACAGAGCTTGACAACACTCAATGACAACATTCCGTTCACCCTCACCCTCTCCTCAAAACAGAAGAAAGCACTTGAGCTTATCTTTCTGAAACAGAACGATTGCTACCAGCTTCTCTTTCGTGGAGTGCCTGGCAAACCACTCTTTAGCAGAAAGAATTCAATTTTTTATCAGCATTTCCAAAATACCCCGGAAGCCGAACTCATACTTGACAAAGAAACAGTAATAACTGACGTCAACAACAGCGCTCTGATTCTTCTGGGGTTCCCCCGCCAGAACCTCATTGGGAAAAGTATCGAATCATTCTTCGCCCCCTTTCTGTCAATGACCCAGCTCAGCTCTCTGCATATGCTTCTTGTGGTTGAAGATGAAATGATCTGGATAGAAGAATTTTCTCTTATCAATAGTAAGGGGAGGCCATTTTCAGTACAGGTAACCATTATTCCCCTGCCAGAGATTGCCGACCAGGAGTTGAGATACCTCTGCAGAATACGAGATATCTCACTCAGAAAAGATCTCGAACAGGAGATGGCCCAACGCGACAAAGCCATGCAGCTTATTGTCCACAATATTTCGGGGATGACAGGAGGAGACTTCTTCAAGGTCCTGCTACTGCAGTTTGCCGCCCTAACCGAATCCAAACTGGTAATGGTAGGTGAACTGGTTGACGAGGGCAGAGCTATTCTGCCCATTGCTTTTCGTGAGGGAAATACCTTTTTCCCCAAAAAGCAGTTTTCGCTCAAGAACACTCCTGAACAAATGGTCATTAAAGAAGGGGAACTTTTCCTTATAAATGGAGCACAGGAACGCTTTCCACTAGACACATTCTTACAACAACAGGACACATGTGCGTATTGGGGCCTCCCTCTGCGCAACCAGGAAGGCACAGTAACGGGTATCCTGGCAGCCAAACATACAAAAGAGATTCTCCATACAAAAAACACGAAGACCCTAGTAAAAGTTCTGCAATCCCTTGCAGGTAGTGAACTGGCCAGAATGCAAGCCGGGAGAATTCTAAAAGAAAACAAAAAACAACTGGAAGTTCAGAACCTCGAGTTGACCCGAATGAATCAGCTGAAGAGTGATATGATTGCAGTAACCTCCCATGATCTCAAATCACCACTCTCTGCCATCATCGGATACGCCAATCTTCTTGAACAATATTTTTCGACTCTGGGGGAAGATAAGAAAATATATTACATACAACGCATCGAAGCAGAAGGCTTAAAACAGCTTAATTTTATAAATAAACTGCTCGATTTGTATCGTATCGAATCGGGAACAATTGATCTGGAGCTTATCCCAGAACGATTAGACCTCCTGCTTAGCGAGTGCATCAGCAGACAGCAACATGTGGCTGCAGAACGAAATATTACCATTGAACTCACGAGTACGGGCAAGCCGGCACCAAGCATTTTTGATCCCTTCCGTATGGAACAGGTTCTTTCTAATATACTCTCCAATGGTATTAAGTTCTCTCCAGCTGATAAACGGATCAGGGTCTCATTTTATCAGGATGAACAAAAGATCACAGTAGAGGTGTGTGATCGTGGCAAGGGAATAAATGAGGAAGAGATTCTTCATATTTTTGATCGTTACTATATGGGGCGAACCAACTTTGATATCCGGCCGGAGGGCTCGGGGCTTGGCCTTTATATTGTGAAAAATATCATTTCTCTCCATAAAGGTGCCGTTTCTGCACGAAACCGTAAAAAAGGCGGCAGCTGCTTCACGGTACAAATTCCAATAAATCAAAACATTGATAACAGAACATGAATAAAAACAATATTTTAATAATTGATGACGATCAGGCCCAGCATGAAATTTTAGGCGAGCATCTTGAGCTAGCTGGATTTTCTGCACTCCACGCCGGAAGCAGCAAGGAAGGGTTCACCCTGCTGAAGAACAATGATGTTGCCCTGATACTTCTTGATATCAATATGCCAGAGATGGATGGATTCCAGACCATTGAACTCCTGAGAAGCCATCCTCAGACCCGGAACATTCCAGTACTCTTCCTTACGAGTCTCGATCGACAGTATCTCAAGATAAAAGGCCTAGAACTTGGTGCAGATGACTACGTAACAAAACCATACAACGGCGCAGAATTGATGGCGCGGATAAAAGCCATCCTCCGCAGAAATGTCAAGAATGCTGCACCACAATCTGCACTCAATGGGGACATTGCAGAGATCGGGCTTGGCGACCTATTGCAGAACATCAGTGGCTCACTGAAAACAGGAACGGTCACATTTGCAGATATGGATGGTGAGCTTGTCCTTGCCGGCGGAAATATCATTTCCGCACGACAGGGAAACTCCCGGGGTATGGAAGCCATGCTTCGTCTGATGTTACTGGAACATGGCCATTTCACAGTTTCCTACTATACAGTTCCAGACCTGAAGACGGAAGAAATTATTCCTATTATGAAAGCACTGTTAATCGGGGTGAATGAAGTGGACCAGATCAAAATGGCAGTGGAGGAAACAACTCACCAGGCAAACCCTTTTTTGGAGCTTATAAGCGAAGACAGTGGTGAACCGTCCATTGACAAACTAAAATCAAAGTTCCCCTGCCGTTTGTTAAGCTTAGCCACCGCTATGGAGGGCTCACTCAAAGAAAATATCTACGAGATATTGAAGGCTATCCACACAAACAGAATCCTCTGCCTCAAGAGGTAACTTCCACTGTACCCATTAAAAAAGAGTCCTCACACTTTAATACTGACACAACTTTCTAATTTAGGGTAAGGTGTAGATTTATTAGGAAAAGTATTTTTCCCAAAAGGTACTAGGATGAAGAGTGAAGGCAAAAAAAGCCAGAATCAACTCTTCAGCCTCAACACCTGCATAAATCACATATGCGCATGAAAATGATTTCTCAGCAGGAAGGCTTTGACTAGAGACGCTACAATTTGGTAACATTAACTATTATTTATAATTTTTAATATCTCTGACAAATTACAACTCTTCTTCACTCAACCACGGTATGTGGCATGGAAAAAGTCAAAATACTTATTGTTGATGATACAGTAACTGGCCTTGCGGCCCTTGAAACCTGCCTTATGGGGCTTGAGGCAGAACTTATTCATGCAGCCAATAGAAAAGATGCACTCAAACAGCTTCTGCTTCATGAATTCGCGCTGGCCATTGTCGACTTTCGTATGGGGTCCATGAATGACTATGAACTGCTACGCATGGTCCACCAAAACAAAAACCCCAGTGAACTGCCCATCATCTTCCTCTCAACAGCTTTTAGCGATGATCTCAGTATTTGCAAAGGCTACGACAGTGGAGCCATTGACTTTATAACCAAACCCTTTAATCCGAAAATTCTCATTGCCAAGGTCTCAATCTTTATCCAGATGCACCTGCAGCGTATAAAACTGAAGGAAAATATCATCCAGCTCAAGGTCAACGAGAATCAGATACTGCTCCAAAACAAACTCCTTGAAGAGAAAACGATCCGTGATGACCTCACCGGTGTCTATAACCGCAGACACCTCAACACGATACTCACTCATGAGTTTGACCGCTGCAAACGGTACGACAACGATCTGACGGCGCTCTTTTTTGATCTTGATAATTTTAAAGAAGTCAACGATGCCTGCGGCCATGCTTTTGGAGATACTGTTATCAGAGAGTTTGCCACCAGAATCGGGCATGGTTCACGAAAAACAGACTATATTTTCCGCATTGGTGGAGAAGAATTCCTGGCCCTTTACCCTCATACCGATATTGAAACAGTGGCGGTGGTAATTGCTGAAAAAATACGGACGGCATGTGAATCACAACCCTTCCAAAATGACAACGCCAAAAGAATTGTCACCGTAAGTATGGGAGCAGCCTCGTTCAAAAGACACCACCCGGAAAAAGCAAATGATCTTATTTCTTTTGCCGATCACGCCATGTATACAGCTAGAAACAATGGCCAAAACCAGGTAGCAATTTACGAAGCAATTGAATAGAAAATTTTCAACATCCGCCAATGAATATAATTTTGAGATCCTGCAGGGAAAATGATACAATTCAGTAATGGATTAAGACAGTATAATTAATATGCTGTAATTTCCATTATCATCCACTTTGGAGACACCATGCTCACAGCTGCTGACATCATGACAAAAAACGTTATTTCCGTTACCCAGGAAACTTCAGTTATAGAACTTGCAAAACTTCTTACTACCCACAACATCAGTGGTGTTCCTGTTCTTGACGCCTCCGATAAGCTCATCGCCGTGGTAACCGAAAATGACCTAATTGACCAATCTAAAAAACTGCATATTCCAACAGTTGTAACGATTCTGGATTCTGTTTTCTATCTGGAGAACCCGGATAAAATGGAAGCTGAGATGAAAAAAATAGCAGCAACAACAGTTGCTGAAATATGCAGCGGAACACCAAAAACCATATTGCCGGATACGCGCCTTGATGAGATCGCAACTATTATGGCTGAAGGGAACATCCACACCCTCCCGGTTTTGGACAATGAAATTCTTATCGGTATTATAGGAAAGAAGGACATTATCAAAACCCTGGTAAATTAGAAAAAAGGCCAAAGGGGAGCAGAAATCACTCCTGCTCCACAATCATCACACAAGCCCGAATACGTATTTTGCATGAACATCTTGTTTGCAATCTACTAACAACTTGTTTTGATGAATAAAATCACAACATTTGTTCATTTACCCAACGCACAAAATATTTACCAGAAGCAAGTCGATGTAGTTACATCTGCTTCGACACTGAGCCAGCAACTATCGGTAACTATTACTTGTTGACCTCTTCCTCGCATAGACAACCACCCCAATCCGTGAGAAATCCTGGCTAACTCCGCCTCCCTTCGTCTATATAGTTGTTTATATTTTTTTTCTTCGCCCACCCCAAGAAGTTCTTGTCTTTCCAATTTCCTTTTGCTATAAAGTAGTGTTTTACTGTATGAGGGGTTGCAGTTTTAACTGTACCTTTCTTTTTTAGTGTCGATGATCTCCATTGGCCCGATAACAACCCTAACACCTGGCCGTACGTACTAGGCCGCAAGAAGAGTAGAGAAACCATGACAGAGGAACTTAACCAGACAACTCAGGACAACGACGAAGAGATGAGCTTTGCAGAACTCTTCGAGATGGAAGAAAACAATACAGTAGTTAACGTCGGAGACGTTGCTATCGGTACTATTATTGGCACCGTGGACGATTACGTCCTTGTAGATGTCGGAGACAAGGCAGAGAGCTATATTGCCAAATCCGAATTCCAGCTTGACGAAGGCATTGAATTTAATGTCGGCGACACATTTGAAGTTTTTGTAGAACGTCGCAAAGATGAAGGCGGTCTCCTGCTGTCACGGGACAAAGCCATAGCTATTAAAGTATGGGAAGATATCGCAAAGATTCAGGAAGATGACGGTACCATTGAAGGAAAAGTTGAGAATCGCGTGAAGGGCGGAATGTCCGTCAATATCGGCGTTCCAGCATTCCTTCCCTATTCCCAGATCGATCTTCGACCTGTTAAGGATCTCGACGCTCTTATCGGTGAATCCTTTGATTTCAAAATTTTAAAATTCAATCGTAAACGCAACAACGTAGTTATTTCCCGTCGTGCAATTCTCGAAGAGGCCCGCGCCAAACTTCGCGAGAAAATGCGCTCAGTCCTGGAAGAAGGACAAATCATCAAGGGAGCAATTACCAATATTACAGATTACGGTCTCTTTATTGACATGGGCGGCATGGACGGTCTCTGTCATATTACCGACCTTTCCTGGGGACGCGTTTCCCATCCTGCCAAACTATACAAAGTTGGTCAGGAACTGGAAGTTAAGGTTCTTAAGTATGACAAAGATCACGACAGAGTATCCCTTGGTGTTAAACAGCTTAAGGCTGATCCATGGGCAACCGTTGCAGAGCGCTTCCCAGTCAGTGAAAAAACCATGGGTAAAGTTGTCTCTATCACCGACTACGGTGTCTTTGTAGAGCTCGAAGAAGGCGTTGAAGGCCTGATTCATGTATCTGAAATGACCTGGTCTAAGAAACCTCGCCATCCATCCAAAATGGTTACCGTTGGTGATGAGCTTGAGATTATGGTTCTTAACATCGAGCCAGAGACCAAGCGCATCTCACTTGGCATGAAACAACTGCTTCCCAACCCATGGGATCTGGTTACCGACAACTACCCAGCCGGTTCTGTTATTGAAGGAAAAGTTAAAAACATCACAGACTTTGGTATTTTTATCGGTATCGAAGAAGGTATTGACGGACTTATCCACGTATCTGATCTGTCATGGACCGAACGTATCAAGCATCCTTCTGAGAAATACTCCAAAGGCGAAACCATTCAGGCCGTTGTCCTTAAGATCGACAAAGAGCACGAACGTTTCTCACTTGGTATCAAGCAGCTTGAGCCAGATCCATGGCAGGCCGCATACAACAACTTCCCTTCAGGCACCATTATTGAGGGCAAGATCACCAACGTAACTGATTTCGGTGTCTTTGTTCAGCTTGAAGAAGGAATCGAGGGACTTGTTCACGTGTCTGAAATTTCCAAAGACAAGATCAAGACTCCAGTTGGCATGTACGAAGTGGGTGACACTCTGAAAGCCATTGTTATCAACGTGTCTGCTAAAGACAGAAAAATCGGCCTCTCCATCAAAACTCTTGAAGAAGACGGAGAAGAGGGTGCAGCTGAGAACTATGCCAAGAAGAAAGAAGAGGCTGCAGCTGCTGCTCCTTCCACCTTCGGTGATCTTCTCAAGGCTGCTGCCGGTGATGATAAAGCCGAGGAAAGCTCCGAAGAGAAATAATTCAGAGCTCACACCTTAGGACAAACAGGTTGTTTTGCCGATTGAGAATTCTTTTCGGCAAAACAACTTTTTTATTTCTATCGATTTTACAGAGAAATACGTAACAATCATGCTAAAAAAAGAACTTGTCAACGAAGTAAGTAACGAGCTGTCTCTCCATAAAAATGATGTGACCACAGCACTTGATATCATGCTGAACACCATGGAGAGTGCCCTGAAGGAAGATCGACGTATCGAGCTGAGAGGCTTTGGCAGCTTTGCCGTAAGAAAACGCAAGGCACGTTGTACCAAGAATCCTAAAACCGGAACAATTATGAATATTCCGGAAAGGAAAACCATTCACTTCACCATGAGTAAATCCTTAAAGGAAGCACTGATCAAAGAATAGTATTGTATACTGCGCCGTATATTTTGCAGAGGGAAGGGTGGCCTACTAAACGACCTACAGAAAAGGAGTTACATCCCCTTTACCTTCCCTGAGCACTACCGAATAGTCACCTGTCAGATCGACGAGTGACGAGGGATCTGAAAAGACATCGCCGCCGTCAATAACAATATCCACCAGTTTTCCGTAGAGACAATCGATATCATAGGGATCGGAGGCGATAAGCCCATCGTCATCGCCGGGAAGAGAAGTATTGATAATTGGATTCCCAAGTGTTTCAAGGAGCATCTGACAAATCGGATTTTCAGGAACCCTGATACCAACGGTTTTCTGCTTTGTGGCCATGGCCTTTGGAACCAGTTTCGTGCCGGGCAGAACAAATGTATAGGGGCCGGGAAGATTCCGTTTCAGGAGCCTGTAGGCAATATTTGAAACATGGGCATAATTGCTGATATGTTTCAGATCTGAGCACATAAAAGAAAAGGGCTTTCCCTTTGGCCTGTTCTTGATCTGGTTGATCCTTTTGACAGCTTTCTGACAGGAGAAATCGCAACCGATCCCATACCCGGTGTCCGTTGGATAACAGATAATAGCTCCGCGCTTCAGGCGGTCAACGACCTGTTGTATGAGCCTCTGTTGAGGGTTATGAGGGTTTATTGCAAGTAGCATGGCTATTCTCCTTTCGTCTAAAACTCGCTCGCACACAATAGAGCACATATGGTTCTGGAAGGCAAAACCTATTAAGGTTTTGATCTTTTCCCGTGTTCAATGCTAAAGTATCTATACCCTCTGCAAGAAGCGGGCACCTCCACCTCTTTTCAGTCTTTTTTGAGGTGGGCTCAACACTGTGCCCCTCTACGTAAACGTGTTACTGTTGACAAGCTCGTAAAAAGGTTATATTTGGGATGGCTAAGCAGATAAGCGCAGACTTCGAAAAGCTTCATATACGAGCCGCGTGTTTTTTATTTGATTTCGAGATACTAGAGTACATCGTAATAAAATAAAAAAACGTAGCAACGAAGATGATGGCGATTTTTGACGACACCATCATTGTTGTATCTGCTCCACAAACTGTATCGGATGAAATAGATTAGAATTCAATTTGCTCTACTGTTTCTTCCTGTTTTCCATTTCAATTCTGACTTAGGAGCCTACTCATGTTATCTGATAATATTGAAACCGCCCTCACCTTTGATGACCTGCTTCTCTGTCCCCAGGCGTCTCAAGTTCTCCCCAATGAAGTCTCTCTTGCCACCAGGCTCACCCAGTCCATTGACCTGAATTCTCCACTGATTAGTGCCGCCATGGACTCTGTGACCGAACACCGCACCGCCATAGCTATGGCACGCGAAGGTGGCCTTGGGATCATTCATAAAAACATGCCCATTGAGCTCCAGGCGAAGGAAGTTGAGCGGGTGAAAAAATCGGAATCAGGAATGATCGTTGACCCGATTACAGTCAAAGAGACCCACTCCGTTGCTGAAGTTGAAAAAATAATGGCCAAATACAAGATCTCCGGCCTACCTGTTCTGCGAGATGGCACGCTTGTTGGGATTGTCACAAACCGCGATCTACGTTTTGTTTCCGACGATGGTCTGCGCGTCGGTGACGTGATGACATCCAAAAATCTTGTGACAGCAGAGGTGGGAATAGACCTTGAACATTCCAAGGCTCTTCTCCATGAGCATCGCATTGAAAAGCTCCTCGTTGTTGATGACAACGGCAAGCTCAGCGGCCTTATCACCATCAAGGATCTTGAAAAGATCAAAAAATATCCACTTGCGGCAAAGGATGAATTAGGACGCCTGCTTGTGGGAGCTGCGCTCGGAGTCGGCGACAATATAGAAGCCAACGCTCAGCAACTTCTTGATGCGGGGGTTGATATTGTGGTCGTTGATTCGGCACATGGCCATTCCGCTGGAGTATTGAAGGCGGTAAGCATAATACGAAGTACATTTCCAGACCTACAGATCATTGCCGGAAACGTTGCCACCGCTGAAGGGACTGAAGCGCTGATCAAAGCGGGTGCCAATTGTGTAAAAGTCGGTGTCGGTCCCGGTTCCATCTGTACCACACGTATTGTTGCGGGTGTTGGTGTGCCTCAGATGACAGCCATCCAAAAAGCAGTTGCCGCCGCATCCAAGTATGATATCCCTATTATTTCCGATGGTGGCATCAAACATTCAGGAGAACTTGCCAAAGCCATCGGTGCAGGAGCCCATTCCATTATGATCGGCTCTCTCTTTGCAGGAACCGATGAAACTCCCGGTGAAACCTTCCTCTATCAGGGACGGACCTACAAGGGCTACCGCGGAATGGGATCACTGGGTGCCATGCGAAAAGGCTCCTCTGATCGTTATTTTCAGTCTGAAGTCTCCAGCCAGTCTAAACTTGTTCCGGAGGGTATTGAGGGAAAGGTTCCCTACCGCGGCCCTCTGAGCGATGTGATTTACCAGCTTCTTGGTGGATTACGATCCGGTATGGGTTACGTTGGTGCAAGTACCATTGAGGAGCTAAGAGAAAAGGCAAAATTTGTTAAAATTTCCGCCTCCGGCCTTCGTGAATCCCATGTCCACGATGTAATTATTACCAAAGAAGCACCAAACTACAGAACTGCATAGAGATATATTATGACTATACATAACGAGAAAATTCTGATCCTTGATTTTGGTTCCCAGACCACTCAGCTCATCGCCAGACGTATCCGTGAGCAAAAAGTGTACTGCGAGATTCATCCCTTTTCAACCCCACTCGAGACAATTAAGGCGATGAAACCAACGGGGATTATCCTCTCCGGTGGACCGCGCTCGGTCTACGATTCGGATGCCCCCCTTTCTGATCCAGCTATTTTCGACCTTGATCTGCCCATCCTTGGAATCTGCTATGGCGCCCAGCTTATGATACAGCAGCTCGGGGGGAAGGTAGAAAATGCTGACAAAAGGGAATTTGGCAAAGCCAATCTCACCGTCCAATTCACCGACGGTTTGTTTGCAGGACTTGAAACAGGAGTTCCACAACATCAGGTATGGATGAGTCATGGTGACCGTATTGAAGTGGTACCCGATGGATTTGAAACCACTGCTGTTAGTGATCATTCACCGTATGCAGCACTTAGGCACACTTCCAAACCATTCGTAGCTGTGCAATTTCACCCCGAAGTTGTCCACACCCTTATCGGTACTGATGTTTTACGTAACTTTATCTTTGGGCTCTGCAAATGTAAACCTAACTGGACCATGGCATCCTTTATAGAATCCACGGTGGAAGGAATACGGAAAAAAGTTGGCAGCAATAAGGTTATCTGCGCTCTCTCAGGCGGTGTTGATTCTTCGGTTACTGCCGCTCTTGTTCATAAAGCAATAGGTGACCAGCTTACCTGTATTTATGTTGATAACGGTCTTATGCGAATTGGAGAGAGTGAATCCATCCTCCGTTTCTTCCGGGAAAAAAGCCAGCTGAAAGTGATTGCGGTTGACGCTGTCGACTTCTTTTTGAGTGAACTCGACAATGTTCTAGATCCTGAAGTCAAACGCAAACGCATTGGCCTTGGTTTTATCAAAATTTTTGAAGAAGAGGCAACAAAACTCGGCAAAGTAAACTTTTTGGCTCAGGGTACTCTCTACCCGGATGTCATCGAATCCGTTTCATTTATGGGGGAAGCTCCCATTAAATCCCATCATAATGTGGGCGGACTGCCAGAAATCATGAAACTTGATCTGATAGAGCCGCTTCGTGAACTCTTTAAGGATGAAGTACGCGAACTTGGCCTTGAACTGGGACTCCCAGAAGAGGCTATATACCGCCAGCCATTCCCCGGCCCAGGACTTGGAATCCGGATAATGGGTGAAGTAAACAAAGAACGACTCGATATCGTACGACAGGCAGATGTTATAGTACTGGAAGAGATGAAAAAGAGCGGATGGTACCGAAAAGTATGGCAATCCTTTGCCGTTCTTCTTCCCATCCAGACCGTTGGCGTTATGGGAGATGGGCGGACCTATGAAAATGTTATCGCACTCCGAGCCGTTGATTCCAGGGATGCCATGACCGCAGACTGGTCCAAAATTCCCTATGATCTTCTGGGAGTAATGTCCACCCGTATTATTAATGAAGTACGCGGTGTTAATCGTGTAGTTTTCGATATTTCTTCCAAACCGCCCTCCACCATTGAGTGGGAATAACAGACAGACTGAAGGCGAAAGGGTAAAGGACTACTCACAGCGACCTCACCCCATACCCTTCAGTCTTTACTCTTCCACCTTCAGCATCCCTTAGCCATGAAATCAAACACTCTCTATGTAGCCTCCCTTGAACCCGAAGCAGGAAAACTTGTTGTTACCATGGGAATTATGGAGTTTCTTAGCCGCTCTGTTGGAACCGTGGCCTTCTTTCGGCCAGTTATTAATACCGAAAAAGCCGTTGATCCTGATATTGATCTTATTCGGGGACGATACTGTCCCAATTTGAGTTACGAAGAGAGCTACGGATTTCATGCCTCGGAAGTAACATCATTTATTGCAGAAGGAAGATTCAAATACTTTCTCGAAGAATTAATCAATAAACTCACCCAGCTCAAAGAACAGTATGATTTTGTCCTGTGCCAGGGACTCAATGCCACATCCTTCCTTTCCGCCTTCGATATTGATATCAATATGGAGATAGCCAAAAACCTTGGCTGTCCATTTATTGGTGTGATCAGTGGTATGAATCAAAATCCACGGGATATCGCCAAGGAAATCAAGATCACAGCAGATGCCATTACCGAATCAGGATGCACTCATTTTGCCACCTTTGTGAATCGTATGGCCGAGGACACCTTCGGCGTACTTGAAGTAGAGCTTGATGATCCCGACGAGGCAACGGGAGCCCCTGTTTTCCTTTTGCCGGAAAATGAAGAGTTGGACAAGCCATCCCTTACAGATATAAGCGATGCTCTGGGGTGCACCAACATACTGAATCGTTATGATGGTATGGATCGCATTGTTAAACAGTTCAAAATTGCTGCCATGACCATGGAGCATTTTCTCACCCATGTTGAAGATGGTGATCTGATTATTGTTCCGGGTGATCGTGATGATATCATTCTGGCCTCAATTTCTACTCTTTTCTCAGCAAATTATCCAAATGTTGCAGGGATCCTGCTCTCCGGGGGCTTTTATCCAGGTGACAACACCATGCGCTTACTCACCGGCCGAGAACAAACCGTGCCACTACTCAGTGTGAAGAGCGACACCTACACTACTACCCAGAATGTTGCTGCGGTCCCCGCCCTGATAAACCCCGGCGATGAACGCAAAATAGCACTGGCACTTGGCCTCTTTGAAACCCATGTTGATGGTGACAGACTGCGAAAAATGGCAGAACTCAGCACTACTCCGGATACGGTTACCCCCGTTATGTTTGAATATGGTCTTTTCGAACGGGCGCGCTTGATGAAGAAACATATTGTCCTCCCGGAATCCAGTGACGAACGAATCCTGCGGGCCACGGAGATTTTACTCAGACGCAATGTGGTGGATATTACCTTGCTTGGCAATCCTGATGAAATCAGGGCTCAGGCCGCTTCACTCGGTCTTGATATCAGCCAGGCCATGCTTATCGACCCTGCCGATTCTAAACTTACAGAAGGCTTTATTCAAACCTTTTACACACTGCGCAAACATAAAAACATGACGCCCGATGGTGCCCGGGATGCCATGAGCAATCCGGCCTACTTCGGAACGATGATGGTCTACGAAGGTCTGGCCGATGGAATGGTTTCAGGTGCCATCCACACAACCGCAGATACCATTCGACCGGCTCTGCAGATTATTAAGACTCGCCCTGGAATCTCAGTTGTCTCTTCGGTTTTCCTGATGTGTCTGGACACCAGAGTCCTCGTATATGGCGATTGCGCCGTAAATCCAGATCCCAACGCGGCACAACTAGCAGAAATCGGGATATCATCGGCCGATACAGCAGCGCTATTTGGCATAGAACCACGAGTTGCCATGCTCTCCTATTCGACGGGAGCCTCCGGTAAGGGAGAAGATGTTGTGAAAGTACGAGAGGCCACAGTCATTGCAAAAGAAAAACGACCGGATCTTCTCATCGAAGGTCCGATTCAATACGATGCCGCAATAGACCTCGGGGTAGCCAAGAAAAAAATGCCTAATAGCCTCATTGCAGGCCGGGCTACGGTTTTCATCTTCCCGGATCTGAACACCGGAAACAATACCTATAAAGCTGTACAGCGATCCTCCGGCGCCGTTGCAATCGGGCCCGTCCTTCAGGGGTTAAATAAACCAGTCAACGATCTCAGTCGAGGCTGTCTTGTTACCGATATTATTAACACCGTAGCCATTACCGCGATCCAGGCACAGTCCGTAAAAGAGGAGTGAATACAATGAGCACACTTCCGACAAACAAAACAAAACTTGTCTGCACCATAGGACCTGCTTCAAACACCCTTGCCATGATTAAAAAGATGCTCTTGGCTGGTATGAATGTGGCCCGACTAAATTTTTCCCACGGTGATTTTGCAAGCCACAAAGAAATCATAGAGAAAATCAGAGCAGCTTCCATTACCACCGGTAAACGTGTTGCTATTATGGCCGATCTTCCTGGCCCTAAAATGCGTATCGGAAACTTTGAAGAAGAGCCGATACAGCTTGTAAAAGATTCCCCATTCACCCTTACGACAGATAAGATCTCCGGCACCGGCACACGGGTATCCATAACTATGATGGAACTGCCAGCCGCCGTAAAAGCAGGTGACATACTCTATCTAAACGATGGGTTGATTCAGCTCATGGTTGTCAACGCCACGGAAACCGATATTCACTGCAGTGTGGTTATGGGTGGAGAGCTACGATCAAGAAAGGGACTGAATATCCCTGGTATTGATCTTGGCACCAGTGCCTTTACTGCACGCGACAAAGAGTGCATGCAATTTGCGCTGGAACAGGGCGTCGATTCCATAAGCCAGTCCTTTGTCAACTCTGCACAGGACGTAGAAGATGTAAGAAATGCAGCCGCAGAAATGGGCTATGATCCGTTTATTATCGCAAAGATTGAGCGCGCCTCTATCCAGGATAGGATCGATGAAATTCTGGCTGTCACCGATGGTATTATGGTAGCACGTGGCGATCTAGGCGTTGAAGTTCCCATTGAAGAGATTGCCGTAATACAGAAATTTATCACGGCACGAGCAAATTTCTATGGAAAACCCGTTATCACGGCAACCCAGATGCTCGAATCCATGACTCGTAATCGACGTCCTACGCGCGCAGAATCAACGGATGTTGCCAATGCTATCCTTGATGGAACGGATTGTGTGATGCTTTCCGAGGAATCTGCCATGGGTGATTATCCACTTGAATCAGTAGAAATGCTGGCAAAAATTGCGGCCGCAACGGAACCTGCCCGACTCCAACGTCATCAAGAAAGCACCCTTATTCCCCACCAAAACGGTACCGAGAATTGTCAACAGAATACCATTGATTTTATCGCATTTTCCATTGAAAATCTTTTGGAAAAAATTGACTCGCCCGCCGCGGTCCTCACACCAACAGCAAGCGGCTATACCGCACGATCCATTACCCGGTTTCGTCTTGCCGTATGGATACTTGCAGTGAGTCCAGGGCATAAAACCTGCCAGGAGCTACAATTCTCCTATGGTGTCTGGCCCATTGAAGATCAGGTCCACCCGGATGATTGGACAGAGTATGCAAATGAGTTGGCAAAACAGCATGGCCTAACGGGGAAAAGCATGCTCCAGACCGAAGGCCCATCCCCCGACCATCCAAATACCAATAACAAGATTGAGTTTATCACGCTTACGTAGGCAATCACTTAGAAATCCACTAGAATTTCAGCCCTTACCAGGAGGCAACAATGCCGGATAAGAACAACATCGCATGTGACTTTGCCATTTTTGGTGTCCTAGGAGATCTCTCCAGACGCAAACTTCTTCCATCACTCTACGAGCTTGAGAAAGCCGGTCATATCCACAAAGACACCAGGATTCTAGGTATTGCTCGCCACGAATTATCGCAGGAAGACTTCGTTGCCAAAATGACTGAAGCACTGAATACATTCAGCAAAGATACATTAATCCCGGAAATAAAAGATCGACTGCTGGCACGCCTTCACTATATCCTTATCAATATTGATCGCCCCGACGATTATAAAAAACTCGCTGAATTCTCAACCGACGAGACACAAATACTGATCAACTATTTCTCCGTTGCACCATTTCTTTTTGATGATATATGCAAGGGACTTGAGCATGCCGAACTCACCAGCAAACGGGTGCGGGTAGTACTCGAGAAACCCATCGGACGAGACCTCGCATCTTCCCAGGAGATCAACGATGTTGTCTCCAATGTGTTTGCCGAGGAACAGATCTATCGCATTGACCATTACCTTGGAAAAGAAACGGTTATGAATCTTCTGGCACTCCGTTTTGCCAACTCCATCTTTACCACCAACTGGGACCATAATACCATCGACCACGTTCAGATCACAGTTGCCGAAGAGGTCGGAATTGAAGGACGCTGGGGGTACTTTGATGAATCCGGACAGCTTCGTGACATGGTACAGAATCATCTTATGCAGATACTCACCCTCGTTGCCATGGAACCTCCTGTAAATATGGATGGGGATTCGATACGCAATGAAAAGCTGAAGGTACTGAAAGCGCTTCGCCCTATCACCGATGAAAACGCCTCTGAAAAAACCGTCCGGGGCCAGTATTCAGCTGGCTTTATTCAGGGAAAACCTGTGCCCGGCTATAACGAAGAGGAGGGTGGAAACCCAAGATCAAATACGGAAAGCTTTGTGGCTCTTCGGGTGGATATCGACAACTGGCGCTGGGCGGGAGTACCATTTTACCTGCGAACCGGTAAACGCATGACCTCCAAGCGCTCGGAAGTTGTAATCTTCTTCAGGCAACTTCCCCATAACATTTTTAAGGACAGCTACAGACAGCTCCCTCAGAATAAACTGGTAATTCGTCTCCAACCTGATGAAGGAGTAGAGATTGAGATGCTCAATAAAGTCCCTGGAATTGGAAAGGGTATTAAGCTGCAAAAGACCCTGCTTGATCTTTCCTTTTCCGATGCATTTCGAGACGGGCATGTGGCAAATGCCTACGAACGACTCATTTTAGAAACCATGCTGGGCAATCAATCGCTGTTTATCCGACGTGATGAGGTGGAACGATCCTGGGCATGGATAGACTCTATCCTGGACGCTTGGGAAAGTTCTAACGAGCCGCCACGACGTTATCCTGCAGGCTCCGGTGGTCCGGTGGCCTCGGTGGCCTTACTAGCCCGCGATGGTCGTGAATGGGAAGAATAAGCAAAAGAGCTGGTCGGTCTTATAGACTTTTAGGCCAGCTAATTTACTTGCAATACAGAGTATTTAAATAAAAAGCAGCAATTGGCACAGCCATCATTCTTCATTCATTTATCTTTTAAAGGAATTAGGTCATTTTATCGAGCTGTACATAATTCGCAAAATGACACTCGTCCCCTCTTTTTCATTGTATAGAACAATGCTTTCATGCCCACCAATAACAAACTCTCTGGTACCAAAAACTCTGCTTGGTGTACCAATCCGAGACTGACCTTTCAGTAGTTGTATGGAATCCCAGATCTTCTGGGCAAGTATTTTTCAGCCCTTGGATCATCCGCTGCAGCCAAATGAACCAAAAATAAGTGCAATCCTCCCTACCTTAATAACCTGTCAAGCGACACCCGCCGACATTCATCAATATAATTGATAACTAATAGTGCAATTAATCATCATATTCACGAGTACCAGCACATAACATTTACTATCAACTAGTTAGCTGAGAAGTTACCACCCCACTCCTACAAAACCGATAAACACTCACTTGCAAAACATTTTCTTACACCCTACACTTTCCATAGTGCCCTAAAAAACAGGCACTTGAATAGCGACAGGTAGGCTGTTGCAAATCACTGAAGCATCTTGCTGATGACGCCGACTCAAACGCAGGATGGTATACAATTTTTTTTAGGAGAAGCCGAGATGAATTTTACACACATTACACGATCAGTATCAGTTTTAGTTATGTCAGCGTTCCTTACACTTTCAGTCTCAACTATTACAGCACAAGCAGAAGAAGAAAATGGGCCTTTTATGGTAAGAGCTCGCTTACTTGGAGTAGTCCCAAGTGACAGTAGCTCCGCTATCACAACCATTGGTGGCGAAGCCGAAGTTGATAACAGCATCACAGTCGACCTTGACTTCACGTATTTCCTAACCAAGCATTTCGCCGCTGAACTGACCCTCACTGTTGCTCAAAACGATGTAAGTGCTGTTAACACTGCCGCAGGAGATCTGGATCTCGGTCACGTGTCTCTTCTTCCTCCGACGCTTACAGCACAGTACCATTTTATGCCAGATTCAAAATTTCGCCCATACGTAGGTGCAGGTTTTAACTATACCATTTTCTTCAACGAAGATGCTGGTGTTGCCAATGATGTTAACTACGAAAACAATTTTGGGTATGCCTTGCAGGCTGGCTTTGATGTGGAAATCGACAAGCATTGGGCCTTGAACTTTGATGTTAAAAAGATATGGCTCAGTACAGATGTCAGCGTTAAAGCATTAGGGACCACAGTGTATACAGACGTGGATATCGACCCATGGCTTATTGGTGCTGGTGTTGCATACCGTTTCTAGGCTCCATGTTTTGGCATCGCCGGTAATTACCGGGATGCCTTAACAGAAAAAGTAGGTCTTGAGTAACCGATAACCAACACCTCAAGACCTGCTTTCTACATCTATTTACGTCCTTCTAAAAAACAAACCCCTCATTTCGCACAGCAATTAACTGAAACCTTAAGATTTATATGGATTCAGACTCCGAGTGCATCATTGGTAGTGCAATGTTTTAGTTCACTATGCCCCTTATATATATTCTCTTCATGCCAGAATTCCTCACCACTTCGCAGAGTACAAGAAAAAATAGTTGGCCCCCTAGACCAAATAACTTCCTGACTACCACTAAAGCTCAAGTAACCGCAAAATTCAATCGTAGGAATCCCGCCCCTGCGGGTAAATAGCACCAGGATCATGGGTATTTTTCGCCCACAAGGGCTGGACTCCTACACACGTTATCAGCGAAAGCTGAGTTGGGATGATAATCAGGAACAACTTTGTGGATAGATCAGACCATTGAATATACTGCCTTTCCTCATTGAATATATTGGACACTGTCAGTTCTTACACACCAGCAAGGTATCGAGCAAAAACTGGTATTAATAATACTCGCCCACCAACTACACCAACGTCGTGGACCATTCATACCAGTAAAGTTTACCCAGTGTGTCCGACCGCAGACAAACACCTTTTGACTGATAGATAGACCACACAGCCACACATAAATGTTATTACCTATCGCTCCGGCGGAACTCTCAACTGCATGGACAAATACGCTTCAAAATCTTCTTGATGATTTTTCCTCGGTTTTAATGGATTCTATTTCGCTGTCATTGTATGGTATTAATCTGCACGACAAATCGGCAGATAGTTACTATCAACCACCAAACGATATGTTTTAAGCGCTCTTAGAGCAGCTTTTCCTGTCAGGAGCCAAAATATTATGAGCAACTCACCATTTACTCTTCATAGTAAATCAACGGACTGTGCCGCCCGTCGTGGAGAGCTAAAAACGCTACATGGAACCATCCAAACTCCAATATTCATGCCTGTTGGCACCCAGGCCACCGTAAAAGCAGTAACCCCTGAAAACCTAAAAGAGATGAATGCCCAGATCATTCTCGGGAACACCTACCATCTCTATATTCGTCCAGGTCAGGAACTGATTCGCAGCTTTGGAGGGCTCCATAAGTTTATGAACTGGGATCGCCCTATTCTTACGGATTCCGGGGGTTTTCAGATATTCAGTCTAAGCGATCTTGCCAAAATCACGGAAGAAGGGGCAGCATTTCGCTCCCACCTGGATGGTGCAAAACTCTTTTTAAGCCCGGAAGACGCGGTGCAGGTGCAGGAATCATTGGGCTCTGACATTATGATGTGTCTTGACACCTGCATTCCTTACCCTGCGACTCGTGAGGAGACTATCCAGTCAACAGATCTCACCAGCCGCTGGGCACAACGTTGCAGGGACACCCAGACTGACACAGGGCAACTTCTCTTTGGAATTGTTCAGGGTGGAATGCACCATGACCTACGAAAAGAGCATGCCGAAGCACTGATTGATATCGGCTTTGACGGCTACGCAATCGGTGGATTAAGTGTTGGCGAAGACAAAGCGCTGATGCAAGATATGATAGAAGCCACCATCCCCCATTTACCTGAAGATTATTCACGCTACCTCATGGGAGTGGGCACGCCCGGAGACCTTGTTGAAGGCGTTTATCGTGGGGTTGATATGTTTGATTGTGTGATGCCCACCCGAAATGCACGCAACGGAACCCTGTTCACCAGCACAGGAAAAGTGGTGATCAAGAACGCAAGATATCGGGATGACAAAAAGCCACTTGATCCAAACTGCGACTGTTACACCTGTCGTAACTACTCACGGGCCTACCTACGTCATCTTTTCCAATGCCGTGAAATACTCAGTTATCAGCTGAACACCATCCACAACCTTCATTATTACCTCAATCTTATGACAGAAATGCGCGAAGCGATCGAAAAGGATAGCTTTTCCACATTTCGTAACGATTTTTATGGCAGGCTTGAAGGAGAGTGATTACAGATGTACACGTGTCTATTCAGCGATACCCTAAGGGCATGATGGAATAGCAATATTTTAACCTTAATAAGCTTATTTAAATATCGATAACCGGAGGAACAAACATGACAGGAGTCGCATACGCAGCAGGCGGTGGAGTAACAGGTGGAGCCGGAGGACTGGCCTCTTTTATTCCACTTATTCTTATATTTGGTGTCTTTTATTTTATGCTTATCAGGCCTCAGCAGAAACAGGCCAAGCTGCAGCAGCAGTTTCTCGATGAGATGAAGAGCGGCAACAAGGTTGTTACCAAAGGTGGAGTCCACGGCACTATCACTGGCCTTACTGATACGATTGTCACACTGGAGATAGCAGACAATGTCCGCATCAAAGTTTCCCGTTCATCCATTGGCAGCCCACTCACCAAGGAAGGTGCTCCGGTTCCCGTAAAATCATCAGGCGGTTGAGGTATTGGCGGTTGCTGATCTTCTACAGTCTGTAGAACAAATAATGGGCAGTTTTTCTCCTGTAGAAAAACTGTCCTTTTTTTTATTTCGGCATCTCTTCTTCGTAGGCCTTAGGGCCATCGCTCTCACTTGCTCCCTTGCTAATTTCCTCAATGAGAGGAGTTACCAGATGAGCCGGCAGCGCCAGTGTCCGATAAAGCATCTGAAAAGGTGTTATGGCCACCTCCCGAAACGTGGAATGCTCTACCTTGGGATCGAATAAATCCCCAGAAATTTTTACGGCAATAGATGGCTTTTTCTTTTTTCCGACCAGAATATAGCCAACAAGAGGAATCTTATTCACATTTTCTTTTGCCCGGGTAATAAGATTCAGGTCCATCTCAACCTTCTCCTTGCCAAAATCAATCCATCCACTTCCAAGAATTTTTATCTCAGGCGATGTAACATTTAGGGTTTTGATTGCAGCACGGCCCTTCGTTACCTTCCCACCTACAATAATCGTGTCCACGGGCAAGCCCTCGGTGCTATAAGACGGCAAACTAAAAGTCACTAGAGCCGGAATAGTGTTCACCATGGCAAGGATATTATTTAGTGTTTTAAAATCCGTCATGATCGTGTCTTCAATCGTAACCATTGTCGTAAATTCATCAAAGGATCCCTTTGCCACCAGACTCATGGTTCCTTCATGAAATTGCACCCCGGATGCCAAACCATTCATAAACGTATCATCCAAGTCCTCTCCTCGGACAGAAAAGGCGTCCCCATCACGAGACATCAGGATAACACCCGGTCCATGTTTAAATTGCACACTTGTTTTTTCGCCACTGCTTTCAAGAACAATTTTGTCAGCAAAAAAAGTCCTTTTTGGTGAAAGAACTATATTGGTTCGAATTGCATCAAGGCCTACCCACAGTTTTCCCTGTTCCTGTTTTTCATCTTCCGGGCTTTCCGGCAGATCTTTTAAGAGTTTTATAATACCTGGAACATTCACTGAAACATCCTGCGACGAAATTGAAACGCCTCCGTCGTAGGTGATATCAATATCTTTGTTTATTGTGGCCTGAACACCATGCCCATCAAACACTCCATCTACCTGAAAACGCTCAAGAGGAACAGTATCTTTAAGCAACAGAGGATAGGCGTAGGGAATATTAGCAGAGAAATGAACATCTGCACTGTCAGCCTGCGAGGTAGCTGAGACTTCACCCTCTTTTATCAGATAGCTCTGAAGCAATGGTGAATACTCATAGAGTGCCCCAAGGTCTTTTAATTGAAGCGACCAGTCATTTTTCAACACAGAACTGCTGAAGCTCATTGAAAGCTCTGAAATAGCAAGAGACAAAGTCTCCTCGGTTACATTAACATCAATGGACAGCGGGGGGGGAATGAGTATCTTCCCCATGGTTTCATCGTGAACAGTCAGCTCTTCCAGAAATAACTCCCCATGTCGCATGGAATAGTTATAGCTACCTGATATTTTCGAATCAAAAATTTCCCCGTAACTCACCTTACTCTTTGTGACCGAGAAAAGATCACCTGAAAGTTTTACCTCTGAAGGATATAATGTCATGGGAGTACCATTCAACTCCCAACTGGAATTCTTTTGAGTACGAACCACCAACTCCTTCTCATAATGAATGGTCACTCCATTCAACCCCTTTAGCAGTTTCAAGCCTTTTACATCACACTGGAAGAGCTCACACTTCAAATCAACTTTTTTTTCTTTCAGAGAAAAACTCCCGGAAAACTGGGTTGATATAAATGGTGGGCATGACAGAGCAGTGGATGCAATTTTTCCTGAAAACGTTTCCAGCGCAAAAGGTGTTGAAAATGGGCCAATATTCACAGGCAAATCATCAAGCATCCAGGAGGATGCTTCTGCATCGATATCTGCGCCATCGGCCTTAATTGTATAGTGGATAACTGGCCTTGACTTCGCATCATCAAGAACCAGACTGGCGTTCCCGAGTTCAAGGTCACATTTATCAAGAGTGAGCGTGAGCTTTCCAGTCTCGGGAATAGCATCAAACACACCAGTAACATCGGCGACAAACAGCTTTTCAAAGCTGACCCGCATCTTTTCAAAAGTAATTTTGCTTGTATCAAGCAGGATTTTGGCATTCTTCACGCCATAATTTGCTCCCAGATAATCAACACGACCGTTATCGACTAGAAAAACACCATCCGCTTGGACCACCTCACTGTTCAGGTTTATGGTGAGAGTTAGGTCAACGGCGGTTTCTCCGTGGGTCTGCAGGAAGGGTAATGGGATATCATAATATTGCATCAGATCCACAACATTCTGATTTGCTGAAGCATCCACCTCAACATAGGCCTTCAGCATAATGTTATCAAAATCGTTGAAGTTGATATCCAGCCAGGAATGTTCCCCATCCCACCCATAGAACGTTGGATTATGAGGAACAATAGTGAGAACACCTTTTTTAAAAGTAAGATCGGTATAATCTGATTGAACTGACGCAAAACCGGGTGCAAATACATACTGACAAGCATCCACTCTTATTTCTGCCAGAAAATTTTCAAGTAAAACCAGGGGGTCATTCCAGGGGAAACTCCCTGAAAAAGATTTCAGTTCATATCGATTTCCGGTCAAATAGTCTGTAATCCATTTCTGAGTAGCCGGATCAATCGCCAACAGATCAACAAAGGGGGTGATATCAGTTATTATCCCTGCCTCTTTTCCCTCAAAAATAATCTGATTTCGATCCACAGAGAACGAAAGTGCTACGGGCAGAGAATCGTCGGCAAGATTTACGGTAAACTGGCCAGTTCCGCTTTTGGAAGTAAGATCAAGGTGCACCGCACCGGTTGCCCGGGAGCGGAATCGCTCACTGTTCAACTCCTGGACCGTGGCAATCAGAACATTTTTCTCCAGTCTGACCACCACCTTTGTTTCTATTATTGGAGAAGATAGATCCAGATACAGCATGGAGGCCTCATATTTCAGCGTCCCCTCTATTCCTCCAACGATGATTTTCTCCACCAGAACTTCTGAAAAGAGACGATCAATCCATTGCACAACAGGAACAATTCTTTTCACAAAGCTCAAATCAAGCGGTTGCCCTTCATCTTTGCTATCCTGTATAGAATCTATTGCTACTCGTTCTATCTGCAGAACCAGCTTGCTATGCCACTCGAGTGAGATTTGATTGAGAGTCGCAGGGCCAGCATTCAAGGTGTCAAAATGGATACCTTTTTTCAAAAAAATACCAGCGGCACAAAACAGAATGATAACCAGAAGAAGAAGGGTCACAAAAAACTTTCTCATCTGTTTTCCGTTCGTTTAAGGGGACTGTATTGTTGCATTTTGTCTTTTTGTTCCTTCAGTAAATATGGAAGAATAGCATCATAATTATCTGGGAAATAATAGAGGGTGCTTCCCACCTCGGTGCGCGACCGGACAAGACCGCGCTCTTCCGGACTGGCATTAAAAATCAGCACCATCAACAGATCATTACTAACCCATGAATTACTGTACCAGTAATCATGACTCCTTCCAAGGTTCAAGGCCTTGGAACCGCCGACATCAATCACATCAAGGTTCACCGTATCCAGAACTTCAATTAATTGTTCAATTTCACTCTTATCCAGCTCATCCACATCGGGTCGCCCAAGACTTGATTTTCTATTTTGTAAAGCAGCCAGAAAAAGAATTCTGTCATTTTTATTCAAAGTAATAGTTGTCCTATTTACAATATTGCTGAACTTCAAATATCGTCCGACAAAACTCTTTAAGGTTGTATCAGGGGCTGCAAAATAGACTTCCCCTATACGCAGCTTTTTCTTTAATTCTTTCGAAGAGAGACCTGGATAAAGATCGTGCAGATAGGCCAGGCCAGGAGCCACAACCTGGGCACCTGCGCTGTAGGCAATAATATTAATATTGCGTGCTTTAGTATGAATAGCCAGAATTTCAAGAAGACGACTAAAGGCCGGAATCGTTTGTTTTGCATGCAGCACATCGGTTTTATATCTGAATATATTTTCAGCTGAAGGCCAGGAAAAGCTTAGAATAATAGAATTGTGTCCGGTAAAATGGAAAAACTGCGCCCCCTGAGCTGTCGCTCTGTGAAAATTGGAATTTGCCCCATGAACATAGACTGTTATATCTTTATCATAGGTTTTTCTCAAAGCCTTATTAACCGTATCAAAAAACCCTTCAGCCCTGGCACTCATTTGCTGTAAATCGACCTCTTCATTGAAGAGTGCCATCGGTCGCACAAACTCCTGGGTAAGCAGGAGGTCTTTATCTCGATCCTGTTTCAAAGATTCCCGCTGCAGATCCTCCCAGTTCATACTGGCATCCCCCACACGATAAGCCAGAAATCCTAACTCCAATTTCCTGGATGGAAGAATAGAATAGCTCGTTAAGTCATTACTATTTTTTATGGGAATACGGTTAGTGGCATACAGAGTATAGAGCAGATTTTCATCGATATTCTCTTCGCTCAACAAGAAAAACTGGCCGTTGCCAATAAGGCCGACGGGAGCAGGCATTAAATACACCTTCGGTTGACACCCGCTAAGGAAGAGAAAGAGAAGAACAGGAAGTATTGATTTTAAAAATACAGAAATCATGGAAAACGTTATTACTCACTCGAAAAAGAAAACCAGTCGAAACCCGATACGGGTGGCAATGGATCCTTTTGATGCTTAAAAATACCTTTTTTCAGAAAATAGAGCGTTTCATCCTGGACATATTCAGAATCCATAATGAAGGGATGGGTTTCATGAACAATGAGAAAATCCTTCATCCCATCCAAACGTGCATTCAACACCGAAACCTTTCCATCATCGGGACCCGGTATAATAAAAGAGAGCCAGAAATCAAAAAAGTAGAAACGATCTCCGGTAATAACGCCAACTGGATAATCCACCGGCCCCAGTTGATTAGGAAAAGAATTTTCATCCGTGGTTAACTGCTGCCCCGCAGGACCATTTAACCACTCATAGAGCCACCATTTCTTGAGACTGTCGGCAGCCACACTTCCATGACTTGGCGGACTGAGCATAACAACACGCCCCATATTTCCAGGCTTTTGCTCTTTAAATACACTGCGTAATATAATACCGCCCAGAGAATGGCTGACAAAATGAATGGCTTGAGGCTCAAACTGCTGACACTGCTCCAATGCTTCCGGAAAGTGATCAGTTACAATCGCTTCAATTGGCTTACTGGTGGACGGATAACCAAAATTTACAGTATGGTACCCTTCAGCCACCAAACGCGCCTGCATGGCATCCATAGAGCGAAGCGTGCGCCCCATACCGTGAATAAGAAGAACACACTCACCCAGTGCAGTTTCAGGAGTAGGCTTTTGCACTGAAAGACCGCTCTTGCTGCAACCGGAAAGGAGTGCTGCAACAAGAACGACAAATGTGAGCAATCCTGAAATAAAATCCAGTTGTCTGTGACGAGGCTGATAGAAAGGTATTTTGGCTGATTCCATTGAACCTATAAGAATACAAAACAGCTTTTTAACGGTCAACTGCTATTTCCTGTATGCGCTTGAAAATTATTTTATTCAACCGCCTGAAACATATGCACATCCTGTTGTGGGTACGGAAAGGATATGCCCTTTTCATCAAAGGTCACTTTAATATTTTCTATTAGATCCAGACGTACACTCCAATAATCGGCCGTCTTCACCCAGGGCCGAACAATCAGGTTTACGCTGGAATCGGCAAGTTCCGCCACGGCAATTGCAGGAGCAGGATCTGTTAATATTCTGGAGTCACCCTTCACCAGATCTTCAAGAGTCGTTTTGGCAAGACGAATATCATCGTCATAACCAATCCCCACCACCAGATCTATTCTACGGGTTTCCTCGGCGTTAATGTTTGTAATCACTCCAGCGGTAATACCACTGTTTGGAACAATAATCCGCTGGTTATCTGGAGTCAGAATAACGGTACTGAAAATATCAATTTGCTGAACTTTGCCGGTTACCCCGCCTGCAGTCACAACATCATTTACTGTAAAGGGCCTAAATAAAATAAGCATTATCCCAGAGGCAAAATTGGACAAAGAGTCTTTCACTGCTAAACCAATGGCTAAACCAGCGGCACCCACAATGGCAAGAAACGATGTTGTTTCTATCCCCAGTTCACCGGCCGCTGCAATAACAACCCCTGCCAGGAGAGCATAATAAATAATTTTACAGAGAAAACGACGTAGAGTCGGTTCGACATCTCCCCGCCTGAAAGCTTTTCGGGCCATACCTGAAATCCACTTGGCACCCCAACGGCCAATAACAAAAATAACAAGAGCCATAATTAGATGAGGCCCATTGGCCATTCCCCAATCCTTTGCTATTTGCACAGCCTGTACATACGTATCAGGACTTGTCATATCCACCGCAGGAACCGGTGCTTTTACAGCTTCTTTTACTGCCTTTTCAGCAGGTACAGGATCAGATGCCGCAAAAACGACTGAGGACATCGTGCAGAAAAGCAGTATAAGAACAACTGTAGAAACATATTTTTGCCAAACTTTTACCATATCAGAGACCTCTTCCTTCTTATAATAAGTATATTCTATATTGTATCTTACAAACCATAAATATAGCATTTCGTGCCAATCCAGCCTGAACTCCAACTCAGTCCATCAACAAAAAAACATAACACATTGACCCAGCCACATAATAGCGACGGTTACGGTGAAGACAAAGGGATTCTGCCATATTTTAGCACCCTATAGGAATGTATATCATATCCAGCGCCAAGACACTACCTGTTCATATAATTCCAACATTTATTAAGCTACTTATTGAGCAATAAAGGCTCTGGCCTGGGTTGTAAGCGAACCATGACTGGCCATTCCCCCTCTGCATAGCTGGAAAACTGTTATAAATAGCTTCAACAGACAAACAATAACACCTGAAGAACTTGATTTTACTGAGCACCTGACATATTATCAAACTAAGTGAGTCATATTAAATAAATCCCATTGATAAACATGGAGCAAATGACAGACAAAACAGATATTGACACTGCCCTGCAGCTCTTTTTTCCACGAATGCAGAGGGAGGAGGACGATGCCTTCACCGGAACTCAAGATTCCGAACGCTATGAACTACTGCTGGACAAAGAAAAAATTCTTCCGTTTTTGCAGACACTCTTTTTTGAGGAGCGACTCATCGAGATCCAGCTGGATCACGGAACACGTACTTTTTTTGCTGCCCTGTGGGATCACCCGCCTGACCTTGTAGAACAAGAAGAGGAGGGCGAGACCCAACTCATTGAACAGGAGTATGCAGAGGGGTCCTACCTCACAGAACAGGACCACATTGTCCTCTCCCCCTTAGAACCCGTTGCCGGAAATTTAAAGGTTCGTATGAGCACCACGGTGGTACTCTGTTTTTATGCCGGCACCAACGCGGTGGAACTTGGCACTCGGTTTATGATTGCAGAATCTGTTAGAGGTACATCGGTACTACTCTTTGAGTACCCCACGGTGGGCAGGATCATCCGGGGAAACCGCCCTTTTCGGGCAAAGATATCAAGCGATATGGATATGATGACCCATGTCAGTCGTATTGATATTCCAGACGAGACAATGGACTGCGACATCATGGATATCAGCAGTCATGGCATTTCTCTTGAGCATGAAGCACTCATGGAACGCTTCAGTCTCGGAGACCAAATCAGCCTCACCATTTTTTCCCCTTTTGCCGCTCCTCTTGAACTTGAAGGGACTATCCGCCATTTCGCAAAAAGGCGGACAAAACAGGGCAATTCAGTAATCTGTGGAATCCAACTCGACCTGAAATCGCGGGCCCTGGCTGAGACAATCGAACAGCTCTTCACCAAGATACAGCGGGCATTCATCCGTGAGCTGGCGGAGCGTACAGGAGATCAGAATATCCAGTTGACCTTGCAATAAGCCATCGTCAAATGCTCACCCCTGACTTTCTTTACGATTTTTACAAAACTCTCCAAACTGCTGATCAATCCCCAAAACATGATCACGAATCCAGTTGGTTAAATCACGGCGTAGAGAGTCGACAATCTCCTGGCTCAAGCCATTTTTTTGAAAGTCTTCATACATGGCCTGGAAACTCTCTCTGAACTGCTTATGAATCTCTTTCTGCTGCTGAAGCCCCGGATAATTTACATCTTCCATACATTTCTCTTCTATCTGAAAATGTTTGGTTGCATATTCCCCCATCTGAATAAGCGTTTTTTCAATCTCTTTGGCGCGAAGTCCCTCTTTTAAATCGGCATCAAGCTGATCACTCATACGAAATAACTGCTTATGCTGAGCATCAATCAGCGGAATAGTGACACTATAAGAATTCTTCCATTTCATCATTTTCACCTGCTATTGCAAAACTTAAAAAGATCCCCAGAGATAGGTATTCCTCCTTGACCACACCACTACATTAAAAGGATATGTTTTTTTAGCAAGGACTGTCAAGGAAAAGCCACGGTAGATTTGTACATTCTCCATCAAACAGTTATACTTCAGGAAGACAGCAAAACACATTACAAATGCTCATCTAAACAACACTAGATACAGGAATTGCACATGTCCCTTCTCAATATATTCCCAATCACCATGGTTGCCATCGGAGCCATTTTTATGGTGCTGTCCATCATTCAGGCCATTGGCCTGTCAAGTCGCCTCAACGCCCAATACAAAAGGAAATGGCTCTTCCTTATCACCCTGAAAGGATTCTTCCTGTTCGCCTATCTGGTCTTTATCACTGTTCTCCTTATGAACCTACAGCTTCCTCTGCAGCTTCTCACCGGACCGGTGTTTATGGGAGGGGGCATCTTTGTCTTTCTGATTATTCGTCTCACCAAAATTACGGTGACCAGCCTCAGTGATCAGGAACGTGCGGTACAGTATCTCAACGACTCACTGGAGGACAAAGTCAACGAGCGCACCAGCGCCCTAGAGGAAAGCATGACGCAACTTGCAGTAGAGGTAACTGAACGTGAAAAGGCCAATAAAGAGATCTTGCAATTGAGTCAGGATCTCAGCCTGATAATGGACACCATATCCACAGGCTTTCGAGTCATCGGTATGGATTGCCGGGTACAAAGAGTCAACAAAAGCTTCAGCCGACTAACGGGACTCTCCTCTGAAGAACTCATAGGAAGTAATTGTTTTGAGAACTTCAAGGGTGAGGATTGCAGGAACTCTCAGCACTGTCGTCTCAGCGCTCATAAATCGCAATCAGAAATCACTTCGGAGACCGTAGTAAAGACGACCCATGATGGCAGAAAACTCCATCTCCATCTCACCTCCGCCGCCATGAGAGACAGTAATGGTACTATAACTGCTGTTGTTGAAGATTTCAACGACATCACTGCTCTGGTGGAAGCTCAGGAAGAGACTGCCCTGACCCAGGGCAGACTTTACCAAGCCGCAAAGCTTGAATCTGTCGGGCAGCTTGCAGCGGGGATTGCCCATGAGATTAACACCCCGGTTCAGTTTATCAGCACCAATATGGAGTTTCTCAGCGAGGGATTTGAAGACATCGCCACCTTTTTAAGCCACCTTGATGCCAGAGGAAAAAATAAACAGATCAGCGAGGGTCTTGAACAGGCAGACTGGAATTTCCTCAAGGAGGAGATCCCCCAAGCCCTAGAACAAACCACAGAAGGGATTGAGCGGGTACGAAAACTGGTCCTTGCCATGAAAGAGTTTTCCCACCCGGGAACGGTTAGCAAGGCGCCCACCGACATTAACGCCATTCTTGAAAACACTACGATTATCTGCCAGAACGAATGGAAGATGGTGGCCGATTTGGAAATGAACCTTACCCATGACCTCCCCTTGCCGCCATGCAAGGGTGATGAAATGGGACAGGTATTTCTAAATATAATGGTCAACGCTGCCCAAGCTATAGGAGACAAGGTATTAGGTACAGAGGAAAAAGGACGTATACATATCAAAACTTCAGCCTCCGAAGAGTATGTGGAAATTACAATCAGCGACACGGGGAAGGGAATAGACGAAGAACTAAGGGGCAAGATTTTCGATCCTTTTTTTACCACCAAAGAGGTGGGTGCCGGAAGTGGTCAGGGACTGGCCATTGCGAATGATATCATTGTGAATAAACACCAGGGCGAGATCACAGTCACAAGCACAGTAGGAGAGGGTACAATCTTCCTGGTTCGGCTGCCACTTGGAAACGGCACATGAGAAAGGTACAGGCACCCACAGCTAAACAATTTAAAAGGCTAGCCTCGAAAATCGTCCAACATTGGTAACGGCAAGTGAGCCAGCCCATCTGAATCGCTGGCAGCTACTTGATCAAATACGGCCTTCTGCGACCCCGTGACAGGCAACACGTGCCCCGGAAGCATCTGAAACCTGTAACAGCTCTGGAACTTCCATTCTGCAACGATCATCGGCATGAATACAACGGCCATGGAATACGCAGCCAGAAGGAAGATTTATAGGGGTGGGAATTTCACCTTTGAGTTTAATATGGTTCTGTTTTGTCCCGTCCACTCGAGGAATGGCTGAAAGCAGAGCTCTGGTGTAGGGGTGATACGGGGTATCGTACAATTCAGCAGTGGTCGCAACCTCACAAAGAGTTCCAAGATACATTACCGCAACTCGGGTAGCTACGTGACGCACCACGGAAAGATCGTGAGTAATAAAAAGATAGGTCAAACCGCGTTGGTCCTGAGCATCCATAAGAAGATTCAGAATCTGCGCCTGGATAGAAACATCGAGTGCCGAAACCGGCTCATCGGCCACAATAAACTCCGGATCTATCACCAAAGCTCTGGCAATGGCAATGCGCTGCCGTTGTCCCCCTGAAAATTCGTGTGGAAAACGATCACGCCAGGCGGGATTCACTCCGACCTGTTCCATCACTTCACCCAGACGTTCATCTACTTCAGCAGCCGTTATTTTTTTGCGATGAAAACGCAAAGGCTCCTCAAGGGTCTGACGCACACTCTTTCTCGGGTTAAGAGAAGCGTAGGGATCCTGAAATATCATCTGCATACGCTGACGATAGGGCAGCATCTGTTTCGCATTGAGAGTGTCTATCCGCTCACCACGATAGGTAACGGTTCCGGATGTTGGCGGATAGAGGCCGATGACAGTACGGGCAAGAGTAGATTTACCACAGCCGGATTCCCCAACTACTGCCAGAGTTTCCCCCTGGGAAATTTCAAGACTCACCCCGTTTACCGCCTTTACCTCTGTTTTCTGCAGCTTCACTTTTCCTGAATTGAATTGCAACTGCTCGAGAAATCCCCCTGAAATATCAAAATATTTCACGAGATTATCGATCTGTACGATGGGAGTCTTCACCACTCCTGTCCCTCGCCTGGGAAGTGACAACTCACAAATCTATCTGTGTTCCCAACAACTTTTTGCAATTCAGGAACCGTGTACTTGCAGATATCCTGACAACGATCACAACGCGGATGAAAAGAACAGCCTGGAGCAATTTCAGTTAAATTTGGCATTGTACCGGGAATCTGCTGCAGTCGGTTATCCGTATCACATACTCCATGCCCAGGCAGTGCATTGATCAACCCTCGCGTATAGGGATGCATAGGAGTTGCCACAAGATCTGCTGTTTTTGCAGTTTCTATCACTTTTCCAGCATACATCACCATAACCCGCTCCGTCACTTCCGCCACCACACCAAGATCATGGGTAATTAACATCAACCCCATATCCTGCGAGTTGCAGAGTTCAATAAGCAGATCCATAATTTCTGCCTGAATGGTCACATCAAGAGCCGTCGTTGGCTCATCGGCAATGATAATGGCTGGCTCGGTAAGAAGAGCAATAGCAATAATAATACGCTGCCGCATTCCTCCAGAAAATTCGTGAGGATACTGCCTCAGCCTACGTTCGGGAGATGGAATGTGCACAAGTCCGAGTTTCCTAATGGCAATTTTCTGTGCCTCTTTAACGCTGATATTCCGGTGAGCTCGTAATGTTTCCACCATCTGAGTTCCGACGGTCAATACGGGATTCAGAGTCATCATCGGATCCTGAAAGATCATAGAAATACGATTTCCCCGTATGGTACGCATCTCCTGCTCTGAAAACTGATCGAGCCGTTCACCATCGAAAAGGACCTCTCCCTTACTGATCCGGCCCGGCTTTGAAATCAGGTTAATAACCGCAAATCCTGTCACGGATTTCCCTGCTCCCGACTCCCCGACAACACCAAGACGTTCTCGTTTATTGAGAGTAAAAGAGACATCGTTTAGAGCAACCAGATCGCCATGGCGTAACGCAAAACTGACCTCAAGATTTTTCACTTCAAGCAGCGACATGATCAGCCCTTATAAAGTTTCGGATTAAGGACATCTCGTAACCAGTCCCCAAGGAGATTGATCACCAGAATAAAAATAATAAGGAGAACGGCGGGAAATAATGTAATCCACCAGGCACCTGAAAAGATATACTCAAACCCCGCATCGATAAGAGAGCCGATGGAGGGTTTTGATACTGGCATTCCAAGACCCAGGAATGACAGAGCCGCCTCACTCATCACCGCATTTGCAACCTGTACCGTGGAGATAACCAGTACGGGAGAAAGAGTGTTGGGAAGAATATGAGAAAACATAATACGCTTTGAATCAAGCCCTATCACCCGGGCCGCCTCAACATATTCTTTATTTTTTTCACCGAGAACGGAGGCACGCACGGTCCTTGCGTATTGCGGCCATTCGGCAATACCAATTATAACAATCAGAATAGGAACAGCGAGCTGCTCATAACGGCCAACTCCGAAGGAAAGCTGTACAATAGCGCTCACAATGATTGCCACCATCAAAGTGGAAAAAGAGAGCTGTACATCGGCAATTCGCATCAGTACGGCATCGATTTTGCCACCAAGATATCCGGCCGTAAGTCCCACACCGATTCCTATTACTGCCTGCAGGATAACGGCCCCGATACCGATCAGTACCGATATGCGTAAACCATACAACATGGTTGAGACCAGATCCCGACCTTGAATATCAGTACCGAGGAAAAAGCGAGACTCCCCTTCTTCCATCCACGATGGAGGAAGCTCCGCATCCATAATATCAATGACTGTAGGATCATAGGGATTATAAGGTGCAAGAAGTGGTGCAAACAGGGCAGCAAACAGGAGAATAACCAGGATTGCAAAACTCACCATGGCAACTTTATCACGCTTAAAGCTGTAAAGAAGATAGGACTCTTTCAATTTTTGTCGTCGTGTTTGCATCAGCGGGAGGCTATGGTTACCGTTGGATTAATAAGTCCGTAAACAATATCAACCACAGTATTTACGACCACAAAGAGGGCACCAACCACCACAAGATAGGCCACGAGCAGTGCAGTATCAGAACGTTCCACCGCTTCCAGAAACATAAAGCCCATCCCCTGCCACTGAAACACAGTCTCGGTGAGAATAGTAAAAGCGATAAGAATACCAAGTTGAACACCGCCCACGGTGATCACGGGAAGAAGTGTATTTTTAAAGGCGTGTACCATCCAGATTCGTTTTCTTGATAATCCCTTTGCCCACGCATATTTGATATATTCTGTTTCCAGTACTTCCATCATCTCGGAACGAATAAGACGAATAAACAAAGGCAGCATAATGGAGGAAAGGGCAATCGATGGCAGCACCAGATGCTTGAGACCATCAATGGTTAACAGTCCACTTTCCCACCCCATGATATTCACCGTTTCCCCGCGCCCAAAGGAAGGCAGCCAGTGCAGTTGGACCGAAAAAATATAGATAAGGACAATGGCCGTTAAAAACACCGGGATGGACACCCCCACAATGGATGCGCCCATGGCAAATTGTGAAAAAAATCGTTTTGGATAAATAGCGGAGTAGAGACCTACGGGAACGGACACAAGCAAAATAATAAGGCTTGCTGCAAAAACAAGTTCGATGGTAGCCGGTGCCTTAGTGAATATCACATCGAGGGCCGGACGCTTAAAAAAGAATGAATGGCCAAGGTCACCGTGCAGGGCATTTTTCACAAAACGCCCGTACTGGGTGAGAAACGGGTCATTCAAGCCGAGTTTCTGGCGCAGTGCATCACGTTCCTGAACGGAAACAGAGATACCAACCAGATCTCGGACAGGATCACCCAGCTGATGCTTTACCGAAAAACCGATAAAGCCGATAACCAGCATAACCACGGTGGCCTGAATTATTCTACGAACAATAAATGCGAACATTTAGCTTTTGCATTGTTTTTTTTTCTACAACCTTACGTTTAGGACTGTTTCCATTAGAGAAGACAATATAACAACATACCAGAGGCAAGGACTAGATCCTACATGAATCATCAACAAAAAAAAAGGACCGTGGACACCAAGTGTCCGCAGTCCTTTTACTACACATATATATCTGTCTGTCCTTACTCTACAACAAGATCACCAAAGTAAGGGAAGTTCTGAGCATTGACGATAGCATCAAGCTTTACATTATTTTTCGCAGCCCATGAAAGATGCTGCCAGTGCATTGGAATAAAAGCAGCGTCATCGTAGAGAATCTGCTCAACTTCCTGAAGCATAAGTGCACGCTTTGCAAGATCAGTCTCAACCTGAGCACCAAGGACAAGCTCATCAACTTTTTTATTACAGTAGTTTCCTGAGTTATACTGGCCATATCCCTTCTCTTTATCAGGACACATGGTCAGGAATTCTGAAAAGTTTCCAGAATCCTCGGTGTCTGAATGCCAGCCAATCATCATAATATCAGCAGCACGAGCATCAAACTCATCCCAGTACTGAGCCTTTGGCATGGTTTTGAGATTTACTTTAATACCAATTTTAGAAAGCATGGTGGCTACAGCTTCGGCAATTTTCTCATCACTTACGTAACGATTGTTAGGGGCCAACATGGTCACTTCAAAGCCTTTTTCATATCCAGCTTCCTTCAGCAACTCCTTAGCCTTTGCAATATCATAACGTGGAGTAAGGCTTTCCTTATATCCAACATACCCTTTAGGACCCTGCTGACCAGCTGTGGTTGCAGTTCCTTTCATAATCTTTTTCACGATTCCAGCATTATTTACTGCGTAGTCGATCGCCTGACGTACACGAGCATCTTTAAACTCAGGACGTCTATCCTGGTTCAACTGGAAGGTGATAATACGTCCACCGGACATGGTGACAAGTTTGGCATCTTTGGACTTCTCAACCATCTTGAAATCCTGAGGAGATACGGGCATGATAAAATCAACATCGCCAGAAAGAAGAGCTGCCACACGAGTTGGATCTTTTTTAATAGGGGTAAGAACAATCTCATCCACATTTCCGGGAGACTTGGTATCCCAGTACTCTGCAAAACGCTTATAAACAACTTTCACACCCTGCTCACGTTCTGCGACAACAAAAGGTCCAGTTCCGGACTCATGGCTAAAGGCAAAAGACTCGCCGGTTTTAACAATGGCGTCTTTAGGCTGACCAGATTCATCTGTTCCACTGTAGAACGCCTGATCCATTGCGAAAATATAAGTCGCCATATTCAGCAACAGCGCATATGGCTTGGCAGTTTTCAAATCAACAGTATAATCATCAACATAAACCGCTGCAGTAAAAGGTTCGAACAGTCCTTTAAAATCCTGACTTTTTTTCAGACGATCAAGGGTCCAGACAATATCCTTTGCAGTAAAAGGATTGCCACTATGGAACTTCACACCCTTACGCAGATGAAAGCGCATGGTATTCTCATCAATGCGTTCCCATTTTTCAGCAAGACGTGCTTCAAACTTCATATCCTGTGTCCAGCGGACAAGAGGATCAAAAACCATATGGGAATACTGGAGCATTCCGCCAGAAAGCTGTACGTGTGGATCAAGTGAAACCGGGTCGGCATCCATGGCCAGTTTCAGAGTTTTTGCTCCTGCTGTACTTGCTATAAGTAGCATCAGAAGCAGTGAAAGAACCTTCAGACATTTCATACTGTTCTCCTTTCCCTGAATCCAGGGATACTTTTAAAAAAGATAATTACTCTCATAAAACTGATTTTATTACACAAAATAAGGTGTTTTGTCACGAATTGATTCCGGAGAACCGCACAGTAGGATTGAACGGAACCATCAAATTTATTTATACAACAGAAGTGACCCAGCCTTTCACCACCCAGTTTCCCTGTCAAATCCCAAGTAACAGACGAGCGTTATGAGATGTTTTATTGATAACACGCTGAACAGGGAGTGCCCTCAGCTCGGCAAAAACAGTCACCGTTTCAATAAGGTTCTCCGGACTATTGCGCTCTCCATGGTGAGATGCGGGGGAAATATCGGGAGAATCGGTCTCCACCACCAGAGAGTCCAGAGGAAGTACCATGGCAACTGCACGAATCCGTGTGGCACGATCGTAAGTAATAGTACCGCAAACGCTTATCAGAAAACCAAGTTTTATATAGTGCTCAGCCTGTTGAAGACTGCCGCTAAAGGCATGAACAATGCCACCACCTGTAAATCCCACCCTGCGAAGAGTTGCCTGTACCTGGTCGTGAGCCTTACGTACATGTAGAAGAACAGGAAGAGAATATTTCTTTGCAATGGCCAGCTGTGCTTCAAAAAGTTCCTGCTGTGCTGCGCGATTCACATTTTTCGTATAGTAATCAAGACCGACCTCACCGATGGCGACCACTCTTCCGGAGGCAGCAACTCTATCGAGTTCTTTAAGGTCCTCTCTTCCATGATAAGCCAAATACATGGGGTGCAACCCTATGGCCGAAAAGAGATCCACCTCCGTCTCCGAAAGACTCAAAATCCTCTCCCAACCTGTGCGAGTAACTCCGGGAAGTACCTGCCCTCTCACTCCAGCCTGACGAGCACGATCAAGAACCTGCTGAAAATCATTTTGGAATACGGGAAGGTCAATGTGGCTATGGGTATCTATAATAACATCACCTCTTGTATCGAAACAGTGCAATCAATTGACTTCCTGCAGTTAATAATGGAACACACTCGCCACACACTGGATAGGCTCAATATCTTTTTATAAATATTCTCATATTTCTACAATGCTTTCAATACGGGAATCATCCAATTATCGCTTATCAATTTTAATGATGGAGAACAATCTTAATGTCCCCAAACACTGACAAATCTCCATAATAAGTGTATTCTTCAAGAAATTTTAATTTTGAATATTTTATCAACCTCAACGGAAAATCATTATGACACCGGAAGATATGCGCGAAAAGGCAATGGACCTTTTCAAAAAGAGATTCCACTGAAGTCAGGCAATTCTGGCCGTTGGCCTGGAAAAAATTGAGAAATACGATGAAAATGTAATTGCAGCAATTGGTCCATTTGGTGGAGGAATTGCAAGTACTGGTGCTGTCTGCGGAACACTAATCGGTGCCGTGGCGGCAATAGGGTCACTTCACAGCAGAGGAAACCTTGACCAGAAAGAGAACCCCAGAATGTGGGGAGTCAGCAAAAAACTTATCAAACATTTTGACACATTAACGGAACCGTACGGCGGAAGCAACTGCACTGATATCGCAAAAATCAGTTGGGCCGACCATGACGCTGTAAAAAACTATTACAGCAATCCCGAATCCACCAGAAAAAATTGCGTACAGCTCGTTGGAGATCTGGCCTTCTTTCTTGGCACAATCCTGGAAAAAGAAATGTCACGACTGGAAAAACAATGAGTGATATTCAGATCGTTCGCGCCGACATCACAGGCCTTAAAGTGGATTGTATCGTGAATGCCGCCAACAACTCACTCCTTGGCGGTGGTGGGGTTGACGGGGCCATTCATCTTGCTGCTGGCCCCGAATTACTTGCTGAATGTGAAACCATTGGCGGTTGCCCCACCGGACAAGCACGAATGACAAGGGGATACAAGCTACCGGCCCGCCATATAATTCACACCGTGGGACCCGTTTGGCAAGGAGGCAATTTTGGTGAAGCTGAACTGCTTGCTTCCTGCTACCGTGAGTGTTTGCGCCTTGCGCAGGATCACCAGATCAATTCCATCGCCTTTCCGGCTATCAGCTGCGGCATATATCACTATCCACCAAAAGAAGCCTGTGCAATCGCCATACGGGAAACTGAGCTCTTTCTCCTGACACAGAGCTTGTCCATACAGGTGATTTTTTCCTGTTTCAATAAGACCATTGAACACGAACTCAAACAAGGTATGCAATGCAACAGCCCCCCACCCAGCATTTAGCCGCCATTGACCTTGGCTCCAACAGTTTCCATATGGTTGTGGCCCGTATTGAAGATGGACATATTCATATTCTTGATAATTTAAAGGAAATGGTACGACTCGGTGCCGGACTCGATAACATGGGAAACTTATCAGAAGAATCCCGCATACGTGCTCTTGCCTGTCTTGAACGGTTTGGCGAACGGGTAAGTAGCTTTCCTGTACTGAGTGTGGCGGCCGTTGGTACAAAAACACTCCGTCAGGCAAAAAACGCTCGTCTCTTTTTACAAAATGCCTCCAAAGCTCTTGGCCATCCCATCTCCGTTATTGCAGGAAAGGAAGAAGCACGCCTTGTATATCTCGGAGTCTCCCACTCACTCGTTGCCGAAGACGGAAAGCGCTTTGTTATGGATATCGGTGGCGGCAGCACCGAACTGATCATTGGTGAAAACTTTGAACCTCTCCATTTACGCAGCCTTGATATGGGCTGTGTCAGTATGAGCCGTAAATGCTTCCCCGATGGCAAACTGAACAAGAAGTGCTGGAAGAATGCGGAGATTGCGGCCCATCTGCTACTGCGCCCCGTACGACGCTATTTCCAAAAAGTCGACTGGACCTCCGCCACGGGAGCGTCTGGAACCATCAAAACAGTGGGGAAAGTTGTAACTGAGCTGGGACTCAATTCCTACGAAATTACACTGGACAGTTTATACGCAATACGGGAAATAATGATCAAAGCCGAGCGACTCGACAATCTTGATCTTCCCGGACTCAAGAGTGAGCGCCAGGAAGTCTTTGCAGGAGGCCTTGCCATCCTAATTGCCACCTTCGAAGCTCTGAAAATCAAGTCCATGCACGTCTCAGACGGTGCCCTGCGAGAAGGTCTGCTTTACGAGCGTCTTGGCCGTATCCAGAGTGAAGACACCAGACTCAAGACGGTAACAAGCGTACAGCATAGATTCCAGATCAGCCAGAAACATGCACGACGAGTAAGCTTAACAGCACACCGTCTCCTGAGTGGTTGTGAAGATGTGTGGAACCTGCACCTCGAAGATGCCGAACTACTACACTGGGCATGTAGCTTACATGAAATTGGTCTTGCGGTGGCCCTTAGTGGTTACCAGAAACATGGCGCCTACCTACTGACCCATGCGGATATGCCAGGATTTTCTTTTGAAGAACAGGCGGGTATGAGCGTTTTGGTTCGCTGCCAACGTAAAAAAATATCGAAGAAACTCTTTAAGGAGCTGGCTCCCGAAAATCAGCTAACAGCATTACGACTGGTGGTTCTGCTTCGCCTCTCCACTCTGCTACATCGATCCAGAAAAGAGGAAACAGCAGTTATTGAACAGACAACTGCAACTGAAAACAGCCTGACACTTCAATTCGTAAAGGATGAATTAACCAAGCACCCTCTGCAGCTTGCAAGCCTTGAGCAGGAAGCTGACTACCTGAGGAGTGTGGACTTTAAGCTTCATTTTTCGTAACTACTCAACAGCACTCCAACTTCGTCCATTTTAGCCTCTTCGAATAGCATGAGTATGCTCCGAGCCCAAAATAAACGATTTAAAAGCACGGAGTCTACGCTTACCTGGAGTCTACGCTTACCCGGAGTCTACGCTTACCTGCTCAACAGTTATCCCCCAAGAGTACTTCCTTCGGGGCGCGTTCAGAATGAAGGGTAATTAGTTGCATCACTGAATAGTTATCACTTTTCTTCATGAAAAGAACTGGACAAGACGACTTATAATGTTACCGGGCAACTCAAATATCTGTGTTGCCACTCCCTGCCGCTTCCCTCCTCCCACAGTTCCTATCTTAAAATCAGAATAGAACTTCTTTCCACATGAAGGACAAACCATAACTATCCCTCCAACATTTTTAGGAAAACGCAGTTGTTGTCCGCATTTTGGACATTTCTTTTTAATAGAGTCAGACATAACAGCTAGAATTGTACAACATATCCGGAAAAACTCATCAGTTATCCTACTTGGGTTCACACGCCACATTACCAAACAAAACCTCACGGAACAACGTGACACATCTCTAGTTTCTTAAAAAGAGGCATCCATATACATTGGTGCTACCCTAGGGCACTTTCTTCTAAGCCTTTCCCCTTAACATAGTTCTCAACTTAAACAATCTCACGAATTGATACCAGCCGTTCTTTTTGCTCAGCGGGTAAGGTATCAAAACATTCGTTCAGGTGAGGGAGTAAACTTTTGGGGACACGGTCCATTAACCATGATATCCTGTCTATAAGCTTCATTGGCATTCTCCTTGGTTTTGCTTTTGGTTGTACAAAACAATGCCACAAAATGCCGTAACATCCACAATTTCAAGCTGTTAACTTAGGAACCCAGTCTTTTAATTTTGCAAGAGGCCCCTATGACAACCTATAGCATACTTATTATTGCACCGCTGGGTTTCTCGGCTATGACGCTTTTTCGCAGCATCACTATTCGAAATTTAATAACTATTGCTGCCGTTTTGGGTTTAAGTGCTTTGAGTGTAAAAAATATTTTGTTTTCAAATACTCAGGTTGTGGAGATATTTCCACATGCCGTGCATAACCTCTTTATAGTTATCGACACCGTTATTCTTCTTTACTTTCTCTTGCAGGGCATAATCACTAAAAATGCACTTGTAAAACTGTTAGCAATTTTCCAAATAGCTCTTTACGCTATCGTTGTCTCCCTCTCTCCGACGCTCATATCCAATGATATTCTAGTTGATGATACATCTTCGGTTATGTATCTCGTTATCAACATAATCGGCGGGATAATCATCGTTTACGCTCTGAAATATATAGAGAGCGAAGAATTTAGCAGGTTTAAGAAAAACGCCTTTATCGCAATGCTCTTTTTCTTTTTGTCTGTAATGAACTTTATCGTCTCCACCAACAACATAGAGATATTCTTTTTACTTTTTGAACTCACGACCCTTTGTTCTTATCTGTTGATAGGCTATCGCAACGATGAACTCTCCGTTCAAAATGCACAAAAGGCGCTTTGGATGAATCAGATAGGTGGAGTGGCTATTTTAGTAGCTCTTATTTTTTCAATAATCCAGTATGACACCATCTATTTTGACATATTGATAAAAAACATAGATAAAGTGTATCTCCTTCCGATAGTTCTTCTAGCCGTTGCGGCATTTGTAAAGGGTGCGAGTATTCCGTTTGATAAGTGGCTCTTAGGCGCGATGGTTGCCCCGACGCCAGTGAGTGCGATACTGCACAGTGCGACAATGGTTAAAATAGCTCCGTACCTGATGTTAAAACTCTCACCTGCGATGAGCGATTTTGTCTCACTTACCATTACTCTTATCGGGACATTTGTATTTTTTGCAGCGTCTCTTCTTGCACTTGGCAAAGATTTTTTCAAAGAGATACTCGGTTATTCTACCATCGCAATGTTAGCCCTCATGATGGCTTTGGCAGCTATAGGAACACCCGAAGCGATAACCGCATGTTTAGTCTTTATACTGTTTCATGCCCTCTCAAAAGCACTTCTGTTTTTACAGGCAGGCATTTTAGAAAAAAGTTTTCATCTGAAATATGTCAATGATATAAACGGCCTGGTGAATCGCTCTCCTCTAGTTGTTTTTTTCATAATAATAGGGTTTGCATCCCTCACCCTTCCGCCGTTTGGAGCTTTTATAGCAAAGTTTATGGCGATAGAGTCCATTGCAGGTGAGATTGCAAACAATCCTCTTTATGTATTTGCTCTAATATTTGTAGCACTGGGAAGTGTCTTCTTGACACTTCTGTATTTTAAAGTCGTTACAAAGCTCTTTGCAAAAGACGTAGATGTTACATCTCGCCATGTGGAAATATCGAAGTTTTACACGATTCCTTCATTTTTACTTTTCATACTTCTCATCATAGGGATTTATATAAGTTTTGAAAAAGAGTTACTGAGTTTTATGGAGATAGTAGTACCTCTGCTTCTCATTGCAGTTGTCCCCGTTTTGTTTGCTACACTATTCTTTAAAAAAGCACATCGGGTCAAAGAGTACAACTGCGGTGAAAAAGATGAGATAGTTCTTAATATGTACTATTTCCACATGCCAAAAACAGTTCATAAATATATTATAAATATCTCAATAATCGGCATGTCGCTATTAATTGTAGGAGTGTTGTTGTGATAGAAATAGTACTCATACTCTTTGCTCCTGTCATAGGCGGTTTTATGTATGGCTTTGAAAGAGTTGTTCGTGCCAGAATGCAGAACCGTCAAGGTCCTCCGCTATTACAACCGTTTTATGACATGTACAAACTACTTAACAAACAGGCTTTTATTGTAAATCCCTATCACACTATTTTGGGGATAATGCACTTTGTCACCTTGTGGGTGGTAGTTGCTTTTATCATTTTAGGACAGAACTTTCTTTATGTGATATTTTTGCATCTGCTCTCAACTATCTTTATAATCCTTGCGGGTTTTAGCGTAAAATCTATCTACTCACACATCGGCTCAAACAGAGAACTTTTAGCCGCTATTGCCTATGAGCCGATTTTGATAATGCTGGCAGTCGGATTCTTTCTGATAAATGAGACTTTTAGTATATCTGCCATAAGAGAGAACTCTCCATCTATCATTGCGCTTTTTTTACTTTTCTTGGCATATCTTATGGTTATCCCGATAAAGTTAAAAAAATCTCCATTTGATGCGAGTGAAGCACATCAAGAGATTGTCGGTGGAGTTGAGATAGAGTTTAGCGGTCTGTTCTTTGAGTTTATTTATATGGCAAAATGGCTTGAGTATGTTTTTGTCTATGCTCTGTTAATGCTCTTTATGGGGAGCAATACAGTGCTTGGACTAGCGTTGGCACTTTTCATTTTCTTTGTGATCAATTTGGTAGATAACTCAACCGCAAGGATAAAAATGACACATCTGATAAAGATAGTTCTATCAGTTGGTTTAACGCTGGGAGTGGTAAATCTCATAGGACTTAGCTATGTTTAAAAAATATAGAAAAAAATCCCCTTGGATACTTCATTACAACGCAGGAAGCTGCAACGGTTGCGACATAGAGATACTCGCCTGCCTCTCCCCCAAATATGATTTGGAGCGCTTTGGAGTGATCAACACGGGCAATCCGAAACAATCCGATATTTTTTTAGTGACGGGTCCAGTTACACTGAGATGCAGGGAAAGACTGATCGAGCTATATACCCAAATGCCTGAGCCAAAAGTCGTTATAGCAGTCGGAAGCTGTACGAGTACGGGAGGTGTTTTTCGTGATATGTACAATGTTGAAAATGGGTTAGACAGATACCTTCCTGTTGATGTCTATATTCCCGGTTGTGCTGCTTCGCCTGAGCTTATCATAGACGGAGTTGTTAAATCTTTGGAAATATTAGAGCAAAAAACAAAAGAGATGGAAAAACCGTTTCAGCTTTTTAGAGAGGCCAGCCTAGATGACGGAGTTGTGAATAGACGTAACAGCGCACTCAAAGTAGGGGAAGATGATGCAAAAAATTAAAATCTCACTTGAAACTGTAAGAGATGAGATCAAAAGTTTTTACGATTATAAAACATGGCACTTTTTGACTCTCAACGGAGTGGCACTTGAAGATAATAAACTCGAAGTTCAGTGGATATTTTCTAAGTATGAGGCGATGAATGAGGTCAAAGTCTATTTTTGTGTAGTTGAGTATACGGACCTCATCCCATCTTTAGAAGATATTATCCCATCGGCAATTATCTCTCAAAGAGAACTTGTGGATATGTTCGGTGTGCAGGTCGAGGGAAGCGAGAAGGGCTTGTATCTTGATGAAGATTCGCGACAGAGTCCGCTAAGCGGGTGTTCAACATGAAAAAGACAATCACTATTCCACTCGGTTCACAACATATCTCTCTGCTAGAACCTGTACGGTTTAAATTTGAGTGTGAAAACGAGAAGATAGTGGGCGTTGGTAGCGATGTAGGTTTTGTGCACCGCGGAGTGGAACTGGCATGTACTACGAAGTTTAAGTTTAATTCCATTGGTTACGTAGTTGCGAGAGTCTGTGGGCTTTGTGCTATTACACATTCGCTCTCTTATACGGTAGCTATAGAAAAACTTTTAGGCGGTGAGATTAGTCAAAAAGCAAAATACCTTCGTATGTTACTCCTAGAGTTAGATAGAATCCATTCCCATATGTTATGTCTCTCGCACACTTGTGAAACGGCAGGCTTTGAAGCAATGTTTATGCGTATCATGGGTGACAGAGAAGCGATTATGGAGATCCAAGAACTGTTAACTGGTAATCGCGTACAGTTTGATTATATCAGCATCGGCGGAGTCAATCGAGACTTGGATATTGCTCTAGTTAAAACCATCACAGACAAGCTCAAAGAGTTTAAGCAAAAAGTACTTGGTTATATAGATGAATTTACAAATAACTGGAGTCTCTCTTTAAAGTTTAAAGGCATCGGATCATTAAGTCTTGATGATGCTTACAGGTTTAATGCCATAGGTCCAATGGCTCGTGCATCAGGGCTACATATTGACGTACGAAAAGAGATAGACTACTTGCCGTACGATGATGTTGGTTATAAGATGCAGACTCACAGTGGTGGAGATATCCATGCGAGAAATATCATAAGGTTAAACGAGCTACTGAACTCCACCGAGATATGTAACAACATTATAAACGGATTACCTGAAGGGGAGATAGTTACAAAGCTCAAAGGTAAACCAAGCGGTGAAGCAATTGTGCGGTTTGAAGCACCAAGAGGCGAGTTGATGTACTACGTCAAGGGTAACGGCACTGCAATGCTAGAGCGTGTCCGAATAAAAACACCGACATTCTCTTCCATCCCTGCTTTTTCAGATATATTTTTAGGAGAGGATTATGCAGATGCACCTGCAATTTTGGCATCTTTTGATCCTTGCCTCTCATGCACGGCTAAATAGGATTTAGAGATGTGGACTTCATTTCTTAAAGCTTTTACAAATCTTTTTAAAACGCCTCAAACGATAGACTATCCTCTTACGCCGATAGCAAAAGACAAAAAATATAGAGGGTTGATAGAGCACGGTGAAGAGTCGTGTCTCTACTGCCTAAAGTGTGAAAGAGTTTGTCCTCCGGGTGCTATACTGTTTGTACCGACAGCAAATCCTTCCGAGAATAAAAAGAACAAAAAAGGATTAGAATTCCATTACAATCCATATCTTTGTATCTATTGCTCTGAGTGCGCAAGAGCTTGTCCCAAGCCTGGGGAAGCTCTGTGGCAAAGCAATACAAAACCACCTGTCGCAACAAAAGAGGGTCGGGTTAACGAGGCTTGGTTTGAGCTGGAGAAAATTAAAAAGGGAAAAAAAGATGTGGTGGGTATTGGAAGATAGACCACGGTTAAAAATTTTTACTGCAAATTTTTCTTCCTAGGTCTCCCTGATTTACCTCGACTTACAGGACGACCAAGCACTTCACTGATTTCCTGCTCAAATCACTTGTTACCAAAACCAAAAGTGCCATTGACTGATTTTTGGATTTTGCAGATTTTCTACAGCTCCGCCAGTTTGCCGCAATTTTAAATAGATCATGCTGTTTTTCCGGAGAATATATTGCCCTAGTTCGGGGTAATTCTGGAGTTATGAGTAAAAGTAAACCGTTGATGACAAAACAACAGAGTACAGCCAACAACGGGATTTGTCTTTACAATCAAGGCAACACCCCACGCTGTCTGAATGGCTGATACAGTGGATCGCCGACAAGTACCATCTTCCAGGAAACAAAAGGCAAACTGAGAGAGTAGGCCTCAACCAGTGTAAAATCCCCATCCAGCAACAGGCCAAAAAAGATCTGCGGAAAGGGAAATGCCTGCACATATGGCTCACCAACCGGACCGATGGTTGCCGCCACCCCATCTTCAAGCAGACGTTTACACCACACCTGACTCCCCTCTTTTTTCAGTGTCGTGCATTCAGCGCTGGCTATATGGTAGGCAACCGCTCCCCGCTGCCAGTCAAAAGCATCCTGATACTTTGCCAAACTATACCAACCGCAATAAAGAGCTGCATCCGGCGCCTCTCCCTGCTGAAACAACGTGCCCACCTCATTCAAAACCACAGGAAAGACCTTCTCCGTCACTTCTGCTGCCAGATGAATCGCATTATCGTACAGGCCGTAACCTGCCAGATTCGTATCATCTTCCGGTTTGGGCCAGCGGGCATCGAAATAGGCCGTACCAGTAAGCCCCTCTTTTTCTATAGCCAGACTGTCATCGATAATCCGTTTTACCGTGGTAATATCCGGCCCATCCAGACGGGCAACCATTAAAACTTGCCCCTTCTCATATTTGATTTTCTGCTCCTGAAATTTCAGGAACCAAGGATTAGGAATCCAGTCCGCAACGGGCGGATTCTCAATTTTAACCACACTGAGTTCAGAATCCACCGATGCCATGGGGTCGCTTCGACGCTGGCTGGCATGGCTCTGTTTCTGTTCCAGATCACCCGATGGTGGAACCCGACCATTTATACGCAGGGGAATTCCGTAGAACAGTAGCAGACAACTGACACCCTGCTTATCTTCCAAAAATTCACGAACCGGTTCGGCAATTTCATCATCGTAAAAATATCTTTCAATCCCTTCACTCACTGCGGTCTGAATAACAAGAAGGTTCGCCGCGGGGATCTTCCGCTGCTCCATATAATATTTTGCAAGAGCCACCCCATTCCTCTCCTGGCCATTGGCAATAACCACAATTTCTTCGGGATCAAGAGCATGGGAACACAGAGGCCAGAAAAGACCGCTCAGCAGAAGACAGAATGTAACCAGACGCAGAGAGTTTTTCAGAGAATTAAATATCATAGTTTCAAGGTTTTTTTTCAAATTTGCAACTATCAAAAACTTTGCAAAAAAAATTCCGTACTTCCGGATGCTTTCGGAAATCAAAATAGTACCCTTCGACTTATTTGTAGCAGATTGCATAGCGCAACTCCATAAATAATTCTGATTACGTACAATACTCAGCCAACGTCACATGTTTGAGGCGTAATACTCTGATAAAATATAAGAATTACAAATGACCAGATGTGTCATCCCCGCGGAGGTGGGGATCCAGTTTCGTGCCATCTCTCTAGATTCCCGCCTCCGCGGGAATGACAGAAAAAAATGGCTGAGCTTTGTACGTAATTAGATAAATAATTACACCATATCCCTTGACCACGCCCCCACAATGTGTCACAATGTGGTACACTGGAAATCGTTATGTAAGTTCACGTTAAAAACCGAATAGCAAACCCATCCGAGAGGCGTTTATCAATGAGAATCATCTTAATTTCAGCACTATGTTGTCTTACACTTACCGCAATGGCCCTATCAGCGTCCGCCACCCCCAAAAAGAGGTATGACGCCAAAACAGAAAGTTGCAGGATATTGGACAGTGGACCTCTTGAATGGGAAAGCTTACCATGGGGCCTGGGAGGGAAAGGGTTCAAGCAGGTGTGCAAAAGTTGCCACACACGTGATAATGACAAAGGAGCCAGGTATCTCTGGGAAGAATCCAAGTCGTCTAAAGGCTGGAATCGAATATTCACCTCGATGCGGGCCGAATGTGCACAGGATGGCTCCTGGGCATCACTTTCAGATGAGCAGCTGCTTATGGTCAACGACTATCTGTATCGCTGGTCGTCAACCAGCCTTAGTCGCAACGATAGCGCCTGACGCTAATTAGCTTGCCTCCAGGTCGGAGGTTATAAAAATTCTCCAGAATCAGCATGTCCCTGTTGCTTTGAAGGGCTATCTGTTCTAAAGCACTCCACGATCAAAATAACTATTTCTTTGACTTCAGTTTTTTGGTAGAAGTACTGTAACATTTTAATATCTTAGGTGTCGTACATCCTGCATTGTGACACAATTCCAATATTTCCATAAAAGTAGTTTCCAGAGCGGAGGAAAGAGAGTGCAAAAGCTAAAATCTTTTACAGGGGCACGAACCGTCCTCTTGGCAGTAGTGAGTCTATTTGCAGCAAGCCTGTTGCTTTCTGCATGCGGTAAGGAAGAGGTGGTGGAAGAGATCGAGGTTGTGCGGCCGGTCAAGATAATGACCGTTCAGTCAGGTCAGATAACCTCCAACATCAGTCTTCCCGGTAAGGTTCGGGCAGCAAAACGTTCCGAACTCTCATTTAAAGTTTCCGGCCCTCTGGTTTCCCTTCCCATAGAAGAAGGCCAGGAAGTTAAAAAAGGTGACCTGATTGCCCAGATCCAGAAACGGGACTTCCAGACATCGCTCGATGAAGCAAAAGCCAGAAACCTTGAAGCTGAAAAACAGTTCCGCCGCTACAAGGAACTTTATGCCAAAAAGCAGGTATCAAGAGCCGACTACGACACTTACCGTGCCGCACGGGATGTCGCTAGGGCGCAACTTGAAGACGCCAGTAACAAACTGCTGGATACATCTTTAAAAGCCCCCTTTGACGCAGTAGTGTCCGGTTAGAAAGTTGCATGTCCTTTTTTTAACCGCTTCCGGTGTTTTGGCTTGCATCTTCGTTTTTGTTTTTGTTTTGCTACTGCCAGTTCTGCTGCTAGTTCTGCAGCATGCTGCCC
>Ga0208901_1000037_pt1 | contig 86946 bp, 62 predicted proteins | sample AntAceMetag02UKF_FD_184764 | JGI IMG/M metagenome (GOLD analysis project Ga0208901, IMG submission 184764) | Saline lake microbial communities from Ace Lake, Antarctica - Antarctic Ace Lake Metagenome 02UKF (SPAdes) (version 2) | ecosystem: Environmental > Aquatic > Non-marine Saline and...
TCGCCCGTGGGAAACTTACAACCCCTGATTACTCAGACGCTGCTTCCCGGTACTAAGGAGGCGTACGGACAACTCCCCCTGCAGGACTTCAACCTGCTAGAACAACAGCCGATTACGGCATACGGACGATTATACTTAATACTGTTGGAAAGCAGATTGAGTAACACCTGTTTCAAACGAGTCAAATCAGCCTGCATCTGCGGCAGGTCAGCTATCGTTTGGTCAACCTCTAGGCTTATTCCAGTTTTTTCGGCAAGAGAAGTAACAAGAATGACACAACCAGCAACTGCGTCTGCGACAGCGACCGGTTCTAAGGAGAGGGTTAAGTGTCCAGATTCAATACGAGAGAGATCAAGAACTTCATTTATGAGTTCAAGAAGATGGAGCCCAGCGGTATTAATATTAAGTACCTGCTGAGCCTGCCGTTCATTGAGTGGATGCTTTTTGTTATTTCTGAGCAGAAGTTGTGAAAAACCATTTATCGCATTTAAGGGCGTCCGCAGTTCATGGCTCATTCGAGACAGGAACTTGGATTTAGCGACATTGGACGCCTCAGCCTCTTTTTGCGCCTTTTTTAACTCGGTGATATTTTCTTTAATGGCTAAATAATGGGTAACCGCACCCTTATCATTTTTCAGGGGGGCAAGAATAACATTTTCATGATAAATTTGTTTATTCTTTGATTGGTTAACAAATTCACCATTCCAAATTTCTTCTCTTTTCAAGGTCTCCCACATATCGGCATACACCTCAGGAGGAGTCTGGCCGCTGTTCAAAATTCTGGGATTTTCCCCAAGTACCTCTTCTCGTGTATAGCCAGTTATTTTTTCGAATTGTTTGTTCACATACTCTATACGTCCTTCAAGATCTGTAATCACAATACTGCTTGGGTTCTGTTCAACCACAAGCTGTAATTTCTCCCGCTGCGCTATCTCTTCCTCAAGAAGCATGGTGCGTTCACCAATAAGTTTCTCCAGGTTTTTATTGTTCTCCTCAAGTTTCTTCTCAGCTATCTTCTTTTCTGTAATATCCAGACTGTACTCTATCATCTGGCACAGTTTTCCATCTGCGTCAAAAATTGGATAACCATGTACTTCTACAAAAATCTGTTTTCCATACTGATCAAAATGAATATGCTCCATGGTAACAGGCTGCCTTGTTAGCAAAACCTCAGCCACGGGGCAGGGATGGTCATCACCGCTGCATGGGGAAGACCTTTTATGGGTCAGAGCATAGCAAAACGAAGCATTATCTGGCCCCAGTTCATAGGCAGCCTTATTCAGCATCTGAATTTCATAGGTCTCAACATCGAGTACATAAAAAGGATGACTTAAGGAGTCGATAACGGTTTTGAGAAATTCAGTCTGTTTTCGTTGTTCTTCTTCTGCCTCCTGCCGAACTTCAATCTCCTGCTGCAGCTCTCCTGTACGTTCATGTACTGCTTTTTCAAGTGTTGCATGGCTCGCCTGCAGTGCAGCCTGGCTTGCAGCCCGCTCCCTAACAATCTCTGTAATATTTCGAATTATGACCCAGGCAAGCGAAAAGATAAAAAGAGCAATCAGAACCAGAGCCACGGCTAAACGGTTTGAAAAATTCTCCTCAACCTCTTCCTGAACTTGATTGAGCTTCAACATTTCGGTCTGAGCGTCAAAATAGATACGATAGGAATTTTCCATCAATCTATCAAAGAAAGGAGCGATTCGTTTATAATAATGAAGAACTTCCATGTACTCGAACTGCGTCGAGACGTCCTGCCGGCTTTTATTCGAAATTGCAATCGCCATCAATTTCTGAAAATTTGCCGTAAAATTCTGTAATTCTACTATTTTTGCTCGTATCTCTATAACTTCGAGGCTAATACGATTTGGATAATAATTTTCATATATAAATTCACGAATGATATCTTCATTATCTCCAAAATTGACTTCATATTTATGGCTTACCACTCCACCATGTTCAATCACACTCAAAATAGCAGATAATTCATCCGTTTCTCGATTAATCACCTGCTCAATCAGTTCAAGTTCGTGACTACTGCGACTTAGAAACAGATCCTGAAGCAAACTTCGAATAGACTGTAATTTCTCGTGGGAAAGGTAACTTAATTCAACTTTGACCAGTTCATTATCAGTTAGCTTCTGTAAAAACTCAACTCGCCTGTTCATATAGTTATGAACAAACACAATGACCGCCATATTCATAACAAATACGAAAATAAGAAGAAGAACCTGACGAACAATCGACTCTTTCATAGCTGTTTACAACCCATAGCGTGAGAATATTTCTTTGCCATGTTTCCCCGTGGCGAGTGCCAGAAAATACTGTGCAAGCTCAGGATTTCTACTATTTGCCAGCAGGCCGATGGCAAGTTTATTCTTCCCAACCTGTTCAGGTGGCAACCTGATCTCCTCCATATAGGACAAATTGTCTTTCTTATAGGCAACAGCCCTCCAGTTCAAAACCATATCGGCATCCTTTTTTCTGAGAGCCTGCACCAGTCCCTTGGAGTCGGTAGTCATATAGAGAGCCTTTGCAAGAACCTGCTGGTAAATTCCCTGTTTCTGCAAAACGAAGCGTGTCTCTTTTCCAATTGAACCCGCCTGATCCGTGCCGATTACAACTTTCATATCCGAACGAAGTAATTCATGCAAATCCGGCTGAACCTTACTTGGGTTCCCTTTTTGGACAAAGATGGCAAGCTCCATATGACCGACATCAACAACCCTGGTCACCATTCCCTGTTGCTGCAGTGAATTAAGATAGGAAATTGTTCCGGGAAAGAACAGGTCTCCAATCCGGTTTACCTCAACAGAGTTTTTCAAATGACCGGAACCGCCATAACTGATTTTAACGATACAGTTTTTTTCTTTCTCCATTATTTCAGCAAGTTCCATAATTGGCTGAAGCATTGTTGCGCCACAGTAAATAAGTACTTCTTTTTTCTGAACAGAATCTTTAAAGGGGTGTTCGTCGGCATCACAGCCATTTAGAAACAGCGAGAGGAACAGCAGAAAGAAACAACTTTTAGTCATTGAAAAAGACATCTCAAAATTCCTATGCTTGAATAATGGTACTGATCAAAAAGCTAGAAAGAGAGCCACGCATCAGCCTTTTTAAATCTTCTCATTCTAAGAGAAAAAATACAAGATAGAAAAAATGAAAAGCGAGTAGGTACAATCAGTGGATTTGAGAAGGAATTGCTTACAACTTCAATTCATATCGTTTAATTTTGTTCAATAATCCCTGACGGGTAATATTTAAAAGTCTGGAGGCCTGTGTCTTATTTCCTCCTGATTTTTTCATCGCCTTATGAATAAGACGTTTTTCAAGTGCTTTAACCTGGTCTGGTAGAGAATAGCCATTACTTTCGGCCATGGGCTCACCGATATAATTCGCACTGGAGAACGTTCGCAACTCACGGGAACAGGTCTCGATCTGCATAATGAGACCATCCCTTGTGAGGGCCACCAATCGCTCCACTTCCTTTAAGAGCTGACGTACATTTCCAGGCCAGGGGTACTCTTCAAACAGGGCAAGTAACTCCGGACTAAAACCAACAGCATTTTTTTTAAATCGTCTATTCGTGTCCTCCAAAAAAGAAAGGGCAAGCGGTAAGACATCCTCCTTTCTTTCACGCAGAGGCGGAATTTCTATCTCCACGGAAAACAGTCTGAAAAACAGATCCTCGCGGAATCCGCCATTCTCAACTTTTTTGGCCAGATTACGATTTGTGGCTGAAATAATTCTTACATCATAGGGGATAAGTTCACTACTTCCAAGCCTGGATCCTTCCTGTTCCTGAATTGCTCGTAAGAATTTAGGTTGTACCATAATCGGCATTTCACCGATTTCATCCAGAAACAGAATCCCTCCCTTCGCCTCTTCAAAGCGACCCTTCCGGCTTCTATCTGCTCCGGTAAATGCACCTTTTTCATGACCGAAAAACTCACTCTCTATCAGAGCTTCTGGAAGGCATGCACAGTTGACAGGGACAAAGGGACAGCCAGCTTTTCCAGCATTTTCATGGATCATCTTTGCCACAAGTTCCTTACCAGTTCCGTTTTCCCCCTGAATTAAGACATTCACAGGAGTATCCCGAAGAACCAGGACACGATTCAGAACTTCACGCATTGCAGGACTTTCTGCAATAAAACGTCCCTCCCGAACGGCATCAAATTCAAGGCGGGCTACCTCATCGTCAAACTCCGCTGCAATCTTAGCAATCTTCTTCTTCAACAGAATGGACTCAATGGAAATTGACAGATACCCGGCTATTTCTTCAAGCTCCTTCTGTTTTTCCTCATCAAAAGAGTCAGGTCCCAACCTATTCAAAATCTGTATAACACCAAGCACCTCATTGCTGGATACATTATGCATGGGCGTACAAAGGGTATTCCTGCTGCGAAAGCCTGTCTGTTCATCAGCCTCATGGTGATATCTGTTCTTTGCCAGAAGATCATTTTCGATAACGCTCTGGCCACTGGCCATTACCCGCCCGACAATACTTCCATCCAGTGGGGCCTCAATAACATTACTTTCAAGACCTGTGCCATGCATCGAAAACAAGGACTCCGCACCGGGTTCTTTTAAAAAGATGGTACAACATTCCACATCCATCATTTTTGGAAGGAACCGGATATAAAATGATACCAAAGAATTATATTCAGCAACGGACCAACTGCCACTCACCCGCGTGAGACGCTGCTGCAGAGACGAAAGTGCTTTAACCATTTCCATTTTACATTTTCACCATTCTCAACAAACGAAAACTTCGTTTACGACCGACTACTACCGGTACATTTTTTTAGAATATCCGCAAACAAGACGACCTATTGACCACTCGTCATTTTCATCTTTTCAATAGGAATCCCCAACAAACACTTAAATAGCGTCACCTGCAATTCCGAACACAAATCCAAAGGAAACAATGTTGTCAGTTCCCTGACACTCATCGAGACCAGCCTGGAACCTGTTTCACTTGAGGACCAGTGGGCTCCAACAATCAAAACCTGATGGGCCTTATTGCAATCACCTCCGATCTCCGCAAGCAGATAGAAAATATTCTCGCAACCTTAAGCAACAGAGAAGCTCAGATCCTGCGTCTACGCTTTGGACTTGGGGGAAGGTGCGAATGCACCCTTGATGAAGTAGAAAAACAGACTAACCTTGATTTTATTCACCATAGCTGTAAATTGCCGTAGCGCCTGATCCCGAGCTTGAAAAACCACCGTAATTGTCAGGATCTAAACCATCAGGAATATTCAGATCGCCGGTTATTTGCCATAAGGCGGAACCGTTTTCGTCAATGAGGGCGATTGTTTCATGGGTGTGGAGGTTGGCCTTCATATTTGTGGCGACGGCCTTGGCGGCGGTAAGCTCAAGGACGGAGGCGGCTGACAGAGAAATATCCTGATTATCTTCCAGCACCAGCGTAACTTCGGTCCCTTCCGTGAGGCTGGAACCGGTGAGCTGGCATTGGCTGAGTTCGGGTTCGATAATGTTTGCAAGCGGACTATTTCCAGGGGTAATACCAAGAGAGGTCAGAACTGCTTGATACGGATCATATCCCTCGTCCGTTCGGCAATCGTACCTTACGACCCTCTACTTCTAGCAAATAGAATGCCAGAAGCAGCAACGCCCTTTTTTTTACCCAGAGAAAGGGCTTAACATCTTAAAAATAAACATAATTATTGAGTTGGATTATTTAAAAGATCTCGATAATGACAAGAGATAAGCATGCAGGTCGACCGCCGTCTGAGTAACAGTCTGGTTGTGCGGCTGAGCTATAACCGTCTATCAAGTCGTCTATCAAGTCGTCTATCAACCAATCTATCAAGTAGAGTTTTTGATAGACGGTTACCACGACTTTTGCCGATATTCCTCTGAAATCATTGTGAGAAAAGGGGGATAACAAAATATCCGGATTTTTATGTCTGGCATGACAATTGCATAACATACCAGAATGAAACGGATTTCCCTGACCGGCCTGACTCGCCTAACATGGCAAACGTGGTGGAAGGGGGAACGAAATATTAAAGGTATAAAAACAAGCCGCGAATAATGCTCTGGCCCATGAAATGTCGGATAAACCGGGCAGCTCCAGGCATGGTTTTATGGTTAAGCAACGACGCGTCATTACCCCTCTGTGGAACGTCCGTTGGTACTGATTAAAAGGCTAAACAATGTGGAGAAAGGGTGATTTAATGACCAGCTGGGAAAAACGATCTGAAAGAGCTGTCGAACCAAAAAAAAGCCTGGAAAACCCAGCGGATCGCCGATCATTTCGTTCAATGGGCAGGCAACAGGATGGGCGCCCGTGTTCGGTCGATACTGAGGTCCTGCTCGATGAAGTGTGCGCGGCGTTCGAAAACACCGTCGACACCGTTATCAGCGTCGACATTTCCCGCCGTATCCGGGCGATTAATCATCCACCGGACGGAATGTCCATCACCGATGTGCTCGGCGTAGATGTTGTCTCCTACGTCAACCCCGCATATCAGGGCATGGTCCGGACAATGATTGGGGATGTTTTTGCATCCGGCGAGCCGGGCTGCTATGAGATTCAGGACAACGGATCTGAAGACGCCGAATCCTGGAATGAAACGCGTCTGATACGCTTTGGTAAGAATACAGCCTCGCGGCGGGTTCTCCTTATTACCCATGATATAACCAGAAATAATGAATTGGAAAAACAAACTCGTCGGCTTGAAAAGGAAGAAAGCCTGCGCTGCATGGCAGCGGCCATTGCCCATCGATACAATAATTTGCTAGCGGTGGTCATGGGCAATCTTGAGCTGGCTATGGACGATCTGCCAAAAGAATTCCCTGCTCATCATGAGATGTCCCAGGCCATGGAGGCGACCAACAGTGCGGCGAAACTGGGTGCGTTGCTTTTGACGTCTCTGGGCCAGACATTCGTCACGCATGAGCCGATTAACCTGGTTGAAACCTGTCGCCTTTATCTCCCCACCTTAAGGTCTGATATCCCGAAAAATATAACTCTGAAAGATACGCTATCCTCCCCAGTTACGCCGATCATGGCGAACACTGACCATATCAAGCAGATCCTGGATATTTTGATAGTTAATGCCCGGGAGGCACTCGATGACCATATCGGTACTATTTCCTTGAGTATTGAAAGTGTCTATCCAGAGAAATTGAGCCCTATTCATCAATTTCCGGCCTCTTTCAAACCCGGGACAATCCGGTATGCCTGTTTGGCCGTGCGGGACGAGGCAGGTGGTATAGAGGAAAGGGATATCGAAAAGATTTTCGATCCATTTTTCTCAACAAAATTCATCGGCCGCGGGTTGGGCCTTGCAGTGGCACGGGGTATCGTCGACGCCGCTGGCGGCTGCATTACGGTCGAAAGCAAAGTGGGTATGGGGAGTGTCTTTCGGGTGTATCTACCCCTGACGACCAAGGCAGTCGCTCTGTCGCCGCTTATTCCTCGGCAGGAAGCTACCTGTTGGGATGAGAGCAGTGTTGTGCTGCTCGTCGATGATGAGCAGATGGTTCGAGACATCGGCGTGGAGATGCTCAAGTATCTCGGCTTTGAGGTTGTTGCAGCCAAAGATGGTGGCGAAGCCGTCAAGCTGTTACAAGGGCATCACGACGAAATCTGCTGCATCCTTTGTGATCTGACCATGCCCAGGATGAATGGCTGGGAGACATTGAAGGCCTTGCGTCGTATCGTTCCTGGCATCCCGGCAATCTTGGCCAGTGGTTATAGTCAGCCCGAGGTTCTTGGGAGCGCCAACCATTCAGAAAGGTTCCAGGCCTTCCTCGGCAAACCGTACCAAATGGCCGACCTTAAAGCTGCGCTGGCTAAATGCTGGCGTAAATCGATACTGACATCCGCAAATTAATGACGTCAATTAGTATGGTGGAAAAAAAATTATATCCAGCCCCTTGCCGGTGGCGGCAGTGTCAAGGCAGTAATAAGATAATCAATCTGTGGAAATCTCGGTAGTCGGAGAACACTGGACTCCGGTTTCGAAATTCTGAGTCTAAGCCCCCCCCCCCTGCACTCGTCGAAGCCGAGGTTGCTTTTGAAGTACTCTGATTTGACGAAGCTTTGGCCCCCCGGTTGCCGGGAAAACCCAATTTAATCCCGTCCGGTAAAGAACAGATTGGGTTGCAGGGCCAGACAGTTTCGCCAATGCTTATCTCAAATACCATCCGCCGGATTTAGTTCGATTTTGATACAATCGAGATACGCAACTTGCCCCGGAGTGTCCTGTTTCGTGAGACCGACATTGACCGATATTAAGCAGATGTTGCAAACACATGTCATGTATCACTCAGCAAGAGAGACCAGGTGATCAAGAACGTAAAGATTGAGAGAGACCCCAAGGAAACTTTTCCGTGCCGTATCTTTGTAACTATTCGTTTTCCTGTCAGATCATTGCAAAATTATACATGTAGCTTTTTTGGCGTCATTTTTGCAGGTTGCTAAAGTAATTAACAAAAGTTGTATTTTAACAACAGGAGGAAAGATTTGGCCTCTACTAACCTATTTCATGATAAAGAGTATACTACACAGTTGAGACGATGTGTCATTCTCGGGACGCCAAGTGAATCTTTTTGGTTGCAAACGATTATTGAAAAATACTTCAGTGCAACATTCATCATTCAAGCATATCATGAAATCGCCTGCCTCCCACCTACAGACAAAACATTACTTTTACTAGCAACCGACACTTTTCCCGGTGGATTGAGCCAGGAACTGATCACAACAGTTAAAAAGGATCTCACCCCCATGCTGACGGTATGCTTACTTGAGAAGATTGATCCCGAAACCGAAATCAGCCTGAGAGCCTCAGGCCTCACTTTCCTAGGGAGCTACTCTTTTTTTATGAAAAATGTAGAAGGGATAGTTGGTGAATTTTCAATGCAAATGACTGGAATCCATGAGGTGATTGTAGGAAATAAATATATTTTAAAGGCCAATGAGAGCGACCCGCTTTAACTGTAGGCTGATTGTTTTTTTCCGATTCATCGCAGCAAGCAGCTTCGCTTATTAGACAATGTATGAGAATGGTCTTTCTTTGATTAAGATAGTTCGGACTGAATACCCTCATATTGTGACTATTATGTTGACTGCTCTCTACGAAATGGATAGTACGCTCAAAGCGGTTAACGACTTTGGTATGTATAAATTCTTCCTCATGCCTGGCGACAGGGAGAAACATTTGCTGGCCTTGAGAAACACACTCTATTTATTCGGTACCCTATTGCAATTTCGTCATCATTTAATTCAATAAACATATTCAGGTGTTCCTTTACACTGCAAATCGGGATCATGATCAGAAAAAAAAAGACCGAGTACTATACCCCGGAAAACCAGGGTAAAGGCTTGAGATTATTCCTATGCGCAAAATGGTTCACCATAGCAGCATCCTTGCTTCTGGTAGGAATTATTGGTTTGCTACTCTCATTTAATTATCTTAATCAGAAAAAAATACAGAACCACACGTTGCACAGTAAATTGCTCGAACTGTCTGGTCGTGCAGATATTATTTCCTATTGTATCATGGAACGCCAGAACGATATCCATGAACTCGCTATATCGAGTGATGTGAACACTTTTTTTAACAATAAGGCGCTAGGGATAGACGAGAAGCACGGTCTCAAAGCTAATCGAGACTCCATAAAAAGAAATTTTCAGAATTTCAACGACTCGATTATTCTTGGGAAGGCGAGGTTCTTTAGTGGTCTTATCCTGTATTCAATGGCAGGTGATATTGTTGCTGAAATGCAATCTGATTCTTCTTTCCCAATCATTCTTCCAGCTTGGCAGAATTTAAAAGACAATTTGTCTGTCACGCCAAAAATTAAACTTGATAAAAATGGGCGAGGTTACCTTCTTTTGGCAAATCCCGTAGGTAACCTCCAAAAACCTGATGGATATATCATCGGCTTGGTCAGTCTGGATGCTATTGTCAACTTTTTTCTTAGCGAACACCTCATCGGCAATGTCAAGCAACCTGAAATAATTGATACCCTTCTTTTAAGTATAGAAGACCAAATGTCCTTTCTTGACAGTCCACCAGAATTACTTGCCGAGAAAATTCTGCAACAGGCCCGCACCACCTATGGAAAAATGTATAATTTCCGCAATGATGAAGAGTCTTCAAAGGCACATTTTTCTCTGGCGGAGAATCTTATTAATAATAAAAAAATAATAGTTTTTGCTGTCAATTTGCCGGTACAAAATATGGGGCTTATACGAATAGTCGAGCAGAATCACCTTATAAGCCCGCAAAGCCCTCTGTACAAGCTTTTCATCCTGGCATTTTTGAGCAGCACTGTTTTTTGTATTTTGTTTTTAGCCATGCAGTATCGTGTCAAAGCAAAAATACTAGAAATCAAGTTGTTTGAAACCGCTCAAAAGCATGAAGAAACTGAGAAAATAAATGCAGCATTAACCATAGAGGTGCGTCATCGGCAGGAGATTGAGCTTCAGGAAAATCGTGAACGTCTTCACCTGGTCATTAAGGCTACCAATATGGGCTTATGGGATTGGAGCATTCAAACCGGCGGCTTGATTATTAATGACCGTTGGGCAGGTATAATAGGCTATACGAAAGCGGAACTATCTCCGATAAGTATCCAAACCTGGTACAACGCTGTCCATCCCGAAGATAGAGAACACAGTCAATTGCTCCTGAAAAAACATTTTGCCCGAGAAACGGACTATTACACTTGTGAAGTTCGAATGCGCCATAAAAAAGGCCACTGGGTCTGGGTGTTTGACAAAGGTCAGGTGGTCGAATGGTCTGAGGATGGTCTGCCAATTCGTATGTCAGGGACCCATATGGATGTCTCTGCACGTAAGGATATGGCAATACGCTTACATGAAAGTGAAGCTAATTTTCGATCATTTTTTGAGACCATCGCGGATATTATTTTTGTCACGGGTGTGGAGAGAAATATTCTCTATTCCAATCCATCGGCTCAGATAAAACTTGGATATACGAGCGAAGAGTTTATTGAAAAGAAGGTTGTGGATCTTCATGGTGCAACGCAGGGAGTGGAAGCACATAGTCTTCTGTCTGCAATGTTCAGAGATGAGCGGCAAAGTTGTTCGCTTCCTCTTGTTTCCCGGACAGGGGCAGTTATTCCAGTGGAGACACAGGTATGGTCTGGTCAGTGGAACGGAGCTAAAGCTCTTTTTACTATTTGCAAGGATCAGACTGCAGAACAGGAAGCCAAACAAAGATTCGAGCGTTTGTTCCGCAAAAATCCTGTTCTGATGGCACTTTCAGATGTCAAGACAAGAACCTTTGTCGATGTTAATAATGTTTTTCTTGAGAATCTTGGGTTTTCTCGTGATGAAGTTATCGGCCAAACGGCAGATCAGCTCAATCTTTATGAAGACCCCGCAAAAGCAGCAGCTGTTATACAAGATTTGTTGACAACCGGCCACATTGTCAATAGGGGCATGACGGTGCGGTGTAAAAATGGTTTGGTGCTTGACGGTATGTTTTCTGGTGAGCTGATTAACAGTCAAGGCACAAAACAATTCCTGACAGTGATAGTCGACATCACGGCTTTGAAAAATGCTGAAAGGCAATTGCACCTGGCTAATGAGACTCTTGAAAAAAGGGTACTGGAACGAACCAGGACCGTTGAAGAATTGCATAGTAGAATGGTGATACAAGACAAGATGGCTGCTGTCGGTCAACTTGCAGCTGGAGTTGCACATGAAATTAATAACCCGCTAAATTATGTTACTACCAATTTTACCGTACTAAAGAATTACGTTAATGAAATGATCGAGATGATCGACAGATACCGCCTTCTGATCAAAACTCAAAACAGTATTGGAACTGTGGATAATGCCCTGCTCGTCCAAAAAGATGAGCTTCATCTGGATTATGTTATTGATGATATTCCAGCCTTGTTCGAAGAATCGGAGAATGGATTTGAGCGAATTGAAGATATAGTAAGGAGCATGCGCGAGTTCTCGTATATTGATCGAACAGAAGAATTTATCAGCTACAATCTGAATAAGGGGATAGAAGAGACATTACTCATCACCAAAAACAGCTACAAATATACATCTAAAATCTGTAGAGAATTTGGAACTATCCCGAACATATCATGTCTGCCAGAGCTCCTTAAGCAAGTGTTTTTAAACTTGATCGTCAACAGTGCCCATGCGATAGCATCACAAAAAAAACAAGAAAAAGGGCTGATAACTATTAAAACATGGCATGAGCAAAACGAAGTCGTATGTGAACTTTCCGATGATGGTCCCGGCATTCCGAAAGAAATACAATCCCGGATTTTCGAACCTTTTTTCACCACAAAAGCACCTGGTGAGGGTACCGGTCTTGGATTGAGTATCTGTTACGATATTATTGTCGGGAAGCATAAAGGCGAATTTATGGTCAACAGCCTCGCCTCGGGTGGAACAGCTTTTATTATAAAATTACCAATCCAGAGGTAATGTGAAGACAATTGTAAAAGATGGGGGAAGAGCATGATTAAAAAAAATTCATTTTGTAGACGATGTTAGCTCTATACTTGAGCCTTACACAAACCCTGGGCACGCCAAGCTGAAAATTTTCTGGCGTTTTATGTGAATTCTATTCTTTAGGTGATACACTAACTTAAGGATAGAGGTCGCATTGTCACAAATCTAACTAGCCTACACCTTTTTGAGCACCTATGAAAAGCATAAATATTCAATCACTTATTTATAGAAATTATTTCAAGAGTTCCCTCATTCCGATACTCGTCATAGAAATGACTCTGTTACTACTGTATTTTGGGATTAATTTCTATATTTCCGAAAGAAACCGCGCGACATTGCTGAATGAAGCGACAAAAAACATCAAGGAAATAACATCCCGGGAAGTTACCGGTATAAACAGGCAGTTGCTTGCAGTTACTGATCTGGCCTTGATTATGAAACATGACCATGAAGCGTTTTTTGCTTACTCCGACGCATGTTTTCTGCCGAACGGCAAGCCACAATTCAAGGTACATGAAAATGGCGCATTTTTTAAGACAGCTGATAACGGCGGAGCAAGTCTTTATTATGCCAATACAACCCGAATAGGAAAAAGAGAGCAACGTAAGGCACTTTGCAGCGAAATGCTCGATCCTCTGCTGAAATCCATTGTCGATACCAGTTCAATTATCACCCAGGCTTATCTTAATACCTGGGATGACATGAATCGACTGTATCCATTCATGCCCGATGCGTCCATTCAGTATGGTCCGGCTATCAATATGGAGGATTATAATTTTTACTATGAAGCGGATAGCTTGCACAACCCGGAACGCAAACCGGTATGGACCGGAGCCTATCTCGATCCCGCTGGTCAGGGCTGGATGGTGTCACTCATTGTTCCGATCTATAGCAAGGGTTTTCTGGAAGGGGTCAGCGGCCTAGATGTTACCATTGGCGCTTTCGTTCAGAATATTCTTGATTTGAAGTTTCCCTGGGATGCCGGCACTTTTATGGTTGATAAGAGCGGTACGATCCTCGCCATGCAGAGCAAAGTTGAGAAGATTCTCAAGTTAAAGGAACTTGGAGGCCACGATTACTCGGAGAACATAAAGGAAACCATTGAAAAACCAGAAGAGTTTAATCTGCTGAACAATTCCAATGAGTCGCTTACATCAAAGTTCAGTCAGCTTTTTGCCTCAAAAGCCCGAATTTCGTCTATTGATATTGACGGCGTCGATTATCTGATCAGTCAGGAGATCGTCGGAGAGACCGGTTGGAGAATGATAACTCTCGTTGAAAAAACGAAGGTTTTAGCCCCAATTACCAAACTCAAATCATTAAGTGATAAAATTGGTTTGGCTGCTATCCTGTTGATGGTTCTTTTTTACATAGTATTTTTTATGTTCCTCATCGCTACGTCAAAAAAACTTACCGGTATCATTGCAGCACCAATTATAAAATTATCCGATATTACAAAGGATCTTGGTAAATATTTCAAATCGGAACCGCTCGGATTGTCAGGAATTACCGAGATCGATACCTTGACCGAGAATTTCAATACGATGAGTAAAGAACTGAACACAGCTATCAGTCTGGCTATGACAGCCCGTCAGGAAGCAGATTCGGCTATCTCCAATTTCCTGGATAGTCTGCTAGTGGTTGATAGCCGATTACGGCTCACCCGCGTTAACAGGGAAAGCTGTCATCTCTTGGGTTTTAAGGAAGATGAGCTACTGAATCAGCCTGTTAATATTTTGTTTAACGAACCGGAAACCGAGGTTGCATCCTATTTCAATTTCCCCTTCCGGCCTGATACGCAGGATAAGGCTGAACTACGCAATATTGAATTAACCTTTGTCACCAGAGATGGTGCCAAGTTACCGGTTTCCATCAATCTTGCTCGGGTGACCAACGAAACAGGTAACACCGTCGGCGTTGTCGCAGGTGCCAAAGACATCTCAGAACTCAAGCAAACCATCAGGCAGGCGGAGCAACAAAAGCAATTTATCCAGAATATTGTTGATACTCTCCCCGGTGGTCTGTTGGTTCTTGATTGTGCTTTTCAGCTGACACAGAGTAACGACACCTATAACCGGCTTCTTGAGCACTGGAGTGGCAAGTATGGGTTTGTCGAAGAAAAACTGGAGACAAAGATCCTGACAGAGCTTGCACAAAAGGTATCTGGGCAGCAGCGTGGTGAAATCAATATCCAGGGAATCCGCGATGAAATGATCATCGAATTTCATTCTTCGAATGGCTATATGAAGGAGCCAGGAGATAACCGAATCATTTATCTGCATGATGTTACATCGCGACATAAGGCGGAGCAATTCCGCAAACTCCAGGCGACAGTGCTTGAACAGACAGCCGACTCCGTTATTGTTACCGATACAAATGGCGTTATCCTCTATGTCAACCCGGCGGCAGAGAAAACAAGCGGTTACGACAACGGTGAATTGCTTGGTAAAAAAACCTCGATGTTGAAAAGCGGCCAGACCGATCCGGCAATTTTTCAGGCATTGTGGCAGACGATAACCAGGGGAAATGTCTGGTCAGGTCGTATCACAAGTACCAAAAAAGACAAGACTACCTTGCAGGAGGACGTCACAGTGTCGCCGGTACGTAACGAGGCTGGTGATATTACTAATTTTGTAGCTATTAAGCGCGATGTTACAGAAATGGATTTCCTGCAGAGACAGTTGCTGCAGGCTACAAAAATGGAAGCTATAGGCCGGCTGGCAGCGGGTATTGCTCATGAAATTAACACCCCCATGCAGTACGTACAAAACAATATCACCTTTTTGGAGCGTTCGTTTGCAGATATTGCCGTGTTGATCGGTGATTATAGAAAATTACAGGAGGAACAGAGTCTCAAACTCAGCAAGGAAGCCAGGAAACATCTTGGGGCAATTGACCTGGATTTTCTTCTGGAGGAGATCCCGGAAAGTATTAGTGAAACCCACAGCGGGATAAACCGGGTGGTGAAAATAGTTTCGGCTATGAAAGAATTCAGTCACCCCGGAACGGATCAAAAAGTCGCACTTGATTTAAATCGAGCTCTGGAAAGCACTATAACCGTATGTCGTAATGAATGGAAATATGTGGCTGAGGTGGATACCGATTTTGATCCGGAGCTGCCAGTAGTCTATTGCCTACCCGATCAAGTGAACCAGGCGGTTCTGAACCTGATTGTCAACTGTGCGCACGCCATTGAAGAAACCGGAGCCACGGTTTCCTCTCATCCCGGCCGCATCAGTGTCAGTACACGCCATGACGAAACATGGGCGGAGATCCGAGTAAGCGATACCGGCGGCGGTATACCTGAAGAGATTCGCGGGCGTGTTTTTGATCCTTTTTTCACCACCAAAGAGGTGGGGAAAGGGACAGGGCAGGGACTATCCATTGTGCATGACGTGGTGGTCCAAAAACATGGCGGCACTATTGATTTTATTTCCGCCCCCAATGAAGGGACAACCTTTATCCTCCGACTGCCAATTAAGACTATTGTAAAGGATGAGGAAAAAGCATGATCAAAAAAACAATACTTTTTGTAGACGATGAACCCCTTATACTCAAAGGTCTGCGTCGGATGCTCTATTCAATGCATGAAGATTGGGGCATGTGCTTTGCCGAAAGCGGAGCGGAAGCCCTTTTAACTATGCAACACAAAAAGATTAGCGTACTAGTCACTGATATGCGAATGCCTGCTATGAACGGTGTGCAGCTGATGCAGATTGTGCAAAAACAACATCCTGAAATTATTCGAATCATGCTCACCGGGGAGCCTGGTCTAGAAACCTATAGTGAGGCAATCGTCTTAAGTCACTATTTCCTTGGAAAACCAACAAAGGTAAAAGATTTCGAGGCGTTGTTCAACAGAATTAAAGTCCTGGATACGGCTCTGCAAAATGAGCAACTGGTTCGACTTATCGGCGGGATTAAGTCGCTGCCGTCACTGCCGATACTTTTTGTTCGATTAACTGCGCTCCTTGACCAGGAAGAAACTGATTGTGCTCAGATTGCTGGTATCATCGAAGAGGATATAGCGATGGCCGCACAAGTCCTCAAACTGGTCAACTCCTCTTTCTTGGGTTTGACAAGAAGAATTGAGTCCTTAAAGCAAGCGGTCGCCTATCTTGGCGTCAATATGATACGTAACCTTGTTTTGGTACAGGAACTTTTTTCTCAGTGTACTCCGGAAGAATTCCGAGAATTTCATCTTGATCGGTTGTGGAAGCGAAGCTTCTGTGTCGCAAAATTGGCAAAACAGATAGCAACTAATGCTAATTATAGTCCTCTTATCCAGGATTATGCTTATCTTGCAGGGCTGCTGCATGACATTGGGAAACTGCTTCTTGTCAGGGCTCTTCCTGATTCTTTTCGAGAGATTATGGCCAATACTGACCAGAGCAGCAGGTCCTGCATAGAGGTCGAACAGAAGCTGCTCGGTGCTGATCATGCAACTATCGGTGGATATTTGGTTTCACTCTGGGGACTTCCTCGAGTAATCACCGAGGCGGTGACCCTTCATCATCAGGAACGGCCTGAATCTGAGTCTTCCATGGCACCGGTATTATGGGCGGTTCGGCAAGCCAGCTATTTGTCTCAAGATGAATGCGTTAAGCCTTTGCAGCACACAAAAATTTAAAGAGACTCCTGCAAAATGCTCCTGAACTGAAAAGGGGCTGTGGGTTTGTTTCCGCGTAGCGGCTCCGTCCAACAATGCGAAGTGCATAGAGGTTTTATGGCCCATCCAATCCTGTTTGTAGATGATGAGATAGCGCTATTAAAAAGTTTTAAGAGGACCTTATCCTCACAGTTCAAGGTTGTGATCGCTGACTCTCCGGAAAAAGGGCTGCGTATTCTGAAGGAAGAAGGTCCCTTCTCGGTGATTATCTCCGATATGAAAATGCCGGGCATGAGTGGTATTGAAATGCTCAGTCAGTCTAAAGAAATCAGTCCCGACACAATTCGTATTTTATTGACCGCCTTTGCCGATCAGCAAACCGCCATCGACGGGGTTAATAAAGGCGATCTTTTTCGTTTTCTCACTAAACCCTGTGGAGTCGAAACGCTTAATCAAATCCTCCGGGCTGCCATAAGGCAGTATCAACTCATTGTTTCAGAAAAAGAACTTCTTGAGCAGACCTTGTTTGGCACCGTTCGGGTGCTTTCTCAGATTCTTACCCTGATCAACCCGACAGCTCAGGGGTGTGCCAGTCGTCTCAAACGATATGTTCGTCATATTGCAAAAGATTTACATTTGGAAGAAGATGGGTGGCTGTATGAAATAGCGGCGATGCTTTCACAACTGGGGTGCCTAGCCATTCCACCGGAAGTGATGACTAAATATGCAAGAGGCAGTACCCTTTCGGTCTCGGAAAGGGCAATGGTGGAACAACACCCTACTGTTGCTGCCAAGTTTTTAATGCATATTCCTCGGTTAGAAGAGGTTGTCGAAATAATAAGCAACCAGGCCAGGCCATACGCAAAGTTTCCGAAATATTCAGCGCATAATAACTATGCAAGAGTATATCTCGGCGCCCAAATTCTTCATGTGGGGCTGGATCTTGACCGTTTGTTGATGATTGGCACACCTCCCGTCAAAGCTCTCCTGATCCTGCGAAAAGAAACACAAAAGTATAACCCTGCCATAGTTGAGTCCCTGCAGAGTTTTGATTTTGGCCTGCAAAACATGGTACGCACACAGACACATTGTATTGGGCTTAACACCCAAATGATTCTCGATGAAGATATTTGCACAACCAGTGGATTGCTGCTGGCCACCAAGGGGCAGCAGGTAACGGAAGCGCTCCTGCGCGGGATGCTTAATTATTCGCAGACGATCGGTATCAATGAGCCGTTTGCGGTGTTGTGCCCACTCCTGGAATTTAAAATAAATACCTAAAGGTCGGTAACATGCAATTGTCCACTGCTACTAAAAATATTCTTTTTGTCGATGACGATACCAATATTCACAAGGGATTGAATCGATTATTCAAGCAGCAACAAGTGAGCTGGACATATTGTTTTGCCGTCGGCGTTGATGAAGCTCTTGACATCATCGAACAGGGGAACGTCGACGCAGTGATTTCAGACGTCAAAATGCCTGCTCGTGACGGTTTTGATTTACTCACTCACCTGCGAAATGATTCGAGGTGGCAGGATTTGCCCTTTGTGATGGTTACCGGACTAGACAATCCTGTTCTCAAAAGCAAAGCTCTTGATCTTGGTGCCACCGACCTGCTGAACAAACCGATCAACCCCAATGATCTGCTGGCACGTATCCGTTCGGTGCTCTATATTAAAGATTGTCAGGATAAGATTAAACTGCAGAACCGCCATCTTGAAGAACTGATCCGCCAGCGTACTGAAGTGTTGGAGGCAACCAGATTAGATGTGATCTGGCTATTGGGAAAGGCTGCCGAGTTTAGAAGTGAAGAAACAGGCAACCACATTGTCAGGGTCGGCTATTATTCAAGAATACTGGCAGAGCAACTCGGTTTGGCTCGGGAGGAACAGGAACTGATTTTTCTGACCAGCCCCTTGCATGATCTGGGCAAGATAGGTATTCCGGATCGGATATTGTTGAAAGGTGGTAAGCTGAATAATGAAGAATGGGTAATCATGAAAACGCATTGCACTGTAGGACAGGAACTCCTCGCCCATACTTCTGCGCTGGAATCTTCAGCCTTACGTAATGGGAAGGACCGAACACTTGCAGTTTTGCAACGGGAAGATAATCAATTTCTGACGATGGCAGCTGAGATTGCGGGATTTCATCATGAGCAGTGGCTGGGCAATGGATATCCTTTTGCGTTAAAAGGTGAAGACATACCACTGACTGCACGAGTCGTGACTATCAGTGATGTCTATGACGCACTCAGGAGTAAACGGAGTTACAAACCTGCATTGCAGCATGAAGAGACGCTGGTTATTATGCGAAAAATGAAGGATTCCCACTTTGATCCTGCCATTTTTAGCGCCTTTGAACAATGTTCAACAAAGCTTAACGATATTCATTCCCAATTTAATGATTAATGATCGCTAATGGAGCAGTGTCACCATCTTTTTTGATTACGCATGTAAGTCCGCAACCTTTTCCGTCATTCCCGCGTAGGCTGGAATCCAGTTCTCCTGCTGATTTTTAAAAACTCTCAAGAAGAGCCTCTTGTAAAAGAGATCAAATTGAGATCTAACGACACACAAGGGTATTGGTGTTAACAGACTGTATTGACCGTAACACCTTTATACGACATTGATTTTGATTTTTCTTTAAAATTATGGCGTCATAGGCGCACCTCTCCTGTTGCAGTGGATCAATTGCTACGTTTTTAATGGTCTGTCAAAGCAGCCGCATGAGCTGATCGGCAAACAAAACGATACCCCGAACATGAAATGCCGTGAAGCTCAATTATTTCAAGTCGTTAACTTTGACATCTTTGCCTTTTAATTTTGAAAAAGGCCCACAAGACTAAGCGAGCTGATCCGACTCGTAAATATAAACTCCTGACAGTGGTTGGTCATAAGCAATTTTCACTATAAATTGTGCAACCAACTCAGCCTCAACAGGCTTATATTTTTTTAGAGAACCAAATAAAAAAGGTTTCAGCAAAGGGGTGAGAAGAGTAGCAACTCCTTCTCCAAAACGAAATCCTTCTCTTTTTCCTAGAAGGAATGACGGTCTAATTATTCGTAAGCAATTATAACCGATTCCCTTAACAGCCTCTTCCATCTCCCCTTTAACCCGACGATAAAAACCCTTCGAATTTTCAGCAGCACCAATGGAAGAGATAACCAGAAACTGCTCTGCTCCCTGTTTCTTCATCAGTTCTGCTATCGTCACAACCAGTGAATAATCAATCTTTCTGAATGATTCTTGCGATCCAGCCTTTTTGATCGTTGTTCCTAAACAGCAGTAGACATCGTTGGCAGAAATTGAAGATGTTATTTGCTCAAGGTTGTTGAAATTTGTTATGACCACCTTGAGCTTACGATGTGTTGTGAGGAGTCGTTTCCTTGCAAGAGCGATTACTTCTGAGCAGTTGGGATCATCTAACAGAGCTTGAAGACAGTACCCCCCTGTTAGACCTGAAGCTCCTACTATTAGCGCTTTACGAGCAGTCAATATTGATCCCCTCAGTTACAGCTTCTCTCAACTTTTTACCAACCCTGAACACTGGCAACTTCTTAGCCTTTACCGCCGTCTTTTCACCTGTTTTAGGATTTCGACCAGTATAAGAATCATAATGCCTGACAGTGAAGCTTCCAAACCCTCTTACTTCAACGTTTTCACCATCGACCAAGGATTGTATGATGGTTTGCAGGATGGTGTTTGCGATGCTTGAGGCTTCTTGCTGAGAGATCTCAATCTGTTCAGATAATTCTTCTATTAGTTCTGATTTGTTCATGTTTTTTCCTTAAAGGGTACAATATGAGGATATTCTTCTATCATTCTCTACCATTATGACTCAGTATAAATTTAAATACTTCCCTTTTCTGAATAATAATATTTTGCCAATGCTTTTCCCAATAGAGGGTAATTTCCTTGCAGTTCAATCAATATTTCAATTAGTTGGTGGTGGGAAGAAGCATCTTTACCAAGAATCCTGATAAGGGTTTCCAATAAAGAACAATCTTTTTCATGGCAAGCAATTTTAATATATTATGAGATCCATTGTGACAGTGTTGCGGATGAATAGTAATGAGGATTGCAGAAATAATGAGGTTGCCCCCCCAATAAAAGCGGAACAGCATGTTGTTAGAAATGTTTCAAGCATATAATTTTCCCTCTTTTCTTTACAGCTGCGAACGATAAGCCAGGATCCTTTAGCTACGGATCATGTCCCTCGTCCGTTCGGCAATCGTACCGTTCAGTTCTTTATTATTAGCAAATAGAGTGCCAAAAGACCGCAACGCCCTTTTTTTGCCCAGCGAAATGGCTCTAAATATTTAAAATAAATCTCAATAATAAGAAGAGATAAGCATGCAGGTCGACCGCCGTCTGAGTAACCGCCGTCTGAGTGTGCAGGCTGAGTTATAACCGTCTATCAAGTCGTCTATCAACCAATCTATCAAGTAGAGTTTTTGATAGACGGTTACCACGACTTTTGCCGATCCCCCCTCTGAAATCCTTGTGAGAAAGAGGGGAAAACAAAATATCCGGATTTTCATGTCTGGCATGACAATTGCTCAACATACCAGAATGGAACGGATTTCCCTGATCGGCCTGACTCGCCAAACATGGCAAACGTGGTGGAAGGGGGAATGTCTTTCGACTCTAACTAAAACGTTGAACAATGTGGAGAAAGGGTGGCTTAATGACCAGCTGGGAAAATCGATCTGAAAAAGCTGTCGAACCAAAAAAAAGGAAGGAAAGCCCAGCGGACCGCCGGTCGTTTAGTTCAATGGGCTGGCGATACAATGCGCGCCCGTGTTCGGCCGATACTGAGGCCCTGCTTGATGAAGTGTGCGCGGCGTTCGACAACACCGTCGACACCGTTATCAGCGTCGACATTTCCCGCCGTATCCGGACGATTAATCATCCCCCGGATGGAATGTCCATCACCGATGTGCTCGGCGTAGATGTTGTCTCCTACGTCAACCCCGCATATCAGGGCATGGTCCGGACAATGATTGGGGATGTTTTTGCATCCGGCGAGCCGGGCTGCTATGAGATTCAGGACAACGGATCTGAAGACGCCGAATCCTGGAATGAAACGCGCCTGATACCCTTTGGTGAGAATACAGCCTCGCGGCGGGCTCTCCCTAAATCATTGCAAAACCTGATTACCACTAAAGCTCAGCTAACCGCAAAATTCAACCGTAGGAGCCCGCTCCTGCGGGCGGATAGCACCAGGCTCATGGATATTTTTCACCCGAATAAAGGGCACAAGCGCCCGCAGGGGTGGGACTCCTACACACGTTATCAGCAAAAGCTGAGTTTGGGTGGTAATCAGGTTGAAAAATTAAACATGTTGCTTTTTGGGCGTCATTTTTGCAGCTTGCTAAAGTAATTAACAAAAGTTGTATTTCAACAACAGGAGGAAAGATGAAGCTCAATCATTTCAAGCTGTTAAATTTTCCATCTTGGCCTTTTGATTTTGCAAGAGGCCCTACACAGTATACTTATTTCAGTTTTATATAATTTAGATCTACTTTGTAACGATACAGAACAACTAGAAACTTGACAAATTAGGTGGTATTAATGGAAACCTACAGACACAACAAACCAACATGTAGAAAATTCCGACAGACGAAAAGTTGTAAAAACAATAGTCGGCGGTGTGACCGCTTTGCCGCCTATAATGCTTTACCCGTCAATTGGAGCTCACCTATTATCGAGCAGGTTTTTTTACCTGCCCATGCCGCCACAAGTGGTGATTTTGTAATTGAAAACCTTGCGGCTGAATTTCGCTTGGGAGATAAAACTACCGCTACCCGAACTATAAAAGTAAGTGGAAACATTAACCCAGCGCTGACGGGCCAAGCAGTAGTTCTTACAATCACCCCATAATCATAGAAAAAACGAATTTTAGATAAGAGGTTTTCAATGTTTGAACCAATTAAAAAAACAGTACCTACTGATGAGAATGGATATTTTCCTACACTAGTGGAGGTAGCTGGGGGGCCAGGCATTACCCGCGCAACAGTAACCGCGGAAGCTGGTGGCGGAGCGAAAGTACAATGTAATGTAGAGACACCAAGTACAGAAAGTACAACAGCTTCCACTCCATCCCAATCAATCGAAATAACCTCGAGCAGCGCTCATAACTCTTATCCGCAAAATTGGTTACTCATCGGATATACTAGACCAGATGGGTCAAGAGGGATTATTCATATATACTATGCTACTCCATCACATATAATATATGTACAACCGTTGTCAACCATCACGTTTACCCAGGAAAACGTCAGTAATGTTTCCACCACGATTGAGGAGGGGAATTCCCTTCATCTCGACGTCAAACCCGCCGCTGCATCCGTTAGCTCAGTCATAAGTAATGACACGACAAAGATCACCGCTGTTTTCGATTATACGCCACCCGAACTATAAAAGTAAGTGGAAACATTAACCCAGCGCTGGCGTGAGGCCCTGCTTGATGAAGTGTGCGCGGCGAGCCGGGCTGCTATGAGAGTCAGGACAACGGATCTGAAGACGCCGAATCCTGTAATGAAACGCGTCTGATACGCTTTGGTGAGAATACAGCCTCTCGGCGGGTTCTCCTTAAATCATTGCAAAATTAAACATGTTGCTTTTTGGGCGTCATTTTTGCAACTTACTAAAGCAATTAACAAAAGTTGTATTTCAACAACAGGAGGAAAGATGAAGCTCAATTTTTTCAAGCTGTTAAATTTTTACATCTTGGCTTTTTGATTTTGCAAAAGGCTCAAGAAGATAGATTCTTTTAAAATCTTCACTACATTGCTGAAACACCTCAAAAATATTTGGGTCGAACTGTTTGCCACTTAATTCTTGCATAATGGCCAGACTTTTGGCGTGTGATTGGGCTGACTTATAAGGTTTTTCCGTACGCAATTCATCATATGTGTCCGCTATGGCAACAATTCTTGCCGCTAGAGGTATTTGTTCACCTCTTCTGCCGTATGGGTACCCCGTGCCGTCAAACCATTCATGGTGCGCCAGGGCTATTGCAGCGGCCATATCAAGCAAATGGTTACGCGACGTTTCACAAAGGCCAAAAACAGCGGATACCATTTCCGAAAGGTTTAGATTTGGCGCCCTGTCTCTGAACAAGCATGGAGAAAGCAAATCATATCCAAGCTCGCAGTGAGTTTTCATGATGGCCCACTCTTTTTCTGACAATTTGTTGTTATGATGCAAGATAGAATCAGGAAGAGCAATATTCCCTATGTCGTGAAGTGGCGATGTTATAAAAAGATTGTCACTGAACGTCCTGTCAACCCCTAAACGTTTGGAGAGAATTTTTGCAAAATATCCAACACGAATGAAGTGATTGCCATATTCGCTGCTCCTAAACTCAGTAGCTTTTGCTAACCTGAGAATCATTTCAATTTTGCTGCTCTCAGCTTCTCGCGAATTCTCAGAAACCACTTCCTTCAAATAGTCATTATGTGCTTTAAATCCATCCAATCTTCTTTTTTGATGGAGCACAGCGTGAATTCTGGCTAACAGTTCCTCAGGTCTGATAGGCTTACTAAGCAAGTCAGCGGCACCCAATTCGATTGCTTTCGTTTTTATGCGAGGGCTCTCTATCCCAGTAACCATAACCACCGGTAGATCATGCCATTCCGAGCTTTCCCGTAAGCTTTTAAGGAAATGAAACCCATCCGTACCGGGCATTTTTATATCGGATATAAGCATATCAACCCCCCGCTTGCTCATCAAATCACGGGCTTCAGATACACAGGTTGCAAAACTATATTCCCAACCAACTCGTTTTTGAACAAGTATGCGATTGATACTTTTCAAAACTTTAACATCATCATCTAAAAACACAATATGCTGATCTGCACTATGGCTTTCCATCTGTTCATCTGTTGCCATTTTCATCTCCACTGTCATAGCATCTCATTTTTTTGAAAGTCAACCATAGACCACAAGTAATTTGTAATGGTTGATGTACACATATCGAGTCTGCCTTGCAAATTTTAGACCATATTTCACATATCATTGCTATGACCACACAGAGCTTTTAACTGTCTATAATTAATTGAAATCATGTGTACAAGACACCAATCACTGTGTAGACATTAAAAATTATGCGGTTGCTGTTGATAGACGTCTATCACGTTGACATATCTTATGACTCACAGGGAGAGAAAATCCTTTGGTACCCAGAACAGTATTGTTTTCCACGGGAACGACTGTTTAGTTTCGTTGGTAAATTAACAACAATCCTCTTTATTTCTAAATCTTATCAGAGTAAACTTGTTTTACAGACCTCACTGTGAGGGGCTGACACAAAAAAACAAAAAGAGTGCCAATTATTTATGGACTTAAATAACTCATTTACGATTCTCATCGTTGACGATGAACAAAATGTACAAAAATCGCTAGAGAGGCTTTTTGAACCTACTGACTATCAGCTTTTTTTTGCAGGTAACGGGGACGAAGCCCTAGAGATGCTTGGGCAACAGTCGATTGATCTCGTGTTGCTTGACTTAAAGATGCCAGGCATGGACGGAACCACAGTTTTACAGGAAGCCATGGTGAGATGGCCGGAACTCAAAATGATTATTTTTACTGGCCACGGCGGTGTACGAGAGGCGGTATCGTCGATTAAGTTCGGAGCGATCGATTTCTTTGAAAAATCGGCACCACCGGAGATGTTATCCCGTAAAATTGATCAACTCTATACATTGTGGCAACTGGAGAATGAAAATAAGGGGCTCCGGGAGCAGCTGAAAATGCATTTTACCTTCGATAAACTGCTCGGCGAATCTTCTGCGATGCTTAAAATAAAAGATATGATCGTCAGGATTTCTCCCACCGATACCTCCGTCTTGATCCAGGGGGAGAGTGGCACCGGTAAGGAGCTGGTTGCTAAATCGATCCACCACCACAGCCAAAGAAAATCTGGAGTTTTCATTCCGGTGGATTGTGCCTCTCTCAATGAGACTGTCATCGAAAGTGAACTCTTCGGCCATAATAAAGGGGCGTTCACCGGTGCGGAACAAACGACCTTGGGGCTGATCCGGGCTGCCGACAAGGGAACCTTGTTTCTTGATGAGATTGGGGAACTTCCACTGCAAATGCAGGCCAAACTATTGCGCACGATCCAGGAACGTGAGGTTCGGCCGGTTGGTTCTACCAAAAGATACCATGTTGACATTAGAATTGTAGCAGCTTCGAACCGGGATCTGAAGCGGGCAGCTGAAGAGGGAAGTTTTCGCCAAGATTTGTACTACCGTTTGAGTCCAGTCACCGTGACTCTTCCGCCATTACGCGAACGTGTTGAGGATATTCCACTTCTTTGTCGACACTTTCTGCAAAAAGCGGTTACTGAAGAAGGTTTCTCGATAAAAAACATCGCCGACTCGTCTTTTAAGGTGCTCAAACAACACAGATGGAACGGGAACATCAGGGAATTGGAAAACGTCTTGAAAGGTGCAATGTCGTTTTCCCAAGCAGAAACACTTTTCCCAACCGACTTCCTGTTGAACATAGATAGATGCCCTAAATCGAATAAGGTTAACACGCGGGAGCAAAACAGCTCTGACGAATATGAGAAAGAAATAATTCACCAGGCTCTGCAGCAGACATCCGGTAGTCGAAGGGAAGCAGCAATTATTCTCAATATCAGCGAAGCCACTCTCTATCGTCGTATAAAGAAATATAATCTTTAGACAACTTGAAAATGGTTGAATTTGTCCTAAATCAAATAGAAGACACTAACCTTGATTCTATACCGGGGAAAAGGCTTTGAAAAGTCGAGACACCGAGGCGCTGTAATCCATCGTTCCACTTGAGGCATAGTTACTTACAACTTCAGTTCATATCGTTTGATTTTTTTCAATAATCCCTGGCGGGTAATATTTAAAAGTCTGGAGGCCTGTGTCTTGTTTCCTCCTGATTTTTTCATCGCCTTATGAATAAGGCTTTTTTCGAGTGCTGTAACCTGGTCTGGCAGAGAATAGCCATTGCTTTCGACCATAGGCTCTCCAATATAATTCGCACTAGAGAACGTTCGCAACTCACGGGAACAGTTCTCGATCTGCATAATGAGTCCATCCCTTGTGAGGGCCACAAGTCGCTCCACTTCCTTTAAGAGCTGCCGTACATTTCCAGGCCAGGGGTACTCTTCAAACAGGGCAAGTAATTCCGGACTAAAGCCAATGGCATTTTTTTTAAATCGTATATTCGTGTCCTCAAGAAAAGAAAGAGCAAGCGGCAGAACATCCTCCTTTCTTTCACGCAGAGGCGGAATTTCTATATCTACGGAAAACAGTCTGAAAAACAGATCCTCACGGAATCCGCCCTTTTCAACTTCTTTGGCCAGATTACGATTTGTGGCTGAAATAAGTCTTACATCATAGGGAATAAGTTCACTGCTTCCAAGCCTGGATCCTTCCTGTTCCTGAATTGCCCGTAAGAATTTAGGCTGTACCATAATCGGCATTTCACCGATTTCATCCAGAAACAAAATTCCTCCCTTCGCCTCTTCAAAACGACCCTTTCGGCTTCTGTCGGCTCCGGTAAATGCACCTTTTTCATGACCGAAAAACTCACTCTCAATCAGCGCTTCTGGAAGGCATGCACAGTTGACAGGGACAAAGGGACAGCCCGCTTTTCCAGCATTTTCATGGATCATCTTTGCCACAAGTTCCTTGCCGGTTCCATTTTCCCCCTGAATTAAGACATTTACAGGAGTATCCCGAAGAACCAGGACAAGATTCAGAACTTCACGCATTGCAGGACTTTCTGCAATAAAACGCCCCTCCCGAACGGCATCAAATTCAAGGCGGGCTACCTCATCATCAAACTCCGCTGCAATCTTAGCAATCTTCTTCTTCAGCAGAATGGACTCAATGGAAATTGACAGATACCCGGCTATTTCTTCGAGCTCCTTCTGTTTTTCCTCATCAAAAGAGTCAAGTCCCAACCTATTCAGAATCTGTATAACACCCAGCACCTCATTGCTGGAAACATTATGTATGGGCGTACAAAGGGTATTCCTGCTGCGAAAGCCTGTCTGTTCATCCGCCTCATGGTGATATCCATTTTTTGCCAGGAGATCATTTTCGATAACGCTCTGACCACTGGCCATTACCCGCCCGACAATACTTCCATCCAATGGGGCCTCAATAACATTACTTTCAAGACCTGTTCCATGCATCGAAAACAAGGACTCTGCACCGGGTTCTTTTAAAAAGATGGTGCAACGTTCCACATCCATCATTTTTGGAAGGAACCGGATATAAAATGATACTAAAGAGTTATATTCCGCAACGGACCAACTGCCACTCACATGCGTGAGACGCTGCTGCAGAGACGAAAGTGCTTTAACCATTTCCATTTTAAATTCTCACCATTACCCAACAAACGAAAACTTTATTTACGACTGATTACTACCTTTACATCTTTTTAGAACTTCCGCAAACAAGATTATCTATTGCTCCACTCTTCATTTTTATCTTTTCATTAGAGCCCCTGCAACAAACATTCAAAAAAGCGTCACCTGAAATTCCGAACACAAACTCGGAGGAAACAATGTTGTCAGTTCCCTGACACCTTCTTTGCCCCCTTCCAAAACTCTCAGAATTAAAAGGCCGACAACTCAGCCCCTTAAATAAACAACAAAGAAACAACTACTTTTAGGTATGATTATTGCTTGAACATGATAGGATTTCTCACTGACTGCTCATCACTACAAAGGAATGCATAATGGCACACACATCTGACAATAGCTCCCAAGACACAGTACAGCCCCCCTTGCAGATTGAACCTGACAAACAGCCGCCCTCTCTGGTGAGCCAGCAACTCCAGTCTGCGACACTCCTCAGCCACAAGGATGAGATCAAACACGCAAAAACAATCCGGGAAAATTTTTGCATCATAGTCCAGAGTGTTAAAGAGATCGAATCTTCATCGATTACGATTCAACAACTACAGGAAACCGTCCTCAACTGGGAAAAAAAAGACAACCCCATCAAACCGGGAAAACGTCGACTCGACCTCATACTAAACACCCTGGAATCTGTCTGCGACACCCATCCCCATGACAATGGCACCCATTATCTCTGCGAACAATTCAAAGCACTTGCACATGAAATTGAAGAGGCCAAGAATATCGTTATCACGGCCAATCTAAGACTCGTCTGTTCCATAGCCAAACGATACACTGACAGAGGCCTGAGTCTTGCCGATCTTGTTCAGGAGGGATGCATCGGCCTGATGCGCGCAGTCTTTCGCTTTGACCACAACACCGGGAGACGCTTTTCAACGTACGCGTCTTGGTGGATCCGTCAGGCAATCACTAGAGCAATACCTGAAAAAACCAGAACCATCAAACTCCCTGCCCACTTTCTGGTTTCACGCAATCACTTTAACAAAACATTCAGTGGATTACGCAAACAACTTGGTCGCAAACCAACGATGACAGAACTATCCAAAAACACCTATATGGACCATGACAAAATGCTCTCTATCATCGAGACCAGCCTGGAACCTGTTTCACTTGAGGAACCGGTGGGTGTCAACAATCAAAACCTGATGGGCCTTATAGCAAATGACACAGCCACCCTGCCAGATGACATTGCAATCACCACTGATCTCCATAAGCAGATAGAAAATATCCTTGAGACCTTAAGCAGAAGAGAAGCTCAGGTCCTGCGCCTACGCTTTGGACTTGGGGGAAGGTGCGAATGCACCCTTGATGAAGTAGGAAAACAGTTCAACGTCTCTCGTGAGCGAATTCGCCAAATTGAACAGGAAGCACTCAAACGCTTAAGACATCCTACACGAAGTGACCATATGCGCTGCTTCTTGGAGAGTCACTAAAGGACCCCTCTCTAAAGAATCAGTTTTCCTCAAGGGCAAGCTGCAGCAGCTTATCAATAAGCTGTGTAAAACTCAGCCCCGCTTCTGCCGCAGCCTGGGGTAAAAGGCTTGTGGGGGTCATGCCGGGAATAGTATTTGTTTCAAGCAGGTAAAGCGAACCGTCTGGAGTGAGCATCATATCGGTTCTTGAGTAGCCTTGTAATTGAAGCACCCTGTGAGCAGTCACTGCGTATTCCTGTGCGAGTGTCGCCACACTTTCACCCACCTCTGCCGGACAGATTTCACTCGTTGCCCCCTCTTTATACTTTGCAGTGTAATCAAAAAACAGATACTCCTCCCCTGGAATAATTTCTATCAAAGGAAGCGGGGTTAGCTCTTTATTTCCTATTACTCCCACCGTAATCTCTCTCCCGGTCACAAACTGCTCCACCATCACTTCAGAATCATGCTCGTAGGCGAGCCTGATTCCCTGTTGCAACTCTTTGACGGTTTTAGCAACACTCATCCCAAGGCTTGAGCCCTCACGAATCGGCTTCACAACCAGTGGAAAGTTCAGCGTTTTAAGCAATCGCTCAGAATTTACAATATCTTCGGGCAGAGCCATTTCCCAATCTGCAACGGGAAGAGCATTGAACCGATACAGGATTTTTGCCATATTCTTATCCATCGCAAGAGCACTGCCGAGCACCCCTGACCCCTGATAAGGGATACCAAGAAGATCTAAAAACCCTTGTACTGTACCATCTTCGCCATGAACACCATGGAGCAAGATAAAGGCTACATCGATACGTGCTGCATCCTTTGCAAGTTTGCAAAGATCAGTTTTCGGATCGTATCGGCGCAATTCATACTTATCTTGATCAATTGCTTCCACAAAACCAGCTGCACCTGCAAGAGACACCTCACGTTCACCCGATGCTCCACCCGCAAGAAGTGCTACACAGATTTTTTTTGTCACCCTGATCTCCTTTATTTGTAATGGATCATTATTCACCTTTAATTGAGCTATTCTACTCCAAGAACGATTGAACTTCCATAACCGGCAATAATTCCCTACTGTTTTTTTCCACGCCAGAGAGTAACATACAAAAATGAACAGGGATCTTATTCAAAAAATCATCGACATTGTCGGCTCCGCACACTGCAGTGATGCAATTGAAGAGCTACACTGCTACTCCTACGACAATAGTAAACAGACATTTCTGCCGGACATCGTAGTACACCCGGATAGCGTTAAACAGGTCTCAGCCCTGGCAAGTCTTGCCAACAGCAACCTGATCCCAATTGTTGCACGGGGTGCCGGCAGCGGCACAACGGGCGGTGCCCTTCCCGTTCAGGGAGGTATCGTGCTAAGTTGTATGCGCCTGAACAGGATACTTGAAGTTGACACCGACAACCAGATTGCCATAGTTGAACCAGGAGTGATCACTGGAGACTTCCAGGAAAGCTTAAAAAAGCATAAACTCATGTATGCTCCAGACCCTGCAAGCCTTAAATTTTGTACCATTGGCGGCAATGTGGCAGAGTGTGCCGGAGGACCCTCCGCCATTAAATATGGTGTAACCAAAGATTCCATTCTCGGCCTTGAGGTGGTACTCGCCAATGGTGAGATCCTGACAACGGGCTGTCGTACCGAAAAGGGTGTGGTTGGATATGACCTCACCCGTCTCTTTATTGGTTCCGAGGGAACTCTTGGTATTATTACTAAAATAATCACCAGACTTCTCCCTCTCCCCGAGTACAAAGAAACCTTTCTCCTCAGCTTCACGTCCCTGCAACGAGCAACGGAATTTGTGGCCATACTCCTGCAGAAGCAAATCCTGCCATGTACCCTCGAGTATATGGACAGAACTGCACTCCAGGTCGTTTCTGATATTTTACCAACCCCATTGCTGCCCTCTATCCAGGCTATGCTTATCATCGAGATCGATGGCAGCAAGAAAGAAGTCCTGGCCCAATCCGAGCAATTGCAAAGCCTAGTAACCACAGAAAAACAGTGCACGTTAAAACGGGCGACAACAAAAACTGAAATCCGTGAAATCTGGAAGGCTAGACGATCCATCTCACCGGCAACACAGAAACTCAGCCCATATAAAACCAGTGAAGATGTCGTTGTACCACGAAGCCGCATCCCCGAACTGGTAAGCTTTTGCGAAAACCTGGCAAAAGAGATTCGGATCACCATCCTCACCTTTGGCCATGCAGGGGACGGAAACATCCACGTCAATATTTTGGCAGCAGATAATTCCCCAGAAGAAAACACAAAGTCCATCACCGTCAAAGCTGCACTATTCACAAAAGTTCTCAGCATGGGAGGCACCCTTTCCGGAGAACATGGCGTGGGAATCACAAAATCCAACTATATTTCTCAGGAATTAGACACAACCAGCATCAAGGTGATGCGTCAGCTCAAACAATTATTCGATAAAAACAACATTATGAATCCCGGAAAAATCTTTCCTGCCGAAGAACTACAGAATAGCACCCCCTTTCAAAGAAAAATCCATTGACATACACAAATCTTTTTCCTATATTGGGAAGGTTATTGTCGTGAATTTTATAATTGTAATGAAAATTCGGAATATCGTGTTTCTGGATTTCTCGTAAATATTGTTGATAACGGAGCCCCAAATGATAGAAGTTGAAGTTCGTGGAGATCTTGAGTATGCCATCAGGCAACTGAAAAAGAAACTGCAGATTGATGGAATAAAAAGAGAACTCAAACGTCGTGAGCACTACGAAAAGCCAAGTGTAAAGAAACGTCGCAAACAAGCTGAAGCTCGTCGTAAACTCCGTAAGTTTAACCGCGTCAGACGCGGCTGAGCCCTGACCAGCATTGTTTTACTAACGCCCGCTGCATCACATTATGTAACGGGCGTTTTCACTTCCTCCCCTCCATTCTGCCATCGCCAGAAAACCCCTCTCACAAGAGTTCACTTCTGCAAAAGAGGTCTTTCTCCACTATCTGATCACGGAAAAACGCTTTGCGGAAAACACAGTAGCGGCCTACGACGCCGATATTCACTTTTTCCTTCTCTTTCTGGCGACAAAAAAGAAATCTCTGCAGCAAATCAGCAGTAAAACCATCCATGCTTTTCTGGAAAAATGCCGCAGTAGAAATATTTCCCACCGCAGTAATGCAAGAAGAGTCTCGGCCTTAAAAAACTTTTTCACCTTTCTGTACAACAGAAACTTGATTTCAAGTAACCCATTTAGCAATATAAGTGCGCCGAAAAGTGGCTCCAGTCTCCCGAAAGGCTTGTCAATTGAACAGATAAACCGCCTGCTTTGTCCGCCACCGATATCCACCCCCTTACTGCAGCGCAACTATGCCATGCTGCAACTTCTCTACTCGACAGGTTTGCGTGTCACAGAATTGGTCACCCTCCCCGTTACAAGCTGTAATCTCTCTTCTTGCTTTATACGGGTTGTGGGAAAGGGGGAAAAAGAACGTCTTATTCCCTTTGGAACTCCTGCAAAAGATGCCATTGAAGCCTATCTCGATTCAGCACGTCCCATGATTCTAAAGGGCAAACGATCCAACATTCTCTTTGTTACCAATCGAGGCAGGGGAATGACACGTCTGCGATTCTGGCAAATCATCAAAGAAGCTGCCCGAGCTGCCGGAATACATGAGGACGTGTCACCTCACAGCCTCCGCCACTCCTTTGCCACCCACCTGCTCTCCCACGGTGCAGACCTTCGGTCCGTACAGATGATGCTGGGTCACTCCGACATCACCACCACCCAAATCTACACCCATGTTGACGAAGACAAACTCAAATCTGTCCATCAGAAATTTCACCCCAGAGGCTGACAGGTAATTGCTATCAACAAATAGTAGCTAGCGTTTTTGGGCTTTTGCGACAAACAATCCGCAAGTGAAGGATGAGCGAGGACGTTTGGTGGAAAATACCTAAAACAAGCAGATTCAATGAAATCCTCTCCAATAAAGCTATTTTTAGCAGCACTCAAAAATAAGTTCTTATTTCTCTAAGGGGCTGTGTAAAATAGAAAAAACCGATAGTGAACAGGCACCAGTTGACAGCTGATAACGGATAGTGGATAGTAAAGCATGCAAGTCATCACAACCCACCTTAACGCTGATTTTGACGGCCTCGCCTCCATGATAGCGGTACAAAAACTCCACCCGGATGCAGTGATGGCATTTCCGGGCTCGCAGGAGAAGAACGTCAGGCATTTCATCAGCGAAACAATCCCCAATCAATATACCTTCGAAAAACTAAAAAACATTGACCTGACCCTAGTGAGCACCCTTATTGTGGTCGACACCAGACAGGAATCGCGCATCGGTGATTTTTCGAAATGCCTCCAGAACCCAGGTTTACAGCTTCATCTGTACGATCACCATCCCGACCACGAACAGGACATGAAAGGGACCTTTGAATCGGTCGCGCACACCGGGGCAACAGTCACCATTATCTGCAAAAAACTCCAGGATAAAGCCATCCCGATCGACCAGGGAGAGGCAACCATCTTTGCACTTGGTATTTACGAAGACACGGGTTCACTCACCCACCTGACCACCACCCCCGATGACCTTATCACCGCTGCTTGGCTTCTGCAAGAAGGTGCCCAACTTGACATTATTTCACAATTTCTTTCCTACGACCTGACAGCCAGACAGGTGAACCTGATCCACGCGCTCACGAAAACCGCAAAAAAATACATTATATCCGGTATTGAAGTGGTTGTTGGCAGCCTCACCCTTGAGAAATACGAGGACGACTTTTCACTTATCGTGCGTCGGTTTATGGCGATGGAAAACCTGAATTGCCTCTTTGCCCTGATCTGCATGGAAGGCCGTATCTACCTGATTGCAAGATCCAGAATCGCCGAAGTAAATGCGGGGAACATTGCCAGGGATTTTAATGGAGGAGGTCACGCCTCCGCTGCATCTGCGACCCTGCGCGACATGTCATTAATTGAAGCCCAGGAAACGCTTATCCGCAGCTTTCACCGACATATCAAGCCACAGGCCATTGCAAGAGAAATGCTCTCACAACCGGTTATTACCATTCCAGCAAGCACGACAATCGGTGAGGCTAATACCATTTTAACCCGTTACAACATAACCGTCCTGCCTGTACTAATAGATTCCTCACAGAAAACAGCTCCTACATCACAGCCTCCTGCAGGAATCGCCGGAACCATCTCTCGCAGAATTGTCGAGAAAGCTATCCACCATAATCTCGGTTCTTTTCCGGTGAGTGATTATATGAAAACGGATATCAGGGTACTTCCGCTCAGTGCCACGCTTGCCGATATTGAAGAGCTTATCATCGAGCGCAGGCAGCGGCTAATCCCTATTATCCATGGGCAACAACTTAAAGGAGTGATCACCAGAACCGATCTCCTCAATATGCTAATCGATGATCCCGGCCACCTTCCAAAAGAATTCGATAGCGAAGATAATAATCCCACACCTGAACGGCAGAGAAATGTCCTTCAACTCATGAGCGAAACATTGGGACGCGACCATATTATTCTGCTGAGAACCATCGGAGAAGTTGCCGACAATTCCGGGTTCAAGGCATACGCAGTTGGTGGTTTTGTCCGTGATCTGCTTTTGAAACAAAAAAATTTCGACCTTGATATAGTAGTGGAAGGTGACGGCATTGTCTTTGCCAGACACCTCATTGAAAAAATCGGCGGTCGCATGCAAACCCACGAGCACTTTATTACGGCCAATGTCACCCTTCCCGACGGGTTCAAGATTGATATTGCCACCGCACGACTCGAATACTACGAGTACCCGGCTGCCCTGCCAACGGTTGAGCTATCATCCATCAAACTTGACTTATATAGGCGAGATTTCACAATCAACGCCATGGCACTGCAGCTCAACTCTGCACACTTCGGCACACTTATCGATTTTTTCAGCTGCCAGAATGATCTTAAAGAAAAGCTGATAAAAGTTCTGCACAACTTAAGTTTTGTGGAGGACCCCAGTCGTATTCTACGAGCGATTCGATTTGAAAAGCGAATGGACTTCAAAATTTCCAAACACGCTGAGCGCTTAATTCGCGGAGCTGTTAAGATGGGCCTCTTCAGCCAGCCAAACAACCCTCGCCTCTTTTCAGAGCTGCAACAGATATTTGCAGAGGAGAACCCAATACTTGCCATTCAACGACTGGCGGATTTCGAACTCTTCCAGTTTCTTTGGCCGGATCTGCGCCCAAACCTCAAAACAGACCGGCGCTTTCTCCATATCCTGAGACAGGCTCAGCAAGCGATATCCTGGTTTCTCTTGCTCTATCTCGATGAAACAATAGACCCCTGGCGCATTTACCTTCTCTCCATCATGGCCAGGTCCAGGCCCAGACAACTGGAGACATTTTGCCTGCGCTTTCAGATCAATGAAAAGATATGCCGGGAACTGATTTTTCAGAAAGTGACAGCCGACGAATTAGCCAACAAATTATACAGAAATATCCCCGGTAAAAATAGTACCATCAGGAGAATGCTTGCCCCTCTTTCCAACGATGGCCTTTTGTATCTTATTGCTATTGCAAGAAGAAAGGAGATCAAGCAGGCGGTCTCACTCTATGTAACATCTCTTAGAGATATTCAACCACTCCTAAAGGGTGATGACCTGAAAGAACTTGGATATCCGCCGGGAAAGAAATTCAGGGAAATGTTTTCTGCTTTAAGAGATGCACGCCTTGATGCAATAGTGGACAATAAAGAAGATGAGAAAAAATATCTTTCTAAATACTTCCCCACCTGAATCACTCTTCTGCAATTCCAGCAGTTTTAGTTTTTTAACCAACATTAGCCCTATCATACAAAGTGCTCAGCATACCGGAATAACGCACATATGTCCAAAAGTCGCTTGTAATTATTAGCCAAATTGATATACTTTTCATAATACAAAATCAAATCTAACTTACAATTTCACCATCACACAAACGGAAAAATGAGACTCAAGACAGAACTTATTCACGGCGTATTTATCGTCACTTTTGAAGGTGAGCGACTGGATGCTCCACAGGCGGAGGGTTTTCTTTCTGCCATGCAGGGATTTGTCAAAAAGGGAAATGTTTTTATATTGCTCGATATGAGCAATATTGTTTTCATGGACAGCACCGGACTCGGTTCCATGATCAGGGCACTCAAGGAGATCTACAACGATGGGCAACTGGTTATATGTGGGGTCACAGCTCAGGTTAAAAGCCTTCTTAAGATCACCCATTTGGATAAAGTATTTACCATAGCCAGAAATCGAGATGATGCCTTCGCTATCTTTTCAGTACTAATTGCTCCCGTCCCCTCTAACTCACCCCAAAAGCCATCGGAATCAACAAACAATGACACGGTAATTGACACTGACTTTTACGATCATTTTATTCATCAAAAAGGAAGTAACACCACCAAAAAACCCACGGAGAGAAGACGCCACAAACGAATACCACAAAATCATATTATTGATGAAGAAATTTTTGTCTATTGCGAAAACATTAAAACCAAAAAGAAGAGTAACGGGGTGATACTTAATATCAGTGAGGGTGGCGTCCTTATGCTCTCCACTGTATTCCATAAACTCGGTGACAAAATGCACGTTGAATTTGCCATTGGGACAGCATTCAACCTCTCAGAGATAGTTATTGTCCGGTCGATAAACAAGGGTAAATATGGTATGGAGTTTGTTCACCTGTCCGCGCAGGCAAAAGCATTCCTTACACGCCTTGGTGGTTCAGTACGACTCAACAATCCAAGGTAATGGTACTTTTGGGGTAATTATTCAGCGAGGGCAACGCATTCCCCCTAACTTTGAACGGTAACTGCTTAGCAGATAAGCGCAGACTCCGTGCTTCAAATTCGATTATTTTGGGCTCCGAAGAGACTTCTTAGTGAATGGTTCAGGAGAAACTCTTTTTAAAGTGCGCAAACAGCAACACCAGGAGATAAACAGTAGCTGCAATTACTATAATCACAGGACCGCTGGGTAAATCCAGATTATAACTCAGCCCCAGCCCACACACCACGAACCCCGCACAAAACAGGACCGCAAGCAGCATCATCTGAGCAACATTGCGTGACATATTCCCGGCAACCGATGCCGGCAGAGTAAGGAGCGCAATAACCATTACAATCCCGACAACACGTACCAGAAGCACAATAGTCATGGCCGCAAGACAGAGCAACAGCAAGTACACCCAGCCGGTATTCAGTCCTCGCAATCTCGCAAATTCTTCATCAAAACAGACCGCCAGAAATTTATTATAAAAGATTCCAACAAGCCCAAGTACCAGTCCATCAAGGAGCAGCACAAAAATAAAGTCCTGCTTCGATACCAAAAGGATATTCCCAAAAAGATAACTCATGGGATCAACATACCCTGGTGTTTTTGCAATAAAAAGCAGTCCTGTTGCCATCCCCACAGCCCAAAGCGCCCCGATAACACTGTCCTCTCGTTCCGCCGCATAGCGACTCACTAGGGTAAGAATAACAGCAGCAAGCAATGCCACAAGAACTGCCCCCTGCATCGGACCAAACCAGGTCACCCCCATAGCTTTCTCCATATAGAGCCCAAGGCCTATACCGCCAAGAACGCAGTGGGCAATAGCCCCTGCAATATAGCTGATCCGGCGGACAACAACAAAGGTACCTATAATGCCAAAAGGTATAGAGGCAAAAACTCCAGTGAGCAGAGCATAGCGAAGAAAGGGCAGGTTGGGGTCGACAAGGGCTGCAAAAAACTCAGTCATGTTGATGTCCTCCCGGCGCACAGCAGTGATCGTGACGAATCATCTGCAAGTCACCACCGTATAGGTCTCGAATAAGATCACCGGTGAGTTCGCTTGTGGGATGCACCACAACCTGTTTATTGACACAGGCTATTCGCTTGAAAAAAGTAGATGCAAAGCCAACCTCATGGGTCACCATAAGAATGGTCATTCGCTTGTTCAGCCGGGTCAGAAGATCAAAAAACTGCAGTTCCGACTCATGATCAATATTTGCCGTGGGTTCATCAAGAATGAGTATATCTCCCTCGGATGCCAGAGCCCTGGCGATCAAAACCCGTTGCCGTTGCCCACCAGATATGGCTGAAAAAGAGTGGCTGGAAAGCCCCCCGACCCCCACAAGTTCCAGGGATTCAAGTGCCATCTCTTTGTCTTTTTTACTATAGCGACCACTCCATGAACTCCCAAGTCTTCCCATACAGACCACTTCGAGCACAGAAATAGGGAACTGCGGATCATACCTTGCGTACTGCGGCACATAGCCGACACGCAAACGCGCAGCCTCGGGCTGGGCACCAAAGATGTGGACAGTTCCACTATCAGGGGACAGGAGTCCAACCATCAGCTTAATAAGGGTGGATTTTCCGCCACCGTTCGGGCCGACAATACATATGGAATCAAGAGGCTTTATTTCAAGATTAACATCTGCAAGTATCACCTGCGTCTCATAGGAGAAAGAAAGACCACGAATGGAAATCGCACTTTTCTCTGTTTCAACGGAAGCCATTATTTGTCCTGCCCAGAGAGAGCAGCAGTAATTTTCACAGCCATTATTTTAATATTCGCAACGCTGTTTTCTGCTAGCGGATCAAGGGAAACGACCTTGCCACCGATGGCTTTTGCAATACGCTCTGCACTTCTGGGATCAAACTGGGGTTGCACAAAAATCACCCTGACCTCTTCAGCTTTTGCCCTTTTTATAAGACTAAAGAGCTGCCGGGGAGTGGGGGCCTTCCCCCCCGTTTCCACCGCAATCTGCTGCAAATGATATCGATTGGCAAAATACCCAAATGCTGGATGAAAAACAAAAAACGATGCTCCTTTAAAAGGGTCTAGTCCCTCTGCAACAGTTGTATCCAAATGATCGAGCTGAACATTCAATTCTTCAAGATTCTTTTGGTACACACCTTCATTGTCCGAATCAATTGAAATCAAGGCAACAGCCATTGCCGCAGCCATACTTTTCAAGTTCAGAGGAGACAGCCAGACATGGGGATCGGGCACAGCTCCACCATCGTGGGCATGAGCAGATTGACCTTCCATGGGAATCCTGACTATATCCTGACTGGTATCAACTATCTGCAGTTGTGGTGCACCGGTCTGTAGACGCCTGATGATTTCTTTTTCAAACTCCATACCAGTGGTAAAATATATGCTGGATTTGGAAAGAGCCTGAATCTGTCTTGGAGAGGGCTCAAAGGCGTGGGGTTCCTGCCCCTTGTCAATCAAAAGGTGCGTTATCAGACGATCCTTGCCAAGCTGTTCACAGAGCCACTTCTGAGGGGGAATGGAAACGGACACTTCCAGCTTCCCAATGGATTCACCAAATAAGTGGGTAGGGAAAAAAAAGAGCAGCAGCAGGACAATCTGTAAATGTCTGTAGTTCACAAAAACCTCATATCATTAGTCATTCATCTCACCAGCAAAGCGCTAACACAGAATACCATTGAAATCACACAATATATTAGGCGATCACCATATCGTCAAGGGAGAATAATCATTGCAGCTCAAACCGATATACCGTATATCTGACTCCGTGACAAAAACAGACATATCCGGAAGATATACATTTGTTTTTATAGCATATAAACAGAAAAAAGACAGACTGTAGCAGTATCAACTATTCACAAAGTCAGGACAGAGACAGAGCTATTATGCCAAAGCAAGTTCGCGAAAGCCTGAAAGCATCACTTACCAGTGGAGTCCTCATTCTAAAACTGGTTATACCGTTCTATATTCTTGCAGACATCATTCTCTACTTTGATCTTTTACGACCTGTTAGCTTTCTTTTTTCCCCGGTTACCAATATTTTACAACTGCCTGCCGAAACAGCAATGGCCATTTGTGCCGGAGTTTTTCTCAACCTTTATGCGGCAGTTGCATTTGCAGCTCCCTTAGGCCTCAGCCCCTACGAATGGACAATTCTTGGGGTATTTCTCGGTATCTGTCATAGCCTCCCGGTGGAAAACAGTATCATGAAAAAACTTGGTATCGGTTTTTTCTACTCAACCGGTCTGAGAATTAGCATGGCTTTTATCACCGCTTTTCCTCTTTTTTTACTCCCTCCCTCCTTTTTCACAGGGGAAAAGAGCGGTAAAAGTATCCAGCTTGATTCTTATTCCACTCTGCCGGACATGTTGTTTCATTCGGTGATAAATGCCGCAATGCTGGCGACAAAGATCGTTCTCCTGATCACTGCGATAATCTTCTTAATGGATGCAGTCAAACAGACCCGATTTATCAAAAACTACGGCCAACGGGTACAAACTTCCTTTTCACTCCTTACAGGTCAGCTTCTTGGGATCACCTATGGTGCAGGAATTTTATTTAAGGAAGCAAACTCTGGCAATCTTAGTAGAAAAGACATTTTTTTCATTGGCACTTTTCTTATGATCTGCCATTCCCTTATTGAAGACCCTCTACTCTTTGTTCTTTTCGGAGCCAATTTTTGGGTTATTGTTATTAGCCGACTGCTTATGGCCTGTATCGCTAGCCTGCTGCTCAGCAAGTTGTTTCAACATCTGGAAAGAAACCGAAAAACCCGAGACAGACTGTTATAGCACAGCATTTCGCCACGTCCTAGCCCCACTTCTTGCCGTTGTATATGTTGAAATACTCTTTATCTTCAAGTGATGCACTTGAGCGAGTACCTTGCATCATTCCAAATCAGTGATTAGTTTAGTGCCTTACGCCTGAAAAGACGTAATAAAGAACAGGAACATGCAAGGGGCCATTAAAAGCAGACAGCGGGCGCACTCTGCAGATAGCGAACAAGGTGTGACCTTCAGGCACTTATTGCCGGCCTCACCTACCATTTACCGATTGCAGAGCCGTACTTTCAGATAACCATTGGAAAACAAAAAACTATGAACGATATTATTCTCCAGATAATTATTCTAGGACCACCTATTCTCCTGGCTCTGACCGTACATGAGTTTGCTCATGGATACGTGGCATACAGGTTTGGTGATCCCACGGCCAGTAACGAGGGCCGGCTGACTCTCAATCCTCTGAAGCATCTTGATCCTCTTGGAACACTGGCATTTTTTATTATTAAAATAGGGTGGGCAAAACCAGTTCCTGTAAATCCCAATTATTTTAAAAATCCACGTAAGGATATGCTATGGGTCGCCCTAGCAGGACCTGCAGTAAACCTGGTTCTGGCTATTATCAGTGCAATATGTACTAAAATTGTCTGGTTTATTGCTGCAAGCATTCCCTATTCTTCCGTTGCAGAGGCTATCCTCGTACCGCTAAATGAGGTACTAATGGCTTCCGTCTGGATTAATCTGGTCCTCTGTATCTTTAATTTCCTTCCCATTCCCCCACTGGACGGAAGCAAAATCCTTATGGGCCTTCTCCCCCCGGATATGGCAAGGTCCTATGCAGGTATTGAACGTTACGGGTTTATTATCATAATGATTCTGGCATTTTCAGGAATACTGTCAAAGATGATTTTGCCAGTTATTGGCTTTGCCAGAAATATCCTATTGTAGGCAAACGACAAAAACACGAAAAGCCCGCACTGAACAATGTCAGTGCGGGCTTTTTTAATTTCCATCGTTCAATCTGTGACAGTTATTTCTTCTGCCAAGCTCCACCTACCAGAATATATTGACCACCAGGCGTTTTCTTCATCGCCTTTTCCCCTGCCAGTTTCTCCACTGCAGCAAGTGACGTATTATTGCGCTTGGAAATTTGTTGATAATGCGCCTTCCGTTTTGCATTAATCGTTTTCACCAACTGCTGTGTATCGGCACCTGTTTTCACAGGAGCAAGGTAACCCGTTGCGGTTTCTCCAACCAATCCCTGAGCTTTTGCACCTTGTAAATCCAGTGCCATAGCCGGATTACAAACCAGCATCAGGGATAAAAATACAAGACTCACTATTTGCTTCATACCTGTTCTCCTTAGACGAGAATACGTTTTTTTTCTTATGAGGTTGCTCTTAAAACAAGCCACTCTCTTCACTCAGTACATTGTCGAGTTCCTTATCCACTTTCACCAAAATTTCATGCTGTATTTTGACATTCAGATTAATGACAATTGGCTTATCCGGTGCAGCTACCTTCACGGTGGGGCTGCATCCAAAGCTGCAAAGCACAGCTCCAGCAAGTATCAGCGACACGATTTTCACTTCCATATTTTTCTCCATCTTCTTACGCTTCATTAACAATGGCACGCTACTGCTTCCACTTTCAGTTGTAATTCTGTTTTACCCGTTTGTCCAGTTTCTCGGTTAATCCCTTACTAAAGCGTAGGCTTTGCATCAGAGCCGGCAGGTTCTGTTCCGCATGAATATTCAACTGTACAGGTCTGCTAGTCTGCAGTTCCGGACTGTGTCCCTGTAGACTGATATCAAGATCAAGCTGTCCGGAAGGGAGATATCCCGCCTTTACTAATAGCTTCTGGTATTGCAGATTTTCGACAGCCTTTAGGGCATACCCGGCAATACCTGACTGATTGAGCTCTCCTGGAAGATAGTGAATTTCTCCCCCGGGTTCTCTGCTTTCTAGCAGCGCATCTACGACAACAACCTGCTTGTCCTTGATAACCACTGGGATTGTACCGCTTATTTTCCCAGTCACCTTCAGCTTCTCCATTTTTATCAGATCCACCAGAGCAGTCAAATCCATGTTGTCAATCTTTACAACAAAACTACTATCCGGCTTGTTTATATCATATTCCACATTTGAAGTAGTCACCCTGCCATCAAACAGAGAAGCGCGCAGGCTATTCATTTGCAAAACAGGAAGCTTTCCATTTTGGGAACCCCCAAGATTGATATCGGCCACAATATCATACACATCAATGCCACCGATAAGGTGCCGCAAAACTATACTCCCGGAACTTTTCGGTGTGAAATCAGGTGAAAGACTAAATTTCTGATGTATATCAAGGCCCTCAAATAAAAACTGCTGAAAGTATCCACCTGCCCTTATAAGGTCAATGGAGGCGGAAAGCTGTAGTGAATCCGAGCTCCCCCAACTGCCATGAACCCCAAAGGACACAATGCCGCCATCAAGGTTGAAAGGATAGCGCCAGGGAACAATAAGAGATGCAAGAGAGGAGCCTTCTCGATTTAGCGCAAAAGGTTTCTCCGTTTCAAGAGAAAATTTACCACTAGAAGAATCAAGCTTATACTCAAAGTGCAATGCCAGACGTCCTGCAATATTTTCAGGAGAAAACAGAATTTTTCCTTCTATTAAATCCCGAGTCTGCTTCACACTTCCCCTAAAGTCCTTTAGTGGAAGAGTCTGTACGCCATTACTCAACTGCAGGGAAGGAGTCTGCACATTGAGCAACAGGCCAGTTTTTGAAAAGGATGTTTTGAGACCGGAGAAACTACAATACAAAGGAGTCGCGTCGACACTGCTTGCTCCAAGCAGACCATGAAAACCACTGATATTTAGTGTGTTATCAACAACCGACCATCTTTTATCTTCGCTATTCAAGGTAACGAACAGGGGATTACGTGGCTGCACAGTAAAATCCTGAAACTGCATTTTTTCCGTGGTGAGCCCTTGAACATTCAGGGTCTGATGATCAATAAAAGAGATTGCCACCCTATCCTCTGCCAGCCGATAATTTCCACCAATATCCAGATCACACCGTTGAATCTCTGTGGTTCCAAAATAAAGCTGTTGAACCTGAACCCTGGAATCGGGATCAAGAACAAGGTTCTTCTCTTCTATACTACCATTAAGCTGAATTTCAATGAGCGAACCGTGCATCTCTTGAGTATCCAACTCAACCACTTTCACAGTTGCTGATACTGTTTGCGTATCACTAGCAGATAGGATATCAAACACAGTGGACAGACGGCCTCCGATAACAGAAGAGTTCCTCCCACTTTCCTGTCCGGCAAGCACATTCTGAACTGTTTCTATATCCAGATTTGCCTCACCCGACAAACGGCCTGGAGAAAGCGAGAGAATAAGCTCCGATTGTTCGCCTTCATCCTTCTGCAAGCGAAACGTTCCTCTAATATGGCTGGAATCAGCACTGTGCAGTTCCGCAACAAGAATTTCTTGCGCAGACAAATGAGTGCTAAGCGTTGCAGCTAGTGCTGTTTTATTGACCACGGCATCTATCTGAATACTCTTGCCAAGAAGCAGCTTCACCGTATCCCCATAGAGCTGTAAATGTGCAATTTCAAGCTTTTCCAGGGGAAGACGGGCACGTACACTCTTTTTCAGGAACAGAAGCTCTTTCGGTATGCGTAGCTCACTACTTCTCTTCGATTTACTTTTCCTGGTCAGCGTAACATCAAGGTTTTGAACACTCAGTATCCTGCCCTTTCCACTGCGCAAAATTTGTTTGATATCGTATTGAAAAGAGGCATCGCTCAGCTCAGCACGAACACTGCCACCATCTGCTGTTTCCCAGACCGTTGTCAGACCATCCACATGAATCTGATTCACATGACAGCTTAGTCCCTTAACAGATACATCCTCGGCCCCCATCTTCTGCAGAAGAAAAACTGCACTCTGGTCAAGAAAGAAAAAACTTCCCGTAACAATTCCCATACAAACTAGAAACAGAACGATAAGAGTAAGCTTTACAATACGCATACATTCAAACTATCAGGAATTTTCTTATAAAAAAAGCCCCCCGCAGACATATCACTGCGGGGGGCTTCAAAACTAACACCGAAAAACGGTGTCCATGGCACCAGAAGGACTCCTAAAGATCGTAACTAAGTCCAAAAGAAAACAAATGCGCCGCAGCATCGGTGAATTCACCATTAATTCCGGTGGTGGGACTGCCATTAACAACTGTCCGCTTCTCCTTATAATCATACAGATAACCAAATCCGAGTTCCATGGCTTCACTTACACGATAGCGAGCACCTATGGAGTAGAGCCAGGCATTGCTGCCGGGAAGCTCAAAGCCAAGAGTAGCATCGGGAATAGGAGTCTCATCGTAGGCAAATCCTGCCATAAGCGTAATCTCAGGATTAAGCACGTACTCAAAACCTACACGGTACCCATTGGAATCTTCCCAATTTTTTGGAATAGATGGGGTAAAAACAGCATTCAGTACCGGATGCACGATCGGTGTTGAATAGTTAAAGGCAATATTCTCATATTCTGACCAGAAGGTTCTGTCCCAGGTCAAATCAACCGTAGCTGGACCAAATGTATACGCCATGGAAAGAGATAATACAGCAGGAGCAGGAAGGTCAACAGCGCCCCCTGTCTTCATAAGATATGGCGCAGGAGTATTTGTCGCCATAGTCACATCACCGTCAAGCTTCATATCAACATTTGAGCGATAAGTAGCTGAAATATTTATATCATCAGTAGGGCGAACTGAAGCTGCCAGATTATATCCCCAGTCGATAGAGTCACCATCCATGCTACGGGTAACCATCAGGCCACTAGATTGTACCGCGTAATTGCTGACCTCGGCTGAACTGTAGAGCATACGTACACCGCCACCAAGTGAAAACATTTCACCGATTGCATAGGAAATAGTCGGATTCACTTCAATTACACTGACGCTGTACTCTTCAGCTGTACTTCTGGGAAAAGGCTGCTCCCAACGTTTTGACAAACCATATGGCGCAACCGAAGAAATACCAAAGCGGAAATTATTATAATCCGGAGACACAAGAAAGAAGGTGGGGACAAGAAAGTTTTCTGTCTTGGAGCTTCCATTCATAAAAGAACTACGACTATCAGTATAAGTGATAGAAGGCAGATTAATCCAGGTCAGCTCACCTTCCAGCGCCCAGCTATCCTTTGCTAACCAGGACATATTCGCGGGATTAAAATAGGCTGCATCGGCATGACTAGCAGAGGCAACGTTCGCACCAGCTTTAGCCACAGAGTCAATGGATTGTTCAGGAATACGAAATCCTGATGCCATGGCAGTACCGGCAATCAGCACAGTACTCAAAGCCAATATGGAAATTTTCTTTTTCATTATTTTCTCCCTCTCCTTTGAAATAATAGTGTTTCCGGCCATTCCGTAAATGGATTGCCGGATCATTTACATTTTTTTCATGTTACATTATGTCTTTGATAAGCTTGTAAAAAGGTCCAACTCGGGATGGCTAAGTAGGTAGCGCAAACTTCGAAAAACTTCATGTACGAGACGCGTATTTTTTATTTCATGCCTTTAACATGTTATCAAAACAACTAAACAGCGTCAAAAGGTATCTGTCTACGCCACAAATCAAAAAAGCCCTCAATCACCACTATACAGATAGCGTTTAATCTTATGCGTTGCCGTTTTGATAAAAGGTTCCCGCCTCTCAACTATCCGCATCAGTCGAGATGCAGAGGATACCTGAGTGTTCACCTCTTTTCGGAGTTTTTCACACAATTTATCGATATATTGACGCCGTTCAATCCGGGATTGTCCCTCGGTCACCTCATCAATAAACTCATAATCTGGATAGACCCAGGCATCCAGTTTACCGTTGTTTTCAACAACAAGTGACTCCACCACCCAGGAATAGGCGTTAATTTTATGTTCGATGGGTTCGGGATAGACATTTTCCCCATTGGCCATAACAATAACATTCTTCGATCGACCGCGGATATGGAGATTTCCAGCGTCATCAAACGATCCAAGATCACCGGTAATCAACCAACCATCCTCCGTAAGAGCTTCGGCCGAAGCGTCGGGATCGTCATAGTAGCCCTGCATGACATTGGGACCGCACCCGTAAATCTCCCCCACACCACTTTCGGGATCCGGATCAACAATCTTGACCTTCACCCCGGGAAAGGGTTTACCTGTTGAGCCGAGTGCAATAGTAGAATCACCCACCGGGCCACCCGCAAGTAAGGGAGCAGATTCAGTCAAACCATATCCGATCAGATAGGGAAAGTCAGCTTCGCGCAAAAAATTCTCAACTTCTGGGTTTAAGGCCGCGCCGCCGATCCCCATAAGTTCAAGCTTGCCTCCAAAAAAGGCTATAAGTTTAGCACCTATTTTTTTGTATACAAATTTCCGGCCAAAAGAGAATTTACAGAGCTTGGAGAGAAGAAAACTCTTCTCAATCTGCGGCAGCACCCGTTTCTTATAGATCTTCTCCATAATAAGCGGCACTGCAAACATAATCGTTGGCTGTTCGTGTTGACAGAGTTTCTGCAAAATTGCAGGAGTCGGAGTTTTTCCGGCGTATGCAATTTTACACCCCTTGATCAACGGTGTGATAAACCCGAGTGTAAATTCGTAGGTATGGGACATGGGCAGAACGGAGAGGAAAACTTTGCCGCTCTCAACCTGTATCATTGTAGCAGCACTGAATGCATTGGCCGTCAGATTTTTATGGCTGAGCATGACCGCTTTTGAATAGCCCGAGGTACCCGACGTATAGAGAATGGAAGCAAGATCATCTTCTGCCACCTCGGCAAAAGAAATTTTTTCCTCCTTCTCTTCGGCAATTGCTTTTGCCGCCATAGCTTCTTCAAGATAACTGGAGAAGAAGGTCACCTCCACCACATCCTGTGTAGCACCAGAATCATCAAGTGTAATAATCCGCCGTAATGATTTCTGATTCAACTCATAAACTTTCTCTATCTGACGATGAGAAACAAAAAGAATAGGCACTTCCATCTCATTGAGGATATGATGGACATCGGCTTCTGGAAGATCGGGAAGGATAGGAACTGCAATAGCTCCTATGCGAACAATAGCAAAATAAGCCATTCCCCAATGGGGTGAATTTTCCGACAGGATAGCCACCCTGTCTCCTTTTTTGACTCCTTCTTTCACAAGCTGGCCTGCAAGCGCCAGAATCCGATCATAAAATTCACGATAAGTCAGAGCTTCCTCAGCCGCCATCCCAATGGCTGGAAGGTCCTCATATCGTGCAACACTGTTATCAAGTATATAATTTAATGTCATTCGTACATTACTCGGTTCCGACATAAACACTCCATGAATGAACTAAATTGATTGTAGGCTTCATATTATTAAATGTGCTGCATATTACATAAAAGTCCTTTTTTGGTCAATTAAGAATGACGGATAGCTCTTTTCCTAATCAAAACGGCTATTATTCCAATGGATACAGGATTATTCTTGACAGTCAAACAAACAGCTTATAAGAAATAAGGGAGTAAGCTCTATTGTTTTCTGAGCAGATAAGCCCCTCTACCTAGTATTTCAAATATATACTTTATGAACATATCACGTTCTTCTTCTGTTTTTTTGCTGTTTGCCCTCTTCACATTGCTCCTTTCAAGCAGCGTGGAATCCAGAGCGGAGATCCCTATTTTTAATGATGTCGCAAAGTGGAGAGCTGCCACCAAACAAGCTGCACAGCCAAAAAAAAACCCCTCCCATGCCACTGTAAGCAGCAGCCGAAATATTCCCGTAATTCTGGGACAGGCTGACACTATTACCGATGTAAAAAAACGAATTGGCCCCATTGTCACGGCAGCCACCACCAAACGCCTCAACCGAAAGATTTCATCCCGGGCCGCCATCATTCTTGATGCTGTCAGTGGAAAAGTATTATACTCCAGAAATCCTGATCATCAGAGACAACCGGCATCCACCATCAAAGTACTCACTGGGATGATCGCCTTGAAATCATTGACCATGGCCGAAAACGTCTCCGTAAGCCGAAAAGCTGCCAGACAACCCCGCTCCAAGGTTTACCTCGATCAGAAAAAACGATACAAGGCAAATGATCTGATCAATGCAGTTTTGCTTGCTTCAGCAAATGATGCCAGTGTCGCCCTCGCAGAAAAAATTGCCGGTAGTGAAAAAGACTTTGCCAAGATGATGACTCTTCGTGCCAAACTCTGGGGAGCCGGGAACACCGTTTGTAAAACTGCCACCGGTCTCACTGCAAAGGGGCAGAAATCCACCGCCCGCGACCTTGCGACTATTTTTCGGCATGCCATGAATGACCCTGCATTCTCTTCCATAATGAAACAAGTCAAAGCACGTACCACGGAAGGAAAACTTCTGCGCAATCACAATAAAGCTCTGTGGCAGGTTAAGGGTACGCTTGGCGGAAAAACCGGCTACACCAACGCCGCCAGACAGACCTATGTTGGAAAATTCAAACGTGGCAAGGATGAAATTATTGTCGCCATCATGGGAAGCGAAACCATGTGGTCCGACATAAAAAGACTGGTAACATACGGCTTTCAGAAAAAAGTTGTGCTCAACAATGAAACCCATAGCATGGGTGGTGAAGTTGAACTTATCGCCGATTTTTAATGGGTAAAATTCTGTTTCATTTTCTGTACGGTGCTCACCGTAAGAGTCAGGGCGCCATACTCTTCCTCCACTCGTCCCTGTAACATATACGCCTCACCCGAAGATAATATTGCTGCATAGCGTCGATAGACTCGTGGAAAGAATGTTGTCTCCAGAACGCCCGTTTCATCCTCAAAGGTCAAAAATTCCATAACCTCTCCAGTTTTTGTTGAAACAAGTTTTCCACTGAGCAACCAGCCGGCAAAGCGAATAAGCTTTCCCGTATGGGGTCTTACATCGCAGGCCCTTATCCGACCATTCAACTGACTTCCATACCAGAGCAGAGGATGACCACTGCAAAGAAAGCCCAGTGTTTCATACTCCTGTTGCTGTAATTCCCGCTCATTAAAAGGTGGGAGAGGCGGAGCATTTGGCAGTTGTGCACTAAAAAGAGGAGTAACTGTTTTGGCTTTGGCAAGGTGTCTGAACTGAGAAAATTCCCAAAACAGCTCACTTCTGTTCTTTGTACTTTTCCCCTCTAATCCATCCATTGCTCCCGCTTTAAGCAGGGCTCTATATTCATCCTTCTGGGGACGAACCCGCTCCCAGAAATCGATGGTGGAGACAAACTTCTTCTCTTGCCTGCACTTTATAATGTGCTCCATGGTTCTGAAGGACAATTTGTTTACAGCCATTAATCCGACCCGAATCCCTTTTACCGGACTCCCATTCCCTTCTCCACACCATCGTATCTGGCTGCGATTGACACAGGGGGGGAATATGGACGTTCCTAATCGTTTTGCTTCGGAAACATAGGCAAAGGTTGAGTAATATCCCCCCTCGTTTGAAATCACTGCCGCCATAAATTCTGCTGGATAATGTGTCTTCAGATAGGCCGCCTGATAGGAGACTCTGGCATAGGAAGCAGAATGCGGTTTGCAGAAAGAATATCCATCAAAACTCATCATCATATCCCAGAGTTGATCGATGGTTTCCCTGTTCACATCTCTTACGGCACAACCTCTTGTGAACTCCTGACGGTAATCTTTTAAACGCAGCACCTTATCTTTTTTAGACATTACTTTTCGCAATCCATCCGCGCGGGCATGACTAAATCCTGCGAGTGCAACAGCTACCCGTGCGACATCCTCCTGATACACCATAAGCCCAAAGGTCTCATCGAGCACCATTGCAAGCTTAGGGTGAAGGTGCTGCCACGCACCGCCATGAAGCCTGCGCACATACTCGCACACAAAAGCATTTGCTGCGGGACGAATAATAGAGGACTGCAGCACAAGCTGCTCAAACTCTCCTGTTCCTGCCTTCTGTTGCAATAGACGCATGGCCGGACTTTCTATATAGAAACAGCCCATCGTCTTCCCCGCAGCCACTGCCATTTTTGTTTTCCTATCTTCCTCCGGCTGCCAGTATTCTTCATCAAAACTGCGATCTGTTTGCACAAGTGATGCAATACAATCCCTGATTACCCCGAGACTTCGATTGCCAAGCAGATCAATTTTCACAAGTCCTCCCGCCTCTGCGCCATCCTTATCCCACTGAATTATAGGAACACCCTTGGCGGCAAATTCAACAGGCACGTAGTTACAAACCGGTTCCGGTGCTATAATAACACCTCCGGGATGAACAGAGATATGACGCGGTATTCCTATCAGACCAGAGGCAAGTTCCATAATCTCAGGCCAGGGAGCTGCAAGCTTTCTGGTTTTGGCTCCTGGTAATCTACTGAGTTTACTTATCTTAGAAATCTCCGCTGCCGGCAGTCCAAATGCTCTGGCTGTTTCCCGAATAGCCATACGCGGTTGAAAACGAATAATCGTTGAAACCATGGCCGCATGACTCCCGTACTTCTGAAGGACCTGCGTCAGTACTGCATCCCGCTCATCCCAGGAAAAATCAATGTCAATATCAGGAGGATCGGAACGACCGGGATTAAGAAATCGTTCAAAATAGAGATTATGTTTCACGGGGCATACATTGGTAATTTCTAGACAATAGGCCACAAGCGAAGCTGCACCTGAGCCACGTCCGCATATTCTCAGGGAACGTTTTATATCTTCCCCCCTTGCCCTGCGTACAATATCACGCACTACTAGAAAGTAGGAAGAGAACCCCATTGATTCAATAACTTTCAGCTCTTTTTCCAAACGTTCGACCACTGCTTCGGAAAGATCCATTCCGTAACGGACACAAGCCCCCTCAAACGCCGCCCGCCGTAATGCTACCGCAGTCTCTTCTCCGCGTTCCTTCCAGGGTGGCATAATCAACCTGGACGAGGGAGTGCTAAAGCTACAATGCTCACCAAGATTTTCGGTATTTACTATAACCTCCGGCCACACCATAAAATGTTTCTGATACACCGCAGGAGGCTCTATCCAAAAAACCGGATCCCTGGAGAATTTTTGCTCTCTTTTCAGAAGCCCTTTAGCAGATATCGCAGCCATTAGAGCAAAAAGTGGTCTTTCGCTCTCCTGTGCCATACATACAAAGGGCACAGCTACGGCAGGAACATTATGCTCCTGTGCCCACCTGCGAAGCTGACCTGACTTCTCAGTTGGTCTGGAGCCCAGATTGACAGCCAGATTCAGCGACTGCCTTTTTAATATTGTAAGAAGAGAACGGGAGGAGGAAATAAGGGTAAGACCATCACTATACCTTACGAAATCCCGGTGCAAAGAGAAGGTATTACACGTTTTTTGCTTAGTTATCAGATTACATAGATTAACATACCCAGTGGAACTAGCCACAAGACAGATCACAGATTCTAATTGCTTCCGACCGCTAATCTCAGCTGCAATCAAAGGACGAAGCCCATACTCTTTGCACGCGGCAAGAAAAGGCCAGATCCCAGCAAGTGAATCGCAATCGGTGAGCACTACACTTGTATAGCCAAGCTCTTTTGCACGTTTGCAAAGAACGGCGGGAGAACTGCATCCTCGCATCAACGAGTAGTAGGAACGAACAAAAAGAGGAAACACAGGCTAGGAAGCTGTCCCCAGATAAAGCATTCCATCTCCAAGCCGACTGCATACCTGATCCAGAGCAGTTATAATTTTTTCCTGCTGCCTCTCCTTTTTATCCTGCATAGCAAAAAGGCTCCGTTGCTGAGAACAGGGCCGCAGCTGATCGCATATCAGACAACAGCTTCGAACGCGAATACGTCTTCCCCACGCCCGATCCAGCAACCCAAGTGCCATCTTGCGCAGGATAAAATCGTTATCAGAGCCACCTTTTAGCCTAATCTTCCGGTATGTTTTTTTCCCGTCACTATAACTCAGGCATATTTCCAAGCGCTGCCCCACTCTTCTTTTTTGACGAAGAACTCTTCCCAGGTCATGTACCAGTAAAGTGAGAGCAGACTGCACTTCGGAATAACTCCCCGTATCCTCTTCAAACAGATGCCCTCTGCTTATCCGGTCATTCTTAACTCTTCCGGGCACAACTGCTGTTTGATCCTGTCCCCGGCTGGCATCGTACAGATATTCGCCACGATTTTGAAAAGCCACCACCAACTGCTTCCTGCTCAACTCCGCCAACTGACCGATCCATTTCAGATTAAAATCTTTCATAAGATCTGTCTCTTCACTATTCAATCCCGGCAACATTGATAGTGGTAAGGGGGCAAGAAACGCACCCTCTTCACCAGCCCCCACGATATACTCTCCAAAAGGCCGGACCATCCGTGAGGCAACTTTTGAAACCAGTTTATTAGCCGCAAGACTCCATACAGGATCAAGCCCCAGATCATTAAAGACCTCTTTGCGCAGCCTCCATGCAATATCAGGAGCGGGTCCGAAAAGCCGGTGTGTTCCTGTCACATCCATAAACAGATGTCCATCTTCTTCCCCCTGTTCAACCAAAGGAGTGTAGGGAACAACCCGTTTTACAAGTGCTGCCATGGCTTTACGATAGAGAAGAGGGCGGGGGGCAATCACCTGTGCCCCCTTACAATATTTACGGGCAAGGCTTAACTGCATGCCCTTGCGCACGCCTTCCCGATACGCCTCCTCACTCATATCAAAGACTAGAGTCCTTGCTTTTACAGCTTCGCCTGTGGCAACAATCAGGGGAACTCGTTTTAAAGAGCTATCACACAGACGCTCCACGGCCACCGCAAAGTCCGTGACGTTCAGATGAATAATAGCTCTATCCATGCTATTGCTTACTCAAGATACTTTGCAGAAGTCTTCCATTCTCTGGAGCCTGGGCACGGACATGGTTATTGAAAAAAACAACACCCCGCGCTGCTTTTGATCGTAATGATGCTAGGGAACTCTGATTCCACTCCTGCAACTCTTCCTCCGAATAGGAATAGTCAAACTTCTGCTGCATATTCCCCGATTTCCAGCCCTGTATATTGCGTCCATGAAAACGGACAAAAAACAACTCGGGATTAGTCACAATATCCAGACAGGGAAAAAGATTTGGCATCGAGGGAGCATCCACCGTAACCATGGTCACTCTCCGCGCCTCAAGTTCTGCAAAAACTGAATCTCTTGCCCAGGAAACATGACGGAATTCAACGGCAAGCGGAAAGCCATGCAAAGCATCGAGCAGATGGGCGAGGTAGTAGCGATTACTCCTGCTCCAGTCAAAATCAGTTGGCAGCTGAATTAAAATAGCCGCCAACTGCTTACAGAGTGGCTGAATGCCCTCCCGATACAGTTGCAGGTCTTGTTTCCAGTTTCTATCTCGTTCATGGGTAAGTGTTCTGGTAAGTTTTGCAGCAAATAAAAAACTTTCCGGAGCCGTGCTGATCATACGACTGATAGCTTCTGCACGCACCATCTGATACCAGGTGTAATTAAGCTCAACAATTGGAAAAACATCACTATACAGTTCGAGCATTCCAGGAGTTCTTGTGCCCTGAGGATAGAATCCGCTATCCACCCACTCGGTATAGGAATAGCCGCTGGTACCAACGAGTACCGGACACAACTTATCTTTTATCATAGCTTCTGATCACACCGGTGACCTTGCCCTGTACGAGAATGTCAGAAAAAGGATATCGGATAGCCTGGAAATTGTCATTCTCCGGTCGCAGTTCAATATGATCAACTCCCAAAAAGAACCGTTTCACCGTAGCCTCTTCTCCCTGAATAAGAACAGCAACAATCTCTCCATTCTCGGCATATTGTCTCGGCTCACAAACAACCAGATCATCATTCAGTATTCCCGCATCCTGCATGGAATCTCCCTGCACCCGCAAACAAAAAAGATTGTTTCCCGGGAATAGTGCCCCATCAACCATCACAGAGCCATCCCATTCCTGCTGGGCATACATGGGAAGACCTGCCGTTATCCGGCCAACAACCGGCAATTCCCGAACTCGTAATTTTTCTTTTTGCTGCGTCGGCGGCAAAATCCGAATGGACCTGCTATAGCGCCCTTCACGCTCAATCACCTCTTTTCGCTCCAGCTGATTAATTAACTGGGCCACTGCATTGTGGCTCACCCCCAGATCCTCTGCAGCCTGACGTAAGCTTGGCGCACGCCCTTCCTGCTCCAACTGTTCCTGAAGATAATTAAAAAGCTGCTGTTGTTTTTTACTTAGATCCATATTTCCCCCTCCGCAAGGAATGTACATGTACATTTCACATATACAGCAATTCTTCCACAAATGTCAATGTACATTTACTGTTCACACATTCCCTCGGCCAATCCAACCGGGAGTTTTTAAACAACTACGCATGCTGGATACAATTTGTGTCTCTCCAATAAGGGACAAGGAGCAGAGAAACAGGGGGCACGAAACTGTATCCCCGCCTCCGCGGGGATGACACATCTGGTCATTTGTAATTCGTATGTTTTATCAGCGTATTGCGCCTCAAATATATGACGTTGGCTGAGTTTTATACGTAGTCAGAATATTTTTTGTAGGAATAATAGAGAAAGGCATCTTCAAATATGCACAGGAACAGCGAGAAGCTGAACTCCTGCCGAGATTGAAGAAAGGATTGCAAAAGCAATCGAAGAAGAAAAAAACGCGGAATTACCCACAAAACGCAGCTAGTATTCCAAGGAGTGTGTAGGAGCCCGCCCTTGCTGGCGATTAGGAGGGTAGCGTTGTCTCGAGCAATATCGTCCGCAGGGGCGGACTCCTACAACCACATACGTTTTGAGTATGTTACACGGTTTGTATATTGGGTGGCTAAGCTCTGTACGTAATTAAATAAAAAAATGTACCCCAAGGGCACTTCCTGCGGGGCGCACAACGAAGCAGATAAAGCGTTTTTACAACGCCATCAATGCTACCGTTCCCTTAATGACAGGTCTTGCAGGATTTTCCTTTTGGTACTTTCATTTCCACGTGACATGGCCAACAAAATTTCTTATGGAAGTCATTTTTGGTGGTGGTCAGTTTAACGATCTCAACAACAAGGGGACCTCCACCATTTGTATCCTTATGACACTTGGCACACTCTACCTTCTCCTGATGTTTATAATGGGGAAACATTACTGCCTTCTTTTTCCCTTCCACCTTATAAGCGGCCTTCAGGTCAATCGTCTCAGGGCCCTGGTTTGCCATCACCCAAGAAACAGTACCTACAAGAGAAAAAGTCAAATAAACGACGATGAAAATATACTTCATACTAGTACTCCATAATGGTAAAACATTACTCTTACAGCCCCCCCCCCCATAACCAGATACAATCTATAGCAAGGCAAGAGGGCTAATTATCTGTAAAATCATTTTATTTTGTTTCTGATCTGCTTCTTTATGGCAAGCATTGTACCGCATTGAACAAAAAAATACCCAAAAAAGATCGCTCTATTTCGGATATTCAAGAGGTGGAAAACAACTACTATACAGTACGACAAAGCCTGGCAAAACCACCAGGAATTGTCCCTGACGACCAGAAGGCACGGCCATGTTTATAATCCACATACCAGTATCCGCCGGGTTTACGCTGGGCATCGACAAAGATAAAAGGCTGATCTTTGGAGAAACAAAGATTCAGATGAATATCCTTGCCGTTCACCTCCTTATCCATAATGGACATCGCCTCTTCCATCGTTGGCATGCGCCAGTCGTGAAAACCTGCAAATCCATCTTTATTTAACTGTTCTATTTTACGTTTCATGCTTCGGACAGCAGTAATATCAAGCCCACCCCGCTGCCACATAAGTCCAGTTCGCTGGTCAACCACCACCCGACCATCACCTGGATCTACCAGAAAATTTTCAAAGGCTCCCTCTGTATTCCGGTCACCATCATAGAAATTCCACTTCGTCATAAAAGGAGCGATTTCATCGTCATTAATAAATGTGTGCTCCGTTGACAGCACAACTGTTTCCCCTTTAAAGTCCGATTCGGCAAGGAGCGGCAAAGCGTCTCCCATATCCTCAATTTCTGCCACTTCGTACAGCGGGATAACAGCTGAAGTATCTTTTGAAGTAATAACGTTCTGTATCAACCACTCTTTAATCTCAGCATTAATGGCATAACTTTTCTCAAAGACAGACGAGGTTCCACGCTTCTCAACACAATTTTTAAGCATCTGTGGCGGAGCCTTAATTTCAGCCGCTACTCGCGCATGTTTTACTCCACGTTCCATAAGACAGAGCTTTGGCTCATCTTCCCAGTTATCGACAAAAAAGTAATACACACGTTCCGTAGCACTCACTCTGCTGCGCATCTGTTCGCGTCCACCCCAAGATTCAAATGTTCCAAAAGTCATATCTGGTGTCATTTCCCAATCAATTTCAGGAGTAACAGTGTCGCCAATCTCTAATTTCTGAAACATGCCCATAGAAAAGCTCCTTTGCTGTGAATTAAACGCTTTGATTATGATGCGTATCTACTCATAAAAAAATTCTACTTTTTCTTCTACTGGTGTATTGTCAAACAATAGAAAGAAATCTACCGCTTCAGCCAACAATACAAATAATTATAATTACCATTATCAAAATGATCAAGGAAAAAAAATCCCCACCCGTAAAACAGGGCTATCCGCTTCCGAGTGGGGCAACGATACAGGATAATGGCATCAACTTTACTCTTTTCTCACGGCACGCCTCGGCTGTAACTCTTGTTATTCAGATGTCGAATAGAGAAGATGACAGACTCGAGCTGGCACTTGATCCTGAGTTAAACCGTACCGGAGATATCTGGCACATTTTTGTAATTACGGCTAAACGGGATTTCACTTACGGATATCGCCTTGACGGAGAGACAGATATCCAAGGACAGGGTTTAGTCTATAAACCGGAACAGATCCTGCTCGACCCGATCTGCCAAAACATCCTTTCACGTTCCTGGGGAGAAGAAAGCACTGGAAGTACCACCCCTCTCTGCAAACTGACCACACACGATTTTGACTGGATGGATGACAGGCCCCTCAAAATCCCCATGGTGGATTCTGTAATATATGAACTGCATGTGCGCGGCTTCACAAAAGATACCAGCTCAAAGGTGAAACACCCTGGAACCTACCTTGGTGTTATCGAAAAAATTCCCTATCTGAAGGAACTTGGTATCACAGCTGTGGAACTGATGCCTGTGACAGAATGGGATGAAAATGATAATGTCTTCTTTGATCCCGAAACTGGAGAAAAGTTAAAAAATTACTGGGGCTACAACCCCATTTCATTCTTTGCCTTAAAATCCGGATTTGCTGCTGATCCTACACGCCATATCAATGAATTCAAAACCATGGTTCGAAGCCTGCACCAGGCCGGAATCGAGGTTATCCTTGATATGGTCTACAATCACACCGGAGAAGGTGGATATGAAGGGACAGACAGCAGTTTCCGCGGCACAGACAACCCCATCTACTATCTTCTTGATCAACATACTCATGAGTATCTGAATTTTTCAGGCTGTGGCAACACTTTTAACTGCAATCACCCCGTCGTGCGTGCCTTTATCAAAGATTCCCTACGCTACTGGGTTGTGGAAATGCATGTAGATGGTTTCCGCTTTGATCTCGCCTCAATCCTTGGTCGCGACAGCAAGGGGCATGTTCTTGCCAATCCACCCATGATAGAAATGATTGCAGAAGACCCCATTCTTCGAGACACTAAAATCATAGCAGAGGCCTGGGATGCTGCAGGTTTGTACCAGGTGGGAAGTTTTTCACAGGACACACGCTGGGCCGAGTGGAACGGTAAGTTTCGGGACGATATCCGTGCGTTTATGGCAGGTTATGATAACACAGTAGCCAATCTGGCAACACGGATCAGCGGCAGCTCCGATCTCTACCAGACGAGTGCACGAACCCCATGCAACTCAATTAATTTCATTACCAGCCACGATGGCTTCACCCTGTATGACCTGGTCAGCTTTGAGCAGAAACAAAACATTGCGAATGGTGAAGAAAACCGCGATGGAGATAATCATAATATCAGCTGGAACAGCGGCAGTGAAGGAATCAGCGACGGTGAAAAAATCCTGTCACTGCGCTTTCGACGAATACGCAGTATGAGCTTGATCCTTATTCTCTCCCAGGGAGTGCCTATGATTACGGCAGGAGACGAATTCGGACGCAGCCAAGGGGGCAACAACAACGGCTGGTGTCAGGACAATAAAACTAGCTGGATTGACTGGGACCTTGCAAAAAGCAACAAAGGCTTACTGCGATTTTTCAAAAAATGCCTTGAACTGCGTAAAACGCATCTCCTGTTCCGGCGTCGTAATTTTTTCAGTCACGGTCCAGGACAGGAAATTTCCTGGCAATCGCTCACTCCCGGTACCGAAGACTGGTCGTCGGAGTGTCATACTCTGGCATTTTTTCTCAAAGCAAGAAAAAAAGATCCCGACTTTTTTGTACTGCTGAACGGCCATCGAACTGAAGCGGCTGATTTCACTATCCCAGCCCTGCCCCGTAACAGGAAAATATGGAAACAGATTATTGACACAAGCCGTACAAGCCCCTTTGATTTCCCGGCTCCAAGTCAAGCTATGAAGCGCAGGGGCGGTGATATAATTCAGGTGAAGCCAATGGCGGCAGTGGTACTGCAATCTGAATAACTTTTTATCAACTCCCTAAACATAGGGGTAATGACTTAGAATAAAAGCATAAAATAAATTCGCTATTCACATTCTTACGATCGTACAACATTTTCATAATGATATGCTTGTCAGAACAATAGAGAATAGTTATTATCTTGTGCATGCTTTAGCATGGTGTACGTAAAAAACAATAGCTGTTCCCGCAAAGGAACTTTTTTATAATGACTCAAAGTAACTTTCTTTTCCTTGGTGATTCGCTTATTGCAGATTTTGACTGGCAGGCACGAATGCACCATTTTAAAATTTTGAACTATGGTCTTCCAGGAGATACGGTTCAGGGACTTCGACACAGAATTCCTACAATTACAAAAGAGGTTGCAGCCCCGGAATTGATTCTGGTGATGATTGGAACGAACAATCTGATTATTGAAGACTACAGTTTTCTAGAACACTTACGGCAAATAACTATTCTGCTCACGTCCTCTTACCCAACGGCCGAAGTTATTACAAACAGCCTGCTTCCGTGTCAACTTCCATGGATCACTCTTGATACCTTACAACGCATAAATGGATCCATTGAAGCAATGACCCACTTAACCGGTTCCTGCTATCTAGATATGTTCTCGAAATTTAAACCGAACTCTGATTATTTTCAAAACGATGGTATTCACTTGACCTCCAAGGCCTATGACCTCTGGTCGAAATCCATTCTCGAGTTTGTTGCATTTTTAATTGAAGACTAACAACAATAAATAGAACGGTGCATTAAGTGCCATTAAACTTTATTACCACAAACTAAAGGATCAAACCACATGAAGAAAACACTTTTAAAAGGAATCGTAGCCTGTTTATTTATCTCCGTTGCCGCATTCAGCAGTAACGCTTTGGCCTTCAAAAAAGCTGCCCCGGCTGCAGGCAATTCTCAGGCACTTAGTGGAAAAGTTTTGGAGACTATGAATACCGGCGGTTACACCTATATGAAGATTGATAAAGGTGCAACTCAGGAATGGGTGGCAATCCCCGAGGCAAAAGTTACAGTTGGTCAAGAAGTCAGTTACCAGGCAGGAATGGTCATGAAAAACTATGCCAGCCCAACACTAAACAGAACATTTGAAACCGTTGTTTTTTCCAACGGTCTTATTGGAGCAGCAGCGCCACACGCTGGTGGTAAAAGCGGCATGGTAAATCCTCACGGAAAAGCCGCTCCAAAAAGCGGGGACGACTCCTTTGCCAACGCAGTTCAGGCAGAAGGTGGCGCGCCATCTGCGCCCCAGGCTCAGGCAGAAGGATCAGGTGGCAGCCTTGGCGCCATGGTTCCATTTTCTGAAATTACAGTTGAAAAAGCCGGTGGAAACAACGCGTACACCGTAGCTGAGATTTTTGTAAAACCCGAAGATCTGAATGGAAAAACAGTTCGCATTCAGGGCAAAGTTGTTAAATTCAGCCCTATGATTATGGGTCGCAATTGGATTCATCTTCAGGATGGCACAGGGGACCCCATGAGCAGCACCCATGACCTTGTTGTCACTACTTCTGAGCAGATTAAAGTAGATGACGTAATCACCATTGAAGGTGTTCTTGCCGCCAATAAGGATTTTGGCGCAGGATATAAATACGTCGCTATCATTGAAGAAGCAAAAACTATTAAATAGTTTCAACTGTCTGTAACGAGAAGGAGAACAGTAGTGAAGATTGGTATCATTGGCCCGGGCGCCCTTGGTTGCCTCTTTGCTTCTAGACTCTTTCTCGCCGCAGAGAAGCAGGATTCAATTCTGCTTATCGACCATAGAGATGCCAGGGCTGAAAATCTTAACAGCCTTGGCATTATCTATGAATCAGCCGCTGGCAGACAACGCTTAACGATACCGGTAAGCAGTAAACCTGCAGATATCTGCAGACTCGATGTTCTTTTCTCCTGTGTGAAGTCATACGACCTGGAAAAAAGTCTTGAATTTATCACTCCCCTGCTCTCTCCGGACAGTCTGCTTATTTTTCTTCAGAATGGCATCAATCACCTGCAGTACAAGGAAAACATTCCGGCTATTCCGGTTTTTGCTACAAGCTCAGAGGGATCAACCCGTTTAGGTTCAGGACATATCAGACATGCGGGAAGTGGACAGACCTATCTTGGATTTCTAACACCACAGGTCAAAGCAGCAAGGAATCGACTAACAACGGTGCAAACTCTGTTGCAGACAGCTGGACTATCCTGCACAATATCAGAGGATATCCGCACCAGAATATGGGCTAAACTATTTATTAACGTGGGGATTAATGCACTTACCGCCATCCACAACCTTCCAAATGGTCAACTGCTTTCGTCTAGTTCCACACTCACCAAACTGAAAGAGTTGGTTCAAGAGGCGGAGCAAATCGCAGATGCATCGGGAATACAGATAGAAGAAGATCCCGTGGCAGCAACAGTTCAAGTATGCAAAAATACGGCGCACAATATCTCCTCCATGCTCCAAGACGTTCGTAACCACAGACCCACTGAAATAGATACTATAAACGGTGCTATCAGCCGCCTTGGCAAAAAGTGCGGCATAGCAACACCTTCAAACGATACAATTATCTCTCAGCTAAAGAGTCTCGAAAAAGAATATAATGAACATTAATAGCAATGAAATAGGGTTTGATCTTGATGGTGTGATTGCAGATACCGGCGAAGCTTTTATTCGGATCGCCTGTGAAGAATTCAACTACTGCTCCTTCACTCTGGAAGATATCACCAGTTTTCAGGTCGAGGAATGCCTTGGAATCCCAACCGACAAAGTGGAACAGATATTTTACGCCATTTTAGAAGACTCACTCGGTACCGGACTCAAGCCAAACCCCGGCGCGGTGGACGTCATTACTGCCATGGCCGTGCATACCCCTGTAACGATTATCACCGCAAGACCTCTTGAACAACCCGTCAGTGACTGGCTTGATCATTTCTTTTCTGCCAAAACATGTGAGAATATCAAACTAGTGGCCATGGGTAACCATGATGACAAGGAACGATATATTAAGGAGCACAAACTCAAGTACTTCGTTGATGATCGAGTGGAAACCTGCCTGCAACTGGCCGAAACACAAATTATCCCCATCGTGTACAAACAACCATGGAACCAGAATAAACACGAACTGAAAAGTGTCAGTAACTGGCAGGAAATCAGTGCCCTGCTAAACAATTGATGGATTCGTAAAAACTCTTCATCTTCTTCGTTGCTACGATATTTAAATCATTACGACGTACTCTAGTACGCCGAAATTATTTAAATATCTTGCGCCTCGAATATGAAGCTTTTAACAAATCCATCCTTATTCTGGACCTTTACGATCTCATCAACAATTAGGAAACTATCAAATCATGCGTTGTCCCCACTGTCATAAAAAAATCCCAACATATCGAAATCCTACCCCAACCGTAGATATAATCATTGAAGTGAATCAAGCCATAGTGCTTATCAAACGAAAAAACCCACCCTATGGCTGGGCCATACCTGGCGGTTTTGTTGATTACGGAGAGTCCTACGAGACAGCGGCAGCAAGAGAAGCAGAAGAAGAGACAGGACTTACAGTAGATAATTTACAACAGTTCAGGACCTATTCAGCCCCAGACCGCGACCCGCGACAACACACCGCCTCAACAGTCTTTATCGCCCAAGCCAACAAGCCGCCCACGGCAGGAGATGATGCAGCTGAAGCAGAACTATTCACAGAAGAAAATTTACCAGAACTGGTATTTGATCACAAAAAAATCATCTCAGATTATTTTGAGTTTAAGAAAACGTAACTTCAGCGTGTTATTGTTACGATATGTTTTTTCAAAAAGCACGTTCATTCCCAATTGTGGTTATCGGGAATGACGGATTTCATGAAGTTTTAGTTAAAAAAGGAAAACTTAGATAATTCCAAGTAAGTGGTCAGGGTGCTGTAGATTTTGACGATCACACTCATCCGCAATAGCTCTCTCTATGCGAATGAGTGTGATCGTTAAAATATGCAGTGCCCTGGCCGCTTACCTAAGCAAATAACCACTTTAGAAGAAAAAAGGTCCCCAACCCCGCACCTGCGGAACTATATAGCATTAGTCAGGGGATACAATCACTGCCATATTTTTTGGCAATAACTGCAAAAGTGGCAACAGCAGCCACTCCCGCAATTATAAGAAAAACAAAATCTCCCATGCTCTTACTTAGCCCTTGATCCGAACACCGGTCTTCTTCCGAAGACGAATCGATTTAGGGGTTACCTCAACAAGCTCATCATCATTAATATAGGCAATACAATCTTCAAGAGTCATATCGACTGGAGGAGTCAGGACCACGGATTCATCCGTGCCCGAGGCACGCATATTGGTAAGCTTTTTTCCCTTTGCAGGATTCACGACCAGATCCGCACTACGACAATGTTCACCCAGGATTTGTCCCTGATACATTGGTACTCCGGGACCAACAAAGAGTTTGCCGCGATCCTGGAGATTAAACAGCGCAAAAGCAACGGATGTGCAGGTTTCTTTTACCACAAGAACGCCACTAACACGATTTGTGATATCTCCGGCCCATGGTCCGTACTCTGAGAAGACATAGCTCATCATTCCCATTCCCTTAGTATCGGTCATAAATTCTGAACGATACCCAAGCAAGCCACGGGTTGGAATCTTAAATATCAGACGAGCCATACCATTCTGGGTGGTCATTTCTTCCATCTGGCCCTTCAGTTTACCGAGTTTTTCAATAACCGGTCCCTGGTACTGCTCATCCACATCAACGGTAAGTGCCTCGTAGGGTTCAAAGGTCTGGCCATCTATTTCCTTTAGAATAACCTGAGGTCGGGTAACCTGAAGCTCGTACCCTTCACGTCGCATCTTTTCGATAAGAATGGAAAGATGCAGCTCACCACGTCCTGAAACCCGAAAACCAACGGCATCGGTAAGCGGTGTATACTGAAGAGCAACGTCTGCAAGTGTTTCACGTTTCAGACGCTCTTCAATATGCCTGGAAGTAACATACTTCCCATCTTTTCCAGCAAAGGGGGAATCGTTGGGAATAAAGTTCATGGAGATAGTGGGAGGATCGATATCAATCAGTGGTAATGGCTGTGGATCATCGGGATCGGTAAAGGTAACACCGACGGTCACATCTTCCATTCCGGCAACGGCTACGATTTCACCGGTGGTTGCTGTGTCTGTAGATATTTTTTCATCACAGGAGAAACGATAAATCTTGGAAATCCGGACCGGCTTAATGGAACCATCACGACGGGCAACCACAACGGGCTGATTGATGGAAAGCCTTCCATTGACAACCTTTCCAATTCCAAGGCGCCCCAGGTAAGGGGAGTAGTCAATGGTACCGACTTGCATCTGCAACTGGGCATCTGGTGAGCCGACGGGAGCCGGAGTATGATCAACGATCATTTGGGAAATAATATTCATATTTCCGCCGTTTTCTATTGAATCAGTATGGTCTTTTAAAGCATAGCCTTCTTTAGCAGAGGCATACACAATAGGAAAATCAAGTACATCATCTGGAGCATTGAGCTTTACAAAGAGATCAAAAACCTGATCCACAACCCAGTCACAACGGGCAGCAGGTTTATCGATCTTATTAATCACAACAATAACCGGCAGATTATTTTCAAGAGCCTTTTTTAGAACAAAATAGGTCTGAGGCATGGGACCTTCCTGAGCATCGACAAGAAGAAGTGCACCATCGGCCATGCGCAATACCCGCTCAACCTGTCCGCCAAAATCAGCATGACCAGGGGTATCAATAATGTTAATCCAATAGTCTTCATACTGATAAGAGCCGTTCTTGGCGGTGATGGTAATTCCACGTTCCCGTTCCAGATCACCTGAGTCCATCAAACGTTCCGCAACCCTCTCGTTTTCCCTGAACATCCCGGAATGTTTAAATAACTCATCAACAAGAGTTGTTTTCCCATGATCGACATGAGCAATAATCGCAACGTTTCGAATCTTATCCTGTTCCATCCTACGCCTCTTAAAATGACAAAAGCATCCAGCCATATGCGGATGCTTTAAATGTTTTCAACATAAAAAACTACGCAGAATAACAAAATTTCAAGAAGTTGGCAAGAATATTAAATCAGAAAGAATCGAGGATTTTTTTTCGGCCTGCCGCAGAACGATTCAGCACAGAAACAGCCTCATCCACATAGTCATACACCCGTGCCCGTTTCCCCTTAGCAGGACGCATTATCCGACCCAGTACCTGAAGAAGCCGCCCCTCAAAAGTAATGGGAGTGGTGAGAAAAAGAGTACTTAATCCCGGACAGTCAAAGCCCTCACCGATAAGTTGCAGCGTAGCCACCAGAACCTGCACCCGCCCAGACTGTACGGACTCTACAATGATCGTGCGTTGCTCTGCCGATGTTTGTCCTGTAAGCAGTACCACATCAACCCCAAGCAGCCTAAGCCCCTCTTCAAACACCTGACAATGACTGACACGATCTGAAACCAGCAGTTGAATACCGCTGTTTTTTTCCCTACTCACGCGAGCAACATCTGTAATAATCTGCTGATTTCGTGCCTCATCCTTGATAAGTGCTGCAATCAGAGGCTGATAATCCCCCTGATAATGATACTGAAACGCTGTTTTACACCGAATCAGCTCCGGTTTCACAATGGCACCGCTTGCCTGAAGCTCTTCCTGATCCACCTTATGAAACTGATCACCCATATAGAAATTAATCAGCTTGGTTAAGCCCTCATCGCTCCGAAAAGCCGTGGCTGAAAGCCCTAAAAGATAGTGGCCAGAAAAATTGCTGACAATATCGGTGAACAGAGCAGCCGGAACACGGTGACATTCATCCACCACAAGATGTCCAAATTTTGGTACAAGTTCAGCAATACGTTTTCTTGCGGTATTTACAATAGCCACCGATATGGGCCGCACATCAAAACGCCCGTCTCCGATCAACCCTGGGTCGTAATCTAGAAATCCCTGAACACGTTCCTGCCACTGATAGAGTAGTTCCTTGGTATGAACAATAATGAGAGTCGGCTGCCTACGCTTAGCAATAATCGCAAGCGCCATCACAGTCTTACCGCTTCCGGTGCCAGCCTCAAGCACCCCAAAAGAACGTTTTTCTGCAGCAAGCAGTGCCGCTTGCTGATAGGGACGCAACGCCCCTTTAAAAACAAAGCGTTCTTCCTCTAAAAGCAGACGTTCATCGTGTATTTCAGGAGTCTCTTGAATGAATTCACGACATAACAACACGGCCTGATTGGCAAATCCCCTGGGAAACCGCAGCCCGCCGGGCACTGATTCGTAATATTTAAGGGTTGGTTTTAATTTTTTACCTATCCAGCGACCATACTTTTTTGCGGATATATACTTTGGGTTATCAATGGTAAGCCGATCCTTAACCGCCTTTTCCAGTTCAAAAGGAATATCTTTCAAGAGGCAATCTGCGGCGATGGTAAGAGATGACATAAACGCACTTTTCAATTGATTATCTAAGGACTCTGTGGCATTCCTACTTTATAACAAAAAAACAATAACAAAGCTCATGACTAATCCCTTGAAAAAAGCACCTCTTTACCATGCCCAACACCCTGGCCCATATCGGAATACAAACGCCCCTGACTCGACTTGGCTTTAAAAAAGCACCGTTACAGTGGATTCTTGTGGGATGCATTATCCCGGACACCCCATGGATCATTCAACGAATTCTTACTCCAGTAGCAGACCCCTTAACGCTTCGCCTCTACACTGTTACCCAGGCAAGCCTTCTATACTGCCTGATGCTTTCTATCGCGCTTTCCATGTTCACCCGTAACAGTCGCCAGATATTCCTGATCCTTGCCGGAAACAGCCTTATCCACCTACTCCTCGATGCCACACAGAACAAATGGGGAAATGGAGTCAACCTGCTGGTTCCGTTTTCCTGGCATACCACCAGTTTTAATTTTTTCTGGCCCGAACATTTCTCCAGCTATCTTCTCAGCGGGGCAGGCCTTATTCTCCTTCTATTTCTCTGGCCAAAAGCTATCAAGGATGACCTCCTGCTCAAACAACCAGACAGAACAAAATCCTTCTGGGCAACAACATGTTTTATTTTCTACTTTGCCAGCCCTATTTTGCTCACCGATGCTGCCCACAGTGCAGATATCCATTTCAGTAAAACACTCAACCAGACAGAAACACGCGCTGGCAAGAGACTAGAAATAGACAGAGCCACATACAACGATGCCACCAAACTGCTTGAATGCTACATGGACAAAGAACTAAAAATTACGAATCTGCCAACATCTGATTCCGGAATTTTTTCCATCCGTGGACATTTTATAGATAAACAGACAATCGAATTGCAGGATTATCATATCCACACTGTTTTTCGCGACGTCACATCGTATATTGGACTCACCCTTATTCTGCTTCTCTGGCTGCATTCATTTATTTATCAAAAGCAGCAAACAATTCGACACAGGATTTCTTAATGAAAATTCAACCATTTTTCACAGCACTTCTCTTTATTTTCCTCACAGGAACCATAATTCATGCAGCTCCAAAGCAGGAAGCCATCACCATGACTATCCCAGCCTCCGTTGTCAGTGATGCTGTCAGCAAAAGCCTGCCGTTTACTTTCCCTATTCATTCAAGCACCCTGCTTGGTACTGTATCCATAGATACTATTGAAAATCTGCAATTCAGGCCAGATACTCTCTCAGCCCATGTCAGCATCAGCGGACATGATATGAAAATCGTCACATCCATTGCAGGACATGACCTGCGCATGAAAATAGGTACGCTTATAATGAGCTTTCAGTGTGATGCATCCATTCGCTTTGACCCAACCAGCCAGACCCTGTTTCTCAGGCCTGTTATCAGTGATTTACAGTCGAAGGGAGACAAGAAAGCAGATGCAGCATCTGCAATAATTCTTCTCTTTAATAACCAGGAATTTGCCATTCAAATCGACAAACTCTCCCCCATTGTGAAAGATAGCGGAAGTAAATTACTAAGTATTTCTATGAACACTGCGGACATCAAGGTTGGCCAGGACAGCCTGCTGTTGAGTATCCTACCAGCCATTACAGTAACGCAGAAACAGAAAAAATAAATTTGAAATAAAAAGGGTTGTAGCCAGAAAGACAAAAAACTTTCCAAACGAATCAAGTAATGACAACTACAATCACAACAATCATTTTAGCCGTACCAGTCATACGGTTCACGAGAATCCCGCAATGCTAGTCAATAATCTATTCAAATATTGGACCTACAGAGTTTTTTCTCCGGGTACCGTATTACGATCAACCTATGAATCCTTTCAAAAGCTCCTTGAATACGACGGTCAGACACATGAACAGATGGCCGAGCTTGAAGCGTTATATTATCAGGGAATAAAAGAAGATTTCAGCAGTATACGTAATCGCTACAAAAAATTATCAACCACTGTTTTGGGGATGATAGAGAGCCTGGAAAAGATGGCTCCCGGAAACTATGTTACTTTAAAAAGTTATTACAAGAAATTTGACTTTTACAGTACATTTCTACTGGCACCTCCCCGCCTTGACTCCGCCCCTCCCTTTATCTGTTCTTTGCAGGACGCCAAAGACAAAGAGCAACTTGTCGGTGGTAAGGCTTCTCAACTCGCGGCACTGCACTCAGACCTCGACCTTCCCATTCCAGCCGGTTTTGTCATTACTGCTAATAGTTTCAACTATTATATAGAATATAACAATCTCCGCGCACCAATCGACAATATTCTTTGTACGGTTCGGAGCTGGGATCCGCACAGTCTGGTGGAGGCATCGGCGACACTAGTAGATCTGATTATGCGTAGCGAGATCCCCGATGAGATTCAAAAAGAAATAACATCAGCCTGGAAAGATTTTTCCAGTGAAATGGGCCCTTCTCCCATGGCCGTCCGCAGCAGTTGTCTCAACGAAGATGGCGCGTGCTCTTTTGCCGGACAATACCTGACCCTGTTGAATATTCCAGGTGATGAGATACTTGCCGCCTGGAAGAAAGTCATCTGCAGTAAATACACACCGGAAGCACTTTCCTATCGCATTCATTCCGGCCTTGGAGACGAAGAAACAGGTATGGCTGTTCTGGTTCTGGAAATGGTGAAAGCTAAAATCAGCGGTGTCCTCTATACCGGTGACCCATCTGGAAAAAAAGAGAACGCTATCACTATCCATGCAATTCATGGACAGGGAGATGCTCTGGTCAGCGGCCAGACGATCCCACAGTCATATGATGCAAAGATGACAGACGACAATAACGATACAAATAATGGAATTTTATCAGCCTCCGAACTCCACCTTCTTCAGAAACACGGGTTGCTCATTGCTGAAAGCTATGACACACCACAGGACGTGGAATGGTCAATCACCCAACCGGGAGAACTCATTTTTTTGCAGTGCAGACCACTTGGGATACAACAAATCGTAACAAAGAAAGAAAAAATCATCCCCCTTGCAGGTAAAGGATCCCGACTGTTTAAAGCGGGAGTCACGGCTGCAATGGGACAAGCCACTGGTACGGCCTATGTTGTAAGTTCCACGCATCTTCTTGAAGATGTCCCCCAGGGTGCAATTCTTATACTTCGTGAGACTCTACCGTCTGCTGTTCGTGTTTTAAAACGGGTCCATGGAGTAATTGCCGAGCTCGGCTCTGTAGCTGGCCATTTCTCCACGGTTTGTCGGGAGTTTAACATTCCACTCCTGCTTGCCGTAGAGGATACAATTCAAACCATCGTTCATGGCCAGCAGCTCTCCCTTTTTGCCGACATCCAGGAGGTGTGGCTGGGTAATTGCCTGCCGGAAGAAAAACCTGTCCCACTCTATAAACAGGAGGCATCACTCCCCTACTTCATGAGACTGCATGGTTTACTGGATTTTGTAACACCCCTCAACCTGCTCGAACCTGAGTCTGAAAAGTTTGTCCCTGAGTCCTGCCGCTCTCTCCATGACATTATCCGTTTTTCACACGAACAGGCCGTACGAACCATGTTTTCACTGGGTGACAAAGGCAGCGGCAGATCTAAGAAAAAAAGAAAATTGCTCACCAACATTCCTCTCGATGTTTTTCTCTTGGATGTTGGAGACGGACTCCAGGAAACAGATCGTAATAATGACAAAATAGATATTACAGAGGTCTATTCCACACCCTTTCTCGCTTTGTGGCAAGGACTGACACATTCAGGAGTAGAATGGGAAGAGCGCTCTCATTTTGATTGGAAAAGCTTTGATGAGATTGCGCTAGCTGGTGGTGTAGCCAACAAGAATTCTTCAGACTTTGCCAGCTTTGCCGTACTTGGAAATGATTATGTGAACCTCAACATACGCTTTGGCTACCATTTCACGCTAGTAGATGCCATGTGTGGCAGTGATGCTGCTAAAAATTATTGTCAACTGCGTTTTGCCGGAGGCGGCGGCAATTTCTCAGGGAGGAGCCTGAGACTGGATTTTGTAGAAACCATTCTTAAGAAATGCGGCTTTCAGATCACGCCCAAAGGAGATCTTCTAGATGCAAGACTGCACCATATCGATTCCGAAGAACTCGTACAAAAATTACAGATTGTGGGAAGACTCCTTGGTGTAACAAAATTAATGGACATGCGACTGAAAGATGAAAACATGGTACAGGAACAGATAAGATTGTTCTGGGAAATGTAAATTTACGCAATCATCGAGCTGCCGACATCTAAGTCTACGACAGCTCACTGCCTATGAAAGGAAAATGAAAGAACAAAACAAATCATACCAACTCACTTGGCTGACCAGCCAGATTGCAGTGGGCTATGCCCCCATGTCATACGATGAGCTTGAATCCATCAAGGATCAGGGAATAGTTGCCATTGTCAACCTGTGTGGAGAATTTACAGATCTACACGAAATTGAAGAACAATCAGGTTTTGAGGTCTGTTATCTCCCCACGCCAGACGAATGTGCCCCGGACCTGGAAAAAATGAAACAGGCTCTCGAATGGATGGATGAAGCTCTCTACCTCAAGAAAAAAGTCCTGATTCATTGTCGTCATGGCCATGGACGTACCGGTACGTTTATCTCTGCGTATTTTTTAAGGAGAGGACTTGCCCTTAAATACACCGAAAAGACACTCAAAGGAACACGAGCCAATCCGACGAATTACAGCCAGTGGAAGCTTCTTAAGAAATACAGCAAACAACAGGGACAACTCGATGCCAGGGAAGCAACCATCGAGAATCCCACCACCATAGACCTCTTGCCATTCTTTCAGGATTATGAAGCTCTACTCGCAAGCGCAGGGTCTGCTGAACTTGATACTTCCATCTGCAAACAACCATTCGACCTGCAACTGGTTGAAGCTGTGTACGTCAGCCATATCATAAATTCGAAACTCAGTCGGGATCAACGAAAGATTGTCCTTCAAAGAGCACTTCAAACCACGGAGCCAGAGCATTACTGCTGTCCATTGTTTGAAGAAGGCAGTTGTCTTATTTGTGATAATCGTCCTGTGCGCTGCCGTGCAGTGGATACCACAAAGCAAAAAAGCACATTGAGTGCAATAACAACAAAAATTTCAAAAGAGATTTTTCTCGTTCTCACCGAATCTTTTCCATCGGGAAACACCCTGCACTTTTCTATTATTGACACCATTTCCGGCCGTTTTGTCCAACAGTATTTCCAGGCAATGCGTCATCATAAAAAGGACTAACGGACAATGACAAAAAATACGGCAAAACGTCTGCTCATCGTGGACGATGAGAGAGATTTACTAGTCCTTCTGCGTAAAGTAATTGCAAAAAAATGTGGCTGCGATGTTGCCATTGCCCAATCCGGGCTAGAAGCTCTTGAGCTGATCAATTCCTGGCGACCGGACGTTATAATGACTGATATTGTCATGCCGGACATGGATGGACTGCAACTTCTTGCCCACGTATATGAACTGGACAGAACGATCAGTGTCGTTATTATGACTGGGTATGGCACAATTGAAATGGCCGTCACTGCCTTAAAAGACGGTGCCTATGATTTCCTCGAAAAGCCCTTTGATAACAACAGGGTAAGCCAGATCATCCTACGTGCCTTTGAAAGAACACAATTACTCCGTGAAAACATTCAACTGCAAAAAGAACTGCAAAAGAGTGATCGCCCCACTGATTTTATCGGAAAGAGTATTCCTCTGCAACGAGCAATAGACCTTCTGACACGACTTGGTCAAAGCGATGCAACCGTCTTGATTCGCGGGGAATCAGGGACCGGAAAGGAAGTCGCAGCCAGAACGATACATAGCATGAGTGATCGAGAGGAACAAAAAATGATCACGGTAAACTGTCCGGCATTACCTGAACAGATACTTGAAAGTGAGCTTTTTGGCTTTGCAAAAGGTGCCTTCACAGGAGCAGACCGCAATAAAGACGGTCTTTTCCTTGAGGCAGCAGGTTCCACCATCCTACTCGATGAGATTGCCGACATTCCAGTCTCTCTCCAGACGAAGCTGCTTCGGGTTCTACAGGAAAAAGAGATCCAGCCCCTTGGTCAAACCAAAACGGTAAAGGTGGATGTTCGAGTTCTAGCATCCACGAATCAAGACCTTGAGGATAAAATTGCAAAAGGAGAATTTCGTGAAGATCTTTTCTATCGTTTGAATGTAATGACTGTAACCATGCCTTCTCTTGCTGAAATAAAAGATGATATTCCCCTCCTGGCCAATCATTTTTTCAATATCTACGTTAAAGAATATAAACGAGAGGGGATGGAACTCTCCCAGGAAGCACTAAAATGTCTGGTGCGACGTGAGTGGAAGGGAAATGTTCGTGAGTTACAAAACAGAATAAATCGTGCGGTGCTGCTTACTCCCGGTATCATTATCACTCCCAACGACCTGCTCAGTCCTGAAGAGTTGGAAAAAGACGGCCTGTCAAGTAAACTTGATTCTAAGGTACCGGTATGTATCCACCGTCTTCCCTATAACGAAGCAAAAGAAGAAGTCATGTCCTCTTTTACTTCAACCTACCTGGAAAGAGCACTGACTATGAGTAACGGAAACGTTTCAGCAGCCGCTCGTGAAAGTGGCTTGGGACGCCAATCCTTCCAACGCTTAATGCAGCGTTTCAATGTACAGCCTCAACAGTTCAGAGACTAACAGCTCCCTTTCCCCCATACTTTCAATACTCCTTCCCCACTGCCCATCAAGGTGCACCGATTATGCGGCACTAGCTTCGGAGATGGTTTCTCACAGGCTTCTTTACCTTTATTCACGAAGGTGATATACCAAAAAAAAGGGGAATTAATTCAAAAAAGCCGCACTTGTTTTGTGGCAGTGCACTTTTTTCGATGCACACATTCTCGCGCCCAAAAACAGGTCTCTCCCCTCAACAGCTGACTAATCTCAAAGTAACTACCTGATCTTTCACTCTAGTGTCAGATTTTCACAGAGACTATCCTTTTTGGCATCATACTTGCTAGATAAGAGTCGATGTGGGCCACTGCCTATTGTGGAAGGCAGGTACTATCAGGTTTAGTGGTAAGCCTAAATACAATGATGGATACTATGAACTTCAGTAAGACAACACACAGAATGCCGTTTCTCCTCCTATCTTTAGCGTTGACTGTGTTTCCCGGAGATGCGTGGGCTGTGCAAAGCCACGGTGCTCCAGAAGGTTTATATGTTCATCAATTGGCCCATATCTTTTTTCTTGCAGCCATGTGCTATCTTTTCTGGGGGATTCGCCAGAGTGCATTCAGTTCACGTGGATGGCGTCTTCTGCAAATTTTCTGTGTTTTTATGGTTGTCTGGAACATAGTCGCTTTTACCGGTCACGCCCTAGTACCCTATATCAATAGCGCACATTTTATTCAAGACACGGGCTACCTGAACGCCCATCTGCAAGGCCCGTTTACTAGCGTACAACTTTGGTATTACTTCACTAAGCTCGACCACCTATTCAGCGTACCAGCTCTCTTTTTCCTCTATCTGGGAATGAAAAATATATACCACAGTAGTACCAGAGAGGATAAAACATGACAAGCCTTCCTATGCTGCCTACCATTCTTGTTGATATGGTGGGTTCGTTTAGTATTATTATTCTTTGTGTTCTTTCTCTTCGCTACGCCTGGCTTTTATTACGTAAACAACCCGAAAATTTTTTATGGGGTTTTTTGTTCTATTTCTGCCTCACCTTGTTCTGTTTTTCCGTTTCTCGAGCAGTTGGTCATCTTCTCAAACAAATTCTCCTCATTTCAGATAATAAAGAGCAATGGCGCATATTAGCACCCTATAGTGGCGGCTTTAACACCCTATTGATGATCTCTCTTGCAGCCGTAAGTATCTACTACCACAAAGGTATAGAAGGCTACCACGCTATCCAGAAAAAAGCACATAGTTTAAAAGAAGCCAATGAACAGCTTGAGATATCTGGCAGCAAACTTCTGAAACTCAACTCAGACCTTGAAGGAATAGTAGAAAAAAGAACTCGAAAACTTTCTGCTTCAGAAAAAAAATTCAGAAATTTTTTCATCAACTCAAAAGATATGGTCTACTTTTGTGATTCATCCAACAGACTTGTAAATATGAATTCGGCAGGGCTTGAGATGCTTGGATATACAATGGAAGAAACACCCAACCTCTCATTGCAAGATATTTTTTATGATGAAGAAGATCTTGATAAATATTTTGAAACTCTTATTTCAGTAGGGTTTGTGGAAGACTTGGAAGTCCAATTTGTCAAGGCCGATACGACTGCCATCTTTGTTCTCCTCTCTGCCACTGCAATATTCGATGAAAATCGTGACTTTACTGGTTGTGAAGGCATCGCTAAGGATCTCACCCGCGTAAAAACCATGATGGAGCAACTTGCTTCAAGCGAAAAAATGGCAACCGTTGGACAAATGGCGGCCGGCGTTGCCCATGAGATAAACACTCCTTTAGGCGTAATTCTAGGCTATTCTCAACTTATGATGGATGACTTTACTCCCGAAAGTGAAGAAGGAGAAAATCTTCAGGTCATCGAACGTCAGGCAAAAGCGTGTCGAAAAATTGTAGCTGATCTACTGAAGTTTTCTCGTCAGTCAGAAAGTGCCCGTGAAAATATTTTATTGGACGAAGTAATTGAAGATGTCCTTGCCATAACCGAGCATTCTCTCAAAATGGACCATATCAATGTACATCGTGATCTGGATAAGAACCTGCCAACCATTGTTGGAGACACTGAGAAATTACGTCAGGTTTTTGTCAATTTTATTAACAATGCCCATCACGCTATGGAGAAACAGGGAAGCGGCGAAATTTATATATCCTGCTTCTATGAAGAGGAAACCAATTGCGTGGTAGCAAAAGTGCAAGACACGGGACACGGAATTCCGGAAGATGCTCTAACAAAGATTTTCGATCCCTTTTTCACCACAAAATCAGTGGGTAAGGGGACAGGACTTGGTTTATCTGTTTCCTATGGAATCATTCAGGAACATGGCGGTGTAATAGAAGTTCAAAGTCCTGTTAAAAATAATGACGGACAAACCAAAGGTACAGTTTTCCTGGTCAAATTACCCGTCGCGACCAATGAACCTGCCTCTGTTACAAGCAAACGAGACACAAACTAAATACCAATATTCAACCTTAGAAGGGAGATATCATGGCTGTAATAATTGCTCTTGATGATGTACAGGATGCTACCGTTCTGATTGGAAAAATTCTTTCCAAAAAAGGACACACGGTACACAGCTTTACCGAAGAGGATAAAGCTATAGCCTTTGCAAAAGAAAACAAAGTTGACCTTGCAATCCTCGACATAAAACTTGAAAAAATGAGTGGTGTTGAAGTCCTTGGATTCTTGAAAGAAATACAACCTACAATGAAAGCCATCATGCTCACAGGATACCCAACGGTTGAAACAGCTCGTGAAGCGATCAGCCTTGGCGCAGATGAATATTGTGTCAAGCCAATTGACCGTGACGAATTGGAAGACAAAGTGGAAAAAGTTCTGAAGTCAAGAAGTGGAAAAAGCGCCATGAGCGTTTAAGAAGAGGATAGTCTAATGGATACAAAAGCAACAAACCTAGCCAGAGCCAAAATTTATCAGTTCCTTTCCACCCTGTATCAAGATGAAATCCCTTTGTGGCTCATCGAAAAAATGGGACAAGCCCCATTTCTTGATCAAATAAAGAAGCTGCAAGAAGTGTGTACCATTCAGGACTTCTGTTCCGGCCTCGGTCGAATGCGTGGTACCATTGAATCTTCTAAACCAGGGGAAGTTTTCAACGAACTGCGCTACGAATATGCAGACCTTTTCCTGAATGCCAGTAATAATCCAGCATTTCCCTACGAGTCCTGTTACAGCACTCGTGAGCCTCTTGTAATGCAGGAACCAGTTGTCAAAATGCGGGAGGCGATGAACAAAGCCGGACTGCACAAAAATGACGATTTCCTTGATCTTGATGATCATATCTCAGTTGAGCTTGAGCTCATGAGACATTTTGCCGAGCAGGCTGCCTACAAGGAGATAAAGCAGGACGTAGAATTTGATTTCCTACGTAATCACCTCATGAACTGGGTCGTTGAATTCTCTGCCGTACTGACCAGTGCCGCCAAGACAGAATTCTATCGTGGCCTGGCTGAGATCACCATGAGTTTTCTCTTCAACGAGCGTATGTTCAGTTTTGCCATGCTTTCCGAACAGGAAACCGACGATTCCTACGGGTTTATCCTCGAACATATGAGCAAGGCAATAACTGCTCTTGAACTTGGTGATAATTATACAACTCTTGCCGAAGGGGCAGTGGCACCAGAAAAACTTAAAAGTATAAAATCCCATTGTTTTATCTGTCTTGGACTCTGCGGCCAGGAATTAAAGGTCAAGGATAACATTATTACAGGTTGCAAGGGACTGCCCGGCGATCCCAAAGGTGCAGGAAGACTCTGTATCAAAGGTGCTAACGCTCATCATAACACCTACTCAGCATATCGCCTCAAGACGCCGTTAATTAAAGAAAACGGTAGATTCCGGAAGGCAAGCTGGGAAGAGGCACTGAACCGTACCGTTGAGGAACTCAAACGAATCGATCCAACGGAAGTAGGCTTCCATCGTGGTAATGACTTTAATAACTGGTGCCATGAAGCCGTAATGTCAGCCTATGGAACACCTAACAAGGTTACCCACAGGCAGATGTGTGACAACCCTGCTCGCATGGCCAATGAGAAAAACTTCAGCGAAAAACGACCATGGATTGATTACGATAACTCTGAATTTATTATGCTCTTTGGCATGAATGAGCTCGCCACTTCTGCGGGGCAACGAAAAGTTGCCAACTTGAAAAAAGCAGTCAAACGAGGAGCAAAACTTGTTGTAATTGATCCTCGGCGTAGTGAAACAGCAAACATTGCCTCGGAATGGATTGCAATCAAACCCGGAACCGATGGCGCCATGGCTATGGCTATGTGCTATGTGCTAGTTAAAGAGGAACTCTACGACAAAGAGTTCGTTGGAAGCTGGACCTACGGTTTTGAAGCCTTTAAAAAACGCCTTCTGGGTAAAGAGGATGGAATTGTCAGGACACCTGAATGGGCCGCTGAAATATGCGGAATTTCAGCAGGAACCATCACACGTCTTGCCCACGAATTTGCCATTGCTGCACCTGCAGTCGGAGTGAATAGCTGGACCGGTGTCACCCAGGCTCCAAACACCCTACATGCCACCCAGGCACTTATTGCCATGAATGCTCTTGTGGGAAGCTTTGACGCACCAGGCGGCCCATCACTTATTCGCAAGAAAAAACTGGCTTCTGCCTGGAGCGATGATCAGGCTAAACCACCCAACAATGCACCTAAAACAAAGCTTGATAAGGGGCATCTCTGGAGTGGCTGGATCCCTGCCTACTTTGAAAAAGATGTGGATGAAGGAAAGCTTAAGGCAATGCTCTGCTATTTCGGGAACCCGGTAATGTCTTGCGGCAGTGAACCATCTGTCAAACGAGCTATCGAGAAACTTGAATTTGCCTGCTCCATTGATTGTTACATGTCCAACACCACCGAACTTTGTGACGTGGTTCTGCCGGACTGCACTTATCTTGAACAGAGTCGGGTAGTTGCTGACTGGATGTATGAATCCTTTATTTCACTGTTTCAACGGGCTATTAAACCGATGTATGACTCAAAATCGGTTGTCTCCATCTTCCAGGAAATCGCTAAGCGACTTGGTTACGGTGAATTTTTCACCTGGAAAAATGAAGATGAATTCCTAGAAAACCAGCTTCGAAATCAACCAATTACTCTAGAAGAATTACGTAAAGTCGGATATCACATCACCGATGAACATGAGTACTACAAATATAAAGAATGGGGTTCCATGAACCCACCCGTAGGTTATGGCTCATCCGGAAACACCAAAACCGGAAAGTATAACTTCATCAATCCACTCGCTGAAGAAAATGGCGTTGATGGTCTTCCTGATTACAAAGATCCATGGGAAGACTGGCCAGATCTAGAGCCAGATTCTGAGCATCCTATGATCCTTGGTTTTTTCAGGGTTCTTGAGCATGAACACACATCTACATTCTGGAATGTTTCTCTTATGAAGGCGTGTGGAAGTAATCCTGTTTGGATTAACTACGTGGATGCCAAGGAACTTGGAATCAGTGACGGCGATACAGTGAAAGTTAGTTCTCCTTGGTCTTCCATCGAAGCAAAAGCCAAGGTAACCTGGGGAATTCGCCAGGGAGTGCTGGCAACAGCTGGTGGTTTTGGACACAAATATGGTCTTGAAGGAGATCCTAAGTATCCTCAATTCAAGGGATTTAACAGCAACGAACTTCTGCGGCCCAATACGGCCTGTAAGTGGACTGCGACACCACCCTTGAAATATATCAAGACCAAAATCGAGAAAATTTAACCCGAGCAATTAACAGTATCATGCCTCTGTTACAGGAACAGAAATACCTTAAGGTCTTTCAAAAGGTCACCAAGCTAACTGCAATGGTCCTTGATCATCAACAGGTTATGGACACAATTGTCCGTAGCTTGCCTGATCTGATGGCAGTGGATGCGGCAAGCATTCGTCTGCTTGATGCCGAGACCTGTAAGTTTGTTATGGGCGCTGCCCATGGCCTTTCCGTGGAATATATCTCCCGTTTCAGTATTGATACGGAAGAGACCATGGAGATGATTCGTTCCGGGTATCCTGTAGCAAAGACTGATGTTGACCTTGAACTCAGTCATCATGATCAGGAACTGGTTCAGAGTGAGGGCATAAAATCCGTCCTCACTCTGCCCATTATTTTTCAAGACAGTATTATTGGGATGCTTCGCCTTCTAACCCGGGAGAAGCGCGTCTTCACAACTGACGAAATCTCCTTCTCCATGGCCCTGGCCGAACAGGTTGGTATTGCCATTTCCAACAGTAGAATGTTCACAGAAATGGAGAATCAGGTCAACTTTATGAAAGAGATTCAGGAACTCTCCACCTTGGTGAGTTCCAGCCTTGATCTCTCTGCAGTACTCGACACCATTGTGGAAAGACTACCACTTTCCCTTGGTTGTAAAGGCTGTTCCATCCGACTGCTCCAGTCTCAGAGCAACAAACTAGAGCTTGTTGCCTCTCATGGCTTGTCTGAAGCCTACCTTCAGCGTGGTCAGGTGGAAAATGAAAAAAATGTAGCGGCTGCACTCTCCGGTTCTCCTGTTTCTATCTTTGACGTGAGACAGGATGACCGGATTTTTTATAAAAAGAATATGGAAAAAGAGGGTATCAAATCCCTTCTTTCCGTCCCCATAAAAGCGGGAAACGATGTTATTGGAGTACTCCGTATCCTTTCCGATGAAACACGTTGTTTCACCAGCAGTGAAATTAATTTTGCTGTCACTGCTGCGGAAGTTGGTGGCGTTGCAATTCGAAACGCCAAAACCTATCAACAGATTACTCTTCTTTTTAATCAGATTGAGGAAAACGAAAGATTCTTGACCAATATCCTGGACTGCATAAGACCGCAGCTTCTGGTTGTCGACAAAGAAAAACATCTTATTCTGGTCAACAAAATTCTGCAGGAGGTTATGGACCGTTCTGAAAATGAGCTCTTAGGTGGTGATTATGATCTGCTCTGGAAAGATCAGCAATGTGATGAAAGTGACTGTCCCGTGAACCGAGTGCTTAAAACCGGAAAAAGTGCTGCCTATACCCACAGTATTATTCGGGACGATCATGAAAGCTGGTGCGAACGAACAGCATCCCCCATGCTTGGTCCAGACGGTGAAGTTCAATATGTGATTGAAGTAATTCGTGATATCACTGCAAAAAAACAGCTCGAGGAAGAGCAACTGGAACGCGTCAAACTTCAGGGAGTTGTGGAACTCGCTGGAACCGTTGCCCACGAAATTAACTCTCCTCTGTTTGCTGCCCTTGGTACTGCACAGCTTCTTGAAGAGGATCTTGAACCCCAAGACCTTATTGATGATGTGGGCACGATCATCAGAAATCTGAAAGAAATTGGAGTACTTACAAAAAAAATGACCAGCATGACCGGTTTTGAAAGCCGTGATTATGTTGGGGACGCGAAAATTGTAAAAATAAAATGATTTTCAGTTAAGTTCACCAAATTATACACAAAGTTAAGGAGGAAGTATGAAAAGAATTTCATTACTCTTAATTGTCATTGCAGGCTTGGTGTTTGCGAGTAGTAACACCATTGCCAGCCAAGGGACATTAAGTGCAAAATCAGTTAAAGCGGGTACTGCCATCGGAGTAGAAGGCAGCATTGACCCGGGCCAGGAGCTCTTTGTGGTTGTCTGTACAGACAAAATGTTCTCCGCGAAGAATTCACCCGGTCCCAAAGAAAAAGAACGTTTAATGAACGGCAAAAAAGGCAAGAACATTTTTGGCGACACTGCTATTCCACCATCTTTTTATGTGGTTAGTAGCAGCCCTGAGTCCTTGGCAACACCTAAAGTTTCCCCCAAAGGTCAAACTTCAGGAATCTTTGCCTTTCCTCCGTTTAAGTACAATGTCAAAGTCAATAAGATCAAATCCTGGGGAGATCTTGATCCTGCAGCGCAAGCCATGCTGGGCCCTATAACCACTGAAGAGCAGTGGAAAATGCTGGTTTATGCTCACGAGAACAAATTCGGAATGAACACTATTGTTAAAGAGAAGCCTAGCACTGGTGGAAATGCTCGTATGATCATGAGTGATTACGGTGCCGATGCTGAACAGTGGAATGAAGGCGTTACTGTTGCTCTTGACAAGGCCACCGGAAAATATTCCGTTTCAATGACCCCCTACAAAAATCTCTATCCAGATACCGTTATGGCTGTCTATGTAAATGGACAGAAGCTAGACACATTCAGCATTGAAAAATCCGGATTTTTCTTTAAAACCGGAAATGTGTATATGAATCCCCTGATCGTTTTTGGTGGTACATTTATCATTGGTATTCTTTTTGTTATCATGGGCGCAGCTGGTGGATTGTTCACAGCAGCTTTTCAGATTACAGCAATTGGTACCAACGGTCCCATCGGTATCAATGCCGGTAATACCATTAAACCAACTAACTTATTTCTCACTCTCTGCTCACCTATTAGTGGACTGCTCAGTTATTTGAAAGAGAAGCGATTTGCTTATCCAGTAGCAATTCCATTTGCCATTGGTATCGTTATTGGTGCATTTTTTATTGGACCCCCTCTTTCAGCAAAGTATCTGAACCTTGCAGCTTTTAAATTCTATCTCGGAATGATATGTCTGGTTATTGGTATCAAACTCTATATCGAATCATTAGCCAGCTCTATCGAAAAGAAAAAGGCAATGAAAGCCATTGTTCAAAAATTTAATGCCGCAGTGAAGGAAGCCAAAGAATCAGGAAAAGCTATGCAACTTGGCTCCATTGAATTTGACAAATTTCATCCTATCAGATTCGAAATGCGTTTCTGGGGTGAGACCTTTATTGCCAAACCACTTCTTATGTTCGGTGGTGGTATTGTAATGGGAATTGTAGCATCCTCTTTTGGTGTTGGTGGTGGGTTTATGTTTATGCCTTTCATGACCACTATGGTTGGGTATCCGATGTATCTTGCCGTACCAATTGCCCTTGCGGGAGCTTTTTCCACCTCGATTGGTGGTATCGCGAAATACGTAATGATGGGATATCAGCCAGATTGGATTATGGCAGCTCTGATTGCTGCTGGTGCAATGTGTGGTGGTGTTATTGGTCCAAAAATTCAGAAGAAAATGCCAGAAATCTTGCTCAAAAGACTTCTCGCTGGTGCCTTGATCTTGACCTGTCTGAAGTACACCGGACTTATCTGGTTTATGCGTTAAAAAAGTATTACTGCGCTTATTATCACGAGTGTGGTATGCAGACCAATCAACAATGGGGTGAGGGAGACTTCACCCCATTGTTATTTGCAGGCAGGAACATTCACTAAAACTCAGCTATTCAAAGTACTAGGGCGAATATGCAGATAGTAAACAGTATTCTTGATGCAATTTTTTATGGAATACTTCAACCGCTTTTTTTAGGTGCTAAAAATCTCCTTGATTTTGTCTTTCTCGATGGCCTAGCTCTCCTTTCTGTTCCTCAAAGTGGTCAGGTAATGGTGGTTGCTGTTTGTACTGTGTTGTTAGCTTTTTATGTACGCAGTGTGCTTGACGTTGAAACGAAGGACAAAATATTCCGTAAAAAGTTTACTGCCCAAAAGGCTCAAAGAGATACCATCGGTATTATTCCCGACCTGAAACACAGGGACGCCCTCTTCACCTCAGCTGATCAATCAATTGATGAGGATTTTAATACCTACCTGGCACAACATTATTTCCGCTATGTTCTTATTTACCTTTTACCTCTTTTTCTCGTTATGGCATGGCTCAACACCAGCCTAGACGATCGCGTTCTACCTGTGGCCTCAGGTCAACCCTATCTTTTCCTTCTCCCATCACACCCTTTTGGCATGCTAGGAGTTTCGGTCACCCTACTCTTTCTTGTAACTTATATTGCAGCTCTCATTGCAGGGTTTCAATTGAAAAAACGATTCTTCCGTAAAGATGCTTAAAAAAGCATCATGCGTTCTTTTAAAAATTTTCAAAACCATCTTTTCAGGTTCCGATTCTCGATTTAATCTCTTTGTCGCCTTTCCAAAATTTTATAAACTCTTTTTAAATCAAAGACTCCATCACCTCTGGCGTAGATTTCTTGTCAGTATGCTGGTTGGTTTAGTCATCATGGGATTCTTTGGTTCTCAGGATCCAAAGCAAAACAGTATGCTGTATCTCTGTTGGGGACTTTGGTGGCCATTGGTCATATTCAGTCTATTTTTTGTCGGAAGAATGTGGTGTGGCGTCTGTCCGTTCCCATCGACTGGAACGTTTTTGCAATCCTTGGGCCTGTCATTTGAGATACAAGTTCCCAAAATTATCGTAAAAAACAGTACGGAAATTGCAGTCGGGTTTTTTATACTGATTATCTGGATAGAAGAATCCACCGGAATGAAGGACAGCCCACAAGAAACTGCATGGCTCTTGTTAAGCATCTGGGCAGGAGCAACATTCTGTGCCCTACTTTTTTCAAAACAATCCTGGTGCGAGTATTTTTGTCCATTAGGTACAGTCATGGGAATTGGCTCATCAATCTCCTGGCTTGAGTTCAGACCAGACCACAAGGTTTGTCGTTACTGCACAACCCACAACTGCATCAAAGGAACAGAAGATCTCCCGGGCTGCCCAATTTCCCTGGGGGCAGTTAAAGTCACCAATAATCTGAACTGTCTCGTTTGTGGTCATTGCCTGCACCTCTGTCCTCATAATTCGCCACAGCTGAATGTGCGTCCCCCCCTCGCTGAACTCATTATACGAAAAGGAAAATTGATTACCTGTACGATGATGGTCCCTTTCCTTATGGGATCCCAGCTTGCTCGCTTTCTGGATCAAAACATCTTTAATTTGATGGATAAAATTCAAGATGTCTGTATGTATAACTCGGTCTGTCAAATGGGCCTGTATGCAATCCCTCTGGTCCTTGGATTTGCTATTGTCCATGTCACTATCAGCTATGGTGATCTTTTTTTTGGTGTATACCATGATGATTTAATGGGCCGGTTCTCTCCGATGATACCAATTTTTCTGCCTCTGGCCTTTGCTGGTGAACTGGTGAGCAGAATGAATTATACAATCAGACATCTTCCGGAGTTTTTTCCCACACTGGGACGACAGCTTTCCTGGGAATGGCTTGAGCGTGTCACCATTACGGTTCCAGAATGGATTTATCCCACCTATGGTATTTTCTTTATATTTTTAAGCGAAATTGCAGGATTATATCTCCTTCAGAAATTTTTCTTTGAAGAATTCGAAGGAATAATACCTGTATGGAAATACCGTGCTATTCAAGTTGCATATTTTACTTTATTTGGAATCTATCTATGCTTAATGTCCACAGGGTGGAACATCCCCAGCCTAAACATCATGATTCTTTTTCAGCAATATCCACCATTAACAGCCGGATAAAACGTACAATATGACGCTGCAAATAACACTTGCTACTCTCACAGTAACTATGGTAAAGCTTACTAATACTGTATTTTGATAAGGACTAAATTTCCTCAGAGAAACAGTTCCGAAAATGGGATATTGTTTGGAGTGACTGATATCAAATCACTCGAAAGGCCCTAAGCAGAATTAATCATAAAATATTTTCAATTGAATTGGAGACAAATCATGCAAAAATGGGAATGCCCTTGTGGCTATGTGTACGATCCGGCAGAAGGTGATTATGAGAATGGAGTTGATCCAGACACCCCATGGGAAAAAGTTCCAGCGGACTGGGTTTGCCCTAAGTGCGGTGCAGAAAAAGAAGACTTCTGGGAAGCTGATTAAAGGCAGTTCGCTATTCAACTGTCATAGGGGTTGAAGTCAGCTCCAGAATAATTATTCTGGAGCTGACCTTTCGACTTTCTTGTCTACAAATCGTTTCGGAGAAACCAAAATCCTCCTGTTAAAAAACATACCGTTTATCGACTGTCTGTTTTTCAACAAGTTCGGACTTGAGAACAAGTAGGCTTTCTTGAATATCAAATACTATACCAGTACTGGATAGGTAAAATCGCCCTCACGGAATCTAGAGATATCAGCGAGGATCCACCCTCAACAGTCAGCAAAGCTCTTTTATGTACTGGTACACTACTCCAGCCAATGATCCTATATAATGCATTATATATTTCACACAATGCATCTCTCGCTGATACAAACAGATACAATTACCTCAGACGAGAACCAATGCCACAATGCGCCGACATGTCGATACTGCTGTTTTATCACCACTATTAAAAAGCAGCTGATCCGTCGATAAAAACCATACAATCAATACTGAGCCCTCCCCACCCCCGTAGGAGAAATTACTCTACTACATTTTTCACTGCTTTTTTTGTACCGGACCTCAGTTTTTTTACTGCAACCCCTGTCACCGCGGCTGCACCAGCTTTTTGGGCCACTTTTCTCTTCACTGACTTTCTTTCTTTGCCTTTGCCTTCGCCAATGTCTTTGTCTTTCCGTTCACCTAAATCCTTACCGTCTTGAATTGCAGACTTATGAAGCGATAGTTTTTTATCACGGGGACCAGACCAGGCAGATGTGACCATTAAGCAACCAGTAAGCAGCAGAAGAGAGCAAATAATCGTAAGAATTTTAAAATTCATAATGTACCTCTGTATATTTTATACTGGAATCGTTCAATGAGGAACTCTATTCTTTATTGAATTCCTTCTCTTTTCTTATCATTGATTCAGTCAATCTTGTACATTTCATCCCAGTAAACACCCCCCTGTGTCAGAATAGTTGTCGCCTCTTCTTGAAGAGTTGTGTGTGAGTTGGGGGCGTAGTAAAACGGTGGGAGTTTTTTTTACCCGCCAGGCAGGTGGTGAACAGGAAGGAGCCCGTAGGGCGA